>Ga0187847_10000743_pt1 | contig 33497 bp, 25 predicted proteins | sample June2016WEW_4_10_FD_132458 | JGI IMG/M metagenome (GOLD analysis project Ga0187847, IMG submission 132458) | Peatland microbial communities from SPRUCE experiment site at the Marcell Experimental Forest, Minnesota, USA - June2016WEW_4_10 | ecosystem: Environmental > Terrestrial > Soil >...
CGCCGAGAACACGAATTTTCCCGAGGTGATGTCGACCTGTCCGCCGCCGAAATTGACCGCGTACAGGCCTCGCTCGACCGATGCGATGATCTCTTCGGGCGCACGCGTCCCGGCGCGCATATAGGTGTTGGTCATGCGCGGCAGCGTCATGTGCGCGAAAGACTCGCGCCGGCCGTTGCCGGTCGCCGGCTGACCCATCAGACGTGCATTCATCTTGTCCTGGATATAGCCGCGCAGAATGCCGTTCTCGATCAATACGGTGCATTGCGTCGGCGTGCCTTCGTCGTCGACGTTCAAGGATCCGCGCCGCCGATCGAGCGTGCCGTCGTCGACGACCGTGATTTCGTCTGCGGCCACCTTTTGACCGATCCGACCCGAGAACGCCGATGTGCCCTTGCGATTGAAGTCGCCCTCGAGACCGTGTCCGATGGCTTCGTGCAGCAGGATTCCCGGCCAACCGGGTCCCAGCACGACCGTCATGGAGCCGGCCGGCGCCGCAACCGCCTCGAGATTCACGAGCGCCTGGCGTACCGCCTCTCGGCCATGCTCGAACGGCTGCTCGCCGCGCAGCAGTTCTTCGAGGCCGTATCGGCCGCCGCCGCCGCTGTAGCCTTGCTCGCGCCTGCCATTTTGCTCGACGATCACCGATACGTTGACGCGCACCAGCGGGCGTACGTCGGCGGCCAGCATGCCGTCACTCGAGGCGATCAAGATGACCTCGTGGACCGCCGCCAACGAAGCCATGACTTGCTTGACGCGCGGATCGATGCGCCGAGTTTCCGCATCGATGCGCATGAGCCATTCGACCTTGTCTTCGTCGCGGATCGAATCGAGCGGATCGACCGGCAGATATAGTCGGTGCATCGCCGGGCGGCCCCAAGCCTGGACCGCGCTGCGCCCACCGCTCCTCGCGATCGCGCGGGCCGCGTCGGAGGCCTCGATGAGCGCCGGCAGCAGCACTTCGTCGGTGTAGGCGAATCCGGTCTTCTCGCCGCTGATGGCCCGCACGCCGACGCCCTGCTCGATGCTGTGCGAACCGTCTTTGACGATGCCGTCCTCGAGTGACCAGGACTCCTCGCGCGACAGCTCGAAATACAGATCGGCGTAGTCGACACCCCGGCTCATCACGGTGTCGAGGACTTTGGTCAATCGCCCCTCGTCGAGCCCCGACGGGGAGAGTATCGCCTTCTCGGCGATTTCGAACATGGATGCGCTCAAGTGAGCACCATCGCAACGCTTTCCAAACCGAGTTGGCGATTCTCGAGCGCCGGGAAGCGCGTGCGTGTCTCCGCTTGCGCGGCCAGGTCGATGTCGGCCGTTATCACGCCGCTGCCTTTTTCCAAACGCGACAACACCTGGCCCCAATAGTCCACGATCAAGGTATCTCCATAAGTCTCACGGCCGGACGTGTGCACGCCCGCCTGCGCCGGGGCGACGACATAACAGAGGTTCTCGATCGCGCGCGCGCGCAGCAAAGTTTCCCAATGTGCCCGTCCGGTCGGCACCGTGAAAGCCGCCGGCATCGCCAGCCATTCTGCACCCCGCGAGACCAATTCGCGATATAGCTCCGGGAAACGCATGTCATAGCAAACCGACATCCCGAGGCGCCCAACCGGCGTGTCGGCCACCACGATGTTGCTGCCCGGTTCAACCGTATTCGATTCGCGGTACTGCTCATCGCGCCCGGGAATCGTCACGTCGAACAAATGAATCTTGTCGTAACGCGCGACGCGTTTGCCGTCGGCGTCGATCAGCAGCGAGGCATTCGCGACTTTGGATTCGGTATCGCTGCGGATATTGATCGTACCGGCCAAGATCCACAGCTTGAGCTCGCGCGCGATCTCGCGCAGAAAGGATTGCGCCGGCCCCGCGCCGTCCGCTTCCGCGATCTTTTGTTTGTCGACATCGCGCAGGCCGATGAACGCAAAATTCTCCGGTAGGCATGCGACCTCGGCACCAGCATCCTTCGCGTCGCGCAGCAGCTTGCCCGCCACGGCCAGATTCTCGGCCACGACATGGCCCGAGGTCATTTGAATTGCAGCTACTCTTCCCATCGTGTTCTGCCCATCTATTTCGTACCCATTTCTTTCGGAACCTCGGCGGACGCTGCGGCCGCACCGGCACTGTTGATGCGTTCGATCGTCGGATTGTCCCATCCGCCCGTGATGCGATAATACGCCCGCGTCAGGCCGTTTAACGGCTGTTTGAACACTTGCGTGAACAGCAAAACGGCCGCTCCGACGACCGGACCGCCTGCCAGCGCTCCGGCAATCGGCAACGTATTGCTGATACTGCCGGTAACAACCGCTGTTTGGTCGTAATCCTTGTTTTTCAAGCCGATACGCCCAATCACGCCTATCTCGGCCGCCGGCCCTTTGATCAGTACATTGTCGGTGTAGGCATTGCCGCCGCGGAATTCGAAGTCCCCGCGTGCGGTATCGAAAGCGAGTCCCTTGTCGGTCACATCGCTGAAATCTCCGAATAGCCGGCGCGGCAGCGCGGCAATGCTCGCGAGTCCGAGGACCCTGCCGGCGCCGGGCTTGACGCTGAGCAACTGACCCCTGTCGAGCGCCACTTTGACGTGCCCGGTCGTCTCGCGCATCGCATCGGCGCTCGGCGCGCCGACCCAGCTCAAATCGAAGTCGACCTGCCCGCTCTTGCCCGATATGACGCCGGCGTAGCCGAGTTGCGTGAGCGTCGATTGCACATCAGTGCTCGAGAGTGATCCCTCGATGCGGCCTAGACCCGTATCCTTGCCGCGCCATTCTCCTTGCGCCTTGACCGTGAAGGAGGGATTGATCGCCGTGAGCTCATCTAGGCTGATGCCGTCGTCATGCCGGGTCAGCGTCGCCTGCACCACGCCGAGTTCGCGAGCATCCCAGCTGAACTCACTCGCCGAAAAATGCATCGCCGGCACGGCCCGCGGATTGGCCGCGCTTAGGTCGGCCGGGACTTCATCGGAGCTCGCCGCCGCGCTTGCGGTTGGCGGGGTACCTTGCACGGCCGGCTTTCCAGACGGCGTCTGGTCGTCGATCTTCACATGATCGAAATGCAGATCCCATGCATCGTTGGAATCGGCGCCCATCGGCATCAAGATCGTGCCCGCAAGATTGGGTCCATCGACACCGAGGCGCCAGCGATCGGCGCTCGCCGCGAGATCCAGCTCGACGGAGCGGAACACCAAGCCGATGAAATCGACCTCGCCGATCGCAAGTTTGGCCGATTTCAGATAGTAGCTCAGCGGCTTGCCCGCTTTGTCCGGCGTAATGGTGTGAAGCCAGCCGGTCAGATCGACTCGAGTCAGCGATCCGCCGATGTTGACGATTTGCGAGTCGCTGAAGGTCGGATCGCCTTCGCCGAATTGAATCGCCGCGTGAGTCAATTGCGAGCCGTCGTGATCCGCATCGGGTTCGAGCGCGAATACGCCGCGCGCGATCGCACCCAACCCGAGATTCACCTGGGTCACACCGCTGCTCGGCCACTGAACGTCCAGCCACGACGGCATCGAAATTCCATACGGCTTCGACAGCGGCTGCGGCAGCTTGATGTCCAAACCCGCGAGGCTGCCGCTGACATGCAGCGAGCGCTCACGCGCAGGTTCCGGCGCCAGTTTGACGACGGCATGCCAATCCGAGAGCCCCTGGAGCGTGGCGGCCGGCAAACCCATCGCGGTGCGCAGCGCTTCGCCGCTCAAGGTGCCGCGTACATCGATTTGGGTGCGCGTCAGCGGTCGCGCTTTCGGAGCGCGCGCGGTCGCCCGAAATGCGCCCCCCAACAGTCGGCCCTTGAGGTCGGCGCGCGCGAGCTGTCCGCCCTCGATGTCGAAGTCACCGTTGACCTCGGTTGCGTTCAGCGGCAAGCCGGGCCGATTGAGCGAGGCGCCCTTGGCTTCGGCGTGCACCAGAATCCGTCGGCTCGCGAAGTCCTTGAACGGCAGGAACAGCTCGATCTTGCCGGCCAATGGGCCCGAGGCCTCGACACCCGAGAACGCGTTGCCGCTCATCTCGTCGAGCGGCGTTGCGCGCAGGAACTTGATCGCAGCGTCGGCGTCGCCGCCGGCCGCGGCATGAATCGTGAGCTCACCGGTCTTGAAATCAGGGAACTGCGCATCGCCGCTGTCGATGCGCACGCCGCCGACTGCGCCGCCGGAAAGTTGTGCCGACATGCCTTCATTGCGAAATTCGACGCGTCCGGCGAGCGATTCGATCGGCGGCCAACCAGCCTGGTAGTCGAGCGTCAGGGCTTCGAGATCGGCCCGCGCGAGGAAGATTCCGCTGCCGTCGCGGAACGGGAAGTGCAGGAGCGGCCCCTGCAGCAGCACGTCCGCATGCGACATGCGGCCGGCGACCAAGGCTTGATCGAGCCATTCGAGAGTCTTCGGCGCGATCTGTGCGCGCGGCAAATAATTGCGCGCATTCGCCACGATGCCGTTGTCCAGCTGGCTCACGAGTGTAACCTGCGGCGAATCGCCGTTGCTCGGCAGTTGCAGCGACAGCAGTGCCGACAACTGCGCGTCGCTGTTCTTGACGACGATGCCTGGAGTAGCGATCAGCAGCGCATCCGGCGTTCGTTTCCAGTAAAACATCGCCTTGGCCGTCGCGATCTCGACCGGTTGAGAAAATTGCAGCGGCCAAACGAAGTGGCCGGACTTGACGCTGATATCAACGTGGCCTCCGATCTGGTTGCCGGCAATCTCGCCGGTGAGGCCGCGCAGTCCGGGCGCGCGGCCGATCGGCGCGAACCCGAAATCGCGAAACTTCGCCCGCACGAGCATCGTCCAGGGATCAGCCAAGTCGGCGCGCTGCAGATCGAGATGGGCATCGAACCATTCCCCGCTCGGCGCGATTTCCGCGAGCCGATCGCGCAAATCCTTCTGCGGCAACAAGCCGGTCAACGGCAGCAGAGTCTCGGCTCGCAGATAGTTCGCGTCCGCGTGCAACTCGAGCAGACCGGCGGCCGCGGCGCGCCAGCTGACGTCGAATTGCGCGGCGGGATCCTTGACGCGCGCGCGCAGCGCGCTCAAGCGCCGGCCGAACAAATTCCAGCGATCGCCGTTGTGCGCCAGCGTGATCGTGCCGCTGATTTCGTCGAATTTCGTTTCCGAGCCATCGCCGAGGTGCGTCACGACGCCTTGAGCCGCGAAATCGAGCGCCGCGCGAGACAGATTGAGACCGGTGCCGCCGGCCGAGAAGCGGAAGACACCCGTGCCCGCGCTCAGATTGTTCAAGTACTCCGGCAGCAATAGTCGCCAGCCGGGAAATTCCACGGCTTTTGGGCGCAAATCGACGCTCCAAGCGAGCGAATCGGGATCGCCCAAATGTTGCGCGTTTGCGGTGATCTCGACGGCGCCGCCGAGGCGCGGCGGCAGGCGGGCGCTGAAAGTGAGCGCGGCGTGGTCACCTTCTCGCCTCAAATCGACGCCGACCGCATCGAGCATCAACTCCGGCAACGCGGCGTTCCAGTGCTGCACGACGAGCCTGCCGTGGCGAATGATCAGATTTCCCGCCGGCAGATCGTCCATTGTGAGCGCCGAGCCCGTCGCTCCGTTCTCGCGCAGCTCGATCTCCGAGGCAAGCGCAAAGCTGTCCGGGCCGAGACGCGTGATGGAAATCTCGGGCGAGTCGAGTTCTACGCGACCCGCGAGCAATTTGCCGCTGCGCACCAGCTGCCAGATATCGGTGCCGATTCGCCCGCCGGCGGCGCGCGCGAGCACGCGCTTATCGTCCTTGGAGCGCAGCTCGAGCTGATCAAAATAGAGCTCCGGACCCGACCAGCGCAGGCTCGGTGCGACGTGTGCGAAGCGAATGTGCAACCCGGTTTGTTGGTGCACCCAGGCCTTGAGCTGCTCCTGATATTCGGGCACGCGGTCGAGCGCCAGCTTGACACCGAGCATCAGCACGAGCACGAGCACGAGCAGGCCCGCGCCGCAATAAAGCAGAATTTTGATGAATTTACGCAGACGCATTTACATCAGCACGACATCGTATTGATCAAATGAATAGAGAGCCTCGGTTTGCAGCCGAATCGGCTTGCCGGTCACGAGTTCGAGCTCGCCGAGCGCCGCGGATTCCTCATCGAGCAGCCGCTCGATGACATCTTGATGCGCGAGCACCATCAGCTGCTGGCATTCAAACTGCCTTGCTTGGCGCACAATTTCGCGAAAGACCTCGTAGCAGACCGTCTCGGCCGTCTTCACGAAACCCCGGCCCTCGCAGGTTGGACAAGCGCGGCACAGCACATGTTCCAAGCTTTCCCGCGTTCGCTTGCGCGTCATCTCGACGAGCCCGAGCGGCGACACCGATGAAATACTGGTCTTGACGTGGTCGCTCGCCAGCGCCTTTTCGAGTGCATGGATGACTTGCCGGCGATGGTCCGGCTCCTCCATGTCGATGAAGTCGATGATGATGATGCCGCCCAGGTTGCGCAGCCGCAGTTGCCTCGCGATCGTGACCGCGGCTTCGAGGTTCGTGCGGAAAATCGTCTCTTCCAGATTTCGATGTCCGACGAACGCGCCGGTGTTCACGTCGATCGTGGTCATCGCTTCGGTCTGGTCGATGATCAGATATCCGCCCGACTTCAGCGTCACCTTGCGGTCCAAGGCCTTTTGAATCTCTTCTTCGACGTGCTGCACTTCGAACAAGGGGCGTGCATCGGCATACAACTCGATGCGCGGCAGTGCGCTCGGCATGAACGCGCTCGCGAACTCTTGCATCTCCCGGTAGGCGCTGCTCTGATCGACGAGCACTCGATCGACCGATGGACTCAGCAAATCACGCAGGATGCGCAGATGCAGCGGCAAATCCGCGTGCACCAAATTGCCGGGCTGCGTGCGCAGACCTTTTTGCCGGATGAACTCCCAAAGTTTGCGCAAATACACCATGTCGGCTCGCAGGGCTTCCGGCTCGGCATCCTCTGCCGCAGTTCTGACGATGAATCCGGCATTCTCGTCCGGCTCGATGAACGCCTGCACTGCGTTGCGGAGGCGATCGCGCTCGGTTTCGATCTCGATGCGCGCAGACACGCCCACGCCGCGGCCCTGAGGCATGTAAACGAGATGCCGCGACGGCAGCGTAATGTAGGTCGTGAGCCGCGCGCCCTTGGTTCCGAGCGGGTCCTTGACCACTTGCACGAAGATTTCGTTGCCCTCGGCGACGAGCGTTCGAATGCTTTCGGTGCGCGGCGGCTCGAGTCCCGTGTCCGCGTGATTGGCGTCGACGATGTCGGAGGCGTGCAAAAACGCGGTCCGCTCCAGTCCGATATCGATGAACGCCGCCTGCATGCCCGGCAAGACTCGCGATACGCGCCCCTTGTAAATATTGCTGATCAGGCCGCGGCGGCTTGCGCGCTCGAGAAATACCTCCTGCACGATGCCGCCCTCGACGACCGCTGCGCGCGCCTCGTTGACGCTCGCATTGATGAGAATCTCGGTGCTCACGGACGGCGCCATCGCGGCACGCCCGCCGCAGCCAGAAGTTCGGCCGTTTCGAATATCGGCAGGCCCATGACTCCCGAGTAGCTGCCGCGCAATCCGGAGACGAAAACGGCGGCAAAGCCTTGAATCGCATATGCACCGGCCTTGTCGGCCGGCTCGCCGGTCTCCCAGTAGGCGCTGCGCTCCGCGGGATCGATCGGCCGAAACGTCACTTCGCTGTGCGATACCCGCAGATCGAGGCCGGCATCCGAATGAACCGCGACTGCGGTCAGAACTCGGTGGGTTCGGCCCGACAATTGCCCGAGCATGCGTTCGGCGTGCCGCCGATCGCTAGGTTTGCCGAGGATCTCGTCATCCAAGACGACGGCCGTATCGGCGCCGAGCACGGGCGCGCTCTGCGATTCCCGCGCCTTTGGCCGCGTCGCACGCCATCCGGCGCTCGCCTTGGCCGCCGCGAGTCGGCTCACGTAGGCATCCGGCTTCTCCGCCGCCAGCGGACATTCGTCGACATCGACTTCGACGACTTGGAAGGGAACGCCCATTTGCTGCAGCAGGTCGCGCCGCCGCGGCGAAAGGGACGCAAGATAAAGGAATCGGGTGAACATGACCGCAGGATAGCTTAACCAGCCCTAAGCCCGGTGGTACGGATGGCCCGCGAGCAGACTCATGGCCCGGTAGAGCTGCTCGGCGACGATGACCCGCACTAGCGCATGGGGCAAGGTCAGCGGCGATAAGGACCATTGCTGGTCGGCTCGGCTCGAGACCTGCGGCGCGAGTCCGTCCGGACCGCCGATCAGCAGTGCGAGCGCCCGCCCCTCCTGCATGCGACGCGCAAGCCAGGTGCTCAATTCTTCGGTGCTCATCGCCTTCCCGCCGACCTCGAGCGCGACGACGTAATCGTCCCGGCGGATCGATGCGAGCATCGTGCTTCCCTCGCGTGCAACCGCAGGTGCGGGGTTTTCGCCGGAGCGGCGAGTGGCGATCGGAATCTCGAGCAGTTCGAGCTCCAGCGGCGTGCGCAGTCGACGCTGATAGTCCTGAAACCCGGTATTGACCCAATCCGGCAAACGCGTACCGGCGGCGATTAACCGGCATTTCATGATTGGCGCGGAGGCGTAGGCCCTTAGGCGCGCGCCGCCGCGCGCTTGGTGGCCGTCATGTCCCACAGTTTTTCGAGGCCGTAAAACTCGCGCACGCGCGGCAACATCACGTGCACGATCATGTCGTGCAGGTCGATGAGCACCCAGTCGCTGTCTTGTTGACCCTCGATGCCGTGAGGCCGATAGCCCGCCGCCTTGGTTTTCTCGACCACCCGCTGCGCGACCGAACGCACGTGCCGATCGGAAGTGCCGCTCGCGATGATCATCGTGTCCGCAATATCCGTGAGTCCACGTACATCGAGCACTTTGATTTCAAGCGCCTTCATGTCGTCGAGAGCCTCGACGACGACGGCCTGCAACGACTGCTTTTTCGGCGCGCGCGTCGCGTGTGCAGGTTTCGAGTGAGCGGATGGATGGGCAGCGGTCTTCTTGGACACCGGCTTCGCGGTCGAGCCCTTGGCCTTTGCAGCGGTCGGTTTGACCGACGTCTTGGGCTTAGCCTGAGGTGGGATTGCGGTCTTCTTTTTTGTCTTTGGCACTCAGTAACCTATGTCTTGGCGTAGCAATTGGCGTCTAGTATGAGCTTACGCACCGAATCCGGCATCAGGAACCGCGGATCTCGCCCCATCGCGACCAATTGGCGCACGTCGGTCGAGGAGATTTCCAGCTGCGTCACCGCGTGAATATAGATACAGCCCGACCGCGACTCGTGCAAATCGTTGATGCGGCCGGTGCCGCGATCGACCAGTAGCTCACCCAAGGGGCCCATGCCCGGCGCGCGCCACCCCGGGCGGTGCGCGACCACCAAATGCGCCAAGCTCAGCAGCTCCCGCCATTGATACCATTTCGGCAGGCTCAAAAACGCATCCATGCCGACAATCAGGCACAGACTGCGGTCCGGGTACTCATGGCGCAATTCAGCGAGGGTTTCGACGGAATACGACGGACCGGCTTTACGCACTTCGCGGTCATCGACGACGAAGCCGGGCTGTCCGGCGGTTGCAGCCTGGACCATTGCCAAGCGCAGCTGCGCATCGGCCTGCGGCTGATCGCGGTGTGGCGGATTACCGGCCGGTAGGAAGCGGATTTCCCGCAGACGCAGCGCCTGTTGCAACTCAAACGCCGTGCGCAGGTGCGCATAGTGGATCGGGTCGAAGGTTCCACCGAAAATTCCCATTGGTTTCATGAGGCTACCCTGCCTGAAAGCATCGTGGGTTGCAAAGCGCCCGCGAGCGTCGCGGTGAGGCTCATGAGTCCCGTCCACGGGTCACCTTGCAGGTTACCCTTGACGACGCGGTCGACGAGGCTCGCTTCTCGCAGCAGGCCGGCCAAGGGCATATCGCGCAGTCGCGCGAGCGCGGCCGCCGACGGCGTGCTCGCTTGGTTCCAGCCGCCGCGCTGCGACGAGCGCAGTCGAACGCGTTCCTTCGCCTGCCATAGCCCGCGCAATTCGCGCACGAGCGCCCAGAGGATCAACGTCGGCTCCACCCCCTCGCTCTTCAGCCCGAGCAAAATCCGCAGTGCGCGAGCCGCGTCGCCCTTGGATGCCGCTTCGGCGAGTTGAAACACGTCATAGCGGGCACTGTCGGCAACCGAACCCTCGACGAGTTCGCGCGTGATCGGCCTCCCGTTGGCGAGCAGTCTCAACTTTTCGAGTTCCTGTTGAGCGGCGAGCAGATTACCCTCGACGCGCTCTGCGATGAGTTCAACCGCGCCGGGCTCGATCTCGACGCCGCCTCGTTTGGCACGCGCCGCGAGCCACGCGGGCAGTGCCGCGGCGCCCACCGGCCAGACCGGCACCCAGACGCCGCGTTGCGCAAACGATTGAACCCACGGCGCCTCGCCGGCTTTTTTATCCAACTTCTCGGTGATTACCAACACCAATAGGTCCGGGGGCGGATTGGCGGCGAGCGCGGCCAAGAGCGGCGCGCCCTTGTCGGGTTTGCCGCTCGGTAGACGCAATTCGACGATGCGGCGGTCGGCGAACAAGGACAGAGATTGCGTTGCGCCACGCAGCTCGTCCCAGTCGAATCCGCGCTCGATGAAAAACACGTTGCGATCCGTGTACCCAGCGGCCCGGGCAGCCGCGCGGATCGCATCCGCCGCCTCTGCGACGAGCAGCGGCTCTTCGCCCGATACGAGGTAGACGGGTGCCAGGCCTCTGCCGAGCACGGCGGGCAGTTGATCGAGGTTCAGGCGCGGCATCGTGGCGGATTATCGCAAAAGCATCGGCAGCTGGGGAAAATTGCGCGAGTCAGCAGGGCCGCTAGCGGTTGATGCGCTCGCGCGCCGCCAGGTACTCGCTTTCCATGCGCGAAACCAACGAATCGACCGACTCGACTGCCTCGATGCCGCTCACGCTTTGGCCGGCGCTCCAAATATCCTTCCAGGCCTTGCGTTCGGCGTTGCCGCCGCTGCCGAAGTTCATCGTGGATTTACTCGCCTCCGGCAGCTTATCCGGATCCAAGCCGGTTTGGACGACGCTGCCGCGCAGGTAGTTGCCGGCGATTCCGCTGAACAGCGACGTATAGACGATATCCTCAGCTTTGGAATCAACCAGCATTTGCTTGTAGGCGGCGCTCGCATTGGCCTCGTCCGTGGCAATGAAGCGCGTCCCGAGATACGCAAGATCGGCACCCAAGGCGCGCGCCGCGAGCACATCGGCGCCCGTGCTCATTGCGCCAGACAGGATGATCGTCCCGTCGTAGACCGCACGAATCTCCTTGACCAATGCAAACGGACTTAAAGTCCCCGCGTGCCCGCCGGCGCCCGTACAAACCGCGATGATGCCGTCCACGCCCTGCCCCGCGGCCTTCTGCGCATGGCGCAGATTGATGACGTCGTGAAACACGACGCCGCCGTAACCATGCACCGCGGCCACGACTTCGGCGGGCGGACGCAAACTCGTGATGACGATCGGCACGCGGTGCTTCACGCAGAGTTCGATGTCGTGGTCGAGTCGGTCGTTGCTTGCATGCACGATTTGATTGACCGCAAACGGCGCCACTTTCCGCGTCGGGTTGGCACGCGCGTAGTTCGCCAATTCCTCCGTGATCTCGGCGAGCCAGTCGTCGAGCCTCGCCGCCGGCCGCGCATTGAGTGCCGGGAACGATCCGACGATACCGGCTTTGCATTGAGCAATCACGAGTTGCGGCGTCGAGACGATGAACATCGGCGCGCCGATCACCGGCAAGCGCAATCGATCGTGGAGAATCGGCGGTAGGGCCATGGTCGTCACTTTGGCTTCGTTGGACTCGCCGCCAGTATGCGTCAGTCCGCGCATCGGCACACGCCCAGGTGAACTCGCGGGCACAGTGGCGTAGTCTCGAGCTCAGGAATTCTCGCCATTCGGAGGCCGCATGCAATTTGAAACCCTGCTGTTCGAACGCCGCGATCACGTCGCGTTCGTGACGCTCAACCGGCCGGACCGGCTCAACGCGCTCAACGGCGCACTGATCGCGGATTTGACCGCGGCAGCCGTGGCGATCGACGCTGACGAGGCGATCCGGGCGGTATTGCTCACGGGCGCCGGGCGCGCCTTTTGCTCAGGCGCCGACCTCATGCGCGGCGGCTTGTTGGACGACCCGAAGTCGAGTCCCGGCCAGATGGTCCGGGTGAGCCTGACCGAGCATTTCAATCCGATGATCAGCGCCTGGTATCACCTGCGTGTGCCGGTCGTGGTTGCAGTCAACGGCATCGCTGCCGGCGCCGGCGCGAGTCTGGCGCTCGCCGGTGATTTGGTCATCGCGGCGCGCTCCGCGGTATTCCTGCAATTATTTGCACCGAAACTCGGGCTCATGCCGGATCTCGGCAGCACGTTCTTCCTGCCGCGGCTCGTCGGCACCGCGCGCGCCAAGGGACTCGCACTGCTCGGCGGCGAACTCAAGGCCGACGAGGCGGCGGCCTGGGGGCTCATTTGGGAGGCGGTCGACGATGCACAGCTGACGACGAATGCGGAGGCGCTCGCGCGCCGGCTTGCGGACGGTCCGAGCCTGGCCTTCAGCCGCATCAAGACGGTATTCAACACCGAACCGCCGCGTACGTTGGAGGAACAATTGGCGGTTGAAACCGTCGGCCAGACGGCGCTCGCGGATACTCAGGATTTCACCGAAGGGGTATTGGCGTTTCGCTCTAAGCGCGCGCCTCAATTCAAGGGCCGCTAGTGCCGGACTCGAGGCCGGTGGCGCAGCCCTCGGCGCATGCCGATCTTCGCAATCGGCACGCGCACATCCGCATTCGCTGCATGCTCGTTGGCCGCGGTCTCGGAGCCGCAGCTGTCGCAGCCCCCGCACGCGCCCTGCGCCTTTTTGGCGAGACGCGCGCTGAGCCGCTGCAGCGGTCCGCGCAATTGCGGCAAGGCCGTCGCTCGCGCCGCGATTCCGCCGATCGACGCGGCAACGCGATTGCGAAGTGACTTGGGGCCGAGCGCAAATAGCGCATAGGCCGCGCTCGTCAGCAGCACGAGACTCACCAAAACGATGTCGACGAAATGTTGCATCAAAACAGCAAGGCGACCCGGTAGGTGATGAATGACGCGGCATACGCGAGCGCAAACATGTAGGCGGCCATCATGATCGGGTACCTCCACGAATTGGTCTCGCGCCGCACGGTCGCGAGCGTCGAGAGGCACTGCGGCGCAAACACATACCACGCGAGCAGAGACAGTGCCGTCGGCAGATTCCAAGAATGCGCGATCAGCGGCGTCAAGGCATTGCTGACGTTCTCGCCGGTGGCCGACAAGGCGTAGACCGTGCCGAGTGCGCCGACTGCGACCTCGCGCGCGGCGAGACCCGGCACGAGCGCGATCGAGATCTGCCAATTGAAGCCGATCGGCGCGAACAATACCGCGAGCGCCGCGCCCAGGTGCCCCGCGATGCTGTATTGAATCGCGGGTCCCGAAGCACCCGGCGGCGGCGCCGGAAACGAGCTGAAAGCCCACAAAATCACCATGAGCGCCAGAATGATCGTGCCGACGCGCGTGAGGAAAATTTCCACGCGCTGCCACAGGCCGATCAGCAAATTGCGGATATTCGGCCAATGGTAGGCCGGCAATTCCAGCATCAGCGTCTGAAATCGCGTGCCACGACCGCGTCGTTTGAGCGCATAGGCGACGGCCATGGCGCTCGCAACACCGGCGACGTAGAGCACGAACAGCACGAGGCCCTGCTGCTCGATGCCGCCCCAAACCTGCCTGCGCGGTATGAATGCGCCGATGATCAAGGCATAGACCGGCAGTCGCGCCGAACAAGTCATCAGCGGCGCGATCATGATCGTCGCCAAGCGGTCGCGCGGATCTTGGATCGTGCGCGTCGCCATGATGCCCGGAATGGCACAGGCAAAGCTCGACAACAGCGGAATGAATGCGCGTCCCGAGAGGCCGACGCTGCCCATGATGCGGTCGAGCAGGAATGCGGCGCGCGGCAAGTATCCCGACTCTTCCAGTATCAAAATGAAGAAGAACAAAATCAGGATCTGCGGCAGGAATACCAATACGCTGCCGACGCCGGCTAAAATGCCGTCGACGAGCAAACCCCTGAATAAACTCGCGGGCAGCCAAGCATTGAAGCCGGCCCCAAGGCCGTCGACGCCGGCCTTGATCGCATCCATCGGCATTTGCGCCCAGGCAAACACCGCCTGAAACACCAAAAACAACACCACTGCGAGGATCACAGGCCCGAGCAACGGGTGCAGCACGACCGCATCGATCCGGTCGCTCAAGGTCAGACCATCGAGTCGGTCGCCGCCAATCGCAACCAGCACGCGGCGCACCTCGGCCTGATCGCATGCGATATCGGCCGCCGTCGGCGTTTGCCACACGACACGCGCCGGCGCGTGGGCGGGGACCGAAACGTGGTCGAGCACCTCGACGAGCGCGCGAACCCCATCGGTTTTGATGCCGATCGTCTCGACGACCGGCACGCCGAGTTCCGCTTCGAGCCTTGCCGCGTCGATCGCAATGCCCTTGCGATGCGCGATATCACTCATGTTGAGCGCCACGACCATCGGCAGGCCAAGACGCTTCAGGCTCAATACCAGGCGCAGGTTTTGGCGCAAGTTCGTGGCATCGGCCACACAGACCACGAAATCCGGCTGCGCTTCGCCGGTCCGGTGTCCGAGCAAGACATCGGCAGTGACTTGCTCGTCGGGCGTCATAGGATCGAGGCTATAGGCACCGGGTAGATCGAGTATGCGCACCCGCCGGCCCGAGGGAGTCAGCAGCGAGCCTTCCTTGCGCTCGACGGTCACGCCCGCGTAATTGGCGACCTTTTGGCGGCTGCCGGTCAGCACATTGAATAGCGCGGTCTTGCCGCAGTTCGGATTGCCGACCAAAGCGATCAGCGGAGCTGCGGCAGCGATCGGTGCCCCTTCCATGGGTCTACGCGATCTGCGTCTGCTCCGGACAAACGCGGATACAGGCAGCCTCGAAGCGCCTCAAGGCAAACGTTCCCGTGCCGACCCGAACCGCGATCGGTTCGCGTGAAAGCAACCCGCGTCCGATGATCCGCACCAGCTCACCCGGCAAAAAACCCAGCTCGGACAAGCGGCGCGCAAGCTCCGGCGGCGCAGCTGCATCGACCGCGGCGACCGATACCACACGCGCGAGGCATCCTGACGGCAAATCGGCAAGACCGACTTCGGATGGGATGTGGTCGACGATATCCATGCTCACAATTCTATATGAGAATCATTCCCATTACTATTGAGATCGCTTTTTGTGCGCCGCACATTCTTCGAGTTGGGAGCGCGCTCACACTATAAACTGCCGGCCGGCGAACCGGAAGCCGGCACCCGTTCCTGCTAATCTTACCGCTTCGCCCAAGCTTCGGAAGGGTCTGTAATGCCTACGCTTTTCGAGAAGATCATCGCCGGTGAGTTGCCCGCCACCGTGGTCTTCAAAGATGCCCGCGTGATTGCATTCCTGGATATTCGGCCGGCTGCGCCGGTGCACATCCTGATAGTCCCGAATAAGCCGATTCCAACGGCCAACGACATCGCCGATGCCGACGAGTCATTGATTGGCCACATGGTCATTGTCGCGCGCGATTTGGCCAAGCAGCAGGGCATCGCGGAAAGCGGCTATCGGCTGATCATCAATTGCAATGCGGATGGCGGTCAGGAGGTCTACCACCTGCATTTGCACCTGTTGGGCGGCAGGCCACTCGGGCCGATGGTCCAGCGGAAGTAATCGATCCGGTTCAGTGAAAAAAAGGATAAGGCGATGAAGAAAAAGAAGAGCGCTCCGAGCGCACCGACGCGTTCGAAGACGACACGCAAATCTGCAGCGCAAAAGCCGACTTCCGCGACGCGCGCGAAACAAGGCGCGGTCAGGCGGGACGCGGTCAAGCGCTCGGCGCCCGCAGCGCCGCACGCAAAAGCCCCGCGCAGGACGCTTTATCCGGCAATCGAACCTTTTCGCCACGGGTTTCTGCGCGTCTCGGAAATCCACGAGATCTACTACGAGGAATGCGGCAATCCAGCCGGCAAGCCCGCGGTGTTCTTGCACGGCGGACCCGGCGCAGGGTCCGACAAGCGCGCACGCCAGTTTTTCGACCCGCGGCATTATCGGATCGTCGTGTTCGACCAGCGCGGCTGCGGACGCAGCCGCCCGAGCGCCAGCCTGATCGAGAACACGACGTGGCACCTGGTTGCCGACATCGAACGCTTGCGCAAGCATTTGGGCATCGAACGCTGGCTCGTGTTCGGCGGGTCTTGGGGTAGCACACTGGCGCTCGCCTATGCCGAAGCGCATCCGGAGCGCGTCACGGAAATCGTGCTGCGCGGAATCTTTCTGCTGCGTTATGCGGAAATTCGCTGGTTCTACCAGCATGGCGCATCGGAGATCTTCCCCGATTGCTGGGAAGCGTACCGCGATGCGATTCCGCCGGATGAGCGCGACGACTTCCTGAATGCATATTACAAGCGCCTCACGGGCAGCGACCAGCGTGTCGCGCTGGCCGCTGCGCGCGCCTGGTCGGTGTGGGAGGGATCGACGAGTTTCCTGTACAGCAACTTCGAAAACATCAAGAAATGGGCCGAAGACCATTTCGCGCTCGCGGTCGCGCGCATCGAGTGTCATTACTTCGTGAATCGAGGGTTCCTGCGCAGCGAGGCGCAGTTGCTCGAAGACGTCGTGCGCATCCGCCATATACCCGCGACGATCGTCCAGGGCCGCTATGATGTCGTCTGCCCCGCGAGGAGCGCCTGGGATTTGCACCGCGTCTGGCCCGAGGCGGATCTGCGGATCGTCGCGGACGCCGGCCACTCGGCGTTCGAGCCCGGCAACACCCATGAACTGGTGCTCGCGACCGATAGGTACCGTAGCCGCTAATGTCGGAACTATCACTCGTGGGGCTGGCACGGGCTTCGGATGCGCGCGAGATCGCCGAGATGTCGCGCGATCTGATCGAGCAAGGGCTGACCTGGTCCTGGACTCCGGCACGCGTACAGCACTTCATCAGCGGCGATGACTCGACTGTGATCGTTGCCCGGCGCGAGAACCGTATCGCGGCGTTTGCGATCATGCACGTCGGCGACGAAGTCGCGCATTTGAATTTGCTCGCGGTCGCAACCGTACACCGGCGCGCAGGCTTGGGCACCCAGCTCTTGCATTGGCTGACTGCCACCGCGACGACCGCGGGTGTATTTCGGATCAATCTGGAGCTGCGCACGCACAACGAGGAGGCGCGCGCTTTCTACGAGCGACTGGGTTTCGAGCGCATCGGTGTCGTACCGGGGTATTACCAGGGCCGCGAGGCGGCGTTGCGCATGTCGCGGCGACTCGATAAGTCCCAGCCGTAACACCCTGGCCGTGACAGCCGGCGCCACGGCGGTCGACGGAGATGAGCCGGCGGCCGCCGCGGCGACAGATGTCTTTGGCATTAACGCATCATGCTCAATGCAGCACGTCATTTGCGCCGCTGCCCCGGCGATACGTGCCGGAACGCTGAAGATGATTGCTGGTTTGACAGAACTCAGACGTGATCAGAGTCGCAATTCATGCAGGCTGGGATGCCGAATCGACGGCGTCGGACGCAAACTGACCTTGTGCCGTCAGCGCCGCAAACAGGCCGTCCTGAGCGATCAGTTCATCGAATCGGCCTTGCTCGACGAGGCGACCACGCTCGAGCACCAAGATCTGATCTGCATCTCGCACGGTCGAGAGCCGATGTGCGATCACGAAGGTCGTGCGACCCTCGGTCAAGGTCTTCAGCGCGCGCTGGATCTGCGCTTCGGTTGCATTGTCGAGTGCGCTGGTCGCCTCATCGAGAATCAGGATCGGCGCATCCTTGAGCATCGCGCGCGCAATGGCGACGCGTTGGCGTTCACCACCCGACAAGGATCGCCCCCTCTCCGCGACCAGCGTCGCGTAACCATCGGGCTTGACGACGATGAAATCATGGGCCTCGGCGGCGCGCGCGGTCTTCTCGAGTTGCTCCTGGGTCGCCGCCGGATTACCGAGCCGAATGTTGTCCGCGATCGACCGGTACAGCAGGCCCGGATCCTGGAACACGACCGCGATCTGGCGCCGCAAGGATTTGATGCTCACCGAACGGATATCGACGCCGTCGACGGTGATGCGTCCGTTGCGCGGCTCGTAGGCGCGGTACAGCAAACTCATCGCCGTCGTTTTTCCGGCGCCGGTCGGACCCACGAGTGCCACCGTCGAACCGGCGGGCACGCGAAAGCTCAGGTCGTGCAGCGCGGGTCCGGCGTCGTTATAGGCAAAGGACACGTGCTCGAACTCGACAGCACCCAAGACCGGAGGCAGCGCCGGAATCGACGGCGGCTCGTCGAACGCCGACGGTGTATCGAGAACCGAGAAAAAGTCCTTGAGCGCCGGGATCTGGAAGAACATCGCGGAGATGAAGCCGCCGAACTGCTCCAGCCGGCCGATCAGCGTCATCGCGAAACCCGAGAAAGTGACGATGTTGCCGACGGTCACTTCGCCGGTGCGATTGAGCGACGCACCCAACAAAAAGATCGCGACGATCGTCAAGGTGCTCGCCGCCCGGGTCGCGACCGACAGCCACGCCCAGCCGCGCAACACCGGATATTGTGCGGCAAGAACGCGTTCGGTCAGCAGCCTCATGTCCGCGACCTCCGACTCGTGCCCCGTGAAACTCTGGACCACGAGCGCATTGCTGAGCACATCGCCGGCGCGCTCGGCGATCTCGTGATGCAGCCGCTCGACACGGTGCTGAGCATCGTGGGTGCGGCGCATCGTCAAGATATTGAAAGTCGCGAAGCCCAGCATCAAACCGATCATCAGCAGCGCAAGCTTCCAGTTCATCGTGAGCGCCAACGGCAGCAAAACGAGGATCGACAGCAAGGTCGCCAAATGCTCGCGCAGGAACCCGAGCCAGATGCTGAAGAGGCTCGAGCTGCCCGCGTGCATGATGCGCAGCAGCCGCCCGGAGTGGTGTCCGCCGTGAAACGCGAGCGGCAGCGCGACCGCGTGCTCGAAGAACATCGTGATCGCCGCGAGACGGCGCCGGTGCGCGAGCCGATCGGCCTGCAGCGAAACCCATACGCCCGCGCCGATCCCGAGCAAACCGAAGCCCGCCCAAAACCCGATGTAGCGCCATGCTGCATTGCGCGCCTGCGAAACCAGCGCGTCGATGACATGGCCGAATAGCCAGGGTTCGAGCAACAGGATCCCGGCCAGGCCCAGATTGACCGCGACCAACATAAACGCGAGCGCCTTCTCTTCGGCCAACAGGCCGATCACACGGAGGTACACTTTTGCGATTGACATGGATCCGGCGTGAGCGTCAATGAGCGTTCCGGCACCGAGTATAGGATCATCGCCACTGTCAACGCGATCTATCGCAAGCCGTTATGATTCGAACCAGGCGCCGTGGCGCAATGGTTTGTGTTTACCATATCGCTCAGGAGGTCCGGTGGCTGCGCGGCACGGGTTCGACGGGGTCATCGCGGGGAACTACGCAGCGGCGATCGCAGGCGTTTGCGCCGCAATCACACTGGTCCTCGGCGGCTGCGCCGGTTCAACCGACTCGCGTGCGAGGACCGAATTGAATCGCCCCGACGGGGCCGGCGCCGCACTGCTGGTATTGCACCGGGAAGACATGCTGTGGCTCGAGCGCGTGAGCTTCGGGCTCGATAGCGCAACTGTCGACGAATACCGCAAACTCGGCCGCGCCCGATTTCTCGAGCGGCAATTGGCCGCGAGCGACCATCGTTTGCCCGCATCGATCAGCGCCCAGATCGACGCGATGGAAATATCGCACGCGGATCCCGCCGTCTGGATCACCGACGTCAATACGCAATACAAAGACATCAATGCAATGGCGGATGGCCCGGACCGCGAACAGGCGCGCAAGGCCCTCAACGACCGCGGCAACAAGATCGCCTATGAGGCGATCCGGCGCGAACTGCTGCGTGCGATTTACTCGCCGTCGCAGTTGCAGGAGGAAATGATTTGGTTTTGGCTCAACCATTTCAATGTATACCAGCACAAGGGCAATCTGCGCTGGCTGGTCGGAGATTACGAGGAAAGCGCGATCCGGCCGCACGCGCTGGGGCATTTCCGCGATCTCGTGATGGCGACTCTCGAACATCCGGCGATGCTGCAATATCTCGACAACAACCAAAATGCCGTCGGACACGTCAACGAGAACTACGCGCGCGAACTGCTCGAGCTGCACACCCTCGGCGTCGGCAGCGGCTACACGCAACAGGACGTACAGCAGCTCGCACTGATATTGACCGGCTCCGGAATCAACGCCGGCAAACCGCCGCACCTCAGGCGCGAGTGGGAGGCGCTGTACCGGCGATCGGGCGCGTTCGAATTCAATCCGGCGCGGCATGATTTCAGCCGCAAGATTTTCCTCGGCCGAACGATCGAGCCGAGCGGATTCCCGGAAGTCGAACAGGCCGTAACACTGATCACCCGTGAGCCCGCCTGTGCGCGATTCATTTCCCGTCAAATCGCCGGCTATTTCGTCGCCGACGATCCGCCGCCCGCGCTCGTCGAACATATGGCGCAGACCTTCATGCGGACTGACGGCGACATTGCCGCGGTGCTGCGCAGCTTGTTCCTGTCACGGGATTTCGACGCCGCGCTCGGCGGAAAATTCAAGGACCCGATGCGCTTCGTGGTGTCGGCAGTGCGATTTGCTTACGACGGCAGGCCACTGACCAACGTCAGGCCCATGCTCAACTGGCTCAACAATCTCGGTGAGGCGCCATTCGGCCACCAGACTCCCGACGGATATCCGACGACCGAGCTGAATTGGGCGAGTTCGGGCCAGATGAGCCGCCGTTTCGAGATTGCGCGCGCGATCGGCTCCGGCAACGCCGGCCTGTTCGATGCGGACGAGGGCGCAGCCGCGGGGGCCGGCGGGTTTCCTCAGCTGTCGAACCGCCTGTACTTCGAAGCAGTCGAGCCATTTCTGCTGCCGACCACACGCGTGGCGCTGAACCGCGCCAATTCTCCGCAGGAATGGAACACTTTTCTGCTCTCGTCACCGGACTTCAGTTATGAATGAGGCACACGAGGTAGCACCATGAACCGCCGCGATCTGATCAAACTCGGCAGCTCCGCATTGATGTGCGTCGGCGCCGGCCGCTTGTACGCCGCGCCGGCCGGCGGGCCGCGGTTTCTGTTGGTATTTCTGCGCGGCGGTTACGATGCGACCAATTTTTTGATCCCCTATTCGAGCCCTTACTACTATGAATCGCGCCCCAACATCGCGATTCCAAAGCCCGATGCTGCGTCGAACACCGGCGCCTTGGCGCTCGATGCCGACTGGGCACTCGCGCCCGCGGTACGCGAGACGATTGGCGCGATGTATCTGCAGCGGCAAGCGGCTTTCGTACCATTCGCCGGCACCGACGACTTGTCGCGCAGTCATTTCGAGACCCAGGACAGCATCGAACTCGGCCAGCCGCTCGGCGGCAGCCGCGACTATCGATCGGGGTTTCTAGGCAGGCTCTCCGAGACCCTGTCGGGGTCGCCGATCAGCGCCGCGCCGATTGCGTTTACCGATTCGCTGCCGCTCGCGTTCGAAGGCGCGATGACCGTGCCGAATCTGTCGCTCAAGAACGTCGGCAAGTCGCCGTTCGATGAGCGCCAGTCGCAAATTCTGACCGATATGTACGCGGGCCATCATCTCGAAAGCGTGGTCAGCAACGGGCTGGAGTTGCGCCACGAGGTCGCGCAACAAATGGCGGATCAGATGAACAACGGCAATCGGGACGCAATCAACACCAAGGGCTTCGAACTCGAAGCGGCACGTATGGGTGTCTTGATGCGCGATCGCTACCGCATCGGTTTCGTCGACGTCGGCGGCTGGGACACTCACGTCGGAGAAGGTGCAGCGCAAGGTAAGCTCGCGACGAATCTGACGAGCCTCGGCCAAGGGCTGCAGGCGTTCTCGCAATCGCTCGGCGCCGAATGGAAGAACACCGTCGTCGTCGTGCTCTCGGAGTTCGGCCGCACGTTCCGGGAGAACGGCAACCGCGGTACCGACCACGGCCACGGCACGGTTTATTGGGTGCTCGGCGGAGCCATCAATGGCGGCATGATCGCCGGTGAGCAGCAGCCGGTGAGCCGGCGCACGCTGTTCCAAGACCGCGATTATCCGGTACTCAACGACTATCGCGCGGTCTTGGGCGGCCTGTTCCGCACGATGTGGGGTTTGACCGGCGATCAAAACGCCAAGGTCTTCGCGGACACCGCCCCGATCGATCTGAAACTCGCCTGACCACCACGATGCGGTGATTGAGCCCGGATTCGGTGGGTTCAGACCGTGCGCGGCCTGCCGATACAAGGGTTTAGAGCCGACGTCCGTCGATCAGCGGCGGTCGCCCGATGCTCATGGAGAACAGCGATGGCAGCGGCAACTCCGCGCCAACCCAGCGATCCGATGTACCTGCTGGTACGCGAGGGACGCAGCGCGGATTTCAACCGGCAACGTAAGCCGGGCGACCGTTGCGATTTGCATGGTTGCAATTTTCGCGGGCTCGATCTGCGCGAATTCGACCTTGCCAATGCCGATCTGACGGATTGCTATTTCAGGCAGGCCGATTTGCGCGGACTCGACCTGCGCAGCTGCCAGCTGCAAGGAGCGAGCCTGCACGCCGCGCGCATCTCCGGCACGTACTTCCCGACAGAACTATCGGCTCCGGAAATCGAAATGTCGGTCCGATTGGGTACGCGCCTGCGCTATCGAAGCGCCTGAGATTCTCGGCGCGCTTATCCGAGCCGCGAACGCAGAAATGCCGCCGCCTGGCCGGCCTCATGTTTCAATCGCTGCGCCAGCGCCGGGATCTCGGCCGACGCGCCGGCTTTGGCAGCCGCTTCGAGCCGACCGGCCGCCGCGCTCGTGGACGTCGCACGAATGTTCGCACTCGAACCCTTGAGCGAGTGCGCGGCGCGTTCGACAGCCCCGAGATCTCCGATGCCGAGCGCGGCGCCGATCTCGCGCAGCGCATCGTCGCCGGAGTCGATGAACAACTGCACGAGCTCCTGTGCGAACACCCGATCACCATCGGCGACGGCGAGGAATCCGTTCCAGTCAACCGGTGCCGGCGCTTCTGCGGCTTCGGTCGGCCCGAGAAACCGCTCGAGCGTCTCGGCGAGCCGTGTGCGGTTCAATGGCTTCGTGAGGTAGTCGTCCATGCCCGCGAGGCGGCAGTTCGTGGCGGCATCCTGCATGACGTCGGCCGTCAACGCGATGATCGGGACACGGCGCATGCCAGCCTCGCGATCGCGGATCGCTCGGCTCGCCTGATAGCCGTCCATGACCGGCATTTGGCAGTCCATGAGGATCAATTGAAATCGGCCGCTCTCCCAAGCGGTGAGCGCTTCTCGGCCGTTGCACACGACTTCGACGGCGTAGCCCAATTTTTCGAGTCCGGCGCGTGCGACTTTCTGATTGACCTCGTTGTCCTCGGCCAGGAGGATGCGCTGCTCGCGCACGACATTCTTGGCGGGCTCCCCGGGATTGATCGATTGCACGGCTGCGTGCCACACGGCCGCGGCGACCGGCAACACCTGGCAGAGCCGCTCGCGTAGTTCGCGCAGGCTGACGGGCTTGACCAGGTAGGGTGCGGAACCCGTCCGCGCAAAGTGCTGTGCGATGGGTATGTCACGCATCGAGGTCAGCATCACGAGTCGCGTTGCGCCGAAACGCGGGTCCTGCGAGATTCGACGCGCGAGTTCGAAGCCGTCGCAGCCCGGCAAACCGTGATCGAGCAAGGCAAGATCGAACGGCTGGCCGGCATCGATGCCATGCTCCAAAACGCGAAGCGCCGAGTCCACACCGTCCGCACAGCTCATGATCGCGCCGAAACTCGAGAGCTGGCGCTGCAGAACTCGGCGATAGCTCGCATTGGCAACCACGATCAAGATGCTCGCATCGCGCAGTTCCGGCGGGATCTGCGTCGCGACTTCGTGCTCCCGGTGAGAGCAGCCGAAATTCGCGGTGAACCAGAACACAGAGCCGACACCCTCTTCGCTCTCGGCGCCGGTCTGGCCGCCCATGAGGTCCACGAGGCGCCGCGCGATCGACAGGCCGAGACCCGTGCCGCCGTAGAATCTCGTCGTCGAGGCATCGATCTGCGAGAACGGCTGGAACAGGGAGCCGATGCGCGCAGCGGGGATGCCGACGCCGGTATCGCGCACTTCGCAGCGTATGCGCGTGCCGCTCGAATCGGATTCGGTGACCCGCAGTTCGATGACGACTTCGCCATGCTTGGTGAACTTGACCGCGTTGCTGCCGAGGTTGAGCAGCACTTGGCGGACGCGCCCGGGATCGCCGAGCACCCAATGCGGCAGCTGAAGATCGATGTCGACGATCAATTCGATGCCTTTGGCATGCGCCTGAACCGCAAGCAGCCGCGCCACATCGTCGATCGTTCCGCGCAGGTCCATATCGATGCTCTCGAGATCCATCTTGCCGGCTTCGATTTTCGAAAAATCCAGAATGTCGTTGATGATCGTCAGTAGTGCCGCGGCGCTGGAGCGGATCGTCTCCGTATGATCCCGCTGCGACGGATCGAGCGGCGATTCCAGCAGCAGTTCGGTCATGCCGATGACACCGTTCATTGGCGTGCGAATCTCGTGGCTCATATTTGCGAGAAACTGCGACTTCGCGACGGCCGCGAGCTCGGCGCGGTCCTTGGCGTCGAGCAATTCTTCGTTGGCCCGCTCGAGATCCCGCGTGCGCGCGGTGACCTGCTCGCTCAGGGACTGCGCCAGTCGCCGCAGGCGACCCATGCGCCAGCGGTAGAGGGCGCCGACCGCAAACAGCAATGCGGTCGCGCAAAGCACCATGAACCAGGCAGTCTGGTAGTAGTGCGGCCTGAGCTCGACGCTCAGCGCACTGCCGCTGGTGTTCCACACTCCGTCGTTGTTGCTCGCGAGCACTCGAAACGTGTAGGCGCCCGGCGCGAGCCCGGTGTAGTAGGCGGCGCGGCGATTGCCGGCATCGGTCCACGTCTTGTCGAACCCGTCGAGCCGATATTTGAAATGCAAAGCCTGTGGCACGAGCATGCTCAAGGCCGTGTAGTCGAATTCCAGCTGATGGGAACCTGGCGCGATCTCAATGGCCTGGTCGAGCGGCAGCGGCTCGCCGTCGACGAGTACCCGCTCGATATGCACCGGCGGCGCCAGCGTATTGACCGCGATGTGCAGCGGGTCGACCCGAATGATGCCGCGGATGCCCGGAAACCACAGCATGCCGTCCGGCGTACGGCAGCCGGGAGCAGTATTGCCGCCATCGAACTCGGCAGCGCGCAGTCCGTCGGAAATCCCGTAACTGTGAATGACCGGCGCGCGCGGCGCTTTTCCCGCCTCGCTGTCCGATGCCAACAGATCCAGCTGATCCCGCGCGATCGAAATCAGTCCCTTGTTCGTGGTCAGCCATAGTTGATGCGCATCGTCCTCGAGCACCTGCAGTATCGTTTCCCCGAGCGGCCCTGCGCCGTGGGCCAGCGAGATGATCTTGCCGTCGCGCCACACCGCAAGACCATCCGTCGTACCGAGCCAAATCACGCCGCGCTCATCTTCATAGAGCGCGACGACCCAGTTGCTGGGCAGACCCTCCGCCAATCCGAGTTTGCGCGTCCTTACGCCGTCGAACAGGAACAGGCCGTGGCCCTCGGTGCCGATCCACATATTTCCGGCACGATCTTCGTGAATGAGGCCGATACCCGTCGCATCCGTCGCTCCGACTACCGAGGCCATCGATGCGACTTTCCCAGCCTCGATTCGATCGAGCCCGGCGTTGGTGCCGATCCAGATGCGGCCCTGCCGATCCTCCTCGATCGCGGTCACGTGCGCACCGGACAGGCCGTTGCCTTGGTCGAACGTCGTCTGGCGGCCATCGGCGAGACGAAACAAACCGGCGCCTTCGGTTCCGGCCCAGACGGTACCGTCGTGGGCTTGGAGCACGGCGCGTACGCGCGTGTTCTCATGACCCCGTGGCCCCGAAATATGCTCGAAGCTGCCATCGAGATACTTGCTCAGGCCCGCATCCGATCCCACCCACAGTCCGCCACCGATGCGCGGCGCGATGCTCCAGGTCAGATTGCCGCGCAGACCCTCGGGCTCGCCGAACGGCGCAAACCGCCCGTTGCGCAAACGCAGCAGACCTGCGCCGGTGCTGCCGATCCACAGGCTCCCCTCGGCGTCCTCGTAAAACGCGCGCAGATCGGCGCCGTCGAAGAAATTGGATTGCAGACGCGCGAATTTTCCATCGCGCCATCGCACGAGCCCGGCCCCGCGCGTGCCGATCCACAGATTCGCATCGCGGTCGATCGCGAGCGCGCGGATTCCGGAGCCGAAACGCCCCGGCTCCACGATCGTTTCGAGGTAATCGGCGCTGCGTCGCAACACCGCGCCTTTGAGTGTGCCGAACCACAGTGCGCCATCGGCACCGCGCAGCATTGCGGTGACTTTGTCGTCAGTATCGCCCGGATATATCGGCATGCCCTCGAAACGACTCCCGTCGTAGCGGAACAACTGGGCATCGGTGGATACCCAGAGCGCGCCTTGTGCATCCTCCTGAACCGCGCGGATCGCGGCGCCCGCGACGAGGCCGTGATCGGCGCCATAGAGACTGATGTGGCCGTGCTCGATGTTGTAGAGCCCTGTCTCAGTGCCCACCCAGAGCCGACCGGTCGAGTCTTCGGCGATTGCCCGCACGTAGGCATGTGCGAATCCCGCATCACCGCTGATCGCGCGAAAGTGGGCGCCATCGAACACCGCGACGCCGGCGCGTGTCCCGATCCAAAGCAGTCCGGAACGATCGACGTACAGCACCGAGATATGCTTGTTCGGGATTGCAGGCTCTTTGAGCGCGTCATAAACGGCAAAGTGAACGCCGTCGAATCGGGCCAGCCCTTCCTGAGTGCCGATCCAAAGATACCCATCGGGCGTGCGCGCAATGGTTTGTGCCGATACCTGCGGCAAGCCGTCGGGGATTTGCCAATTATCGAGCAGGTATTGGCTGGGCTGCAGGCCAGGATCGAGCGCAATGGCTTGCCCGCCGAGGACGATCGCGAGCAATGCGTATGCAAATCGCGCTAATTGCGCAGACTGTGCGCCACGCACGTGCCCGCATCGAACGATCCTCATCCAACCTCCGCAATCGCCTTGAAGCGGCACACGACCGCGCAACGCTCTTCGACTTGGCGATCAACGGGTTAACGGCCGGGAGATTATCGACTGAAGCCAGAGGCGGCTTGAATAACCGCTGCCCGGTTGGGCCCAGTTAACTCAATTCGAAGTTCATGCACTCTCGCGACGCGCTGCCAATTGCGCCAGGTCGCAAACGACCCGATTTCCCCCAGCCTCGGCGGGCCCGACGAACAATCGGCCGCTGATCGATCGCGCCCTGAATCGCATCGTGCGCATGCCGAGACCTTGACCGCGCATCGCGTCGGCCGGCAGGCCGCGGCCGTTATCCGCAACGGAAAGCCGGACCCTGCCGGCATTGGCGCTGAGCTCGATCTCGATCAAGGTACCGCCGGCATGCTTGAGTGCGTTCTGCACGGCCTCCTGCGCAATGCGATATAAATGATTGCGCGTCTCGAGTCCGATAGAAAGGGGTGCCTCGAGGCGAGCCTTGAAGCGCACCGGCGTGCCACTCAATGAGCTGCGCCGCGAAAGCGCCTCGAGCGCCGCTTCCAGGCTGCCGTCCGCGTCGCTCAGCGGCGAGAGTCCCTGAACGATCAGTCGTGCACCCTGGATGCAGCTGGCGGCGAGCGCCGCAAGTTGCTGCAACTCGGCCGCATGCGACGCCCATTCGCGCTTCGCACGATTCGCCAAGGCTTGCACCGACAAAGACAGTCCCGTGAGTTCCTGGCCGAGCCCATCATGCATCTCCTGACCGATGCGCCGCTGCTCACCAGCAATGGCCTCGCTCAAGGCTTGCCCAAACGCCCGGCGCTCCGTGACGTCGATCGCGAATACCAGCGTCGCGGGTTGTCCCGCAAGATCGATCGAGCGCGTCCAAACCTCGACATCGAGCACACGGCCATCGCCGGTCCGGTGGCGGGTCTCGAACGGTTCCGCCGCGGCCGCGAGCGCTTCGTTGCGCGCGGCAGACCCGGCCGGCTCTTCGGTGCCCTCCTCACCCGGCTCCGGCAACACGCGCGGCTGTCCGGCAGGCGCGAGATCCGCGACGCTGCGCGATAAGAATTCCTCCCGGCTCCAGCCGTATTGCCGTTCCGCGGCCGCGTTGACCAGCAGAAATTTTCCCGTGTCCCGGCTATGCACCCAGACGGGCTGCGGACTGCCTTCGAAGATCTGCGCGTAACGGCGTTCCGCGCGCAATCTCGCGCCGCTCTCGCCGTCGCGCTCGGCGAGCAGGGCGGTAATGATCAGGCTCAGTCCGGTGAGCGCGGCCGTGATCGACCAGACGATCGTGAGTCCCGAAAATTTATCCAGCTGACTGTAGGCGCCGTGACTGAATGCGGCGCTCAAAGCGATCGTCATGGAGATCACGAACGCGGCGCTCGCGGTCACCACGAGATCAAAGCGCATTGCGCCGACGACGATCAGCAGCACCGCGTAAACGCTCAGTAGGGGCCGCACATTCGGTGAGCCCAACAGCAGAATCGCCGCACAACAGCTCACAACTCCCAGCAACCAGAGGCCCACTTCGAGCCAGCTGCGGTCGGTTAAGCGCGCAAGACTCTGGCGGCTCATGGGAATCAAAATGGGTCCGACCACGAGCACGCCGGCGGTTATATTGCTCCACCAACTGAACCAGTTTTCCCAACTGAGCCCCGACGGCTGCCCGGCCAGCATGAATCCCAGATAGCCGAACGCAGGCATCAGCGTCATGCCCGCGGCCGCAGACAGAATGAACAGCGGCACATCGCGCGCGCGTGCAAAGCTCGTGTTGAATCCGTTGCGTTCGAGCAGCCATGCGGCCAGGACCCCGCCGCCGGCAAGGCCGGCGCCGACGGCGAATGCTTCGATGACCCCCGCGCCCAAGCCGAGCGATCCCACAAGTATGTGCAGGTGCCAGAAATCGACCGCCGCGACCGCCGCAAAAATGAACGGCCACATGCGCCGACCCCAACGACAACAGGCGGCCACCGCAATGCCGCTCGGCAACAACGGCAAATTGAAGTGCGCCCCGAAGATCGGCAGGATGAAACCGACCAAGCCGGCCGCAAGGATGGATAGGGCCACGATCGAGCCGTGCAGCCAATCGCCGCGTGAAAACGGCCACGCGGTGACCGGGGCCCTCATGTCAGGTGACCCAATAATGTCGAGGCGGCGCGCGCGTAGAAGATCCACATCCCTATCAGTCCTCGCGACCATTGCGCGACGAGCATAACGCGAACCAGAGCGTCTGTCGTGAATTCGGCCGCGCCGCAAGTCGATTCCGCAGGCGGCCGCGGAACGGCCCTTCAAAACAGTTCCGCCTCCTCGCATTGATCCTTGGTGGTCAATTTCCCCGAAGCGACGAGCGCCTCGAAGTTACGGATGTTATTGCGCCCGTGATTCTTGGCATAATACAGCGCCGCGTCGGCGCGTTCGACGCAGGTCGACGGTGCGTCCGGCGGCAGGACTTTGGAATACCCGAGGCTGATCGTGACCTGCCCGACCTGCGGGAAGCTGAACGCCTCGACGGCTGCGCGCAAGCGCTCGAATGCGACCTCGGCGCCGGCATCGGTCGCGTTCTCGAGCACGACCACGAATTCCTCGCCGCCGAATCGGAACAAGTGATCGGCGCCGCGGAAGCATCGTTGCATGAGCTGGGAGATCAACAGCAACACTTCATCGCAGAACAGATGGCCATGGCTATCATTGATCAGTTTGAATTTGTCGATGTCGACGAGGCCCAACCAGGAAGGCTCCTTTGCCGAGTGGGCGGCATCCGCGGCGACCAATCGCTGCCGCAATTTTTCGAAGCGCTTTTCGAATGTCTTGCGGTTGAGCATGCCGGTCAAGGTGTCGCGCTCACCGTAGTCCAACAAGGCCAGGTGATTCTTCAGAATGCGCAGGATCGACCCGACGAGCTGCACGTCGCGTGGATCCAGTAGGGCTGCGCCTTTGACCGCCAGCAAACCGATGACGTCGCGATCCGCCTCGATCGGCATTACCGTGCAGGTCAAGCCGTCGCGCTCGAGGAATTGAACGACCTGCTGCTCGCGAACGCTTTGGCTCCACTCGGGCAAATCGTGGAGCGCCGGCAATCTCGCAGGCTCGTCGATGGAATCCGGCTCGAGCTCGGCTCCGCCGCGCAACACCCCGACGCGCGACGCCAGGCGTATGACACCGTCATCGTCGATCAATCGGTAGATTCCGACTGAATCGGCACTCCAGTGATTCAGGATCATATGGGCGACGGCCCTGTGAACCGAGTCGCGATCGCGATACGAGGTGGTATCGGCAACCGATTCGATGAGCGCGCTGATCATTGTAAAGTCGTCCGCACACCAACCCCCATACTTGGCCGCCGGCCACGGCGCATATCCTGCCGCACCGGTGGTCGGACGAGCCAACCATCGAGCGGTCATCCGAAAATGGTCGGCATGCGCGGGGAAATCTTGAAGCCAAATGACGAATTCGGCGCGCGAAACACGAGATTTGGCTTACGGCGCGCTCGCCGCACCGGTCAGGCAGGGGGCGGCCGTGTCGCCAGCATCGATTCGCGCTCGCCGAATGGCTCAAACCACTTGGCCGCCTTCGGGAAGCTATCGCGCCAGCCGAGCGATGCGAAACGCAGGTCGAGGTATCCAAGCGCGCAACCGATCGCAATCGTACCGACGTCGACGCGTCCATGGAATGTGTGCGCACGTTGCTCGAGGTCGGCGAGTCCACAGTTCACTTTGTCGAGCTGCCCCGCAGTCCAATCGCTCCAGCGACGCTCCTCCGGGCGCAGGGCACTCTCGTAGCGCATCAGCACCGCTGCATCCATGATGCCGTCCGCGAGCGACTGGTCGACCAACACGGGCCAGCGCGCCGCTGCTTGCGCAGGGACGAGATGGCCGTCGCCGAGCGTATTCAGATACTCGCAAATGACGCGGCTGTCGAACAGCACCGTGCCGTCGTCGGCGATCAGCGTCGGTATTTTGCCGAGCGGATTGAGCGCGACGACCGCGCGGTCCCGGTTCACGGGATGCGCCGCAGCGGGCTGCAGCTCGATGCGCACCCGCAGCCCCAACTCGTGGGCGCTGACCAGGCATTTTCGGACAAATGGAGAAGCGGGGTTATAAAGGAGCTTCATCGGCATCTCATTGGGTAGGATCGATGAAGCGGAATATTGAATCAATCGGTCGCCGGGCGCCACCCCGGGAAAGCACCGACGGCGACGCCTGCCGGCAGGCGCGGCAGCAGTGACGTCAGTTCTTTGCCAAAGTCTGCAAAACCCAGCCCCGGGAATGCAAACACGAAGAGAAGCGGTCGACGTCGGTGATCACGACTTCAGCGCCTTCCGCGTAGGATTCGCGCCGTTGGGAGTTTTGCAGACATTGCTCTTGCGTTTGATAGAACTCTTGCGATGATGCGCTGGATTTGACCCACGCGCTTCGCGGCGGGGTGCTTGCACAGGCCGATACCAGCCCGCACAGGCTCGCCAGCAAGATCGCGTTCTTATGCAAAATTGGCATTGGCACGACGCCGCGTTTATCGATGATGCCCGGACCTTTGCATAGTCATCGGTCGGACGCTGTGAAGGCTCCAGCAGTTTTGATCAAATGTTTGGCGCCGCCGGTCCGGCCGACCGAGCGTGATAGCCGTGCTGTTGTGCGCTATGGGCGGCTTCCAAAGTCTTGATCAGGATCCGATGCAGCGTCTCATCCTGACCACCACTGACATAGCGTTCGGCTGCGATTCGCACCTGGTCCAGCATTGCAACTTGCGCGCGCAGAAACGCGAGTGCATCGGAAACGTGGCTCGGATCTTGCGTAGTAGCGATCCCCGCTTCGGCTGTACGCTGCGCCTGTTCGAGCTGTGCTGCACTCATCAACAAGAGTTGAGATTCGGAAGCGTTTGCTGCGAGCGCATTGAGTTGCGCCCGCGCTGGAGTTGGATGTAGCGCGGCATAGATGATATCGGTCGTCGTCACGATGCCGAGCAACTGGTCCTGGGAGTCGACCACGGGCAGCGCATGTACGCCGTGTCCGGCCATGAGCTGGGCCGCGAATTCGATAGACTGGTGCGCTTCAATTGAAATCAACGGTCGGTGCAGCATCGCACCGACCTTCATGCGTTGGTTGAGATATTCGATCGGCGAACTGCTGCCCTTGGGCAGAAACAAATCCAATTTCATCAAATCGGCGGTGCTCAACATGCCGACGACCTTGTGTCCGTCGAGCACCGGCAAATGATGCACCGGATACGCCGCAAACAAGCGCATCACCTCGCCCGCAGGATCTTTGATATCCACGGTCAATACCGAGGGGCTCATGAGGCGGTTGACCGGATCCGTCGAATGCACAGCGCCATCTCCAATGTGATGATCGATGAGCCCAGTCTGCGGCAATCGCCTCAGGTTCGCGCTAGGTACAACCGCGGATAGCCAACGCGGCGCTTCTGCGAATGCCTGCGGCCGATCGGGATTGCGGTTCGCGCCGCGCATGGCTCATGGTTGATCGCCGATGGATCGGCGTTACTTAATATAGTCGCCGCTCCGCTCTCGCGATACGCATCCAGCTCACCACTGCAGGCATTAAGTTCAACGAGTTCGTCGCAATCGACCGACTCATCGACTCAATGCTTGCGAATCAGCTGCGCGGTTGAGGTTTGTCGCCGCTAAGAGACGCCCGTCACAGTTTCATCCGGCGCAATTAGCCAATACTCTATCCACACCCGAATCTCTCGTGGAAAACCATTAATGGCCCAGCCGATAAATTCGCGACTCACCGGGGATATCTGGCACCTAAGCATCGATGACTTGCTTGCACCTGTTGCTGAGCCAACCAGGCTCGGTGGCCCCGGACCATTCGTCATCAATCTGAGTGCATCGACCGCGCCGATCAGCTTGCCCGCGCAATCGCTTGCCGGCAGTGATCGTGCACACGTTTATCAACTGCAACGCACCGAAGATGGGCGCATGCGCTATCGCCTGCGACTGGGTCCGTTCGAGAGCGAAGACCATGCGGACAAGGTGCTCGCCAAGGTGCGTGACATCTACCCCGGCGCCGTGACCGCTACCGCGGGGAGCGACGATTTACGGGCGATCGAATTGCTGCACGCCAAGCTCGATGCACAGCAAGCACGTTCGAAAAAGCCGACCGCCAATTCTCTGGCCGCGAGGAGCATCGCGCCGGCCGCGCCGAAAGCTGCGCTGCAAGCTGCCCCGCAAGCCGCATCGCGTCCAACCGCGACGCACGGCCTCAACCCCACGGTCGTCGTAAAGTCCGATGTAGCGGCCGCGGTGAACGCACCGACACCGGTGAGCGCGGTTGTCGCAACTGCCCTGCCGGCCGCAACTGCGCCGCCGGCCGTGACTGCGCCGCCGGCCGTGACTGCGCCG
>Ga0187847_10000744_pt1 | contig 33482 bp, 24 predicted proteins | sample June2016WEW_4_10_FD_132458 | JGI IMG/M metagenome (GOLD analysis project Ga0187847, IMG submission 132458) | Peatland microbial communities from SPRUCE experiment site at the Marcell Experimental Forest, Minnesota, USA - June2016WEW_4_10 | ecosystem: Environmental > Terrestrial > Soil >...
AGCCCGACAGTCAGTGTGAACGTGACCTACCCGGCAAACCCGCGGGCGGGCACGCTCTGGTGTATCACGCAGGACTCCACGCTCCAATATTGCGAATACAGTTCAAGCTGGTCGAGCCGGCCCACCGAGTTTACCCTCATTCGCGGCGACGGCTTGAACAACGTATATTTGCTGTACAGGTACCAGACCACGGTCAGTGCCCCCGGCGAGGCCCAGATTACCTTGGACCAGCAGCCGCCCACTATAACGTTGTTCGCGCCCTCGGGTCTGCCTGGGGCCTTGGCCGGCGGCCAGCGGCAGATGATCGCCATAAGTTCGCAGTTCATCACCGGCTCCGTCTCGGATGCCGTTTCAACGGATCCGGTATCCGTTTCTCTGCGCGCCTGCAATCAGGAGGAAATCTGCACCAACGTCAGTACCATTTCCCCTGCGGCTGCACCCTTTGTGTGGACCTGGCCTGCAGCCGCCGTGTCCAGCGATACAACCTACATACAGATCGAGGCCATGAATGCGGCCGGTAAATCAAGTTCCACGGCCGTGCCGGATCCGGCGTCCGTATTCACCGTCTTTGCTCCCGGGAGCATGACTTCCCCGATAAGCTGCAGTGCGGCTGTGTGCCCGACGATCGCCGGTACGGCATCGGCTGCCCAGTATATGCCGGACGATCCTCCGAGCCAGGCGGTGGACGGCTATACCTTTACCGGCTACGCCGATCCCAGTATGCGGCGCGACCCCGCGGTAGGTACTCCAAATCTAAACGGCACGAATCTCTGGATGCTCTATTCCCGCCCCGAAGTCCAAACGAATTCAACTTACGGAACGGCCAGCGAGATGGTAGAGATTCACTTGGCTTCGAGCCTGGATAGCGGAAGCACCTGGAAGGCATGGTGTACACCTTCGCCTTGCTCGCAGGAAACGCCTATCTGGCCCTCGTACCACTGGTTGCCGGGGCCGGGCCGCCAGGAGCAGTTTTCCTCGCATGAGGTGGCGAATTTCTGGCCGTACTCCAGCGATAACATACACTGGCAATGGTACGCCGTGCACCTGATGTATTTCGTGCAGCCGCCACAGGGTATCCCCTACAGCATCTCCAACAATGGCTGCCTGGTGACCACGGTCGCCCCTACGCCATACGGCTTGGGCGAGGGCTGGACAGGGATCGCCCAGCCGCCGCCCGCCAGTTGCGCGGCGAACATGCCACCCGGCAGCCATACCATCGGCTATAACGTCTTGACCGCCGCGGCGGGCTCGCACGCGCCGGCCGGAGTGTCTTGCGTCTGGGCCGAACCCGCCATCATGGTGCAGGGCGGAGTCGCATATCTCGCCACCTCGTGTTTCAACGCCAGCCTCTATAGCTACGGATACTTCGTTTTCGCGAATACACTGGACAGCTCCGGCGGCCTGTCGGGTCCCTGGAGCTACTACGGAGGACCTTTCACGGTCGCCGGCCTCAAGCGCTTGACTCCCAAAGCGGACTTTGTCACCGAATTTGACTGGGCCGCCCGCTCGGATGGCAGTCTGGTAGCGATCGTCTCGCCTGCGTCGATTACCAACCATCTTGAAACGCAATATGGATGTATAGCCTTGGATTTCAGCTTGACCGCCGGATTTGGTGACGCCGTGATTGCTACCAACGACCAGGATCCCCTCGAAAGCGAGGGTCCTAACGCCTGTACGTATGAACCTACCTCGAACACGGGCGTCCTGATCGTCCGGAGGCTTGTGAACGGCCAGAACTATACCTCGTGGTCGCTCATCGCCAGCGGTCTCATGCCGTGATGGACTACGTTACCATGCTCTCTCCAGCGGCAATCTAATGCGGCGCTGCCTCTTTCTGGACCGCGACGGCGTAATTAACGCTGCCCCTCCCGCGGGCGAATATATCCAAGACTGGGACGAGTTCAGGCTGCTGCCGGAAGTCGTCGCCTGGATCCGTTTATTCAAAGCCGCCGGCTATCTCGCGATCGTCGTCACCAATCAGCGCGGCATTGCCCTGGGTCGATACTCGGAAGCCGGTCTGTTAGCCCTCCATGAAAAAATGCGCGCCGCGCTGGCAGCCCACGGCGCTGTCCTCGACGATATCCTCTATTGCCCCCATGCCGAGGGCGCCTGCAACTGCCGTAAGCCCTTGCCCGGAATGGTGCTCCAGGCACAAAAGAAATGGGATATCGATCTCTCCGCTTCTCTCCTGATCGGCGACGGCGAGCGCGACCGCCTGCTCGCCGAGTGTTGCGGCATCCCATTCGTCCTGGTGCGGGATGGGCGCGTGGTCCGCACGGGCTGATTGCTTTATCCCGACATTTGGCGCATAATAATGGACATATGGCGCAAGCCGCTTCCGTCCATCCGGAAACCACCACGCAAGTAATCGGCGCGGTCCGCAAAGGCCTTCCAACCGGGAAATTGACCCAAATGGCGCACCTCCTGGCTGTGGACCGCATGCTCCTGTTGCGCATCCTGGGCGTCTCCGAGCGCACCATTCAGCGCAAACACATGTTGTCGGAGCGCCTCAGCCCGGCGGCGTCGGATCGTCTGTCCCGTATCGATCGGATCTACACGCTGGCCGTCGATGTGTTCGGCGATGGCGGCAAAGCCGCCCAATGGTTGAAGCGGCCCAGCCGGGCGCTCGCCAATGAGGCTCCCCTCAAACTGCTCGATACCGACGCCGGCACCCAACAGGTGGAGCGCGAATTGCGCCAGATTCAGTACGGCTTTGTCTATTGATGCCATCATTATGGAGGCTGTACCGGACCAGGCATGGACCCGGCCTGGATGGAATCGGCGGTATGTTCGCGGACGGGCGCTGGCACACGTTGGGTGAACGCGTGGTTTACTTCGGAGGGTCGGCAGCCATCGTCGTGCTCGAACGCCTGGCGCATACCGATCCCGATTTGCTGCCCAACGACCTGCAACTCGCCCGCTTCGAGTTTTCCACCCCGGTCGCGGAAACCAAAGTCGAGGATCTGGCCGCATTGCCGGCGAACTGGACTCAGGCCGAGAATACTACGCGCCATATAGGAAGCCAGTGGCGGCGGCAACGGTCTTCCTGTCTCTTAGCCGTACCTTCGGCGATCCTTCCGGAAGAGCGCAATTTTGTGCTCAACCCCGAGCATCCGGACGCGCCCCATTTGCGCCTGGTTCACCATCGCCGCTTCACCTTCGATCCGCGCCTGATTTAACGCCTTGGCCTATTACCGTTATAATCTTTAGATACTGGTGCCGAAGGGTGTTCGGCCCTATACTGGAAAACTGGACGCCGCCCCCTTCCACGGCGAAGCAGCGGTTCGGATTTCTACAATAATTCCGTCACGGATTGCCTGGGGATCGGAGAAAATGCCGCAACAATTTGAATTTCTCATTCTGCATGCGCCGGAGCGTCTCCAGCGCCAAGGTCGATGCCTTTTCGCCGTCAGGCTGGACTCTCGCCAGCCGGAACTCGCGCCCGCAGCCGAATACGCGATCGTGGCTGCGGCGGGTCGCAAGCGCAGCAAGGAATTGCTGAAACTGGGCCGCGCGCATTCCCGGCGCGTCTTGCTGCAAGTCTCCACGGCGGATGAAGCCGCTCTAGCCGCCGATCTGGGTTTCGACGGTATCGTCTCCGCGGCTCCCCTGGCGTCCTCCCTTCCGGTATGGGGCGCCGGCGGCATCGGCTTGCACTCTGCGGCTGCCTGGTATGCCGGCGGCGCTGCGGGCGTAGTATTAGACGTCGAAGAGGCTTCCTGGGCGCCGCTGGCCCAGCGCTTCCGCACCCTGCCGGGCATCCTGCGCGGTTTGCGCGATTCCATCCGCGAGCATGTCGAATCGGCGAAGAAACACGCGCGCCTCGAGCCTTTGGAAACAGCCAGTCCCGATGCGCGGATCGATGCGCGAATCATGGAGACGCTGGCCGATGCGGGCATTGAGACGCTACTCGCCGTCGGGGCGCCGCAAGTGGTGTTTTCAGGCTTCTCCGATGCCCGTTCCGCCGCCATGGCTGCGGTCTTGGCCGCTCCCCTAGCCGAAAAAGGCGCGCGCATCGGCATCCTGGCCGGCGCCGGGATCGCCGATGAAGGCGCCCGCCTGATCGGCGAACTGGAAGTGCCGTTCGCCGGCCCGCGCGTCGAAACCGCGCCCCCGCTCAAGCCATTCGACGTCGCCATTGTGGGCATGGGCTGCCTGCTTCCGAAAGCCCCCAACGTGCGCGCCTTCTGGGCCAATATCCTGAACAAAGTCGATGCCATCGGCGACATCCCCAAAGAGCGCTTCAACATCGACCTGTATTACGACCCCGACCGTAAGGCCAAAGACAAGATGCATTCGCGCTGGGGCGGCTTCCTGGACGCCGTGCCCTTCGATCCCATGCGCTATGGCATTCCGCCCAACGCCCTGCCATCCATCGACCCATTGCAGTTGCTGGCGCTGGTTACGGTGGACCAGGCCCTCCGCGATGCCGGCTATCACGACCGCGAATTCCCGCGCGAGAAGACTTCCGTGATTCTGGGTCTCAGCGGCGGATTGGGCGATGTCGGCCTGCAATACGCCGTGCGCTCCATGCTCCAGCAGTTCATCGCCAAACCGCCCGCCGAACTGCTTCAGGAGCTGCCCGAGTGGACCGAGGATTCCTTCGCCGGTCTGCTCCTGAACGTCGCCGCGGGCCGCGTGGCCAACCGCTTCGACTTGGGCGGCGTGAACTTCAGCGTGGATGCCGCCTGTGCTTCTTCGCTGGCCGCCGTATACCTGGCCGCGCGCGAGCTGGCCGATCATTCGAGCGACATGGCCATCGTGGGCGGCGTGGATACCGCCCAGAGCCCCTTCGGTTACATGTGCTTCGCCAAGGCGCAGGCGCTCTCCGCGCGTGGCCGCTGCCGCACCTTCGATGAAACCGCCGATGGCATCGCCATCAGCGAAGGCATCAGCATGATGGTGCTCAAGCGCCTCGAAGACGCCGAGCGCGACGGCGATCGCATCTATGCCGTCATCAAAGGCGTTGCCGGATCGAGCGATGGCAAAGGCAAGAGCATGACCGCGCCGCGTCTGGAAGGCCAGATTCTGGCTCTCCAGCGGGCCTACGCCCGCGCCAACATCCGCCCGTCGACCATAGGCTTGATCGAAGCGCATGGCACGGGTACGGCTCTCGGCGACGCCAGCGAACTCTCCGCGGTGGCCGATGTCTTTGCAGCTGACGGAGCCAAGCCGCAAAGCTGCGCCATCGGATCCGTGAAGTCCATGGTGGGCCATACCAAGTCCGCCGCCGGAATTACGGGCTTGATGAAGGTGGCGCTGGCGCTCTATCACAAAACGCTGCCGCCCACTCTGCACGTCGAAAAACCCAATCCGAAACTGCTCGAACCCGGCACGCCGATCTTCGTGAATACCGAAACGCTGCCGTGGATTCCGCCGGCCGGCACCCCGCGCCGCGGCGGCGTCAGCGCATTCGGTTTTGGCGGCACCAACTTCCACGCCGTACTCGAAGAATTTCAAGGCGACCTGCGAGATCCGGTCGATGTGCCCCAAACCGAGAAGTGGCCCGCCGAACTGTACCTTTGGAACGACCCCACGCCCGCGGATCTTGCCGCGGCCACCGGCGCAGCAACAAGTCTCTCTCCGTCCGCCCAAACCCGGCTGGCCATCGTGGCATCTTCGCCCGATGACCTTCGCGCCAAACTCGCCAAAGCCAAAACCGCGCTCGAATCCAAACAACCGTTGAACGATTCGCAAGGCATCTACCTGGCGTTCGGTCCCCCGCGCGGCAAGGTCGCCTTTCTCTTTCCTGGCCAGGGCTCCCAGAAGCCCCACATGCTGCGTGAGTTGGCCCTCACTTTCCCCGAATTCCGCGCCAGCCTGGAACAAGCCGAGCAGGCTCTGGCCGGGCGATTCCCCAAGAAGCTCAGCTCCTACATTTATCCGCCGCCCGCGTTCAGCCCAGACCGGGAAAAACAGCAGAACCTGGAAATCACCGACACGGTAGTTGCGCAACCCGCGCTAGGCGTGGTCGAGATCGGCCTTTACCACACGCTCTCCCGCCTCGGCGTTCATCCCGATATGACCGCGGGCCACAGTTACGGCGAATACGTCGCGCTGGCCGCCGCGGGCGTGATTTCCGATAGCGCTTTGTTCAATCTCTCAGAATCCCGCGGCCGCGCCATCAAGGATACGACTCACGACGAAGCCGGCACCATGGCCGCCGTATCGGCCGACGCCGAAGCGATCGCCAAGGCGTTGGACGGCATGGAAGGCATCACGCTGGCCAATCACAACAGCCCTCGCCAGACCGTGATCTCAGGCGCCTACGCCGCGGTCCACGCCGCTATCCAGAAGCTCGAAACCGCCCGGCTCGCGGCCCGCCCCATCCCCGTCGCCTGCGCCTTCCATTCTCCGCTGATGGAACCGGCCCGCGAGCGTTTCGCCGAAGTATTGGCCCGCCAGACTTTCGCCAGGCCCGCCGCCGCGGTTTTCTCCAATACTTTGGGCGCGCAATATCCCGAAGATCCCCAGGAAATCCGCGCGCTACTCGCCAGCCACTTGGTGTGCCCGGTAAAATTTGTCGACGAAATCCGCGCCATGTACGAGCAAGGTGCGCGCGTGTTCCTCGAAGTCGGACCCAAAGGCGTGCTCACCGGCCTTGCCCGCCAGATCCTGGATGGCAAGGACGCCCGCTTCATTCAAATCGACAGCGATCGCAACGCGCTCATCCAATTCTTGAACGCGCTGGCGCAGTTGGCCGTTGAAGGCGTGCCGGTGGATGCCGCGCAACTCCTGCGCGGCCGCGTCCCACAGCCCGAACCCGCGGCCCGTGAAACCGGCTGGATGGTGAACGGCCTGCGGGCCTTCCCGCGCACCCAGCCGCCGCATATCGTGAAGCCGCTCGAACTGGTCTCCCCATCCTCCATTCCACAACCGGCTCCCGTAGTGACTCCGGCCGCGGCGCCCGCGCCTCTTCCGCCCTCTGTCCCTGCGCCTGCCGCCAGTGACGCGGTAATGATGCAATTCCAACAACTCATGAAGCAGGTCCTGCAGACGCAGACCACTATCATGACGGCATACCTGCAAGGCGCGCCCGCAGGTCCGATCTCCGTTGCCCTGCCGTCGCCACCGCCGCCGGTAACTGTTGCCGCCGCAACTCCTGCAGTGGCCGCGCCGCAGTCTCCCGCGCCGGTCGTTGCGGCGCCAGCCTCGCTAGTGACTGCACCGCCCGCCGCGCCGTCCGCACAACGTAGCTTCGTCGAAGATCTGCGCCGTGTCGCAGCCGAACGCACCGGCTATCCGCCGGAGATGCTCGACCTCGACGCCGGCATCGAATCCGATCTGGGCATCGACTCTATCAAGCGCGTCGAAATCCTCACCGCGATGCAAAAGCTCGGCACCCCCGAGCAGCAGCAACAGGTGCAGGCGGTCCTTAACAAGCTCACCGGCGCCAAGACTTTGCGCGAAATCGCCACGATTCTCGAGCAAACCGTCGGGCCAGTCGCCGCACCTACCGTACCCCCCGCGCCTGCCGTCGCATCCGCCTCCTCCAGCCGCGACTTCATCGGCGAACTGCGCGCCGTCGCCGCCGAACGCACCGGCTATCCGCCGGAGATGCTCGACCTGGATGCCGGCATTGAATCCGACCTCGGCATCGACTCCATTAAGCGCGTCGAAATCCTCACCGCGCTGCAGAAGCTCGGCACGCCAGAGCAGCAGCAAAAAGTCCAGGGAATCCTCAACAAGCTCACCGCCGCCAAGACTCTGCGCGAAATCGCCGCCCTTCTTGAAGAGACCGTAGGGCATTCCGCGCCTGCCCCCGCCGCGCCGCCCGCGCTGGCGCCCGCATCCGCGCCGCCAATATCCACCAGCCGCGACTTCGTCGAAGAATTGCGCACCGTCGCTGCCGAACGCACCGGCTATCCGCCTGAGATGCTCGACCTCGACGCCGGCATCGAAGCCGATCTGGGCATCGATTCCATCAAGCGCGTCGAAATCCTCACCGCGCTGCAGAAGCTCGGCACACCCGCCCAACAGCAGAGCGTGCAAGGCATCATGAACCAACTCACCAGCGCCCGCACGCTGCGTGAGATCGCCGGCCTCCTTGCCGGCTGCGCCGGTGCAAACGCAGCCGCGCCGCCTGCGCCGGCATCGGTGCCCACTGCCCCCGCCGCATCCACCAGTCGCGACTATCTCGGCGAGCTCGTCAAAATCGCCAGTGAACGGACCGGCTACGAACCGGAGATGCTCGACCTCGACGCCGGCATCGAAGCTGATCTGGGCATCGACTCCATCAAGCGCGTCGAAATCCTCACCGCGCTGCAACAGCGCTCCAGCCCCGCCGAGCAGGCCCAAATCCAGGGCGTCATGGAAAAGCTCACCAGCGCGCGCACCCTGCGCGAAATCGCCGATCGCATCGCCGCTGCCGCAGGGCTGCCCGAACCGCAGGCCGTCCCCGTGCCCTTAGTTCAGGTACCGCGCTTCATCCTGACCACTGCCGACAAGCCTCGCAGCCCCGCCAAGCCGCAATACTATCCGGGCCGTGTCTGTCTGATCACCGATGATGAAACCGGCCTTGCCTCTGCCTTGGCCGATGAGCTAAAGCGCAACGGCGAACGTGCCCTGCTGCTCCGCCACAGTCCCGACGCCACCATCGGTGCGGGCGACGTCTTCACCACCGACCTCGCCGATCCGGCACAAGTGGAATCGCTGATCGCGACCATCCGCCGGCAAATCGGCCCCATCGGCGCCATCATCCATCTCCTGCCGCTGCGCGCCACCCAACCCGCGCTGCAATCGAGTCTTGACGAATGGCGCGAGTTGGTCCGCCTGGATGTCCGCAGCCTCTACGCGCTGGCCCGTGCTGCCGAAAACGATCTCAAACAAACCGGACGCGCGGGTGGCGCCCTCTTCGCCGCCATCACGGCGCGCGGCGGAGCCTTTGGCCTCCAACCCAACGGCCCGTTTTCGCCCACCCACTTTGCGGTGGCCGATTTCACCAAAACGCTGGCGCTCGAATTCACCGGCGTCCTATGCAAGGTCGTGGATCTGGATCCCACCGATCCCAATCCCATCCTCCGCCAGAAACTCGTTGACGAGTTGACCTCGCCCGATGACACCCTCCAGGTCGGCTTGCCCGGCGATCGCCGCCTAACTGTGCTGCCGCAGATCGCCCCGCTGGATACCCAAACCATCCGCCAGATCCAGCGCGACTGGGTCTTCCTGGTCACCGGCGGCGCGCGCGGCGTAACCGCTGAAATTGCCCGCCAGCTTGCCGAACACCATCAACCTACGCTCATCCTGGCCGGTGCCTCTCCGCTACCCTCGGGACCCGAGTCCGCCGACACCGCCGGTATCGCCGAGACGCCGCGCCTGAAAGCGGCCCTCACGGCTCGCCTGCGCGCTTCTTCCACAACGGTGAAACCCGCCGCCGTCGAAGCCGCCCTCCAGCGTCTCCTGAAAGATCGCGAAATCCTGCAAAGCATCGAAGGCCTTCGCCGCACCGGCGCGAAAGTGGAATATCATTCCGTGGACGTCCGCGACGGAGCCGCCTTTGGCGCTTTGATCGATCGCATCTACGCCGCGCATGGCCGCCTGGATGTGGTCATCCACGGCGCAGGCATCATCGAGGACAAACTCATCCGCGATAAAACCCCGGAATCCTTCGACCGCGTGTTGCATACCAAGGCCGATTCTGCCTTCCTGCTCAGCCGAAAGCTGCGCCCCGAAAGCCTGCAGTGCCTGCTGCTGATGTCGTCCATTACCGCGGCCTTCGGCAATCGCGCCCAGGCGGATTACGCCGCCGCCAACGGCATCATGAATGGCCTCTCCGTACTCCTCGCCGGGCAGTGGCCGGCCCGTGTGGTTGCCATGAACTGGGGACCCTGGGGATCGAGTGGCATGGTTTCCGAGGAAGTGCGCCAACAGTTCCTCACGCGCGGAATTCAAATGATCCCGCTCGATGGCGGCGCGCAAGCCGCCCTCCGCGAAATCGAATCCGGGCCGCAGTCCGACCCGATCGTGGCCATGGGTGAAGGCCCATGGAGGGAGATCGCCCTGCCGGCCGGCACTCCCCGCGTTCCGGTCCACGCGTTCGGAAGCCTGAAATGAACCCGTGGCGCACGCTTTTAGCGTGCCGGCGGGACTTTTAAGTCCCGCGCTGGAGTTTGGACATCTGGCGGAGCCACCAATCGTGCTGACTGGCCGCAGCCCGTGGCGCACGCTTCAGCGTGCCGGCGGGACTTTTAAGTCCCGCGCGTGCGTCCTCAGGTTAGCAAAACAGTATGGTCGGCTCGCTCGGCCAACGCCCGGTCGAACGTAATCACCGCGCCATCGGCGCATTCGGCGAAGGCCAGCAGCCAGGCGTCTGCCCAAAGCTTAGGGGAGGCGTGAATCTTGCGCGCATATTTCCGAAAGGCCTCGTCTATCCCGCTCGGTTCATCGACGAACGCCACCCGGTCGTCACCGAACAAGCGGTCATAGGCCGCCCAAGCCCCCGGCATTCGCAGTGGCCTGCCGTTCATGGCGGCTGGCGTAGTGAGCAACCGTAGAACGCTCATTTGGGTTACCCGCACAAAACCGATCACGCCGGAATCGGTCGATTCCAGCCACCGCCTGGCGGCAGCGCGGTGCATGTGATCCTCCATCAACAGAGCCAGCCACACGTTTACATCAGGGAAAGTCGATGAGATCATAGATCTGCTCGTTGGTCAGATCGAATGGCCTTCCCGTTGACGGCACAATCGGCTTATCCAAGTTGAGACGCCGCCTGGGACGCTTTGGCGTGGCTTCATCAACGGCTTGCTCGATACTGCGCAAGATCAACTGGCGTGCCGAGCAGCCCTTTCGGGCGGCAGCCTCGTGGAGCCGGCGGTGCAGATCCCGCGGCAGATCGATGCTGGTGCGGACCGATTCCGGCTTCACAATCATCAATATAGTTGCGGCGACTTAAATAAGTCAAGCCGCCCGCGCCGCCAGATCGATTCCCGCCAGATCCGCCGCATTCAGCGCGGCCACCGCGCCATGCACGCCCGAATTTGCGATCGCGACCGCCGGACTGACGCCCAGGCGCTTTTTCCAGGCGCCTTCCACCGCCAGCCGTCCCGCCGCCGGTTCGGCGATCTCCACGTCCGCGGCGCATAACTGCTCGCCGAAACGCTCCTGGATCAGCATCCGTATCGCGTCCTTGGCGGCGCAACGCCCCAACAGCCAGTCGTAGCGTTCCTTCCCCGTCCCTTGCATCCTGTCCCAAACCGCCCGCTCGCGGCGGTTTAGCACCAGGTACGCCAGCGTTTTCAGCCAGACGCTATGCGAGGACTCCAGGAACGCCTGCGGCAAATCCTCCACGCGGCAGCCCGCCACCCCGCGTTTCCCCGCCACCGGTTCCAGCCACGGCGTGGAAATATACGTCCCGCGCGGATCGATCCGCAACCGCAAGAACCGCGGAGGCTGCGGGAACCGGCGCGTCTCCCAGTTGTCCAACCGGTAATAAACCTTGCCCGCCCTGTCCAGCACTTCGATGTCGGAATGGATCACCGCGTCGCTCTCGAATCGGCGCACCACACGGCATTCGAGTTGTGTGCCCGTCGGCGGCGCGGGCGCATAGCAATGGAACGCGCCCACGCGGTACGGAAACAGGTCCGTCCCTTTCTCGATGGCCTCCCAAAACCAGTACGCGACCACTTGTCCGGCCGCATCCAGCAACACCGGATCGAACAGGAACGCGGGCCGCGGATTGTCGGTGAATAGCTGCGTGTGTGGCAGGGCCTCCAGTGTGGCGCTGCAACCGTTGCGTCCGGCGCGCTCCACGCTCTTGGTGCCTTGCATCAGCGATCCATGGAACATCCCCGTGCGATAGAGTTGCCCGGGTATCCACGCAGATGGCTTTTCGTTTTCCAGCACAAATGGACGCGGTGGCCCGGACTCCCCGTATCGCTCCGCAAACACCGCCACGGCCTCGGCCAGAATCGGACGCAGCGTACCGGCCGCGCCCGCCTCCCGCAGAGCCACATGCACTTCGCCCGGCGCTGTCTGCTTGGCCGCGGCCTCGATGGTGTATCCCGGCTTCTCCAGCGTGATCCAGCGCGAAGCCCGGATGTCGCGCATGCCCACCAGCACCTTGCCGGGCTCCAGCATAGCGCCGCCTTCCGCCAGCATTTCCATCGTTACCGTCAACGGCACCAGTGTCAGCCCAAGCAGTGATGGATCTTCCGTGGATACATCCCGCCCCAGGGCATGGTCGTGAAAAACGATTTCCCGCTCCGCCGCGAAACGATGCCGCGCCAACGCGCGCACACCCGGCACGTTCTCCACCACGTCGTGAAAGAACGGGAAGCGCGGCGCGCTCGTTGTGCCCGCCGTGCCCTGGCGGGCCGCCAGGTAAGCCGCCATCACTTCTTGCTGCGTTTGCACGAGCTGCTCCATCATGCTGAGATGCTCTTGCATCAACGCGGAACGCGCATCGGCCGGCGCTATGGGAGCCGGGGCTGGCGCGGCCGCCACAGCCGCTGCGGTTGCCGCGGCTTGCATCTTCGCGTTTCCGGCTTCTGGCTTCCGGCGTCCGATCTCCTCTTTCTTGCCCTCCAGCTTGAAACCCACCGGCAGCCGCGCCGGCTGCAATCCCGTTCCCAGCGCCAGCGAACGCCTGGGTTTTACCTTCTCGCTCGCCGGCCGCGGCGCTCGCCGCGCGTAAAGATGCTCCAACTTGGGATTCAAGCCGTGCGCCACCAACTGTCCCAGCATATGGTGAAGCTGCACAATGCCCGAACGATGCTGCACGTTCGACGGAATCGACGCGTGCGGTTTCGCGCGCAGCACATCGTCCGTGAACCCGGTCAGGTTACTGCGCGGGCCAACCTCCAGGAACAACCGCACGCCGTCGCGATGCATGCCTTCGATCGTCTCGCGGAATCGCACCGTGCTCGACCATTGCACGGCTGCCAGCGCGCGGATTTCCTCGGGATCCTGCGGATACGGCCCGGACGTCACGCACGAATACAGCGCCGTTTCCGCCTTGCCGATGCGCAGCCGGTCGAAATGCTGTTTCAGCGGTTTGCTGAACACTTCGAACCAGGGCGTGTGGTAGGCGCGCGCAAACGGCAGCTTCTGGCAAATTGCCCCCTTGGGCGTCAGCACGCCCACCAGTTTGTCGATCACCGTTTCGTGGCCGCACAAAACCACCTGGTGAATGCAGTTGTCCAGCGCGATATAAAGCTCGCCGTTGCTGGCGGCTACTTGTTGCTCCAAGAAGGCATGGTCCGCTCCAGCTACGGCCAATAGCACCGCTTCCGGAATATCGCTGGTCGAATTCAGCTTGTCGAAAACTTCGTAAACGCCCAGGATGTGCCGGATGAGTTCCTCATCGTCGGCCACCTCCACCACGTGCGACGCCAGCAGCGCCGAATGCTCTCCGGTCGAGTGCCCCACCATGGCATCCGCGTGGATCCCCAGCTTCTCGATCAGCGCGTACATGGCCTGGTTCGCGCAGAACACCGTTTCCGCGCCGGAATCCATGTTGTATAACCGATCCTGGCTCGGCGATCCCAGCGGCGGGGGAAAGATGACGTCGCTCGGCAGATAATCGCGCGCATGGTTCTCATAAGCGCGATCCATCAGGTCGAATACCTGCCGCACTTCCGGAAAGTGGATGCACAGGTCGCCCAGCATATTGCGGTACTGCGACCCTTCGCCGGGAAACAGGAAGGCCAGCTTGCCATTCAACCCCAGGGGTTCTTTGAAATGATAAATCCCTTCGATTTCTTTGATATTGCGCGTCTTTTCGTCGCCCAACCGCTTGACGGCGCGTTCCAACTTGGCCGCCAGGTCCGTGTGCGACAGCCCGACCACCGCCATCCGCACGGATCCCATCCGCCGGTTGCAGTTGAGTGTCCAGGCCAGATCCTTCAACGAAAGCCCATCGCCGCCGTCCCGCAGAAGTTGCAGCGCCCGCCGCGCATCTTCCGCCACGTCGGCCCGGCTCTCGCCCGAAAATACAAACAATTCGCTGTCCCAGTCGCGCTGCAGCCATGGCGCCTGGTTCGGCCCTGTATATTCCTCCAGGATGGCGTGCGCGTTAATCCCGCCAAACCCAAAGGCATTCACCCCAGCCCGTCGCGGCGCCTTTGACGACCCGTGAACCCAGGGCCGGGTCTCCGTGTTGATATAGAAATTGCTCTTCTCGAGCTGTAGCTTGGGATTGGGATTTTCGCACAGAGTGGGCGGCAGTACCTTATGGTGCAAAGCCAGCGCCGCCTTGATCAGGCCCGCCACGCCCGCCGCCGGCACGGTATGGCTGATCATGGATTTCACCGACCCCAATGCGCAGCGCGGCGATTCCGTCGGGCGGGCCGGAAATACCCGTCGCAGCGCCTCCACTTCCACCACATCCCCGACCGGAGTGCCCGTGCCATGCGCCTCCACCAGGCCCACGGTCAACGGATCGATCCCCGCCGGTTCATAGGCGCGCCGCAGCGCCATTTCCTCGCCTTCCACGCGCGGCGCCAGCACATGTGTGGCCCGTCCATCGCTCGCAATGCCGATATTCTTCAAAATTGCATAAATATGGTTACCATCGCGCTCGGCTTCCGCCAGCCTCTTCAGCACCACCATCCCCACGCCTTCGCCCAGCAGCGTGCCGTCCGCGTCTTTGTCGAACGAGCTCAACTGTCCCCGATGCGAAAGCGCGCCGAGTTGCGAAAAGATCATCATCAGCACAGGCGATGTATTGCTGTTCACGCCACCGGCCAGGGCCAGGTCGCAGCGCCCGGTTTGCAGTTCCCGCGCCGCCATCTCCACCGCCACCAGCGAACTGGCGCAAGCTGCGTCGATCAGGTAATTCGGCCCCATTAAATCCAGCCGGTTCGCGATGCGTCCGGTGATGATATTCGGTACCAGGCCGGACGAGGTGTCCGCATTGAACGGGGGCAGCGTGCTCTGAATCTGTTTCTTGATCTCCGCCAGTTCCTTGTCCGTGTGCTCAGGATGCAACTGCTTCAAAATGCGCAGGATACTTTCCACCATCACGCCCTGCTGCAAAGCCGCCGCATTGCCCCGATTCACGTACGTGCCGCGCCCGATAATCACCGCTGTGCGCGCCTTCACCGCCTCCAGATCCAGCTTGCCGCAATCTTTCAGCGCATCCTGCGATGCCTGCAGGGCCATGTAATGGTCCGGCTCGCCCCCGTCCACCGCGTTCGGCATGATGCCAAAGCTGAATGGATCGAATTCCGCCAACTTGCCGAGGAATCCGCCGCGCTTGCAATAGGTTCGGTCGTCGGCCTTGGTGTTCTCCTCATAGAACAGCTCGGCTTCCCACTCCGGAGGAGCGTCCGAAATGGCGTTCACCTTGTGCAGGATGTTCTCCCAGTAACGCCGGGTGTCCGGTGCGCCAGGCAGCACGCAGGCCATCCCGATAATGGCGATATCGGTGATGTGGGCGAGGTCCTTGGATCCGTTGTTGTTCATTTCATTCGGTATAATCCTCTAATTGTCCGCGATCCGGACAATGCGCGCAAATCGGTGGGTGTGGAAAGCCTCGCGGTTGCACAGGCAGGGTGTGAAAAACGGGTGTTCGGGAGCAACGGAACAGAAAACTCGCTTAAGGATTCAAGCGACCGCGTCTATCGCCTGTGTTGGGCTCCGCAGCGGCCCGTAATTCCCCACGTTGAACAGGCCGGCCGCGATTTATCGCTTGGCCGCTGCCTTCGTGACTTTGGTTTCCGATAACCCCGTCTGTCGTCCACAACTCCCGGACGCACCCTCACGGAGTTACCGCGAAATCCACTGCTTGATCTGCTGGTATACGGCAGGCTCATTGAGCAGGTCAAAATGCGTTAGCCCATAACCGACCCACTGGTGGGATTTGACGAATGCCAAAGTTCGCCGCGGATCTTTGTGGCGGCCCAATGCGCTGTCGACGGGCACCTGCCCATCTCCCACCAGGCCGGTTAGCCCCCGCGTTGTTTGTCCGATGGATGCCGCCAGCGCGTAACACGCTACCTTTTCGGGAAGGGGCAGCGCGCAGCGCAAGTCCGGCGAAGGGTGGAAGCGATCGCGCCCGATCCAATCGTCATCCACCAGGCTACCGTAGCGCAGGTCCGTAATCCCTGCGCTGCGAATGCGGCCCAAATGGCTAAGCGGGGCCGTGTAGGGGCTTAACCCAAAAACCACATTTACCCAGTTACCGCCACGTTCCAGGGGAGCGCCGTGGTGCGGCGTGCCCAGGAAAAACATCTGGCGCAGATGCCGCGGCCAATCGTACCCTGCCGCCGACGCATAGTGATAGCCGCTACGCGCCACCAGACCACCCATGCTGTGGCCGATAATCACAAAGTCTTCCAACGGTACAGGCCACTGATCGACAAGGGTCTCGATCAACTTCGCGAAACCCTGCCCATTGGTAGAAACATGCAGTCCGGTATTGTATTGCAGATGAACTGGCGTGTATCCCAGATCGTGAGCTAGAGCTGCTCCATGGTTGTGCCCCTTACGCGTCCACTGCAGATCGCTCATGCACAGGCCGTGCACCAGTACGACGAGCTTGTTACTCAACCGCGGAATTGCGCGCGATAGGGCACGGTGATCGAGAACCAGAGGCCTGCCGCCATGCCGCAAACTCATAGAGATCGCCAGTTGATTTTTCGTCTCGGCCAGATAGTCGCCCATCACGCCGTTGAGCGCCGCCAACACGGCCTCGCGTCCGGGCGGGGAACTCCTCTCCCCGAGCAGAGGAACAAGCGGGGATAGCAGCATATCGATGCCGATTCCCACCATTCCCGTCGCTGCCCGAATGCTCTGGTAGACCAAGCCCGTGATGCCGCTGGCGCGCCCCAGTAGTGGTGTGCCTGGAATGCCGGGCGAACGGGCGATATTGAGGTGCATCGCCTCTACCACGTCAACCAGCCCGGCGGTAGCATCAATAGCCAGACGGCTGAATCCCAGAAAATCGGAAGGATGGATGGGGCTGGTTTTAGCCATAAGGAGTGCTGCGGTGCAGCATGCAGCGAGTTTACCAGGACCGCCGGTCGTGCGCAACGGATTGGGTCAGCTCGTCACTTCGTTGCAGGAATCATCCAGGGAAACACATAAGCATCGGAAGCAGAAGCACTGCTACCATGCAGGCAACCAACCAGACGGCGGTTCGCTCGGATTCCTCGCAACTCCGGCTTCCCGCAGTGCCACGGTGGAGCAGTTCATTATTGAGGCTGTTGCGAAGGCGGTTTAAGGCGATCTGCGCGGCAACCGCGAGGTTGAATTGCCTTTGATTCACTCCAAGAGCCCAGGAACCCTGGATTTGTCTAATTTCGACTTTGATGAACTACTTGGCCGAACGTTAACCTCTGGATAGCGCCAGTCGCCGACCAGCACGTCCATCACCCGGCACGTCATGCAAAGGAGGTCGTGAGCCCGGACCAAGCCTGGGTGATCGCCCTGCAACCTTGAGCCGGCATGCTACTGTGGGTTGGGGGTAAGGCCAGCGGTTCCCCCGGCCCGCTCCCTAGCCGTCCAGCGTACCTTGGCTTCGTCGTTTTTTGAAGTTTAAGTAAACAAAGAAGTTATTGGGTTCGTTCGTCATAAAATGAAATCGCCGCCAGAATCTACCGGCCTTTCACGGCGTCGTCCGTGGGGGAGTTACGGGATGTTACACTGATCTGCTCCTGAAGTCATGGCTAGATTCCTCATCACCTGCTGGTCTTTCCCGGGCCACGTTTTCCAGCCCCTGGCCATCGCCCGCGTATTGCGGGAGCGCGGTCACCAGTGCGCCTTCTATTCCGGACCGCGGGCGGCGCGCGTGGTGGAAGGGGAAGGTTTCCCTTTCTATCCGTCCGACAAGGCCGAGGAAGACGCCATGTACGCCTTCATGTTCGCGCCCGAACAAACCCGGACCGTAAACTGGAGAACCATGCTGCAGTTCAGCGGCACCATCCAGCGCTGGCTTCTGGATAGCATTCCGCAACAACTCCAGGATCTGGACCGCATCATTGCTGAGTGGCGGCCGGACGTGGTGGCCTCCGACCAGAACATGTGGGCTACCATGCTGGTCCTCCGCGAGAAATACAAAATTCCAGTGGCGGTACTAGCCTATTTCTCCTGCATGGTCCCCGGACCGGATGCGCCGCCTTTTGGAATGGGCCTCCCGCGCCCCCGAAACTGGTATACCCGGTTGCTCTCGAATTCGGTCTCGCTGGCTACCACACCGTTCCGTGCCCGTTTCCGCAGGGCGGCTAATGCCATACGACAACGTTATGGCTTGCCCCCCTTGAAGACGTCCGTTCTTGCATTTACCGGTACTATGCCGCTATACCTTGTGCTCGGTACTTCCGAGTTCGACTATGAGCGGCGGGATCTGCCTCCCTCGGTGCACTATGTGGGAGCCTGTCTCTGGGACAAACCCAGCCACGAAAAACCTTCCGACTGGTTAGAGCAATTACCCAAAGGTCAACCTTGGGTGCATGCCAGCGAGGGCACAGTGCACGTACTGTCCCCGTTTGTGCTCTCGGCGGCCGCGCAGGGCCTGGCTAACCTGCCCATGCAGGTGATCCTGACAACGGGAGGCAACCGTGAGCCCTCCGAGCTCGATTTAGGGCCCATCGCGCCGAATGTGCATGTGGTGCGTTGGGTGTCGCACACAGAACTCCTGCCGCGTCTTGACGTTATGATCACAACCGGCGGTTCGGCCACCGTGCAATCCACGCTCAAGGCAGGGGTGCCCTTGATTATCGTCCCCACGGAATGGGACAAGCCGGATATCGCCAGGCGAGTGGTGGAGACCGGTGCCGGGCTTCTCCTGGAGCCCAAACAGTGCACGCCGAAAGGGCTGCGCGTAGCCGTAGAGCAAGTACTTGGCACGCCTTCTTTCCGCCAAAACGCACAACGCATGGCTGCCGCCTTTGCCCGTTACGGCGGACCTCTAGCCGCCGCCGAACTGCTCGAAAAACTGGCCGACGGCCGGATTCCGGCATAGATCGGATGATTTACTAGTACCCCTTCCCGATCCGTTCTGTGGACACCCAGAAAGTGGAAATGGTAAGGTTAAACCGTTTAGAGATTTCGCGTTAGGGCAAAATTGTTGGTCTAGACTCCGGTGTGATCTCCGCACCCGCCCAATGAGAGGATTCCATGTCACGATATGATACTTCCCGCTGTTTCCGGTCCGCTGTACTGACGCTTGCCACGACATTCGGGCTGACGTTAGGGGCTTACGCCCAGCCGGCTCCCGCTCCGCCGCTCACTACCGATACCACTTATCCCAACCTGTTCTATGGAGCGACCCCGGCCAGCCAACCGAACGCGCCCGTGATCGTATTCGTGCATGGGCTCGGCGGCAGCTTTATAGATTGGATCGAAGCCAAAAACTGCCCCAACCCGTTGCCGGTCGGCGGCTGCAAGTCTTCCCCCTCGTCAAAAGGCTTGGGCTCCAACAACGACATGTACGATTACGCTTACCAGGCCGGCTTCCGCACCGTGTTCCTGAGTATGAGCGCCAATAACTCGAACAATAGCTTGAGTATCCAGACGAATGCCGCGATGCTCGAAACTTTGTTCCCGACCATCCTCAGCCACTATGGCGTAAGCAAAGTTTTATTCGTCGCCCACTCCAAAGGTGGGTTGGATCTGGAAGCTGCCATTGCCAACCCCGAATGGATCGGCATCGCCAGCGCGGTGATCGAGCTCGGTACCCCGAACCAGGGAGATGCGCTGGCCGATTGGATCTTTAGTCCGGCGGGCAACGCGCTCGGAACGCTTTTGGGTCTGCTCACTCCCGGAGTGCAGTCCTTGGAAATCGCAAACGTCCTGCAACTGCGCACACAATGGGACCCGATTTTCCAGAACGCCCAGATACCCTTTTATACGTTGTCCGGCAATACCTATGCATGTCCGGATGGTACTTCGGGTTGCCCGACATCGGAAACCGGGCCCATTTTGACCACCATCACGACGCCTCCGGGCGGCGACCCGAATGGAAAATGTACCGTAGCTGGAAATGCCCCGTGCAATGACGGATTGGTCACCCATCCGGAATCGTTGCTGCCCACCACCTATGCCATGGAACTTGGCATAATTGCCAACAATCACTATCAGTTGCGCATGGGCGATAGCTCATTTTCCTATATCAACGCGCGCGTGCAGGAGCTATCGAATGAACAGCCCGGCGTCACGCGGGTGGGAACCGGTGGCTTTGGCGATCAGCACAATACCTGGGCTTGGTCGATGGCATGGTACAAGAACATGCTTTATGTCGGGACCGGGCGCGAGACTTATTGCGTGACTTCCGCCACCAGCGCCATACAACTCCAGACGCCCAGTCTGTATCCTCCCGAGGTCGGCGATTGCACGCCGGACTATCACGACCTGCCTTTGCAGGCTGAGATCTGGCAATACAATCCGGCCACTAATATCTGGACGAATGTCTTTGAATCCCCCAACTCTTTGAGCACCGTCGAGTTTTCGGGAAATCCTGTGGCCACCGCCAGAGATATCGGCTTCCGCGGCCTGACCATCGTCAACGAACCAGGCGGTGTGCAAGCCCTGTACGCCGGCGGGGTCACGTCCGGGGAACTCTTCGAGTGCTCCCCGCCTTACATTACGAGCGGTTGCACCCCACAGGGATCCTGGCCTCCGCCGCGCATCCTCCGCACCACGGATGGCGTCAATTGGGCCCCTGTTCCGCAGAATGGAACGCTCACCACCGTAAACGGCAGCAGCGTTTGGACCCCCGCACAGTGCGGCACACAACCCTGTTTCCTCGGTGCCCTAACCGCCAGCAGCACCTATACGCCGCCGGCATATCCTAATTACAGCCTTCGCTCGGCCGCGCAGCTCTGCAGCCAGCCCGGCCCGTCTTTCACCTGCGCCCAGGATGGGATTCTTTTCTTCCAGGTGGGAGATTTCCCCGGCGTGGGCCGCGCGTTCGCCTCCACGCCCGGTGTTAATCCGGCCCTTGGCGACAATTGCGTTCTCCCCCAGGGTCAGACCGCCTGTTTCGCCTGGGCCAGCCCAGCCACGGCCACGCTGCCGATGTGGATTTTGGAAAACTTCAATAATTCCATGTATGCGGGCACCGGCAGCCCGGCGATCACCGGCACCGCGGAAGTCTACGGGGTATGGTCGACGAACGCCACCGGCAATCCGCCCTATACCTGGAAGGGCATCGTCACCGATGGGGGCTATGCAACAAACCTGGTCGCGGACTTCGCCATGAGCATGCAGATCTTCTCCGACCCCGCTTACTGTCCCCCGGTGTCTGCCGGCGGGCCGGGTGGTTGCTTGTACGTGGGCACCGACCGCCCGAACGAGATGGTGCGCATCCATCCTGACACGACCGGACAGGTTAACGTGGACGCGACCGATAGTTGGGACCTCTTAATCGGGCTTCCCCGCACCATTCCATCCGGCCAACCCGGCGCGGGCCAGTATATCCCGCCATTGAGCGGAATCGGCCAGTATTTCGATAACGGATTTACCGGGCACTTCTGGAGAATGGGAGTAGGCTCGCAGGGATTGTACATGGGCACTTGGGACTGGAGCGCCGATAGCGTACCCAACCCGACCTTCGGGCCGCTCTGGTCGCAGGAATATGGAACGGATGTCTGGCGTAGCCCCGATGGAGTGCACTGGACCTCTGTAAGTAAGATCGGTTTGGGTGATGGCAATAATACCGGAAGCCGCAGCTTTGCCGCCACTCCCTTTGGCCTCTTTATGGGCACTGCCCGGTCGGTCGGCGGAACCCAGGTGTTTAATGTGGATAACGGCAACATCGATCTCAACAAGGATGGCGTCATCGATCAGAAGGATGTCAGCCTGATGCTCTCCAGGTTGAATACCAAGGCTGTGCCGCACGATCGGATGGATCTGAACCAGGACGGCAAAATCACCATGGCGGATGTGGAGTTGCTGAAGACCCAGTGCACATATCCCAACTGCGCCGTACCGGCTGTTAAGCCCAAGACCACATCCCTCACTCCGCCCGTAGCGCACTCCGCGCCGGGTGCGCAGGGTGGCGCTGTATCCATTACCTGGAACGCCGTATCCGGAGCGATGGATTACCTGGTTTATCGGATTGCCTGTTCGCCCAGCGAAAACTCGCCGCCTCCGGCAGCAACCGGTAAGGCGGCCACCGCATGCAACGTAGCAGATCCGCCCTCGATTTGTTCCATGGCGCCGAAAGCCGTGCCACAAGGTCTGACGGCGCTCTACGGTTATCCCAGCCCGCCCGAGTTTTTGGGCCGCGTCACTACGACGTCTTTTGGGCAAACCGCTCCGAATACTTTGCAGTCGCTCTATTTTGTAATCGCCGAAGATAATCTGGGCAACCTCTCGAGCCCTTCCAACGTGGTAGGCGGCCCGTCGTGGGGCCTGCAGTAAACTGAGCTCTTCTTGAGGAGTGGGGATCTGTTCTCCGCTCCTCCCCGCTGTTTTCTGGTAGTAACTTCCGGCCGTTGAGCACCGTGAAGTATTGGCAAAGCTCCATCTAACGGTTAACTAGAGGGGGCGTGGGATAAATCTGTACAGGTATAAGGGAGACTAACATCATGAACTTACGAACGACGTTATCGGTTACTATCGCCGCAGCGGCGGTCTGTTTTGGGGTTTCGGATAAGCTGACCGCGGCCACCGCCCCTATCATCACTTACAAGGCTACTGGGACATTTTCCTCCACTCCGCTCAGCGGGACGGACACGCTGAAATTGGCGGGTGAACCATTTAGCGTCACTATACCGGCCAGCGCGGCCTCGGTGCCGTACAAGACCGGCCCCACTTATGCCGCGTACGACAAACTAAAACTCACCGGCACCGTGCACTCCGGGCTGGTTGGAACCACACCGGTGAATATCGGCAGTGGCGAGTCGACGATCATCCAGGGGATCAATCCGAACCAGTATGACCAGTTTCAGATGGAAGCCCCCGTCAGGGTTGTGGGCATCAGTCTGACCATCAAGGCTACCATCATCATGCCCTTGGGCACCGTCAGCAAGACCCTCCTCCATCCTTTCACGACACCCGTAGCGATGGCTCCTGGTAATGCCACCATGACCTATTCGGATGGCACCAACACCACGGTGCTGGCGATCCAGACAGGTAGCTTGTCCGCCACCATCCCGACTGGCGATGTCGTGCCGGCGGTGCAATTGCACTCGGCCGGAGTCGAGGCAGTGACCCTGCATGAGGATGGCACCACAACGGTGCGGTCAATCGGCGAAGGCTCTCCTGTTGACCTCGGACTCTCGACTGACGCGGTGACGTTGAAGTTCTACGCGTATGGCGTGAGCGACGCATCCGAAGTTCACGTGCAGATCGCCGGCGAAGAAGTGCCCGTCGTATATGCCGGAGCGTCCGGCTATTTCTCGGGGCTGGATGAGGTCATGGTTCAGCTTCCCCGCAGCATGGCTGGCCGGGGCGCAGTTGGCGTAACGTTGACCGCCGACGGGCAGTCCGCGAAGCCGATCGAAATCCGGTTACAGTAAACCAGGGCGGGAGCGTGCTATAAATGGAGTACGCTCCATCTCCAAAGGTGGCCGTTCGTCCAGTACTGGTACCGACTATTTTACAAGAGCGGCGTTCCGGCTTGAAAACTAACCCTCCGGGGGTCTAGACTGCTGGGATGGACTCGAACAAGGAGAAGGCCATGTCCTCATGGAATGCCCGAAAAACTAAGATACTGTCCGTGACAGTTGCCGCCGCTGCCCTTTGCTGCTGGGCGGCTCCCCGAATTCTGGAAGGCGCCAGTCCCAACAACAGTACGAACGTCACCTACACCGCCCAGGGGAACTTCGCGTCTACTCCGGTGAGCGGCAATGATACACTAAAGCTGGCCGGTGAGCCTTTCCAGATTACGGTTGTGGGCAGTTCGTCCCTGAAGCCTATCAAACATGGCCGGAATTGGGCCAATTTTAAACCCTTGAACATGACGGGAACCGTATATTCCGGACTGGTGCCCGGCACTCCGATACCCATCAGCGCCACGACGGCCGCAATCAATCAGACGGTCGGCGCCACCGAGGACATTTTTCAGTCGGGCTTTCCTGTAACGGTAATTGGCATTGGTCTGACCGTGAGGTCTTATATCACCATGCCGGGAGGAACACTAACCAACGATCTGATCCGTCCGTTTCCGAGTGTAACGCTCGATCCGTCGAACGCCACGATAACCTATTCGGACACGACTAACTCCACTGTACTTGCAGTGCAGAATGGGACGCTCGTAGCCACGATTCCGTAGCCGGTCGCGCAAACCGCGTTTTGTTGTTGGTCAGTAGGGCATTCCGCTAAAAGGAGGAACGCAAAATGATTAAGAAAGTTGTTTTACCAGCCATGTTAGCGGCAATATCATGGTTTACAGTTGCGGGCTTGAACGGAGCTACCCCGGACGCAGCCCCCAACATCACCTATACCGCCACTGGAACATTCTCCTCCCCGCAGATCAGCGGGACGGACACCCTGAAACTCTCGGGCGAGCCGTTCATCATCAGCATCGTAGCCAGTGCCGGTTCGGCCCCCGTCCAGCATGGATCTAACTGGGGAATTTTCAGCCCCTTCAAGATGACGGGTCAAGTGCATTCCGCCCTGGTCGGCACCACGCCGGTGAATATTGCCAGCACCGCCGCCAGTATCCTGCAGGGAATTGGACCTACCTTCGATAATTTCGAGGCGGCGTTTCCCGTTCGCGTAGTCGGCATCAGCTTGACGATTCAAGCCAAGATTGTCATGCCCGCCGGCACGATCGCCAAGCCGTACCTGCACCCGTTCTCGGCCGTTACGCTCACGCCGGCAAATGCCGCCGTGACCTATTCCGACGGGACCAACGCCACGGTGCTGTCGATCAACAACGGGAGCCTGACGGCTACCATCCCGGCTGGCCAGGACGCCCAACCCGTACACATCCAAATTCAATAGTCAGACGGTCTGCGCTTCGCAGTCCATGAAGTAGTACCCGATCATGTGGCACACGTTCATGTGGGCGTCCTCGATCCGCCCCATGTGTGCCACCGGGATCTGAATGTTCAACTGGGCTTTTGGCCCCAGTTTTCCACCGTTGCGGCCAGTCAGGGCTATCGTCCGGCAACCGATCGAGTTGGCGTAATCCATGGCCAGAATGACATTGGGGGAGTTTCCGGAACCGCTGATGGCCATAAAGAGATCCCCCGGCTGGGCGAAGTTCTTAAGCTGTTCCGCAAAAATCACGTCGTATCCCACATCGTTGGCGTAGGCTGTAATGGTCGGAAGTTGATCGGTCAAAGCCATAATACGGAATCGCGCCGGCCGGTTGAAGCTGCAGCCCTTCACGATATCGCAGGCGAAGTGCGAAGCGGTGGCGGCGCTTCCGCCATTGCCGCAAACGAAAATGTGCCGTCCAGTGTCGCGTGATTCTCTGAACCACTCTATAGCCTGATTCACCTTGTCCAAGTCGATGGACTCGATGGCTTTCACCAGCTCGGCTCGATACTGCTCCGGGAATGTCATAAAGATGTTCTTATATTTTAATCCAGTTTCTTCCTAAAGCTACTCGCGCTGAGGCTCATTACGACGATACCGTAGACCAGCAGCGTGAGCATCTGCGGCCAGAGCACTGAAATGCCCGTGCCTTTAAGGAAGATACCCCGCACGATCTCGATCAGGTAACGCAGCGGATTCAAATAAGTGAAGTACTGCACCGCTATAGGCATGTTGCGGATCGGATAGGCGAAGCCGCTCAGCATGAATGTGGGGATGGCGATCAGCGAGGACGACATGATGGCCTGCTGTTGAGTGCTGGCAATCGTCGAGATGAACAGCCCCATCCCCAGGCTGGTTAACAGGAAAAGCGCCGCGCTGAGCAGCAACACCAGCGGATTCCCGCGGAAGGGAATCGAAAAAATCAGCAAGGCAGCCGTAGTCATCAGCACCAGGTCCATGATGCCGACCATCGCGGCGGGCACCATCTTCCCAATCATCAGTTCCATGGGCCGGATGGGAGTGACCATCAACTGCTCCATGGTGCCGATTTCCTTCTCCCGGACAATAGCCATGGCTGTTAGCATCACGGTAACTACCATGATCAGGTTACAGATGACGCCGGGCACGAAGTAATTGCGGCTCTTCAAATCGGGATTGAACCACACCCGCGCGCTGTCGGTCACGCGCCCGACTTTCATGCTCATGGTCCCCATGCCGGCGCGCGCCATCATGCGCGACTGCAGCTGCGGTGTGGCCACGCTGGCCGAATAGGCTCCCACCACCTGGCTGGTATAGGCGGAAGCCAGTGATGCCGTGTTGGAATTGGTCCCATCCACCAGGATTTGCGCCGAGGTGGGACGGCCCAGCAGGATGCTGCGGCCAAAGCCTGGCAGCACCCGCACGATCACCTGCGCTTCGCCGCGATCCAGGACGTTTTGAATATCCTTCTCGCTGTGCGGTAACGCCGTGAGCAGAAACCGTCCCGATCCCTGGAAGTCCGCCAGCAAATCGTGGCTTTGCGGCGTTTGGTCCATGTCCATCCATCCCATGCGGAGGTTGTCCACGTCCAGGTTGACCGCGTAGCCGAAGATGATGAGCTGGAACATCGGCGGGACGAAAAGAAAGAGGCGTGAACGCCGGTTGCGGAACAACTGGCTTAGCTCTTTGCGAATGATGGCGAAAATGCGTTCTCTCATAACAACCCCATGCCGCTCATGCGAGCTTCTGCCTCATTTTACGTTCCGCGGCCCAGAACACCAGGATGGCGAAGGCCACCAGAAAAAGCACTTCCCCGCCTAACAAATCCAGGCCGATCCCCTTCAGAAAAATTCCTCTGACGATGGTGACGAAATAACGGGCCGGTACCACGTGCGTGATGATCTGAATGGGCACGGGCATGTTCTCGATGGCGTAAAGGAAGCCGGATAATAAGAAAGACGGAAGGAAGGTGCTGACCAGCCCCATCTGGAACGCGAACAACTGCGTGCGCGCCACGGCCGAAACCAGGATTCCCCAAAAGAACGCTCCGGTCAAAAAGATCGCGGTGCTCAAGGCCAGGACCCAGGCTGAGCCGCGGAACGGAACACCATAAACGAAAATTCCCACCAGCACGGCGATGGTCGTATCCGCCGCGCCTACCACGAAGAACGCGAGCATCTTGCCCAGCACGATCTCTCCGGCGCGCACCGGCGTGGAGAGCAGTTGCTCCATGGTGCCCATCTCCCATTCGCGCGCCACGGTGAGCGAAGTGAGCAGCGCGGCAATGACCATCATCATGGCGGCGATCAGGCCCGGCACGATGTAGTTAGTCGATTCCAGCGTGCTGTTGTACCAGATGCGCACCTGTGAATCCACGGGCGAAACCAGGGGGATGCCGGCGCTGCGGTCCTGACCATGGGAGCGCACCTGCAGGGCGTAGTTTTGCAACAAGCCCTCTACGTAGCTCAAGGCGATTGAAGCCGTATTGGAATCGCTGCCGTCCAGTAGAATTTGAACGTTCGCTTTGCCCCCGCCGTTCAGGCGCTGGGAGTAATCGCGCGGAATCACGATTCCCAACAAAATCTTGCTCTTGTCGATGCCTTTCTCGATTTCGCCGTAGCTGTTCGTGAATCCTTCGATCTCAAAAAAGCGGGAGCCCCGGAACTTCTCGATGAGGGCGCGGCTGTCGGCGCTGTGGTCGCCGTCGAAGATCAGCGTGGGAATGCGGTCCACGTCCAGATTCAGGGCGTAGCCGAATAACAGCATCTGAAACAAAGGCAGGAACAGCGCCATGATGAGACTGCGGGAGTCGCGCAGGATATGGCGGAATTCCTTCTCGAACATAGCGCGGACGCGGCGAAAGCTCATGGATTCTTTTGTTCCTCGGCTTCGATCAAGCCCACAAAAACGTCTTCCATGGTCGGCTGGATCGGCTCCAGCCGCTTGATCTGAATGTGCTGCGGTTCGAGCGAGCGGCGGATCTGTTCCATGCCGGCGCCCAGATCGGCCACGTTCACGTGCAAGCCGGCGCCGAAGACAGCGACATCCAGCACGCCGGGCGCGCCTTCCAAGGCGCGCATGGTTGCCAGCAGGTCGGAGGTCTCGAGCTGCAACAGTTTATGGGAGTGCAGGTCGCGCTTGAGCGCATCGGGTACCCCCAGCGCGATCAGCTTGCCGCGATAGATCAACGCCAGGCGATGGCAGTATTCCGCTTCGTCCATGTAGTGGGTGGTGACCAGGATGGTTTGGCCGCCCTCGGCAAGCTGGTAGATCAGATCCCAGAAGCTGCGCCGCGCGATGGGATCGACCCCTGAAGTGGGCTCGTCCAGAAACAAAATGCGCGGAGAATGGACGATCGCGCACCCCAGAGCCAGGCGCTGTTTCCAGCCGCCGGCCAGCAGCTTGGTGACGGTGGTGCGCCGGTCCGTGAGACCCGCCATACGTAGCACGTACTCTTTGCGTTCGGCGCGGAGGTGCTTGGGGACGCTATATATGCGGCTGAAAAAGTCGATGTTCTCCTCCACGGCGAGATCGTCGTACAGGGAGAACTTCTGCGACATGTACCCGATGTTCTTGCGAATCTCTTCTGGATTCTTGGTGACGTCGAAGCCCGCCACGGCGCCCCAACCCGAAGTGGGCGTGAGTAGACCGCAAAGCATGCGGATGACGGTGGATTTTCCGGCGCCGTTGGGACCCAGGAAGCCGAAGATCTCACCCTTGGTTACCTGAAAGGAGACGTGGTCAACCGCCACGAAGTCGCCGAAAGTCTTGACCAGATCGCGGATTTCGAGGGCGGGGCCGTTCTGGGTGTCCGGGGTCATAGTTTTTCCGCCTTGCGCACTTCCGCGATGAAAACATCTTCCAGCGAGGGAATGATGCGCTGGAATACCGCCGGGCCGTGGCCGTCCTGTTCCAGCTTGCGGCGTAGTTCTTCAGGAGAGGTACGCGCGGAACTGAGGAACAGGTGCAGAGTGGCGCCGGAAGGTTCCACGCAGAGGACGCCGTCGGATTTAAGCAGCACCTCCCGCGCGCCCCGCGGATCGGGCGCTTCCACCTGGTAGCAGTGCTCGGGAATCTGGTGACGCACGGCTTCCGGCGCGTCGCACTGGATCAACCTTCCCTTATACATCAGGCCCACCCGATTGCAGCGCTCGGCCTCATCAAGATACGCTGTGGTGACCAGGACGGTGATCCCGTCTTTGACGAGTTGGTAAAGGATGGCCCAGAAATCGCGGCGCGAGACCGGATCGACGCCGTTGGATGGCTCGTCAAGGAACAGGATCTCGGGGCGGTGCAGCAGGGTACACATTAGCCCCAGCTTCTGCTTCATGCCGCCGGAGAGCTTACCTGCCTGGCGATTACGGAAAGGCTCCATGCGGGTCATGCGCAGCAGATCCGGCAGCAGCCGGCGGCGCTCCGCCAGGGACACGCCGAAGAGGTCGGCGTAGAACTCCATGTTTTCGTCGACCGTCAGATCGACATAGAGGCCGAAACGCTGGGCCATGTAGCCGATGGAGTCCTTGACGGCTTGGGTATCGCTGGCTACGTCATGTCCGGCTACCCAGGCTTGGCCTTCGGTGGGATCCAGCAGGCCGCAGAGTATGCGCAGGGTCGTCGTCTTGCCTGCGCCATCCGGGCCGACCAGTCCGAAGATTTCGCCGCGGGGAATGTCCAGGTTCAGGCGATCCACGGCCGTCAGGGTGTCGAACCGCCGGGTGAGGTCCCGGGTGCGAATGATCGCTTCCATCAGTTCCCCGTGAGGATTTCAGCGTCGGCGGGCATGTTCGACTTCAGCTCGTGGCGTGAGTTATCGATGTCGATCTTGATGCGATAAACGAGCTTGACCCGTTCTTCGGCGGTCTGGATCTGTTTGGGTGTGAATTCGGCATCGGAGGAAATGAATGCGATATGTCCGTCGAAGGACTTGTCGTGAGACGAATCGGTGGTCACCTTGACCTTATCGCCGAGCCTGATGCGCCCCAAGTCCTGTTCCCTGATGTAGGCGCGCAGCCAGGGGTGGTCGATATCGCCCACGGTGACCACGCTGGTACCGGGAGCCAATACCTCGCCCACGTCTGCGGCTTTCACCAGCACGATGCCGTTGATCGGGGAGACCGCAATGGTATCGGCCAATTGCGAGTCGATCAGAGCGATCTGAGACTTGGCGCGCTCGATATCGCCGCGGCGGGCGACAATATCCTCTTCGCGGCGCTTGGTCTCGATGGCATTGGCCTGCCCGACTTTCAAACTGGCGCGGGCACGCTCCACCTGCGCCGAAGCGCTTTCAATGGTCTCGGAGCGCGGCCCGGCCTGTACCAGGTTGGCTTGCTCTTTGACCTGCTTCAAATTGGCTTCGGTGCTCTCGAAACGCGCATGGAACTGGTCGTATTGCGACGTGGAAATGTCGTCGTTCTTGTACAGCGTCTGGGCACGGTCCCAGTCCTTCTTGGCCTGATCGTACTGGGATTGAGCCGCCGCTACGGCTGCCTGGGACTGCTGGATTTCCTGCGGCCGGGCGCCGTTTTTCAATTGCAGCAACTGCGATTCGGCGGCGCTCAAATCGGCGTTGCGCAACTGCATGTCGGCTTGCATGGTCTCCTTCTGCCACTTCAAGGCGCTTTCGCTCTCGGCGAGCTGCGCTTCCGCGGTGGACAAAGCGGCCTCCGCGGTTTCACGCTGGTGTAAGAGTTGCTCGCGGTCCAGGCGGGCGATCACCATGCCCTTCTGCACCACGTCGCCTTCGTTCACGGTGCGCTCGATCAAGCGGCCGGACGTTTTGAAGGCGATATCCACCTGGGTCAGCTCGATATTGCCCGACACCACGATTTTGTTGGTGGCTTCCGGGTGAAGGCTGCGGTAAGCCAGCATTCCGGCCGCTCCCAGGACTGCAATCACGACTACTATCAAGACTGTTTTCTTCATATGGCGACGACTCCTTTTACTGGATCATGCGGCGGACATTGCCCATAGACCGCCCCAGGTCAATGCGGGCTACGTTATAGCCGAACAGGGCATCGATACGGTTGTCCCGGGCCCGTTCCAGGCGGGTCTGGGCGTCGGTGACTTCAAGGTTGCTGGCGAAGCCGGCTTCGAAACGGCGGCGGGCCTGAGTGAGCTCGCTATCGGACAGGGTCAACCCTTCCTCGGCGACCTTGAGCTGTTCTTCGGCGGAATGCAGGCTATCGAGAGCGGTGCGGATATCCAGTTCGAGCTGCTCTTGCAGGTCGTTGGTGCGGACCCGCTCCTGGCGGAACTGCGAAGCGAATTCGGCGCGCCGGGCATCCCGCCGGCCACCGTCGAAAATAGGCACGCGCAGCGCGAAACCATAATCTCTGGTGGGCAAAAGGGATACGATGCTGCCGTTTGTGCCCGTGGTGCCATAATCCGCATAGGCGTACAGGCTGGGAAGCCGTTCGAGCTTGACGGAATTGGCATTGAGGCGGGCGGCGGCTTCGCGTTCCGCCTGAGCTTTGAGATCCGGACGGTTTTTCAGAGCTTCGGCCTTAGCCTGCTCCACCGAAATGGCGTCGGTGGGCTCATAGGAGAGCTTGTCGGTGAGCTCCAGTTCGGTGGCCAGGTTCAAGCCCATGACTCGCAGCAATTGAAGATAAGCTTTACTGCGTTCGTTCTGGACCGACAGCAGGCGCTGTTTTTCATTGGAAAGCTGCACCTTCGCGCGGGTGACCTCGATCCCCGTGCCGGTGCCCGCGCTTTTCTGGTTTTCCGACTGCTTTAAGACCGCTTCGGCCAGAGCCACATTGGCTTGATAGGCTTCCACATCGGCATCGGCGCGTAGAGCGGACAAATAGGCCTTGGCGACCGTGGAAGAGACGGAATCGTCGGTATTGCCACGATCGTTGGCGGCGGCGCGGACCGCGGCGCGGGATGCCTGATAGCGGCGGATGCTGCTGAAATCAAGAACGCTTTGCGTGAGCTTGGCGCGCACATCCACAGAGTTGAAGGGGCCGACCACGCGCGGAATGTCCTTGATGATGTCGTTCAGAAGAGCTTTCTCGTCCGGAGCCAGTAGGCCGGTGAGGCCGTTCTCGGCCTGCGTCAGCGTCTGGTTGGTGGCTAAATCCAAACCGAGGGCGGCCAAGCTCTTCATGGCGGTGATTTCTTCGGCCTGAGCTTCGATATCGGGCAGCAGTGCCGAGCGCGCTTCCTGAGACCTGGATTTGGCTTGTTTGAAGTTCTCTTCGGAAAGCTGAATGTAGGTATTGCCCTCCGGTGAGGTCGCGATCTCCACGGCGCGTTTTAAGCTGAGGCGCAGCGGTTCGCGGGGCGGCGCGGCTTCTCCGGCCCATACGGCGAAGGGAAACGCCAGGAAAAGAGTCGATAGAAAATAGCGGCGCATTTTATCTCTCCTGAACTGCGACATGAGGTTCATGAACTGCATGAGTGGGTACGGGCGCGCGAAAGCCGGCGCACAAAAAAGCCACCAGCCGCTCCAGGGCGGTTTCGGAATTGAAAGAAATGGAAAGGTCCGAAATGGTTTCCAGGTCCTTCGATCCGCCGCGCAGAGTCTGTGCGAGGGCGCCGATGGCCAGATTCAGGCGCCAGAACAACTCCTCCCTGGGCAAGTCCGGTAGTGCCGCGCTGAGTGCCCCGCCAAAGCGCTGGAAAACATCGCCGAACTGCGAGGTGAGAACCCGGGGCAGTAGATCGCCTTCCGCGTGCAGGCGCCCCAGGAGTTTCATGAAGACCATGCCGCCACTTTCGGGATTGCGGGACATGCTGAGCGTAGGGGCGACAAAGGCTTCAATCACCTTTTCCAGGGAGGGCGGATTCCCGGCCGCCTCCTGTTCAAACCGGTCCAGCAAAGCCAGGCGCTCCTGATTGGCAGGCACGGAGCGGCGAAGAATCACGGCTTCCAAAAGAGCTTCTTTGGAGTGAAAGTGGTAATGGACCGCAGCCAGATTCACGCCTGCCTCGGCAATGATGCCGCGGAGGGAAGTAGCAGCGTAGCCCTGTGTGGCAAACAGCCGCTCGGCGGTATCGAGGATGCGCTCTTTAGTGTGGTTCACAGGTGTTTAAATCAAACGTATGATTCTGACGACCGATTATAGCTTGTAGGGGCCAAATCTGGAAGGGATTCCGGGAGAAACAGTACTATGTCGAGTGGCGTCTGCGAACACCGCCCGGGTCAAGCCTTCAAGATAAACCCATTGTTACGCGTGCAAATTAAGCAGTGCCTGGGCGGGTACCAGGAAAAATCCCTGGTCTTCGATTTGTGGTTCCGGTACTATTACCTGGAGCAGTGAAATTCACGTTTGCAGAAGGGCTGAATGCCATACGCCAGGGTTGTCTTTGAAAGGAACGCGACGAACGACGCCTACGCTCATATCGGATACGAATTGCAGCGCCTTTTCGAAGTTTAGGGAATACAAAGACAATAACGCCAAGGCCCAGGATTATTGGATGAAGGTCGAAGATCCGTCCGGCAAGCTGAACGACCTGGCCACCCAGGTGATCGCTAAGGCCAAGACCGCGCTGGCGGCTACCACCCTAACTAGCCAAGGCTTCGCCTTGATATCCCAGGACAATCGGTACAACACGGTGAGGCCCGAGAAGGCGCACATGCGGTAAGCTTCCAGGTATCTGACCACGCTGGAGGTTTCCATGAACGC
>Ga0187847_10000745_pt1 | contig 33460 bp, 30 predicted proteins | sample June2016WEW_4_10_FD_132458 | JGI IMG/M metagenome (GOLD analysis project Ga0187847, IMG submission 132458) | Peatland microbial communities from SPRUCE experiment site at the Marcell Experimental Forest, Minnesota, USA - June2016WEW_4_10 | ecosystem: Environmental > Terrestrial > Soil >...
ATCTTCTGACATTAGGGAAGCCTCTTTTGTTGCCCAAACATTGTCTAGATAACATGTTTGTAACAGAGGAGGCTTCTTTTGTCTTCAGATCTCTTCACCTTCACGCATAATCCGGGCTAGGGCGTTCACCCGGACTTGCCTAGGCCCTCTGCGAATGGCTCTTTTCGGTGGTCTTTATGGGATTCGTGAGCTAAGCGCTTGGACAATTCCTCGATCGGCGCGCCTGTTCTCAACAATTGTGACCAGACGCTATTCCGCTGCGTGTAAACCCGGATGAATCTTGCCACATATCAAGCCTGATTTTGCTGCTGATCTATCGCAAGCCGGATGCGGAGATTCTGCAACGAGTACGATTAGGATCGCATAGCGAACTCTTCGGGTGATCACGGAGCTGCCGCATGTTCTCGCGAAGGGCTGAACGGTGAATCCTCCGTCCTTGGTCTTTTCGTGCGGACTCCCTGTTGCGGAATCCATAACTTGCGTAACCTCAGAGACCTGAAAGCTGTTGCGCCGGCCGACGGTTGGCTCTAATAACAAGAGTAGATGGCAACCGTGGTCCAGCCCTTTGTTTCGCGCTCGACGGTCTCAGAAGACGCCGGAGGATTGCGCATCTCTATCCCTCCGCAGCGCAGCTGGGCCATCCTCTTCATGTTGGGCTGGCTCGGCGCGTGGACCGTGGGCGGAATTGCTGCTGGAACCAGCCTGTTCCACCGCTTCAACTTTTTCATCCTCTTCTGGATGTTCGCCTGGGCCTTCGGAGAGGTATTCGTCGGCTACACCGTGCTTTACACCATCGGGGGGCGGCAGATTGTTCTCGCCAATTTGGATGCGCTGACCATTAAAACGGAAATTTTCGGCATTGGTCCGGCGAGGTCCTACCTCGTCAGCGAGATGAAGAATCTGCGATTTCAGCCCATGGCCATCGTCGGCAGGGGCCAACGATCGAGCGGAATTGCGTTCGACTACGGCGCTAAAACGGTGATGTTCGGCGCTGGGCTGGACGAAAATGAGGCGACCGACCTGGTCGCCCGAATCCGGCAGAGATGCCCTGTGGCGGACGCGGCATCGCAAGACTCCGGCACCAAGTTCTGGGCGCACCACTAGCCAGAACGCCTCGATTCACCTGTTACAAATTTTCTTCTTTGGCCGATCTTTGGACTCGGGTTTACAAAAACATATTTCGCCTCGGAGATGGGAAACTTGCGCTTTCGTGTTGCGGCCGGAAGGCGCCAGTCTCGTCGACTTGCCTTCGACTATGAGGGGAGAACCGTGACCTTCGCACAGTATCTGACGACGAGGAAACGGTGGACCTGCTCCGACGCATACGCCAGAGATGCGCACTCATAGGGTTGCCCAATTCTCAACGAGTGTATATCTGATAACGGAAGTTGTCTCTGGCATCGCCCAGACGATCAGGCGTAAAGTGCTCGGCATGAGCTTCTTTGTTCTCTACGGCGGCCTGCACTTCGCGCTCGACCCACGGGCTGTTGACGGAGTTCTCGGAGAGAATGATCAGTAGTTTTTCGTAGACACGGATGCTTTGCTCGATTTCTTCCTGGAAGCGGTCTCCGATCTTCAGGTCGTGCGGAGCGAATCAGCAGCGGACTCCTTTGTTCTGGAAATGCTCATGGACGCGGTCGGCGAATTCCTGATCTTTCGTGGAATACCTGATGAAGCAGGAATTGTGATGATACTAAATAAGATATCTGTGGAGGCGCGGGTCGGAATCGAACCGACGTATAAAGGTTTTGCAGACCTCTCCCTTACCACTTGGGTACCGCGCCCTCTTTGGCGGAATGGTTCTCAATACCCCCACTGTACTGGCAACCCAACCCCGTCTTCAACTACCAAGCCGGAATTGCCCGAACCTCGTGGCTTTGCCGCCCGCCCAATCTGTGCTACAACAGCGGACATGAGTCGGACCCGAATTCCGACGGCAGGGTCGGCTGGTTCTCCCGCGTCCCCGCGCCCACTGGCCGCCGCTACTGGCCACTCCGCGAACGTCGTCTCGCCAAGTCTGCAGCGCGATGTCTCATCGATTTGTCCTAACTGCTCGACCCCGCTGCTCGCCCACCGCTGCAAGGTGATTTGCGGGAAGTGTGGTTTCTATTTGAGCTGTTCCGATTTTTACTGACTCGGCATCGGACTCCGCGCCATTTATTCCCGGAGCTTCTACAATGGGGCGAGACTTCGTTCCAATTCTCACCAATCAGGAGATTGACATGCAACGCAAAGCAAGTGCCGTCTGGAAGGGCGGTCTTAAAGATGGGCAGGGGACGGTTTCCTCCGCCAGCGGAATTCTTTCGAATACCAAGTATTCCTTTACCACTCGGTTTGAAGACGCCCCGGGAACCAATCCCGAAGAATTGATCGCTGCGGCTCATGCCGCGTGTTTTTCGATGGCGCTCTCCGCGCAACTCGGAGGAGCGAACCTGACTCCGGAGAGCATAAGTACGGCTGCGACCCTCACGATGGAGAAGCTGGACGCGGGCTGGACCATCACCGCCGTTCATCTGGATGTGGTGGCGAAGGTTCCAGGCGCGAGCGCGGACGCGTTCAATACGGCGGCGCAAAACGCGAAAGCGGGTTGCCCGGTATCGAAAGTGCTGAACGCGAAAATTACCATGGATGCGAAGCTCGGATAGTCATCCCTGGCGAAAGCGCAGTTCCGCTTCCGCGTGCTCTTGATAATTCGGCCATTTCGGGCGGACCGAGCGCGTCTTCGTTTGCCGCTCGGACTCCGCTCGGGATGGCAAGGCTCGAGTGCTCTCAACTTTGCTCGCGCAACGCCTGCCGCAATCTGCGATTGATGCTCACCGCCTCCTGCGAGGCCTGATCGATCATTTCAACCCAGCGGCGGGAGTTTTCGGGCGGGCCGGCCTGGGAGATCAGGTAAGTGGCCTGCACGATGGTTTCGAGCGCGTTGCTCAGATCGTGGGCCATGGTGCGGAGTTCTTTCGCCAGCTCCGCCGGAATCTTGCCGGAAGCGTTTGCCATATTCTCTGCAGCCAGACGCTCGCGGCTCGTTTGACAGCCGGATGCCAGCCAGTAGAATATTAGTGTAGTCGCCCTGAGAGAGGGCCCTGCCGATTTTTTTCTCTTTTTATGCGGATATGGCGGAACTGGCAGACGCGCTAGGTTCAGGTCCTAGTGGCCGCAAGGTCGTGGAGGTTCGAGTCCTCTTATCCGCACCAACATCTGTGGTTCGTGGTTGGCTCGCCGTTTTGCGGCCCCCGCGAGGACGTGAAACGAGGCGCACCTAGATGGCTTCGCCTCACCCCCTTGGGCGAGTGGCTTCCCGAACCATTTCTCACCCTGTGAATCCACCTCGGCTTGGGAAACGGGAGGAACGAAGAACGGGGCCGCGTTTTCTACGGATCGCGTTTCGGGGATCGCGTTCCGGGAGACAGGATTAAGATCGCCGGCCTGGATCGTCGCGTAGGGCGGTAGCGGCCGGTCGCTCGAAGCTAGACAAAGGCCGCAACCTCACAGCGCGCGCTTTCTCTCAAGCCCCGGCAGACAAGCGGTGGGTGCTCCGGCTCTGGGCAATGCCGTACTGGCGGATTTTATAGAGCAGAGCTTTGTAGCTGATCTTGAGCAAGGCCGCGGCCTGTTTGCGATTCCAGTTCGTCTCCTCCAGGGCGCGGGCGATGGCTTCGGCCTCGGCTTCATCTTTGGCGTTGCGCGACAGCGATTTCAGGCCGCCGGCGGAATCCGTGCCTGCGGTTGTGCCTCGGCCATCGGCGTGCAATCCTCCACCGCTGTCGGGACGGGGCTGCAACTCGGATGCAGCTAGCGTTTCGTCTCCCAGCACCAGATATCGCTTGATGAAATTGCTCAACTCGCGCAGGTTGCCGGGCCAGGAATGCCGCAGGCATGCCTCCATCAACGGAGGCGAAAGCGGCAATGGCGGGCGGGCATAGGACTCCGACATGCGCGACATGAAATGCTTCAGCAGGATCGGAATCTCTTCCTTGCGCTCCCGCAGCGGTGGCAGCGACAAAGTAAACGCGTTAAGACGATAGTAAAGATCTTCGCGCAGGCGCTTGGTGGCAAGGGCTTCGGGAATGTCGATGTTCGTCGCCGCCAGGATGCGGACATCGACTTTGATCACGCTGCGGCTGCCCAGACGCGAGAATGTCTGATCCTGAAGAACGTGCAGCAGTTTCGCCTGCAGCAGCGGCGGCATCTCACCGATTTCGTCGAGCAGGATCGTGCCTTTGTTGCAGAGTTCGAATTTTCCGGGCTTGGCGTGGTTGGCACCCGTGAAGGCTCCCGCTTCGTAGCCGAACAGTTCACTTTCCAGCAGGTCGGCCGGCACTGCCGCACAGTTCACCTTGAGAAAGGTGCGGTGAGCGCGCGGGGAGAGTTTGTGGATCAACCGCGCCAGCACTTCCTTACCCGTACCACTTTCGCCCAGCAAGAGCACCGGAATATCAACGTTGGCGACCAAGGCGGCCTGCGATCGGATCTTTCTCATGGCGGGACTGGCGGCGACGAAGAATACGTCGTCGCAGAGTTCTTCAACTTCGCCCGCATAGTTCTCGCCCTTGGCCGTTCCTATGCACATTCCAATGACGGCGTCGAGTTCGGCTTTCTGAAACGGCTTGGTCAGGTAGTCGATCGCGCCCAGACGCATGGCTTGAACGACCTTGCGTGTATCGTTTACGCAGGAGAGCATGACGACTTTCAATCCCGGCCTGAGATGGCGTAGCTTTTCGAGCGTCTGTAAACCGTCGATGCCGGGCATAAGCAGATCGAGGAGCACCAGATCCGGGCGCAGCCCCTTCTCCACACACTCCACGGCTTCCTCGCCCGTGCTGGCGGTCTGGACTTTGTGCTCATCCACCTCCAGCAGGGTGCGGATATAGCGCAGCATTCCCGGTTCGTCATCGACCAGCAGGATGTTGGCGACCTCGCTCATTTCGCTCCTCGCGTCGTACTACCCAAAATAGGTTTAAAGGGGAGGAGAAAAGAGAACTTGCAACCGGCCCCCGGCTCGCTTTCCACCCAGATTTTACCGCCCATCGCCTGCAGCAGGCGGCGCGAAATCGCCAGTCCCAATCCCATACCCTCGGCGGATTCACTGCCCGGCAGGCGAAAGAAATCATCGAAAATCTCCAGATGAAATTCTGGCCGGATTCCGGGACCGGTGTCGGCAACGCTCACTTTGACCGCGTTCGGCACATTCAGGGCCTGGCGGCGCCGATCTCCATTGGCGGGCGGTTTGCCCGTGCCGCGACGTTCCCACATGTGCGGTTCGGCGTGCAGCCAGACCGTGCCACCCTGAGGAGTGTATTTAGAAGCGTTCTCCAGAAGATTGGAAATCACCCGCTGAATCTTCGGGGCGTCGAAAGGAAATGGCTGGAGTTTGTCGTTGGCCAGGAAGTACAAGGCAAGACCGTGCTCCTGGAAGCGACCTGACCACAGCCGGCAGACTTCCGAGAGGCACGCATTCATGTCGCCTTCGATATACTGCATCCGCAGTTCGCCGGTCTCCAGAACGGTGAAGGTCAGAAAGTCCTGAATAAATTGCTGCAGGCGCTGTCCGCTCGAAAACATGTCGCCCATCACTTCGCGCTGGCGGTCATTAAGCGGCCCCAGCTTCTGACTTTGCAGCAATTCAATGTAACCGTTGAGGATGGCCAGAGGCGTCTTGAGATCGTGAGCGGCTGAGGCGAGAGCGTTCGTGGTCTTGCGGAAACGATCGCGCAGTTGCTCGAGTTCGCGCACCACGCCGTCCGAGGCGCTGGACGCAGAAACTTGCGCCGCATCTCGAAGCCCTTTATCTTTCGGATTCGCCCTGTCTTTCGGATTCGCCGCCGTGGAAGCGAAGGCCGGGCTCTTGTCAGACATCGAGGCCATTGGGAACCGATCGCGCCAGAACCGGGGGGGCTCTCTGGGTTTTGCTACCGTCAGAACGTGGGGATATCGTGATCCTATGTCAGGGGTGATGCACTGTCAATCGGAATTAGGGTCGTCGCAGCCCGCCGGCAGGTACCGAAGAGAAAAAGATTGCACTTTTGATGTGTCCTTAAGTCACTTGGCTGAGCTCACCTGGCGCAGATTACTTCCGTGATCTCCCTGTCGGTGGCTGGGTTTGCGGTGAAATAGGGTAACCCCCGCCTTTGTCCGAGTTTGGCCCATGGGGTGCGGTCTTTTAGGGGTGTTTCCTACCTCTTATATGGTAAACGGGCACAGGCGTCGCCGGGCAATAAAGAAGGACGAACGCAAGTGGGCGCGGTTGCAGCTTGCGATTCCGGTATTTGTCCGCTCTCGCGACGGCAGTGGCAGGGATTGCCTGGAATTCGCCACGGCCGTGAATATCTCTCCGGGGGGTGCCTTAGTCGTGGTGCGCCGTTCTCTGCCAAAATCGGCCTCGGTTTCTCTGGAGATACCGAGTGCCCCGATCGCCCCGACCGAAGGGCTGAGAGCCCCGGCCCGCATCATGCGCGCCAAAGCGGTTTGGGTTACTCATCTCGATGACTATCATCTGTTGGGCCTGAAGTTCGCGCGCCCTCTCAGCACCAATGCGGTGGCCTTTTCCGGTGGTCGTTTGAGGAAACCGGATTCTACGGTGTGAACTAATTTTCTCTTTCCAGGTCAGTCTCGGAGTGGCACTTTGGTGCCATGACCCGTCGGGTCAGTTCCGCGATATCATCACCCTAAGCCATTCATAAGCTGAGCGGTTAATAGCAACCTTCCTACGTTCTCCGCTCGCATCCCCGGTTTGGTGCTCGGGGTGCACTTTTAGTGCATGCGGGATCAACGCTCCCCGCAAACGGAGTATCCAGTCTTATGACGTCACTTTCGGTTAGTTCCTTGGCACAATCGCTCGGCGAAATTCCCCCTGACAACATCATCTTCGGTCACTCCGAGGTCATGCAGGCGGTTCGTTCGCGGCTGGCCAAAGTGGCGGCCGCCAACGTTCCCGTCTTGATCACCGGCGAAAGCGGCACCGGCAAAGACATTATTGCCCGGCTCATTCATGGCTTGTCGCCGTGGAAGGGCGGACCCTATGTCAAGGTGAACTGCCCGGCCATACCCGGCACCTTGCTCGAAAGCGAACTGTTCGGCTACGAAAAAGGAGCCTTCACCGGCGCCTTTGGAGCCAAGCCCGGACGAGTCGAATTGGCGCACCGCGGCACCTTGTTCCTTGACGAAATTTCCGAACTCGACATGTCGCTGCAGTCCAAGCTCCTGCAGCTTTTGCAGGACGGCCAGTTTTGCCGCATCGGAGCCCAGGAAGACAAGAAAGTCGAGGTGCGGGTGGTGTGCGCGACCAACCGCAATCTCGAATCGGAAATCGAATCGGGCACCTTCCGCCAGGATCTTTACTATCGCATCAACGTGGTGAATCTGCGCTTGCCGGCGCTACGCGAACGCCGCGGCGACATTGAGGATCTGTGCGCTTACTTCCTCGAGTATTACAACCGCAAGTTCAACTGCAAGGCGCGTCCCCTCTCGGGTGAGGTGCTGGCGGTGCTGCAAAAGTACCATTGGCCGGGCAACATCCGCGAACTGGAAAACCTTATCAAGCGCTATGTGATCCTGGGGCACGAAGAGGTGATCACCAATGATCTGGTCGCCCGTGAACCTGATTTCTTCAGCCCCGAGATTTCGCTCGACGGTCCTATTTCTCTAAAAAAGCTTACCCGCCAGTGCGTGCGGGAACTGGAGCGCAAAGTCATCCTGAAGGTGCTGCAGCACCACCACTGGAATCGCAAACAGGCGGCCCGCACGCTCGGCATCAGCTATCGGGCCCTGCTTTATAAGATCCGCGACGCCGGACTACCTTCAAACCGGGCGCTGCGCCTGCGCCAGGCGGAAAAGAACGCCGCCAACTCCAGCAGCGGAGCCGCCGCCGACTGAAAGGATCCGTCGGGGACCGGGAGCCATTGAGGCGCCCGGTCATTGAGCGACGACGGGAGCGACGAAATCACGCTCCCGATTTCCGGCCGCTCAAATGACAAAATGGCTTCTCGCCGGCAATGGCAGACGACGTCAGCCGCGCATCTTGTCACCTCTTCAACCCCCTTCGTGAGCGGCCAGCCGGCCAAGCATGGGCGAGGCAAGGACCGAAATCCAGCGCACGCGAAGACGGGCCGTAAAAACACCAGGTCCAAGATCGGCGGCTGGCGGGGATCAGCCGCGCAGTCGTTCTCCCAACTCCCGAAGAGCCGTGCTCCACTCGTTCAGGCCCTCGGCCTCAAGCCACAGGTCTTTGAGCTCAGAGCGGGTGCGAACCCGATCGACGGCGCGCCGAGCCAGGTCAGCCATTTCGACGCTCGGGGCGCCCTCAACTCTGCGGACCCACTCTGCAATCTCGAGCGGGACCGAGTGCGGCGGCCTGCCCAGGGCCGTGGCCACGACCTCCGCCGCCGCGATCACGACTCCGCTTGCCGGGGCGTCCAGATAATCCTCCTCATCGGCAGCGCGGGCCAGAATGCTCCTGAGGTCTTCGGGGTTCTTCGCATGCAACAGGCCTAGAAACTTCTGCGCGTCCTCGTTTTCGAAACTACCCGTACCCCAGCCTGCCATGAAACCTCCGCGCGGAATTATAGAACGCGCGGCGTATCTGGCTTCCCTGTGCTCCGGGCGACTATTGGCCCGGCCGCGATGGTCAGTCCCCGGTTACCGTGGTGGAACGTGACCGAACTTCCGTCTTAAACCGACACTTTCGGTGCTACGCTAAGGGCAATCTGGCGGTCACGACCGACGGCGGTAGGCGGATCGCTGCCGGCCAGAGAGGTTTCCGAATGTTCGAGGAAGGTCGCAAGCCAAATCGGCCGGAAGCGTCGACGAGTCGACTGGACCGTGAGGAAACCCAGTTATGGCGATGGGCGCTCGGCCTGCTGGTCTTGTTTGCTACCGCCGTAGCTGCCTTGTCCTGGCAAGAACTTAAAGATCTTCCCTACCGGCTCTGGGCGATCCCCGCCGGACTTTTCGCACTCGCCGCCCTGTTTGCCACCTATGCGTTTGGCCGCAAGCGCGAGGTTTCTGAACTGAAGCAGATTCTCAAGGGTTTCCAGAACCAGGCCGGCATCACGCCCTCCGAAGAGCAACTCGATCAATTGGGTCAACTGATCATGCGTTCGCAGCGCAACTTCAAAGAGCTGATCGATTCCCTCGATGACGTAGCGCTCGCCCTCTCGCTCGACGGTACCTTGCGCACGGTAAACCGGCGAACCACGGAAATCCTGGGCATCCCCTATGCACAATTGGTAGGTCACAAGCTTGAGGAATTTCTCGCCGCCCCGCTTCATACCGAGACCTCCGCCAGCCTGGCACGCTTCCTCGAAAAGCGGAATTGGTCGGGAGTGGTCGAGATTCATCTGAACAACGACCCCCGTCGCTTTTACTACGACTGCGTGGTGAACGCCATCGTCAAGGGCGACGACGTGACCGGCGCCAGCGTGCTGGCGCGCGATATCACCGGGCAGCGGGAGAAGGAACAGCGCTTCACGCAATTGTTCGAATCCCTGCAGGAAGGCGTCTACATCAGCAATCCCGAAGGCAAGCTGCTGGAGGTCAACCCCGCGCTGGTATCGATTCTCGGATACGCGACCAAAGAAGAGCTGCTCAGCCTGCCTCCCGATCAGCTCAGCGCAAAGGCCGGCGACGGAGCTGTCTTAGGACGCGGCGGGAGCCAGAGCGGACGCACGCGCACGCGCGAAGTTCAGCTGCGAAGGAAAGATGGCGGGGTCGCCGTGTGCCTGGACACATCCACCGGTGTCATCGAGGCCGGGAAGGTGATCCGCTTTCAAGGCACGCTGGTGGATGTGACTGAGAAACGGGCCCTCGAACATCAGTTGCGTCGCCAGGAAGAATTCCGGCGGCACTTGCTCGAAAGTTTCCCGGATTTGATCCTGGTTCTCGATCTGAAGGGCAACTACACGTTCGTAAGCGCACGTATTGGCGAGCTTCTCGGCTACGGTCCGGAACATCTCATGGGCAAGAACGTGGATGCGGCGGAAAATACTTCTCCCGAACTCGCCAAACTCTACCGCACCGTGGCGAATGGCGAGAGCACGCTGACCTCATGCGAATTCGGATCCCGGCATCGTGACGGGAACTGGCGCACCATGCTCGGCGTGGCCAGTCCGCTGCTCGATGCTGAAGGGAAACCGGCGGGAGTGATCATTTCCGTCCGCGATGTCACCATGGAGAAGAAACTGGAACAGCAGATCATTCAAAGCGAACGTCTCGCCGCCATGGGACAGATGATCGGAGGCTTTGCCCACGAACTGAACAATCCGCTAACCAGCATTCTGGGCATGGCCGAACTGCTGCAGGAAAGCGGGGCAAGTGAAACCGCCCTCAAACAACTCGGTATCCTGCACCAGCAGGCGCGCCGAGCTGCCGAGATCGTACAGAACCTGCAATACTTCGCCCGTCCCCCCGCTCCGGGACGCAGCCCGGTCAACCTCAATGAACTCGTACAGCGCACCGTGCAGATGCAGTCGTATCCGCTGCGCAAGAGCAACATCACTGTGGATTTTCTTCCCGAACCGGCGATCCCCTCGGTCGTCGCCGATCCCAATCAGCTGATGCAAGTGTTCCTGAACCTCTTGCTCAACGCAGAACAGGCCATCCGCGAAAATCGCGACAAAGGGGGTACGATTCGTGTGCGCGTGGGACGCAAGCCCGACTCAGTATGGATCATCTTCCAGGATGATGGCCCTGGAATCGCTCCCGAAAACATGGCCCACATCTTCGATCCCTTCTTCACTACCAAGCGCCCCGGCCGCGGCACCGGCCTCGGACTCAGCATCTGCAAGACCGTCCTCCGCGAGCACGGCGGAAACATCGAAGCCGCGACGGCCGCGGATGGCGGCGCCGTGTTTACGATCACGCTTCCGCTGGCAGCATCGGGATTGGAAGCAACCGCGAAGTGAGACGCGCTTGCTCCCACGGGGTTCTGAGCGCATAGCGCGCTGGCTGGTCAAAACTCCGTCCTGCGAAATTCCTCCCACCTGGAGTCTGGTCGGGACCCTGACATTTGGCGGCCGGAAGGAAAACTGTGTCCGGTTCAAAGGAGGAAGGGTATGAAGCCCATGCGGAGCCGCTTCGCAGGAGGCACTCTGCCCACCACGTTGGCGTGAATGCCGACGCTGTCTGTCCCGCGCAATTTCAGCGGAGGGGATTGCCTGCTGGTCATCGTGCGACGAAATCGCCGGGCTCTGCGCCCAAGTCACGTTATCGCTCGACCGCCATCGCCACCGCATTCCCCCCACCCAGGCAAAGCGCCGCGATCCCGCGATGCACGTCGCGCCGGATCATTTCGTAGATCAACGTCACCAACACTCGCGCTCCGCTGGCCCCAATCGGATGCCCCAGTGCGACCGCGCCACCATTCACGTTCACGCGGTTTGGATCGAGGTCCAATTCGCGGCACACTCCCAGCGCCTGCACGGAGAAGGCCTCATTGAGTTCATAGAGATCGACATCGTCCCGCTTCCAGCCCGTCTTCTGCCAGATTTTCTGCACCGCGCCCACGGGAGCCATCATCACCCACTTCGGCTCGACTCCACTCGTAGCCTGGGCTACGATACGGACCATCGCCGTCGCGCCCAATTCCTTCGCGCGCCCAGCACTGGTAACAACCAGCGCCGCCCCTCCGTCGTTGACTCCCGGGGCATTCCCGGCCGTAACCGTGCCATCCTTCTTGAAAGCCGGCTTGAGTGCACGCAGCACTTCGATGGTCGTATCCTCGCGCGGACTCTCGTCCCGGTCGAAGATCACAGGCGGCTGTCCCTTTTTTTTCGCCGGGATCTCAACCGGAACGATCTGCGCCTTAAACCGGCATTCCTTTTGCGCGGCAACGGCTTTGCGATGCGAGTTGACTGCGAACTCGTCCTGCTCTTCGCGCGTGATGCCATATTTCTCGGCGACGTTCTCGCCGGTCAGTCCCATGTGGTAGTCGTTGTAAATGTCCCACAGTCCGTCGTGCACCATGGCGTCCACCAGCAGTCCATCGCCCAGCCGATACCCCTTGCGCGCGTTGGGCAGCAGATACGGCGCATTGGTCATCGACTCCATACCGCCGGCAACCACGATCGCACTGTTACCGGTCTCAATCGCCTGCGCCGCCAGGGCTACGGCCTTCAATCCGGAGCCGCACACCTTGTTAATTGTCATGGCACCCACTTCCGGCGCGAGGCCGCCGAACAACGCCGCTTGCCGCGCGGGATTTTGACCAAGCCCGGCAGCGACCACATTGCCCATGATGCACTCCTCAACCAGTTGCGGCTCTAGGTTCGCCCGTTTGACAGCTTCCCGCACGGCCACCGCACCGATCTGCGGGGCTGTCATGTCGCTCAGGCTTCCCTGAAATTTTCCGATGGGCGTACGGCATCCCGCGATGATCACAACCTCGTTCGAACCCGCCATAAATGCGCTCCTCCGAACCTCCGGTCAAAGTCCTGCCTGCCATGGTGCTTCATTATAGATGGCGAAAAACATCCCCGAGGTTCGCAAGGCGCGAAGGGCCGCAGTCGCAGCGGCGACGTTTCGGTTTTCCGTCACTCCTGCCCCGACTTGGCCCGTGCGAAGCAGCGTTTGCATGTCACGCGAAGATTTTCGTTTGCGTGAACATCACGCAGGTGACTTTGGTGCAGAGTTGCACGCGCTTGTCGCGATCATTTTTCTCTTGACTTCGATGTGGGTTGACAATATACATTCAACTAGTTGCAACTAAACATCGTTGCAAAAATTCCATGAAGAATGGAAAGGGAGAATAGATCCATGGCAACCAAAAAGAAAGCAAAGAAAAAAAGCAGCAAGAAGCACTAAGCAACGGCAGCAGGCAACAACCATGGGGACGCGATGAGCGTCCCCAAAGTTTTTTGCGGGAACTCTAGCGGACGCGAGATGACCCCTTCTTCTGCGAAGCTGCCACCACCTTCTCCGTCGCCGGACAAAGATTTCGATAGGGACAAAACGCGCAATGATACTTGGGATTCGGCGGGAACTCTCCCCGCGCGATGCCCTCGGCCACCTCCTGCACCCGCAGCTTCGCCGCCTCCAATTCGCCATCCGTCCGCGTGGTGCAGATCGATGTATTGTTTTCCAGGTTATGAAAGATCAAGCGATCGGCCCGCTTTCCCAACTTCTCCTTGGCCGCGATCGCATATAAAGAGAGCTGCAGACTCTGGTCGGCATCCTCTTGGGATTTTGGTTTGCCCGTCTTGTAATCGACAATGGCCACCGTGTCGGGTCCGGTTTGATCCATGCGATCGATCCGTCCGGCTAGTTTCGCCGAACCCACCTGCAACTCGAACTGGTGTTCGGTTGCGAGCACCTGGGGGGGATGCCCGCTACGCGCCGCCTCCAAGAACTGTCGCAGTTGCTCGTTGCCCTGCCGCAGATAGAGCTCATACTGATAGCGATCGGCAATTCCCGCCGCCGCCAGCGCCGAGCGGAATTGCTCCAGCAAATCGAGGTCGCCGATCTCGCGCTGGAAGCGCTCGGCATCGTAGAACGTCCGAAGCACGCCATGCATCGCTGCTCCGTAGTGCAAGGCAGCGGAGACTTCGCGCGGCAGGTTCCACTCCCGTTCCAGCTTGAAACGCAGGGGACACTGTTCGTAAATCTCAATCGCCGACGCGCTCAAGCCGGTGACAAAACTGGCGGAGGGGTCCATCAGCAGCCACGCCGCCACCTGCGAATGCTCCAAGGCGATACGCTGTTCTTCCTCGGCAAACAAAGTGTCCTGCACGGCCGCCGCCGAGCAGGTTGACCAGAATTTTCTATAGGCGGGATGCACCATGAACTCGCGCAGAAATTTCGTCGGCTTCGGATCGGTCCGGCTCTTCCCCTCATTGGCATAGATGGCTAACGTGTCCCTGGCCCGTGTCATGGCCACATAAAACAAGCGTCTCTCTTCCTCCTCGTGCAGCGTCTTGTCGTCCGTGTGCCCAACTTCGGACCGGCGCAGTTCCGCCGGAAAAGCCACCAGCGGCTCACGGTATGGACACGGGAACGAAGTCGACGAACCACGTACGACGGAGACATGACGAAACTCAAGTCCCTTGGCTGCGTGCGCGGTCAGAAGTTGCACCGCATCCGCTGTAGACCGTGGCAGTGCAATCGTGCCCTTGGCCTCCACAAAGTAATCGAGGTACTCGAGAAATTCGGCAGGGCTCCCGGTCTCCACCATCGCTTTTCCATGCCAGTCCTCAACAAACTTCACAAACCCGGCCACCCATGCCGGCTCCGGCAAGGCAAAGCGCCGGATCACCGCCTTGACCGCATCGTCGGCCCGAACTCCCTCCTTTTCGACTTCGCGATGCATCTCCCCAACCCGTGCCAGCACCGCCATTCCCCCGGGCAATTGTTCCAACGCCCTCCGAAGATCGAGCTCTCGCCGCATCGCCCTCATCGCCGCCTTCAACGCCACAGGGTCGATTCCAAACTGCGGCAACGCTGCCACCCGGAACAAACTGCCGGCGTCGTTCGGAGACACCGCCGCCGTCAGGCACGCCACGGCGTCGCGAACTTCCGGGGTGTCCAATACATCCAGCCCTTCGATGGAAAATGGAATGCCCCGCTCCGAAAACTCCTTGACCAGTTCGTCGCGATGGTTGTGCTGCCGGTAGAGCACCGCGAAATCTCTCCATCCGCAATGTTCCGCCTTGCGCTTTTTCTGGATGCGGCGTGCCAGGTCCGCGGCTTCCACCTCCTTGTCCCTCCAGGTAACAATTTCGACCAGCGGCGGCGGCGCGGCCTGCCCTGCCCGGGCGGCCTCTTCCTCGCGCAGCGATTCCAAGGGCGACCGCTGATAGGAAGTCGCAGTCCCAGCGTTTGAAGCTGGCTTCCCGCAGGGGTTTCCAAACACCGGTGGATTGTCATTCACAATCCCGAAAGCGCAACGCAAAATTGGCGAAAGCGATCGCCGGTTCTTGTCGAGCACAATGACTCGGGTCGCAGGAAAATTCTTGGCGAACAGCGCAAAGGCCTCGCTCGAGGCGCCGCGGAACTGGTAAATCGCCTGATCCGGATCGCCCACCGCAAAAACATTCGATGCCGAACCGGCCAGCAGCGAGAGCATTTCAACCTGGGCGAAGTTTGCGTCCTGGAACTCATCCACCAGCACGAAGCGAGTGCGCCGCCGTTCTTCCTCGAGCATGGCAGCGTCAGTTTTCAATAAGCGATGAGCGTTGCCAATCATGTGGCCAAAGGTGCCCAGGTTCTTTTCCCGGAGCATGGTTTCGACGGTGGCAAAAACGCGCGCGATTTCCTGGCAGCGCTCCAGGATCTCGGTATTCGCCAGCTCGGTTTGCTTCTTCGAGCGGGCAACGCGGGGAAGCGCAACTTCGCCACGCTCGATCCGCTCGACATAGCGCGCGTACTCTGCCGGGCCCACCAGTTCGTCCTGGCAGCGCCGCATAAAATCGAGCAGGCTATCCAGAAACTGACCGACGTTTGCCGCGCGCACAAAATGTTTCAGCCGCAGATCGCGAATTCGGCGCCGCAAAAATACCCACAGGTCCTTGTCGTCGAGCACCCCAAAACCGGCACCGCGGCGCTGTAACAGGCCGTTCGACCAGGCATGGAAGGTGCAAGCCTGCAGGCCGTCGAGCGCGATACCCTTCAGCTCGCGGCGGACGCGGGCCATCATTTCCGCCGCGGAATTGTCGGTGTAGGTGAGTGCAAGAATCTCGTCGGGGCGAGCGTGTCCTTCGCGAATCAGATTGGCCACACGCTGCGTGAGCACGGTGGTCTTCCCCGTCCCCGCGCCCGCAATCACAAGCATCGGGCCATGAACATGCGCGATCGCTTCGCGCTGGCGTAGATCCGGATCAATCTTTGTCGGAGGTAAAAGGGTCGCGGTCACAGCAGAACTCACTAGCCGGAGAATATCAGAGGTGGTTGTGGAAGACTGCCGCCGCGGGCGGCAATCATCCCCGGTTCCGAGTCCAGCCGCCTCGAGGCCTGGGTTTCTCAGGTCGCTAAATCCGCCGCCCGGTTCAAACCAGAGGGCAAACACGACTTCCATGCTGCCTTCGAACGACGTCAAACGCCAATGCCGTGGCTACGATCGCCGCCGTCTCCGCCCGCAGGATGGTAGGGCCAAGCGAGGCCGCAGTCCAGCCCGCCCCGCGAAACCATTCCAGCTCGGTGTCGGCCCATCCGCCTTCGGGTCCGACGGCCAGCGCGATCTCATCTGACCGCGGTGGCAGAACGTCGGCAAGTCGCGCGTCCTGTTCCGATTCGGCAAACACGATGCGACTCGAGGGCCGGGGCAAACGATCTTCTGCCGCCAGGTCGGTCAGTTTCACCGGAGCCACGAGCTCAGGCGGCGCCACCCTTCGCGATTGTTCTGCAGCGTGGCGCACAATGCGCTGCCAGCGTTCGTGCCGCTTCGCGGCAGCGGCCACCAGATGCGCATCGCTCCGCCTCGCCGCCACGGGAATGATCCGCGCCACGCCGATCTCCGTACACTTTTCCATCGCCCACTCCATGCGATCGAACTTGAAGATGGCAAGAACCAGGGTGACGGTCGGAAGCGCCCGCGACTCGACCTTCAACCCGCAATCGGGCGGCTTCCCCAGCGCAAACTCAACCCGCTCAGGGGAGATCGCAGTGATGACGCCCCGCCGGACCTGATCGGGCGTGGCCACATCAAACTCCTGCCCAACCTCCGCGCGCAGCACGCGAGCCAAATGAGCAGCGTGTTCCCCCACCAGAGCGGCGGTGTCTCCAGTCACCTCGTCGGCAATCCAGCGGCGGCGCGTCATCCTAGGTCCCAGGGGTTGGATCTCAGGAAAGGCATCCTTGCTTGCAAGATGCGCGAAAGGAATTGGGTCCGGCGCCGGCCTAGGGGAGCTCGACAAACGGCAACGGCTTTACACAAACATATCCTTGACCCGTCCGAGCAGCGAGCGGCTCTGCGGCTTGTTCTCGACCGGGGAAAGCTGGCCGAGTTCGGCCAACAGTTCACGCTGGCGTTTGCTCAGTTTTCCCGGCGTTTGAATGCGCACTTCGACGTAAAGATCGCCCTTGCCGTGCCCGTTGAGCACCGGCACTCCCTTGTTCCGCACGCGAAACGATACGCCAGACTGCGTCCCTTCCGGAATTTTCAGTTTGTGATCTCCCTCCAGCGTGGGAACGACAATCTCGGTCCCCAAGGCGGCTTGCGGAAACGAGATCGGAACCACGCAGTGCAGGTCATTGCCCCCGCGCTCAAAAAAAGCATGCTCTTTGACGTGCAATACGACATACAAATCGCCCGCCGGCCCGCCAAACGCGCCCGCCTCACCGAGTCCCGAGAAGCGAATTCGCGTGCCGTCTTCAACGCCCGCTGGCACCTTGGCCTCGACCGAGCGTTCGCGCAACAACAACCCAGCGCCTCTGCACTTCGCGCAAGGATCGGTGATCACGCTGCCCGCGCCCTGGCAAGTCGGACAAGTTCGCGCGATGCTGAAAAAACCCTGCTGATATCGCACCTGCCCCCGGCCATTACAAGCCTTACAGGCCGTCGGGGCCTTCCCCGGGGCGGCGCCGTTGCCGCGGCAAGCGTCGCAAGTCTCGTGGCGACGCACATTGACTTCCTTTTCGGTACCGAAGACCGCTTCTTCAAACTCCAGATTCAAATCTTCGCGCAGGTCGGCTCCACGCTGCGCTCGGCTGCGGCGCCGTCCGCCCTGCCCAAACATGTCGCCAAAACCGAAAATGTCGCCGAAAATGTCGCCGAAATCCTGGAAGATTGCGGGATCGAATCCCGAAGGGCCACTGCTGCCGCCCACCCCGGCGTGCCCAAAGCGATCGTACAGAGTTCGCTTCTCACTATCGGCCAAAATGGCGTACGCCTCGGTAATCTCCTTGAACTTCTCTTCCGCATCTGGATTGTTGGGATTGCGGTCAGGATGGTAGGTCATCGCCAGTTTGCGATAGGCGCTTTTAATTTCGACGTCGGTGGAGGCGCGCGTCACCCCCAGGACTTCGTAATAGTCGCGTTTTGTGTTTGCGGCCAGAATCTCCCCCACTATTGCATTGAAATCAGCCGAACCAATCGAGCGGTCTCAGCAAGTCAACCCGATTAGGATCGAGCCCTTCGGGATCACGGCTCAGTCGTGCCGCCCAGAACCAATCAACCCAAGCGGCTTTCGCCTCCAGCGAGGCCCTCACCCATGGCTGTTGCGAGCCACTCGCACCATCGCCGGACGGAGCAACCGCTCCTTGTACTTATATCCACGCTGCAGTTCGTCGACCACGTGATGATCCGGCACGTCGGTCGTATCCACCATTTCGATCGCCTCATGCACGCGCGGATCGAAAACCTCCCCCACCGCAGCAATCGTCTGCACTCCAATCTTCTGCAGCGCGTCCTGAAATTGCCGGTAGATCAGATCCACCCCGCTGCGAAAATCACCGGCCTCCGAGCCGCCAGTTTTCAGCGCCCGTTCGAAACTATCCAGGATCGGCAGAACATTCTTGATCACTTCGGCCGATGCAAATTCGCGGAACTCTTGTTGCTCCCGTACCGCGCGCTTGCGCGCATTGTCGAATTCCGCCTGCAAACGCGCCAGGCGATCCAGCAGAGCGTCCCGCTCGGCCTTGAGCTTTTCCGTCTCCGACGCCGCTCCGGTTTCCGCTGCCACCCCCGCAGGTGCGGCAGCCGAAGACGTTTCTTCCGCCGCCGCCGGCAGCTCGTGCTCGAGATCCTCGCGCTTCAAACCCAGTCTGTCGGTTTTTCCATTTCCTCGACTCATACCGCTCAATCACTCCGCTTCATTCAACAGTTTGTCAAACAGCCGCGCGATATACGACACGGCCGACATCGTATGTTGATAATCCAACCGCGTCGGTCCAATCACCGCAAGCGACCCCATCACCTCTCCGCCCACCCGCGCCGGCGCCCCGATCAGAACAAAGTTCTGCATCGAGGGCAGCGCCTCATCGAGGCCAATGACCACCCGCACGGCCTCCTGCCGCGTATCGAGATACGCGCCCAGCAGCTTCACGATCTTTTCCTTCTCCTCAAGTGTCCGCAGCATATCCTGCAATCGCTGCCGATCTTCCTGCCCCGCCACCTGACTGGTGATCAGATTCGCCGCACCCTCCACAAACACGGCCTGGGTGTCATCGGTCGAAGCGAGCGCCCCTTGCTGATAGAGCTGCTCGATCGATTTCATCATCCGGTCATACTCGCTGCGTTCCTGCTCCAGGCGCCGCGCCAGCTCCGCGCGCATGTCATCCATCGTCCAGCCGCGAAAATTCTCATTGATATACCGCGCGGCCAAGTCCAAATCCGGCTGCTGAATATCCAGCCGCAGCACCCGATCGCGCACCACTCCCGACCGCGTCACCACCACCGCCAGCACCTTCTGGTCGCCCAGCCGCGAGAAATAAACATGCTCCAGGGCGTTCCGAGGACCGCTCGTAGCCACCGTCACCCCAACGCTATGGGAGATGAGCGAGAGCACATGGGAAGTCCTTTCCATGAACTCGGCCACGTCCGTAACGCCAGTCAAGGTGTCCTGAATGATGCTCTGATTCTCGTGCGAAAGATGCGCCTCGCCGCTCAGTTGCTCAACGTAATAGCGATACGCCTCTGCCGTAGGAATCCGCCCCGCCGAAGCGTGCGGTTGCTCGAGAAATCCCGCATCCGCCAGATCCGCCATTACATTCCGAATCGTCGCCGCACTCAGCCCTTCACGGCTCGATCGTGCCAGCGTCCGCGACCCCACCGGTTCCCCGCTGGCAATAAATGTCTCGACGATGGCGGTAAGGATTTCGCGTTCCCGTCCGCCCACTGGCCCTGCTGGCATATCTACCTGGAAGAGGGTGGCCCTCTAAATTCTTTAGATGCAGCGGCTTAGATAAAGACTCAAAAAAGCCTACTGGAATTCTAGGGAGCGTCAGCGTGAGTGTCAAGGATCGGTAATGTCTCGCGTGCCAGGCCGCGGCTGGGGAGTAGATGGTTCAATGCGAAGTGTAACAATTCCTGAAAACGCTGATACCCCAAACGTTCTCCAGGTGGTACGTTCACCCGCCAACTCGCAACCGCTCCGCATCATTGGCGGAAATGGCCATTTCAATCATCGACCCGTCGCCCCGACGATATCAGCGTGGTTCCCGCTCGCCGCCCTTCGGGCACCTATAGAATCGGATCATGAATCTTCGATCGGAGGACCGGCAATGACGAGAGAGGATGCCTGGAATCTGGCTAACCTGTGGGTCGCAGCATGGAACGCTCATGATTTGGATCTGATCATGACCCATTATGAGGATGCGGTCGAGCTGACTTCGCCAGTTGCCGCCCAGCTATTGGGGAATTCTGATGGGAGGGTAGTCGGAAAGGCGAACTTAAAAGCCTATTTTCGGCGAGGACTCGAAGCCTACCCGGAACTCAACTTCCGCCTTACGGACGTGCTGTGGGGCGTAAACAGTGTCGTGCTCTACTACAAAAACCACAAGGGGACGCGCACGGCAGAGTTTATGGAGTTGTCAGTGATGGGGAAGGTGGCAAGAGTTGTGGCGAACTACAGCACGTAGAAAACATCAAATCCGGCGGGCGGCCTATTGGTCGTCCTCGTCGATCCCGAATACTGTATTGCTGATCACTGGTCCACAATCCAAATCGCCGATTCCTGCTCGGCGCGCGATTTGCGAGCGGTCGCGATCGCGGCGGCGGATCAGTTGTTTTTTCGCCACGGCGCCCGATTTCCGGGGCGCCGCGAGCGACACCAGCCGCGAAACCGACGCCGTGTTCGATGACCGAATTCCCGAACCGTGAATTTCACCCGAAACGGGCGCGCCTATGAAGCCATCCTTACCTTTCTCGTGTAGATGGCCGCTACCGGGAACGATGTGACCTTTGTCACGGAGGATCCACGGATCCCCGTTTCGGCGAAACCTGGGTCGATCTTCGATTTGGTCCTGGAAACCGGGTCTGGTGTCGTCGAGCCTTCCGCCGCGCAGTCCTCGGCCCCGCCCCCGACATTGCGCCGATCTCCACTGCAGGTAGCCTAGGGCAGCGGCTCCGATACGTGCTCGTGTACGAGCAGCCACCGCCCATCCTGCTTTTCAAAGATAGCGGTCCAGCGGAACGTCGCCATCTCGCGCTTGCCCGACTTGCGCGTCATGTCCGACGCCACCGTGGCCGTCGCCCAGCAGGCGTTGCCACTATTGTGAATCTGCGCGTCGTCATTCACGGTAAAGCGCGCCGCCCGGTAGTCCGCCAGCTCTTTGCTGACGGTAAACTGGTATTCATCCCAACTGTCATACTTGAGCGGCGCGATGTCGAAAAACGTGTGCGGTCCTGGCGCATAAAACTGCCTCTGCCCGGAGGCATCGAGGGTTGCCCAGCCATCCCAAATTCGCTGGAGGTAGGCCTTGTCGACTGCCCCTGCTCCTGGAGAAACTCTCTTTTGCTGCTGCGCAGAACCGGACTGCAGCAGCACAAAGATCATTACGCAAAACATCCCCCCCAGCCCCCGCACTCCTCGCCGCATTTTCTTCTCCTCAATCTCGCTGCCGTCTGGCAAGCCGTCTACTCGATCTCGTAATATCGCTCGCCAGCGCAGCCTCGACATAAGACCCGTCCGTCGCGTTGAACCTCACGGCAAAAATTAATGCCTTCGCCGCACTCGGCGCACACCCTCCGCTCGCCCTTGTATCCGGGAAGCTCTTCCGCCGCCAGTTCGACCTTTACCCACTGCTTGGTAAACAGGTCGTCCTCGGCCATCTCGCGATAGGCCAGCATCTGTTGCCGGTTCTTGTTCCCGAGTTCCGGATGCATCGTGCGCGCCAGCGCCTTGGAGGATTCCTTGGCGGCGATGCGGATCGCCTTCGAAGTGCTCGCGTCCACAAAGGTCGCGGCCATTTTACCCCAGTCACGGAACTTGAGAGCGCGCTTTCCCAGTCGGCATCCGGTGACTACGGCGATCGCGTCGGTCGCACAGCGATCGATCTCGACAAAGGTGAACAGCCGTTTGCGATCTTGGCCGCGAGGATCTTCCAAGCCCAACTTCTCCAGGCCCAGCATCGCCAGCCGCACACCCAGCACCTGTCCGGCGCAGAGATGTCCATGGGCCTGTTCAGCTTCGACAAGATATTCATCAAGCGACAGCATACGAATTGATCTTGGGGTAAATTTCCCGTTTCTTTCGAATCTGTTTCTAGAATCCGCCAGTCCCGCCGAACGGTTGGCAAATCAAAAATCGTCCTTTCGAGAGTTCTTCACTTCCTTCGCCACCGCACGCCCTCTTTTGTATTTTCCACGATGATGCCAGCCGCGGTCAGTTCAGCGCGCAGGGCGTCGGACGCTTTGTAGTTGCGCGCTTGGCGAGCGGCTTCCATGTCCGCCAACTTCTGATTGACCTGCGCATCGGCAAGGCGTACGGAGCCGACGATGGTTGACAGTTCCGGACTGATTTCCTGCTCGCGCCCTTCGGCGCGAGCCCACTCGAAGACGGCCTTCATCTTAGGCTGGTCGTCATCGTTCAGCACACTGAAGATCTCATCGAATTCCTCCAGCGCCCCGAGCAGCGGCTGCACATCCGCCTGCCGCACCTCGTCAGCGGCGAGCGCGGTGTTCACTTTTCGCAGCATGTCGAACATGGCGGCTTGCGCTTCGGCGGTATTCAAGTCGTCATCGAGAGCGCGTTTCAACTTGGCGATGGTTTCCTCGGCCAGTTGCACCATCGCCGGCGTCGTGCCGCCGGGAAATTGCGTACTGGTCAGTCGGAAACGGAAGTTCCGCAGTTTCTCCACCGAACTCGCCGCTGACTTCAGGCCTTCGAAAGTAAAGTTGAGCTGATTCCGGTAAGGAACCTGCGTCAACAGCCAGCGGATCGACGACGGCTTGTGGCCCCGCAAGATCAAGTCCCGGACGGTGAAAAAATTCCCCAGACTCTTGGACATCTTCTGCCCCTCGACCAGCAAAAAGCGGGCATGAAACCAATAGCGCGCGAAGGGTTCGCCGCTGAGCGCCTCCGATTGCGCAATCTCGTTCTCGTGGTGGGGAAAAATCAGGTCTTCCCCGCCGGCATGCAAATCGAAGCTCGGTCCCAGTTCCTCCATGGACATCACCGAGCACTCGATATGCCAACCCGGACGCCCCGGCCCGATCGACGTGTCCCAGGAGGCTTCGCCCGGCTTCGGAGCCTTCCACAGCGCGAAATCGCGAGCGCTGTCCTTTTCGTATTCGTCCACATCCACCCGCGCTCCATCGGTCATGCCGGCAAAGTCTTTCTTGGAAAGCTTGCCGTAGGCCGGAAAGCGCGCAATGCGAAAATAGTAAGACCCGTCGTCGGTGCGGTAGGCAAAGCCCTTCTTCTCCAGTTCGGCAATGAAATTGGCCATCTCCTGGATGTGTTCGGTTGCCCGCACCAGGACCGGCGGCTCGATCGCCAGGGTAGCCGAATCTTCCAGGAAAGCCTGCGTAAACTTCGCCGTGTATTGCTGCACGGTGACGCCTTCGCGCGCCGAGTTGCGAATGATCTTGTCGTCGACATCGGTAATGTTCATGGCGTAACGAACGTCGTATCCGCTCTGTCGCAAGAATCGATACAGCAGATCCACCGCGATGAAGGTGCGGAAGTTGCCGATATGGCCGTAGTCATAAACGGTCGGTCCGCAGGCGTACATACGGACGCGGTTCCCGTCGAGGGGATGGAATGGCTCGATCTTCCCGGAAAGAGTGTTATAGAGGTGCAGTGCCATGGATGAGTCCGCGTGCGTGATGCGAATCTTTCATTCTAGGGGCGCGCCGGAAAGGGGGTCAAATGCCCCGCTTCCGTATTGCTAAGGCTTGGGTACGGCGGCGGGCAGGTGCAGTCGGTGTTGCACGAGCAAGGCATAGTGCACGGCGGAAACGATTGTAAAGATGAAGGTGGCGCGCAGGAACGTGGTGCGCGCAATCCAAACCCAGCGCAGGGGCTCGATCAGCAGCAGCAACGCGAAGAAAATCGCGGCCACTTGCGCGAAGGTATTGGCTTTGCCGAAGATGCTGGGGCGAAAATCGCGCAACCCGGCAATCATGAACAACACGCCGCTGATCATCAGGATCGAAATGTCGCGGCTGAAGACCACGACGGTGTACTTCCAGGGAACCAGCCTTTCGATGGAGAGCACGAGAAACATTGTGCTCATCAAAAGCTTGTCGGCGATCGGATCAAGATACTGGCCGAGCAGCGTTTGCTGGTGCAGAGTGCGGGCCAGCAGGCCGTCGAGGCCATCACTCATTCCGGCCATAACAAACAGAGCCAGCGCCCATTTGAAATCATGCTTTACCAGGTTGATCACGATGAATGGCAGAAAGATCATCCGCAACAGCGTGAGCTGGTTGGGCGCAGTCAGAATCTGCCGGAAGTTCACGGCGCTTTTTCCCCTCCCCCATGTCCTCCCGCGCCGCCCAGAAATTCGCTCACCAGCAGCGGGGCGGGATCCTGCCCGGTCTTCTCGGCGAAGCGCTGGGCCAGCGAGAGTATGTTTCCCTCGGGAAGGTCCAGTTCCATCCGCTCCAACCGGTGCATGGGAAAGAAAAGCACGCCCGAGGTAAAGGGCTCGCCCCTCTTGATTTGCAACGCCAAGTCGTCAAAAGACGTAACATCGACGCCGCGCAAACTGAAGCCCTCGGGGGAAAGATGAAGAATCGCACCCCAGAATTTTTCGCGGGGGTTCGCCAGGGTGGCGATCACGAGCGCGCCCGGACGAAACGGGACGGCAGCCTGGGGCTCCTGATAAAAGCTTGTACTGGGCACGATGCGATTGTCGTCTGGCAGGCCGGGAAATGCAAACCGACCCAGTATTTCCTGGCGGGTCAACCGCGTCCCAGCTGAGCTGGCTAGCGGGGATCCTCCTCGTTCTTCACCGCCTTCAGGTCAATCCCCACCTGCTCGGCTTTTTTATACAGATGCGACCGTTCCAGCCCCAGGGCCCGCGCCGTGTTTGCGACCTGATGGTGGTTGCGCTTCAACTCCGCCAGAATGGTTTTCCTCTCGAAGGCGCGGACCCGGTCGGCGAGCGGCCCCGTCCCCGCCGAAGCCGAATCAGGCGCCGCCGGCGATGCGGGCAGCGCAAGCAGCACGGTTTCGGCAGTGACCTCATCGGAAGTTGCCAGCAACATCAGCCTTTCGACCGCGTTTCTGAGCTCGCGCACGTTGCCCGGCCACGGATGCCGCTGCAATCCGGCCATCGCGTCTGCTGTAAAGCGCATCGGCTTCCATCCGTTGATGCTGCTGACCTGCTGGGCAAAGTGCTCGACCAGCGCCGGGATGTCCTCCCGGCGCTCTCGCAAGGGGGGCAGGCGGAGGGGGAAAACGAACACGCGGTGAAACAAATCCTGCCGGAATTTTCCGTCGCGTACCTGCGCTTCGAGATCGTGGTGAGTGGCAACGACGACGCGCACATCCACCGGGATGGCGCGCTCTCCGCCGATGCGCTCCACTTCTCCCTCCTCCAGCACGCGCAGCAGCTTGGCCTGCATCGCGAGTGGCATGTCGCCGATTTCGTCGAGAAAGATGGTGCCGCGCTGCGCCTGCTCGAACTTGCCCACATGGCGCCCGGCGGCGCCCGTAAACGATCCTTTTTCGTGGCCGAACAGCTCGGATTCGATCAGCTCCGCCGGAACCGCGGCGCAATTCAGGGTAACGAAGGCGGCACTGGCCCGCGCGCTGCGCTGATGCAGAGTGCGGGCTACCAATTCCTTGCCCGTGCCCGTCTCGCCCAAGATACAGACACGCGTTTCGCTTGCGGCCACACGTTCGACTTGCGCCATCACGCCTCGCATGGTCTCACCCTTCCAGACGATTTCGTGTTTGCCCAGGCGGAGTTCCAGATCGCGATTTTCGCGCTCCAGGCGCCCCAGCTTCAGTGCGTTCTCCACGGTGAGCAGCAGTTTCTCGCTGGAGATCGGCTTTTCCAGAAAGTCGAGCGCGCCCAGACGCGTGGCGCGGACGGCCATTTCGATATGCGCTTGGCCCGACATCATGACCACCGGAGCCAGCACTCCCTGCGCTTTGAGCTCTTCGAGAAGCGCAAGGCCGTCTTTGCCGGGCATCACCACATCGGAAACAATCAGGTCGAACGCTTGTGCCTTGGCCAGCTCCAGAGCCTTGTTGGCGTTGTCACAGACCACGGCCTCATGCCCTTCCAGACGAAAAGCCCGCGACAGCGAAGCCAGCGTGTTGGCCTCATCATCGACGATCAATAGGCGCGCTTTTTGCGACACGGTGCTCTCCTCGGAAGACCTCTTGGTCTTCGACTTTCTACGCCGGGCCGGCAGGCCACGGCTGCGCTTCGCGCGGTAATTCGATCCGGAATGTCGTCCCTTGTTCCTTCTTGCTCTCGACCGAGATCTTGCCGCCGTGATCGCTGATCACCGACTGCACAATCGCCAGTCCCAGCCCCGTGCCATGCTGTTTGGTCGTGTAATAAGGAGTGAACAGGCGTCCGCATTCTTCCGGCGTCAGGCCGGAGCCGGTATCAGAAACCGTGAGTTCCACGCGATCGCCCAGGGTCGCGGTACGGATCGTTAAATCTCCGCCTTCTGGCATGGCGTCGATGGCATTGAGCACCAGGTTTTCGAGCGCACGATGCAGTAGATCGGAATCGGCTGCGATTCGAGGCAGGTTCGGGTCCAGCTGGGTGCACAAGCCAATGGGATTCGTCGCTTGCATTTGCGCCTGAAAAACGCGCAGCACCGAATGCACCACATCGTTGAGCTGCGTCGCCCGGCGCTGCGGCTGCGGCATGCGGGCGAATTCGCTGAAGCGGCCGATGATGGTTTTCAGATGATCAATCTCCGCCAGCAGGGTCGCCGTACCCTCGTGAAAAACTTCCTCGAACATCTCGGGCGATTTCTGTTTCGCCCGCATCAGGTTCTCGACTGTGACCTGCAACGGGAACAGTGGGTTTTTCAATTCGTGCGCCAGGCGCCGTGCCAGTTCGCGCCATGCCGCCACGCGTTCGGCCTGCAGAGTCCGGTCCTTCTGCTGCACCAGGTCCTCCGTCATGCGATTGAACGATGCTGCCAGTTCGCCCAGTTCGTCGCTCGAGGAAACCTCGACCTTCGTCGAAAGATCGCCGCCTGCGACTCGCCGCGCCGCTTGTGCCAGAGACACCACCGGACGTGTGACACGGACGGCAAACCACAGGCTCGCCAGGACCGCGACCAGAATGCCCAAACCGCCGACCAGCATGGCGGTGGAAATGATCTGCCTTTGCAATTCGACGAGCGGACGCCGCGGACTGCCCACCAGAAGCACGCCCAGCAGTTGCTGCCCCACCCCACCCGGATTTCCGATTCCCGCCTCCTTGGCCGCAAAGATCGGTCCGGTCAGCGGAATGGCGTGAAAAACCTCGGCATCGGCGGAATCGGAGGTCCATCGGATTACCCCCTGAGATTCTCGCAGCGTGTCGCGGACCTGCGCGACCAGGGGAGCGATCTTGTCCGCGCCCGCGGCTGGCCCATTCAGATCGAGAAGCGATTTCGGATTCCACTTTGCCTCCAGATTCTGATACAGCAGGACCCGCGTCCCGGACGGGATGTCGAGCGTCGAGAGGAACCCCTGGTCAAGCCGTGCACCGCCTATGACGTAGAAGGGTTCCTGGTCATTGCTCAGCACGCGCACCGCAAACAGGCCGAGGGTTGCGCCGTGGGAGGTTTCTTCACGTTTCAAGAACGCGCCGCCCGGCACGACGGAGCCGCGCGTCGCGGCTCGCGGATTCATCCCCGCCGAGATCGCGGCTTCGGGATATCCAAACTTCGCCTCCCATTGCGCCGACGAAACGATGGTGCCGCGATTGTCGACGAGCTCCAGAAAATCCAGCTGCTGCTCGCTCGCCAGGGTGCGGGCCTCGCTCACGTACTCGCCCAAATCGGGGGCACCGCGGCTTGCATCGAGCGCAATCCTTTGCACGGTTTCGTGGGCGCCAATCGACTCGACCTTGCGCGCAACTTCCGATCCGCGCCGCTGGAATTCGGATTGAAACTGTGCGGCCACCGCATTCGCGCGGTCTCGATCCGCCCGCTCGAACGAGCTGCGAATGCTGCTATACACCGACACGGAAATGACCGCAACACAGAGCAACACCGTCGCCGCGAACAAAAACAGAAGTTTCTGGCGGAAACTCATCGCGAGCCCGCTTCCGGTTTCCGACCCGGGGATCCAAAATCCGCGGGCCCCCGCTCCCCCAATCGCGGATTCGCGAGCCAAAGATCCGCCAGCGAAAATCCCGACCCGCCCCATTGCCCCAGTGGATCCGGCGTCCAGCCGCGCACCCGCGCGCTCGCCCCACTCGCCACCGGCAAATGAAACAGCGGGATCACCGCATAGCCAGCCAGCAAACCGCTCTCGGCCCGGTACAGATCCTCGAGCGAGTTGCCGCGAGGCGCTGCCGCCAGCGTCGGCTGTGGCAACCCGAGTTGGCGCGCGGCTTCCACGAGTGAAGTGCCCGGATCCGGACTGGGCAGCGTGACCCGCAGCAGACGAATGTCGGCGACTGCCGACAACGTTACCTGCACTGGGATGCCAACTTCGCGCGCGTTCAGCGCGATGCGCTCGGCGATCAGCTGGGCTTGGGGGTCTCTCGGATCGTAGCTCAGATTCAACGCGGGTGACAGCCAGTTTGACAGCAGGGTTCGGGCACGCTGCGGATTCGCCTCCGAGGAGAAGACGGCGCTATAGCCGGTCATCCAGTTGGGGAGAATACTGGCGGCGGGCTCTCCCGCACCTTTCAACAACACCGACTGGATGGGTGTGCGATTGATGGCGGAGGCCAAAGCCTCTCGCAGGCGAGGCTCCCGCGCCTTTGAATTTGGCGTAAAGACCAGCGCCAGCAATTCCACCGGCAAGGACACGAACGACGCACTGCGCCCCTGGGATGCGAAAGCGCCCTGCGGGGCGGCCTCGACCACGTCGGCCTTATCGAGTTCGAGCGCGACCGCCTGATCGCGCAGCGCTCTGCCGAATATGATCTCGACTGTGTCCACAAAAGGACGCCCCGCCCAGCTCGCTTCATTGGCGGCGAGCTTGAGCAGTTTTCCCGGTTGCCACTCCGCGACGACGAACGCGCCGGTACCGACGGGTAGTCGGTTGGCACCGCGCTTCAACAGAAGATTGCGGGGCAGAGCCAGTTCGGCGAGCAGCGATGGCATCGGGGTATCGCTCTCAATCAAAATGGAATCAGCAGAAGCACGCACATTCCAGTTGGAGTGGAGGGCACCGAGAATGGGCGCGATCGCGGCCGGGGATGCGGCAACGCCGTCATGGAATTTCACCCCGCGCCGCAGCGTGAATTGCCAATGCCGGGCGCTCGGATCGCTTTGCCAATCCAACGCCAACGCGGGCTGCGGACGGCCGTCCGCATCCAGCTTGACCAGAGTGTCGCCGAGCAGAACCAGCGTGCGCGTCAGGTCCCAGTAATCGCCAGCCGTGGCACTGCCGGGAAGCTCGAGTTCGTCGGGCGCCGATTGCAGCATGACGCGCAGGGTTCCCCCGTAGTGCGGGCGCGTCTCGGCTGTGGCGACCCCCAGTCCGGCCGGAGTTACGACCAGGGGCGCGACGAGCAAACTAACCTCCACAAGAAATCGATACGCGATACGCCTCATACCATCCCGTGTCTTTTCGCCTTACCATTGCGAGGGCTGCGGTGCCGCGGTTGTCCGGCCATAGCGCGATGATCCGACCATCGAGCTCGATGGCGGAACTGACCGCCACCAGATTGCGGTCCGTTACCTCGAACGCGCGCAGGCTGTCGAGCCCGGCAGCTCTGCTCTCAGAGGCCAGCAACTGCGAGCCCGCGCCGCAACCCGAGCGGACCGCGGCCAGGTCACTGCCCAACTCCGAAACCGGCATCGCCTGCTCGGTCATCCCATCCAGCAAATGCAGTGACCCATCCACGGCAGCGAAGGCCCAGAGCGTGTCGCTCGAGCGGAGAAGCGCGGCCGCCGAATAGAACGAAGCAACGTTCGAGACTTTTCCGATGCCGGGAGACAGGACCCCGGTAAAGAAATTTCGCGAGGCAGCGTAGAACGCGTGCACGCTACCGTCTTCGGTCGTCAGCGGCCAGGGATCGTCGCTGTCATGGCACGCCAGCCCGAGCGGCGCGGCCGAGCTTGATCGACAGAACGTTCCCGGCAGGTACGCGTCGAACAGGTGATCGCGGCCAAGCAACAGTCGTCCCCTCACGTCGCGGGGAAAAGGGCGACCGTGAGCAATGGGCAGCGAGGACACCAGTTCCCATTGCCCAACTTGGCTTCCTCCCTGCCGCCGAAAAACGGCCACCGCCTCAGGGTCGAGAACAATCAGGCGCGAATCGCCCGGCATATCGACCAGAGCAGCGTCGATCATGATTCGCTCCTGTGCGAATAAAAGCGTCGATTTGAGGACCATCGGTAACGCCGGGACCGACGGCGCTTCGATCGGCGCTCGCGGCAACGAGACCAGCGCGACTCTCTTCTCCTCGGCTCCAATGACCACTTCGGCCGCCCAAACATATTCCCGCAGGCTCTCGGAAAGGAAGACCTCGATCGTTCCCAGTGCCGGCTCGGTTGCACCGGTATTCACGCCTTCGAGGTGCAGCTGCGCCTCCAGGGCACTGCGCACTTCGAACACGGACCGGTCATCGAGCGACGACCGGTTGGAGACGTGCAGAGCGAAGGCGCCCGGACCCGAGAGCGTGGCGATCTGGTGCCCGAGCTGGCGGGCCGTGTCTTCCAGAGGGGAAGCGGATAATGAGAAAGGAAGAACAAGCGTCGCGAGTAACCACCAAGTCAGCCAACCAAACCGCAGACCGCTGGACGCTCGCGCTCGCATTTGTGGAATGCGCTGATTATAGCGCGGGATCGATGGCGGGCTGATCATCGCTCGTTGCTCCTCGGTAGCCGCTGCGGTACGCCAGTCGACTCCCGGATGGTACGAACCTCGCGTTCCCCGCCCTCCCGGCAAATACTTGCGTAACCAATGCTGGTACTGCTTCAACTCTTTATCGCCTTTTTCGAAATGTGTGAGCGGCGGGCAAACGCCGCGCGGACAATCTGTCCAAAAATCAGTTCTTCGATCAGTAGAGAGGCGGCCAGCGAAAATGTCAGACCGCCGATGATGACCAGACCCTGTAGCATGGTTCCCATGATTTGCCCCCGTCTTCAGAAATAGAAGACGCAAGCGGCATGCCACGCGAAAGTAAGTGAAAACACGGCCGTTAGCTGCTGCGAGATCGCATTTGCGTGTCCAGGGCGACGCGCCCGTGTCGAAGGCGACACACCCGATTGGGGATTATCCGAATGGCAGAACAGCTCCTCCCAAAACGCCGGACGTCGAGCTGCGAGAGACCAACTTGAAACTTAGTCCCCGCCTGCGCATCCCATCTTGTGCTAAGGTTTGCTCTCCTGAAGAACAACTGTGATTAGTCAACTCCCAGAGAAAGAACTGCAACGACAGAGCCGCCGGCAGCTACTCAAGCTGGCGCCCGTTGCCGCGCTCGGCGTGTTTGCCTTCCCCAAGGTCAACGACCGCCTGCTGGCGGCGGGAGTTCGATTCAGCGACTGGGCATCCGGCGGCCTGTTTCGTTCGCAACATCTGGCGCAGACCTTTCCTGATTCCGAAGTCGTTCCCTTTGAGAAGTTTCCTTACAACGGCTACGACGTGCTCGACCCCGAAGTCGATTTGGAGAAGTGGACGCTGACGGTCGAAGGCGAGGTGCGGCGGCCGGGCGAGTACACACTGGCGCAGATCCAGGCACTCCCCAAGATCAGCCAGAACACGCGTCATGTCTGCGTAGAAGGCTGGGACGTGGTAGGCTCGTTTGGGGGTACACCAATCTCGAACTTCCTCCGGCTGGTCGGCGCAGACACCGGCGCCCGCTTCCTCGAAGTCGATTGCGCCGACGATTACTACGAGGCCATTGACATGGCTTCGGCGCTGCATCCCCAGTCGCTGCTCTGTTACGAGATGTACGGACAGCCGCTCGACCGCAAGCACGGGGCGCCACTGCGTCTGCAAATGCCGACCAAGCTGGGATACAAGCAGGCCAAGTATCTCGACACCATCCGCGTAACGAACGTCCTCAAGCCGGGCAAGACCGGCTACTGGGAAGACCAGGGCTACAGCTGGTTCGGAGGACTGTAATGGCGCACGAAAATAACAACCAGGAAGCGAAAGAACAGATCCACGATCCCGCTCCGACGCCGGAGCCGCTTCGAGCCAAGCCACCCGGCGAGGTCGCGCCCACCGAAACCAACCCGGATGCGGTTGACTCCGAGCCCTTGCCGTTACCGGTTCCGCCCGTGCAACCGCGGGAGACCGAGCCTGTCCGCGCCGCTTACGAGCATCCCCTGGCGATTCGAGTCACTCATTGGGTCAATGCAATCGCCTTGTTTGTCCTGGTCACCAGCGGGTTGCGGATCTTCCGCGCGTTTCCCAGCTTCGGTCCGAAGATTCCAGAGAAGGTTCTGCTCGATATTCCAAAGGCGCTTACCCTTGGGGGGTGGTTGGGGGGTGCCTTGCAGTGGCACTTCACCTTCATGTGGTTCTTTGTCGCCAGTGGCTTGGTCTACGTGGCCTATCAAGTCATCAGCGGCCACTACCGCACCCTGCTCTTCACCCCTAGCGACGTTCCCGGCGTATGGCCCATGGCGCGGCACTATTTCCTGTTCGGTCCCAAACCCCCGGCAACCGGCCAGTACAACCCGCTGCAGAAACTGGCCTACACGTCGGCCATCGGCTTCGGCGTCTTGTCGCTGCTCACGGGAATTGTGCTCTACAAGCCGGCCCAGTTTTCAGGGCTGGCATTTCTATTGGGCGGCTTCCACCTCACCCGCCTCTGGCATTTCGTTGCAATGTGCGGGTTCCTGGCCTTCATTCCCGGTCACCTGATCATGGTTGTTCTCCACGGCTGGTCAAATTTCTACTCCATGCTTTCCGGCTGGAAACGCAATCCTGAGTATCCGGCGTAGGGGCCGATCGGGTCACTTGCCGATCGACGGCCGGTATCGCATGCGCGACTGAGTTAGCTCTTTTACATCCAGCTGGCCATCATGGTTTACGTCCATCCGGTCGAATTCTTCTTCCATGAACTTCATCCATTCCTGCTTGGAGACCTTGCCATTTTTGTCCGTGTCCATCAGGAGCAACAGGGTTTTCGACATTGCGGTGGCTTCGGCGAGCTTTCGTTCTTGCTCTGCTTGTCTGGCGGCTGCAGTTGGCGTCACACCTCCGGTCGATTTCTCGGCCTGGCCCGTTTCGGCCTGCACCGCGATCGCTCCGGTTAAGATCACGGCCGCAGTGAGGGCAAGAATCACTTGTGAAGTTCCAAACATAGTTCCACCTCCCTGTGAAATCACCGAGCGGCATGGCTGACATCACGGACTGCTCCGAACTCAGCCCTCAGAACTTGACCATGATATCGATGTCGAATAACGACTCGTCTCTGCGCAGATCGGGGAACCAAACGCTGCTGCCTTGTGCTCCGCAGGCGGATTGCGCGGCGCCAAGGGTGAGTGCGCCGG
>Ga0187847_10000747_pt1 | contig 33381 bp, 29 predicted proteins | sample June2016WEW_4_10_FD_132458 | JGI IMG/M metagenome (GOLD analysis project Ga0187847, IMG submission 132458) | Peatland microbial communities from SPRUCE experiment site at the Marcell Experimental Forest, Minnesota, USA - June2016WEW_4_10 | ecosystem: Environmental > Terrestrial > Soil >...
TCGCCTTTGCGGCCCTGCGGATGGCGAATCCGCGCCAGCCAGACCCAGTCTTCAGCGTCTTTCGGCGCGGTCATCTCTGCCTCCCGAAGGGGGCCGGATGCCTCGGCAGCGGCCATCTCAGGCTTCGTCTTCTTCCAGAATGTCGAGCGTATAGCGGTGATGTACCTTCATGCTGACAGCGCCTAGAATGGTGCGCATCGAGCGAGCGGTGCGGCCCTGTTTGCCGATCACCTTGCCCACATCCGTCGGCGCCACGCGGAGTTTGAGAACCGTGTTTTCGTCGCGGCCCACGCTCTCCACTTCAACGGCTGACGGCTCATCCACCAAGGCCCGCGCAATTTCGCGGACCAGCTCTTCCACTTCGACCATATCGTTTTGGGTCATGATCTTGCCCCTGACCGATGCGTTCAAGAATTGGCGATAACAAATTGGGGGCCCCAAACCTGAGACTCTTATCGGTGCGCGCATCTTAGCAGCACACACCCATCGCCGTCAGCAATTGTATGCGCGCCAGCCCAAAAAAGCCCGCGCGCAGTCAGGAATGGAGAAAAAATCAGGCGGCTGCGGTTTCGGCGGCCGGCGCCGGGTACTTGGCCAAAAGCTTCGCGACCCTGGGCGATAGCTGCGCGCCCACGCCGCGCCAGTAGGTGACGCGCTCGAGCTTCAGGTCGACCGTAGCCGGGTTGGTGCGGGGGTTATAGGTGCCGACGACCTCAATCGAACGGCCATTGCGAGCGCGGTCCTTTTCGATGACCACGATACGATAGTAGGGCTGTTTGCGGGCGCCAAAACGCGCCAAACGAATCATCACCACGGCGATACGGTTCCTTTCGGCTTCCAGTGCTCTGTTGCGATTCACCACCCCACGGACGAAGACCTGTCCGCGGGGACCTCGGTGTTCTTGGGGGTCTTTCCGGGCCGGCACGGACGCGCCAGCCAACGATGAGCCAGGCAAATTCACCCAGCCGCAAGACACAACACCTAAGTATCGCCGATAGTGCCCATTTGAGGCAAATTGCCTCCCTTCCGCCACGAGCACTGACCCTTGTTATGATGGGCGCAGTTGAATCCCCATGGAGGTAATTTCCATGAGTTCTCTCAATCCCTACGAAAAATATCTGGACAACAGGCCGATGGATGCCATCCTCGCCTCGACCGCTGAGCAGCTCAGTGCGCTCATCGCCGCCATTGGGCCGGAAAAGTCCGCCGCCCGGCCCGCTCCCGGCAAGTGGAGTCCGGCGGAGATCCTTTGCCACCTAGCCGACTGCGAACTGGTCTTCGGCTTCCGTCTGCGCCAGACGCTGGCCGAGGATGCGCCAACCGTTCAGCCATTCGACCAGGAAAAGTGGGCTGCGACCTATCCCGCCATCGGCGCTGAGCAGGCTCTGGCGACTTTTTCCGCATTCCGCAGGTGGAATCTGTTGCTGATTGCCGCCGCGCTTCCCGCCGCGGCCAACAGGCCGGTCACCCATCCCGAGCGCGGCCCAATGACCTTTCAGACCATCGTCGAAACCATGGCAGGACACGACCTGAACCACCTGGCCCAGCTGCAGACTCTTGCGGCTTCCGCGGCCAACTAGATCATTTGGCGGGAGAGTGCGAAAGTGGAGTGAACCCCAAAACTGAGACAGTCCCGAGTGCCACACTATGCAGGGAAAGGAGCATGGAGTGGCGAACAACGGTGTGCGATATAGTGAGGCATTTCGGCTGGCGGCGGTCGAGCGGATGAAGTCCTGCGAGACCGTGGTGGGGCTGGCCAAGGAGTTGGGTGTAGACAAGCGCCAGCTCTACCGATGGCGTTTGCAGTTAGAGCAGCCGGGCGACCTGGAGCCTGAGCCGGCGACCGAGCGCGAGTCCCTTCTGCGGGCGGAAAATACGCAACTGAAGCGCGCCCTGGGCGAGATGGCTCTGGAAGTGGATTTTTTCAAAGGTGCCTTGCACAAAATCACGGCTCGACGCCAGAGCAAGGGCGCCTCTGGCGAGACAGCATCTACGAACAGATTCAGGAATTGATGCTGATGCAAGGCAGCCTGAGTATCGAGCGGATGTGCCGCGTGAGCGGCGTCAGCCGGGCCGGTTTCTACCGCAGTTTCGAAGAACGCATGCCGGTGGAAGAGGAGATGGAGGCGCGCTCGGCAATTCAGCAGATTGCCGTCGAGCACCGGCGGCGCTATGGCTACCGGCGCATCGCGGCCGAGCTTCGGCGGCGCGGCATGATGGTGAACCACAAGCGCGTGGCACGGATCATGCGCGAAGACAACCTGCTGGCCGTGCAGCCACGTGCTTTCGTTGTCACGACCAACTCGCGTCATAAGCTGGAGGTTTATCTGAACCTGGCCAAGCGGATGAAGCTTACCGGCATCAACCAGTTATGGGTGGCTGACATCACCTACATCCGGCTGCATCGCGAGTTCGTTTATCTGGCCGTGATTCTGGATGCCTGGTCGCGCAAGGTGGTGGGCTGGGAACTGGGCCGCACGCTGGCTGCCGCGTTGCCGATCGCGGCGCTGGAGAAGGCCATTGCGGAGCGCAAGCCGCCGCCGGGTCTGGTGCACCACTCCGACCGCGGCACGCAATATGCCAGCGACGATTACGCGAGCGTGCTCGCTCGGCATCGGATGATTCCCAGCATGAGCCGACCGGCGAACCCGTACGACAACGCCAGTTGCGAGAGCTTCATGAAGACGCTGAAACGGGAAGAAATCTACGCCAACGAGTATCAGGATATCGATGACCTGCGCAGCAATATCGAACAGTTCATCGACCGCTACTACAACCGCCAGCGGCTTCATTCGGCGCTGGGCTACCGTCCACCGGAGGAGTTCGAGCAGATGGCCGAACCAGGGCCAGCATCTGGCGGCGCAACCATGAGTTTTTTCAGGCATGGGGAAATCTATCGATGGGATGAAGAACAGGGAAATGGGGTGCCAGATCGATCCAGCACCCCACCTCATCCGATCGATGAGTCTCCAGTTGGCTATTCCTTGGTGGGTTGCTCTCCAGCAGAGCCCACCTCCGCTTCACCAACTATGGACTATGCTGAAGGAGCAGAGTCTGCTTGAGTAGGAATTTTCAGCGAACGGCAACTGGGGCACTCGAAAACTGTCTCACTCAAGGGGTTCACCCCAAAAGTTATGGGTGCCCCATCCTTCGCGCACTTTGCGAAGGGTGGGAGACCACAAAGCGTCATTTGCCGCCTTTGCCCTTCTTGCCGCCTGCCAGCTTGGCTGCTGCCTGTTGCGGCTGGTCGCCGCTATGGTGCCGCTTGTGATGCGCCAGGGCTTTGGCAATCTCTTCGGGTGACAGCTTGCTCCCGCTGCCCAGATGCAAGACGTCATTTTCTATTGTGGGGTCGGTTTTGGTTGGCTCCATGGATATCTCCTTTTTCAAGGGAGGGCGCTCCATCTGGATGGCTGCCGTGCAAGGTCACAGACGAGTCCCTTCCGGCTTGGCGGAAAATCCTCAGCGGCGCAGGGAAGGTGCTCTGAGGCAAGCAGGGAAGGCCCCAAGTATCCGCCTCGGCCACCCCGGCGAGGACAGCCGCTGAACGGCTGCCCTTGCTATTCAGGATAGTCTCATTCGATACAGGCGAACAGTATGCCTTGTTTTGCTCACCAGCTACGCCTTGGTCTTCTTCAGCAGCCACGCCATGTTTTGCCCCAGGGTCTTCATGGTCTGGATGCCTTCTTCATCCTTCTCGACATCGCCAATCTCGCGGCCAATGCCGATATTCCAGTACGACGAGCCGGGAACGATCATTTCGCTGATCAGGAAAAAATGATTCAGGGCATCGAAAGCATGAATTGCACCGGCTCGGCGCACTGCTACCACGCCAGCGCCCACTTTGTGGCGGAAGATGCCGCCGTTGGCCTTGGAAACCAGGCAGGCGCGGTCCATCAGGGCCTTGATCTCAGGAGATACGTCCGCCACATAGGTCGGCGAGCCGAGCAGTATGCCGTCCGCCTGCTCCATTTTCTCGATCAGCTCATTGCCCATATCGCCGGTTTGGGCGCACCTGCGGTTCTTGTTTGCTGAACATTTGCGACAGGCCAGACAGCCGTGAATCTTCTTCCCGCTCAATTCAATGAGTTCGGTTTCGATACCCTCTTTTCTAGTTCACTCAAAACATAGCGCAGCAATATGGATGTATTTCCGCCTTTGCGGGCGCTGCCGTTCAATGCAACAACCTTCGTCGCCGTCGCGTTCATGGTCAACTTTCTCCTCATCCGGCCCCGCGCAAGCTGCCCGATGACCGAAATACTCTAACCTCTATTCTGCTCCTTGCGTACGGCCAGCGCTCTCCATGGGCTGACCTCAGCGCAGAGTTCCGCAGTGTCAATGCACGAAGTGTTGTTGATTGTGAACCCTTAAGGCTATTTCTTTGCCCCGTTCCTGCGATTGCCGGAAGGAGTTTCCAGTTTCTTTCGAACTTTAGGCTGAATCCCGCGAGCATTTGCCGCGGGTTTTCTTTTCCGCAGGGCACGATTGCAATCCGCGGCAGCACGAACCATATTTTTCAGAGCGCGCTCATTAATCTTGTCACCATCTTTGAAATCAATCGCTCGCCACTTATTGCCTCCAAGGCCGTTGTTGAAGAGCTTGTCCGGATCTGGAAGGCTTGCGCCCTGAGAAAATGTCACCTTTACCTTATCCTTGTGAGCGTTTGCCACACAGATGAGCCCATCGCGATACCAACACGGAGAGCCCATCCATTTCCATTCCTCGATGATCTCGGAGTCAGCACCAAGAATGATTTTGCGAAGATTGGCAAGCACTTTGCCGCGCCAGTCCGCGAGGTCTGCGATCCTCTTGTCAATAAGCTCGGATGGGTTTGAGACTGCCATGCTCACATTATGCCCCGATCAGAATTTCTTTCAAGAATTTTTGATTGCCGCCGCGCAAGATTCTCACCCTCATCCGTTCAGAGGGTGTGGGCAACGGCGGCTTCGCGCGGTATCGGGAACCTTTTCGCCTTCGCCGGGGTCCAAAGGAGTAGCATTTCTTGTTGATTGGTTCAAGGAGGCTTTCGTGCGCCGAATTCTTACTGTCTTTTGTCTTGCCGCCTTCACCGTAACCCTCGCCGCGCAGTCGCCGGCCGGGTCTGCCGCCAAGTCCAAACAAACCGAGCCGAATGCTCAGCCGGCCCCACCGCAGGGGGTGGTCAAGAACCTGCCGGTCCGCAAGGTTGTGCTTTACAAAAACGGCGTAGGCTACTTCGAGCACACCGGCACAGTTACCGGCAATCAGCGCGTGGCCATTGACTTCACCTCGTCCCAGTTGAACGATGTCCTGCAGTCGCTTACCGTACTCGACCAGGGCGGCGGCCGCATTAGTGGGGTCAATTACAACTCCACCACGCCGCTCTCCGAGCAGCTCAAATCGCTCTCGCTCGGCATGACCGAAGACCCCACCTCGACCGAGCTTTTCCAGGCACTGCGCGGCCAGCGTGTCGAAGTCACAGGAGCGCCCGGCGGCACACTGACCGGCCGCTTGCTCTCCATCGAGTCGCGCACTGAAACACTTCCCGGCAGCGACACAGACAAGACCATCGAGAGGTTCTATCTCTCGCTGATCACAACCTCTGGCGCGGCGCGTGTCATTGAGCTGACTCCGTTGCTGAGCGTGCGCCCGCTCGACGCCAACCTTCAGGGCCAGCTTGACCGCTATCTCGAACTGCTCTCAACCACTCACTCCACCGGCCTGCGCCACCTGACGCTCGACGCTCTCGGCCAGGGCCAGCGCGAGCTGCGCGTGAGTTACATCAGCGAGGTTCCCGTCTGGAAATCGACTTACCGCATCGTCTTCCCGCTAACGCCCAACGGAAACGCCACCATGCAGGGCTGGGCCGTCGTCGATAACACGGTGGGCGCGGACTGGGACAATGTTCAGTTATCGCTCGTCGCCGGGGCGCCGCAAAGCTTCATTCAGCCGCTCTCGCAGCCCATCTACACAAAGCGCGTCGAGATTCCCATCGCCACTGAAGCGGAGCTATCTCCCCAGACACATGAGGCGGCGGAAGAGGAAGACGAATCAGAGAAATCGAATGCCCAACTCCGAGCCCCGACGCGGATACCACACGACATCAAAATGATTGCACAAAAGGAAGCGCCGGCAGTCAGCTTTGGCGTGATGGGTGGGTCATCCGGCGGAGCGATGGGGCCAGTTTACGCACCCGCTCCGCCTAGCGGCGTCAACCGCGCCAGCGACGCCTTTCAGGAGGGCGATGTCTCCACCAACGCCTTCGACGATTTCTTCGAGTACGCACTCACCCAGCCGGTCACCATCCACAAAAACGAGTCGGCGATGGTGCCGATTCTGCAACAAGATTTGCCCGCCGAGCACGTGACGCTATGGAGTCGGAAGGAACCCACGCCGTTGCGTGCCGTCTGGCTTGAGAACAGGTCGAAGCTAACTCTCGACTCAGGCAGCTTTTCGATCTTCGAGTCCGGAGAATTTGCCGGCGAGGGCCTGCTTGACCCCATTCATCCCGGCGAAAAGCGCCTACTCTCCTACGCCGCAGACAAGGCAGTGAAAGTCAAGATCGAGGAAGCCAACAAACCGTCTGCCCTGCGTCACATGGAGATTCATCGCGGCGTTCTCATTGAAACATTTATGAATGTCTCCTCCTGTGAGTATTCGGTGGCGAACTCAGGCGATGAAGACCGGACGGTTTTGATTGAACACCCGCGCATAAAGACAGACTGGTCCTTGGACAGCGACCTGAAGGCTGATGAAACCTCGGCTGACTTTTATCGCTTTCGCCTGCCTGTAGCGGCTCACTCCACGGCCAAACTCGAAGTGCGCGAACACGGCCCCACGAGCACTAGGGTCGACCTGAATTCCCGCACCAACGTTTCGACGCTCCTGCTCTATCTGGTCAAGAGCGTTCCCAGTGCACTCGATCAGTTGAAGCCGGTGATCGACGCGCAGACGGCGCTGGCCGATCTGGATCGACGCGTTAAGGAATCCAAGAAGGCGGAAGACGCCGCATCTGCCGACGAAGCCCGCGACCGCGAAAACCTCACCGCCCTCAAGGGCAACGATGCCGCGAAGCGATTTGTCACAGAGCTGAACAGCGCCGAAGACGCCTTGCAGGAGGCGCGCAAGCAATCCGCAGATCTGGAGCAGCAGAAGAACGCCGCTGTCGACAAGCTCAACCAGTTGATTGCCGCGCTGAGTTTCGATTGGGATGTATCGCCGGAGAAATAAATGAGGTCGGGGTCAGAAAACAGGGAATCAGTGAAAGAACGGGGCGCCTGATCTCTGATCTCTGACCCCTTTTTACGCCCTTCCGGTCATCCCATAAAGAATCGCCCGTGCCGTCGAGTCCTCGCCGGTATTCGAGCTGATCATCATGTCGTAGAGGTGAGGATTGAGCCAGTGCTTGCCGAAGTACTGTTGCAGGTACTTGGCGCGCTCTTCATCCACGGTGCGCATGCGCTGTTCAATGTTGGCGCCTTTTTCCAGGCGGCAGCGCAGGCGCGCCACGCGCTCCTGGCACGATGCGTACACAAAGGCGTGATATACGTCGTGTTTGTGTTGCAGCACGCACTGTGAACCGCGGCCTACAATCACGCAGTTTCCCTCGATGTGCGCCTCTTCAATAATCTTCTGCGAGATTTTCACCATCTCCTGGGCATCGAAGACGGAGTTCTCGCCCAGTTCCAGGCCGGCTGCCAAAGCTGCCGAGCGCATGGCCTGCTGGTTGATGCGCCGCAGCCAGGAATCCACATGCTCATCGTAGTGGCGCACCACACTGGAATCCACATGCGCCGCATACGCGATGGCGTCAATAATGTCACGGTCCAGCAATTTCCAGCCGAGCCACTCCGCGATGGTTTGCGCAATGCGCCCGCCACCGCTGCCGAACTCCCTGTTTACTGTCAGTACTCGGTATTCCACTTTCCCCCCTTAATACCGGTAACAATCCACTTTATTCCTCCCGGCGCGTTCTTTCCAATTCATTCCGCGCTGCGCCATTGTTCCTACTCGCCCGGGAGCGTCCTTCGTCCAGGTCGCGAGGTAGCCGTCTTAGAGTCCCTTGAGAAGGCCCTCAAGGGACACTTTAATCTAATGCTTTTTCTGCCAAGCAGTTGAGGAACAAAAGCGGTTACCTTCTTGGAAACTTTGGTGCTATGGGAGTTACAAAGAATCTCCGGTAGAGTGTGTGTAGCCCATTTGGGTAGGTGTCACTTATGGAAACCTCGAAGTCCACAGTACGGTCCTCGCCTGCTTCTTCCCGAAAAGCAGCTCAGCAGCAGGAAGTGCGCTGTGCGGTGCGGTTCCCGCTGAAATTGCCGGTTGTGTTGTCAATCGGCAAGGACGGGATTGCCGCTCTTACCAAGGATGTCTCGGCCAGCGGCGTCGCTTTTGAGATGGGAAGCTCGGTCCATTCGGGGCAGGAGATCCGATTTTCCTTACGAATGCCAGGTGCAGTTTTGGGTACCCCGCACGATGTGCTGGTTCAATGCCGGGGACGTGTGGTACGCTGCTCCAAGAACCAAAGTAACTATTTGGCTGCCGCCACTATCGACGATTACCAATTCGCAGAGCAGTGACAGCTGGAGCGGGCCGGCAAGACCACTTTCTGGCTTGGCAAGAACCAATGATGGATCAATTGGACGACTCTCCCGACGGCGATATTCACGGTGCTCCAGTCAAACCGGGCACCATACGGGTAATTCTTGCCGACTCCCAGGCGATTTACCGCGTCGGTATTCGCAAGGTTTTCGCACTGGAGGACGACCTGCGCGTCGTCGCACAGGCCGATTCCCTGGAGAATCTGCGCTCAGCCATCGAGCGCTATCCCACTGATATTGTGCTGCTTGAGGGAAGTCTGTTAACGGGCACGGCCAACGCCATCCCTGATCTGCTGCACGTAGCCCCGGATGTAAAGCTCATTGTGCAGGCTGTGGCGGCCGATGAGAGCCAGACCGTCGAGCTTTATCGTCGCGGCGTCCGGGGCATCGTTAGCCGCTCCATCTCGCCCGACTTGCTGGTTCGCTGTGTTCGCCGCATCGCCGCCGGAGAAACCTGGATCGACAATCAATCGGTCAGTTGGGTCATCGAGGCTTATCGCGCCCAGGCTTCCGCTCTGGTAAACCCCCGCACCCAGCCCAGATTATCGCCCAAAGAAATGGCCATCATTACCTGCATCACGCAGGGCAAACGCAATAAGGAGATCGCCTTCCAGCTGGGTACCACCGAACAGGTGGTCAAGAATTACTTGCGAAAAATCTACGACAAGCTGGGGGTTAGCGACCGGCTTGAACTCGCTCTCTATTGCCTGCACAACAAGATCATTCAATCCGATGCGGATGAGGAAGCGGTGGCGCAGAAGCTGGTGAACCAGTAGCCGGATTCTTTGCTCCGCACCGCGCTGTCTTTTACCCTCCGGCCTGTACTTATCCTGGCGATTCCTCCTTCCGTTTGCGGGCCAGCTCCAGCAACCGAACCAGCTCCTCCAGTTCCGCTCGCTCCAGATGGCCCAGCAACTCCTTTGGAAGCGAAAGAATCGTCGGGTCCATCTCGCCGAGCAATGCAAGCCCAGCCTCGGAGATCACGGTCCGGACCACGCGACGATCCTGAGAGTCGCGCTTCTGGCGGATGAGCTTGAGCGCCTTCAGCCGCTTGAGCAGGCGCGTGATGTCCGGCTCGGCCGTTATCATTCGGTTGCCGATAGCAGCACAGGTCAGCCCTTCGGGTTGCGCCCCGCGCAGAATCCTCAATACGTTATATTGCGTCGAAGTCACACCCCAGTCGCGTGTCTTCACGTGAAAAGCGCGGTTCAGGCAGTCGGAGGTGCGAAGCAGGTTCAGCAGAGCCTCTTCCTCCAGGCTCGCAAAGGGGCGCTCCTGCGCAATCTCCAGCTTCAGTCCTGCCACGTGCAACCTCCGAACCGCTTACTGTTTCACTACTTCCAACTCGATGGTCAGCTTCACCGCATCTCCAACTATCACGGACGGAACTTTCGCGCCTATGCCAAAGTCGCCACGGCTGATGGTTGTGGTGGCCGTAAAGCCCGAGTGCGGCTTTTTGTCCATTCCTGGCAGAGGCCCGCTCGGGCCTTCCACCGTCAGCACCACGGGTTTGGTGATGCCGTGCAAAGTGAAGTTGCCGGTCACTGTCAGTCCGCTGCCGTTCTTCACCACGCTCGTGCTGGCAAAGCTGGCCGTGGAAAAATTGGCGACGTCAAAGAACTTGTCCGATTTGAGGTCGGCATCGCGAGCCGCCACGCCGGTATCGATAGTGCTCACGTCGATGGTGGCTGTCACGGCGGATTTGGTAATGTCAGCTTCGTTCAAAACAATGGTTGCCGCCACGCCGCCGATGCGGCCATGCACATGAGAGACGCTCATGTGCTCAATGCTGAAGTCAACCTCGCTGTGCATCGGGTCGCTGGTCCATGTCGAAGTCTGTCCTGAGGTTTGCGCCAGGGCAAGGGGAGCCGCCAGCGCCAGAATGCCCGTCAATACTGCCATCTGCTTCATAGAAGAATCCTTTCTGTGTTGGCCCGTGGGGCCGTCAGGGAAGTTGGGGAAGAAACGAGCTCTCTCGCCGGATCTGCGACAGGCAAACTCCAGTGCTTGCCACGCGAAATCCTGTCGCGGTTATAGGATGCTTCAGAAAAGATATTCGTTGCAACAAATAATTTTGATTTTCCACCCCGCACGCCGCGAAGAGAAAACCAGCGCTCGCCGTCTGCTATTCTCCCGTTTATGTCCGTTCTCGGTGACTTCCGCCACCTCACCCGCACCCAGCGCCACACCTTCGTGGCCGGCTTCCTCGGCTGGACGATGGACTCGCTCGATTACTTCATCCTCATTCTCTGCGCCCCGGCCATTGCAACCGAATTCCACACGCGCCCCTCGGCTGTGATGGGCGCGGTTTTTTTGACGCTGGCCTTTCGTCCGGTGGGCGCGGTGCTCTTTGGCGTCCTGGCCGATCGCTACGGCCGCCGCCCCGTGCTGATGGTCAACATCCTCAGCTTTTCCGTAATAGAGCTGGCCTGCGGCTTTGCGCCCTCGCTTGGCGCGCTGCTGGTCTTGCGTGCGGTTTTTGGCCTGGCCATGGGCGGCGAGTGGGGCGTGGGCGCCGCGCTGGTCTTCGAGACGCTGCCCGCCGAGGGCCGCGGCGGATTCAGCGGCATTTTGCAGGAGGGCTACGCGCTGGGCTCCATCCTGGCCGCGGCCATTTACGCTCTCTTCTTCCATGCGATCGGCTGGCGCGGGCTCTTCATTCTGGGCGCGACTCCGGCCCTGCTGGTCTTTTATGTGCAGGCGCGCGTGGCGGAGTCGCCGGTCTGGCTGGAAGGGAAGCGGAAGCGGCTCGCCCTGGCCGTTGGCGGTGTACGCCCATCCAGGCTGTCAACCGATTGGGCCAGCCTGCGAGCCTTCCTGCCCACATTTCTCTTTTTAGTGCTGCTGATGACCGCCTTCATGAGTTTTTCGCACGGCACGCAAGACGTGTATCCCACATTCCTCGCCACTCAGGCCAAACTCACGCCTCAGATTGTCGGCCTGATCGGTGTGCTCTACGGTTTGGGCTCAATCGCCGGTGGCATTGTTTTTGGTGTGCTTTCTGAGAAGTGGGGACGCAAGCGTGCCATCGTAACTGCCGCGCTGCTGGCAATTCCGGTAATTCCCCTTTACGCCTATGGCCGCTCGGCGCTCACGTTGGGCATCGGCGCTGTGCTCATGCAATTCATGGTGCAGGGAGCGTGGGGCGTGGTGCCGGCCTATCTCACCGAGTTGTCGCCGGCCCCAGTGCGCGCCACAGCGCCGGGCCTCGCCTACCAGTTGGGCGGCCTCATCACTTCCTGGAATGGCAAGGCGCAGGCATTAGTCGCAGAGCGTACCGGCAACTATCCCGCCGTCCTGGCAATTACCGTTGTGGTTGTAGCGTTGACGCTGGCCGGGCTAGCGCTGCTGGGCCGCGAAGCCAAGGGCCAGCAGATGACAGAAACATGACTCTAATATTCGCGCCTTACCGCTGATACAACCCAATCAACTCCCCGCGCGCCAGAACGTGTCCTCGCATGGCGGCTTCGAGCTGCGCACGCGTCTCTCCCACAGGCAGACTCAACTTTGCGTCCAGCGCATACAGCGTGAAGTGATAGTGGTGAGCCGAATTCCCTGGAGGACAGGGCCCTCCATAGCCGATTTCGTCGAAATCGTTGCGTCCCTGCCGCGAGCCGTCCGCAAGCTGGCCCAAACCCGGCAAACCCTCCGGTAGCGCCCGTGTCTCGGCAGGCAGATCGTAAATCACCCAATGCACAAAAGTCCGGCCAGGCGCGTCCGGGTCGGTGACGATCAGCGCAAGGCTCACCGTCCCGGCTGGGGGCGCGCTCCAGCCGAGCTGCGGAGAAATTCCCGCCCCGTTGCAAGTGAACTTGGCGGGAATCTGGCTTCCTTGGAAACTGGTGCTGGTCAGATTCATCACGCCTCCCTTCACGTTGGAAGCGCGACAGCCTGGTAGCGGCGCAACCAAAATCAGAATTCCTGCCGCGATGCACCACGCAGCCCGCCGCAATTCGCCACCAACACCTTCCGGCCTATCGCTTTCCGAAACGCGCATGAGTTGCCCTCTTCTATACATTTCCCGATGAAAGGGAATTCTAGATCATTTACACAACGTCTGTAAGACGAGAAACGAAAGATCCAATTCTCACGCCACTGCGTCAGTGATGCCGCACCCGTCTATTCCCTGTTCCCTATTCCCTAGTCCCTGTTCTTTCACTTCGGCCGAATCAATTCGATGCGGTCGCGCGTCCGCACCCAGGTGTTGCCGGCCATGCGGCCCACGGCATCCAGGCCCGCGGGATCGACGCGAAAATCCTCCACCAGACCCTCGCGCACGTGAAACCGGACCACCTCGCCCAGAACGATGACGCCGCTCCCCGGCGCGTGCCCGGTGTAGATGACCTGAAGCAGTTCGCACTCCATCTGCGCGGGAGATTCGGCCACGCGCGACGGGCGGACAGCTTCGCTCGCAACCGCAGTCAACCCGGAGAGCTGAAACTCGCTCACCTCCGGCGGAACCTCGGCAGAGGCGGCGTTGGCGGCTGCGGCAATGGCGTCGCTGACTACGTTGACTACGAACTCGCCCGTCTCCTCCACGTTGCGCAGCGTGTCCTTGCGCTTGCCTGCTTCGGCTGAATCGGCGGGCCGCAGCGACGGGCAGAAAAGCACCGTGGGTGGCACAGAGCCTACGCCGCAGAAGAAGCTGAAAGGCGCCAGGTTAGCCACGCCTTCCCGGCTCAACGTCGAGACCAGCGCAATCGGCCGTGGCACAATGATGCCGGTCATCAGCTTGTAAACCTGACGTTGCAGGCACTTGGCCGGGTCGAAGCTGAGCATCCCGGTCCCAGATAAACGCGTCGTGTCCATGCAGATAGCCTAAAGCATTGCGCAAGCCGCAGTAACGTTACGTTTCTGGTGCATGCGCCGAAATTCGTCTGCTGGTAACATTGCATGATGCACAATCAATGGTAGGAGAACTGTATTGCCGCGCATCCACTTTCACCAGCAACTCGCCGAACTCAAGGACAAGCTCCTGGCCATGGCTGCCCTCTCGCAGCAAGCGGTTGAGTCCGCGGTAGACGCTTACCTGCAACGCGACAGGGGCCTCTGCAAGTACGTCAAGCAGAATGAGAGAGCCATCGACACCGCGCAGCGCGATCTTGACGAGATGGCCTATGAACTGCTCGCCAAGGAGCAGCCCATGGCCATCGATCTGCGCTTCATCCTTGCTGTCATCAAGATCAACGGCGACCTCGAGCGCATTGGCGATCAGTCCATGGGAATCGCGCGCCGCACCAAGGAGATGCTCAAGCACGAAGAGATTGAGATGCCGGTGGATTTCGCGGCGATGGGTGAGTTTACCGGCCGCATGATTCGCTCCGCGCTGCAATCGCTGATGGAGGGCGATGTGCGGCTGGCAGAAGAGGTGCGCGAGATGGACGACGAGATCGACCGCATGAACCGCCGCGCCAACGCCGACCTGCTTCAGCTCATCCAGCAGAGACCGGACTTTACTCCGCAGGCAATAAGCGCCATCCTCGTCGCGAAGCACCTGGAACGCATCGCCGACCATGCCCGGAACATCGCCACCGACATCATCTTCTGGATTCGCGGCGCCGACGTGCGCCACCAGTTGAGTCTCCTCGCGGATTGAGGCAGAGCAGGGAACACTCGTTCCCTGCTTCCAGCTTCCTTACTTGTCCGTCAAATCAGGCAACTCAGCGGGTGCCCCATCCTTGCGCTTTTTTCTGGCGCAAGGGTGGGAGCGCATCTCCCTTACTTGTCAGTCAGGTCGGGCAACCCTGCATCGCCAGCCGCCGGCAGCTTGTGTGTGTTCCACCACTCTTCCTGCAACAGATTCCAGCGGTCAGTGCGGCCAACCCACAATTGCGTTGCGCGGTCGAAGTGGGCCTCGTTGATCTCCAGCCAGTAGGGCCGGTTGTCGCGCAGCCACGCCGCCCGGTAGAGTCCGCCCAACTGCGCGTAGCCGTCGCGAACGTCTTCAAGAAGTCCATTGTTCCCGCCGATCGTTTCCAGCTTCGCTCCAACCTCGTCTCTGTGGATCTTGTTTGCGGGCAACGACAGAGCCTCGCCGTAGAGCGCAGCGGCCTCGTCTGCTGCCTGAAATTTGAGACCCACAAAGTCGATGCGGCGCGCACCCAACTCCATCGCGTCCAGCGCCTCCGGGTTTTCCAGAGTGCGATTCTCCAGGCCTGCCGCGGCCCTGGCCTCGGCCACGAGCGTGATGGCGCGCTCGGCGTGCAGGCGCAACTGGCTCTCGACCGGCCGCAGCTTTGCCCCTATGCGCTGGCCCTCCGGCGACATTGGATCGATCCAGAAGTAGCCGTTTTCGGCGTCATGCAAGCCGGCCTGCTTGAATGCGGCGTGGGCGGTCATCAACTCGCGCTGTGCCTGGCTGATCTTGCCCGTAGGATCGTGATGAAACGCAAGTCCATACGAGTCTGTAAACGCGTCCTCGGAGCTTTCTCCCGCCTGCCAGCCAGCCGCCGCGCCAAACAGCACGCCAAACCAGTTCTCGTCGAAGATGCCCTCGCCGTCATCATTCCACACGGTGTTCAGCAAACCCGTGCAGCCCAGCGCCTGGCCGTCGCGCACAAAGACGCGAATGTTTGCCAGGGCCTGATTGTTGTTGGGGTAAAGGACACCCCAGTTGGCCACTCCCGGCGCCACCCAGGTCTCCAGGCCCGCTTTGGTGAATGGCTCGATGATCGGCTTGTAGCTCGGTCGGGGGTCGTACTCCCAGGGCGCGGCAATCATGTCTTTGGGCAGCGTGCTCACCAGTTCCGGCGATTTCACTGCAATATCGCCCCAGAAGATCAGCCGCTTATGGTTGGGTTCGAGCGTCGTATGAATCTGTTTGAGAAACTCGATGTAGACCGCGCCCAGTCCCTGTTTCTCCACCTGCTCGCGCGTCTTGCCCAGGCCCAGCTCAAAGGTTTCGTCCGCGCCCACGTGCGCGTAAGGGCCGGGAAAAATCGCAGCCAGCTCACTGAACCAGCCCGCGATAAGCGGCAGCGTAGCGGGGTCGCCTGGCGCCAGCACTGAGCCGTGTGCCGTCTCGCCCAGTCCTGAGAACTGCTCGAACTTCAGCACATGGTGCAGATGGCCAAAGGACTCCTGTTCGGGGATTACGGTGATGTGGTACTCGGTCGCGTAGGCCACCAGGTCGCGCGCCTCATCGGGCGTCATCGCGCCGCCGGGGAAGGCAGCCACTGGCGACGACGCGTAAGCAAAGGTGTGCTCAAAATAAGGCGAGAAAATATTCACCTTGTAAGCCGCCAGCGTGCGAATTTCGCGCTTCAAAAACTCCATCGTCGGCATTGGGCCGCGCGACCAGTCGTCACTCAGCCCGCGATGCGCCATCGCAGGCCAGTCGCGCAGCGTAGGCGCCAGCAGCACCTCGTTCTGCCTACTGCCACGAATCAATTGCTTCACAGTCTGTGCCCCGTAGAAAATTCCGGCCGAGGTCTCGGCGATCACAGCCAGTCCGCCCTGCCCATCTGGCACGATGATGTAACCTTCGTCGTGCATCGCAGGGTCAAATGTCAGGTGGTGCTCAGCCAGCAGCGCCTGAGCCGGCGCGGTCTCCGCCCGCTCCAGCCGGATAAACGGAGCATCCTCGCGCACCGTTCTCTTGCCCAGGCTGGTCTCTATCAGGTCTTCAACGGCAAACTGATCTTCCGCATTCTTCTCCGAGGTGACAAAGAATCCGATGCCCCCAATAGGAATCGCCTGAACGGCCGTGCACTCCCGTGGTGCGGGTGCCAGCCGCAGGTCGGCGCAAGTGGGCGCGCCCGCCGCGGCCGTTTGTGCATACGCGCCTGCTCTGGCGCACAAGAAAATCAGGAAGATTGTTACAAAACAACGGCGCATCAGCTAAACCTCGATCATATGTAATTGCCTTCAAGGCTAACATTCCCGCCTCCGATGTAAACGGATTCAGGTTCGTTACTTGCCGGAGCAGAATTGTTCTCAAACGACATTACGTCATCTCTGAAAATCTTCCAGGCGAGCGAGTGCAGCTCAAAGCCGTGCCGCTATGCAGTACGATGGGCCGGACTGTGACCCTTGACACTGGCGCAAACACACAATGGGGAGACAATGGAAATGTACAGCTTGCCAGCCTCCGCTGCGCGGGCCAGGAGAGAATACCCATGAGCGATCTTGCGCAACTGGCTGAATCCGTTACCGTTGACCCTCTGGTCGGCCACCCCGCCGACTTCCACGTCTTTCACAAGTTTCTCCAGCGCTGCAAGCAATTGCCGGCCATCACCACCGCTGTGGTTTGGCCGCTATCGGATGTGGCGCTGAGCGGGACCGTCGAAGCTGCGGTCGCGGGCCTCATCAAGCCGACGCTGATCGGCGACGAAGCAGCCATGAAGGCGCTGGCCGCCAAGATTGGCGTCGATATCAGCCCCTATCCGATTCTTGACGCCGACACCGAGCGCAAAGCTGCCGAGTTGGGCGTGGCTATGTGCCGCAGCGGCAATGCCCAGGCCATGATGAAGGGCAGCCTGCACACCGATGAATTGATGAAGGTGGCCATGAAGGCAGATACCGGGCTGCGCACCAGCCGCCGCATCAGCCACGTTTTTGTCATGGATACGCCGGCCTATGCGCGCACCCTCCTGATTACCGATGCGGCCATCAACATTGAGCCCGAGCTCGAGGACAAGATCCACATCGTGCAGAACGCCATCGACCTGGCCCATGCGCTCGGCATACCCGAACCCAAAGTGGCGCTGCTCTCGGCCGTCGAGACGGTGAACACCAAGATCAAATCCACTCTCGACGCGGCTGCCCTCTGCAAGATGGCCGATCGCGGCCAGATTACCGGCGGCATCCTCGATGGCCCGCTGGCCTTCGACACGGCGGTCAGCGTCAAGGCCGCCAAGATCAAAGGTTTGGTCTCGCCGGTCACCGGCCTGGCCGACATTTTGGTCGTCCCCGATCTGGAAAGCGGAAATATGCTGGCCAAGCAGCTGGAATACCTTGGCGGAGCGCAAATGGCCGGAATCGTGCTCGGCGCGCGCGTTCCCACCATCCTCACCAGCCGCGCGGATTCGGCGGAAACCCGGCTCACCAGTTGCGCCGTGGCCGTGCTGCTACACTATGCCGAGCATCCCCTGGAAAAGGCCTAACGTTCAACCAAATCCGCAGGCTCGAGCGGGCGCCATCTCCTCCGGGGACGGCGCCCGTTTCTTTTGGCTCTGCCGTCAACCTCGGAGAATCCTTGTCTTCGCGTTGGCATCCAATCGCCTGCACGGGAATAGGCGCAGACGCTCCATTCCGGACGCCTCGATGGCCCTCCCCGGCAGAGGAGTTCTCTTATGTCCACACGCACACAGGAACACACCCATGAAAAAGAATCGCAAGCCGCCAGACTGCTGGTTCCAGACGGCTTCTCCCCCGAAGATGTCAAAAACCTTTCGAGCGTCTTGAATGCGCTCGTGGCCGACGCCTTCGCCCTTTACCTCAAAACCAAAAACTTCCACTGGCACATGAGCGGACAGCATTTCCGCGACTATCACCTGCTGCTGGATGAACAGGCCACACAAATCTTCGACCTCACTGATGTCATCGCCGAACGGGTGCGCAAGGTGGGCGGCACAACCATCCGCTCCATCGGCCACATTGCCCGGCTGCAGCGGATTCACGATAACGACGAGGAGTTTACAGGCCCCACCGAGATGCTGAGAGAACTCAACGCTGACAACAAGGCTTTTGTAGAAAGCCTGCGCGGTGCGCACGTGGTTGCCAGCAAGGCCAACGATTATGCCACCACCAGCCTGATAGAAGTCTGGATCGACGAGGCCGAGCGGCGCGCCTGGTTTCTTTTCGAGTCCACGCGGTAATCCACCCGCAGCGAGCCCCGAAAGGTCAAGGCGCGCCAGGTCTCAATTCCGAGGCCTGGCGCGCTGCTCGATCGTCCGGAATGCCGCTTCATTGAACACCCGGCTCACCAGTTGCGCCGTGGCCGTTCTGCTCCACTATGCGGAGCATCCGCTCGAAAAGGCCTAACCCTCAACCAAATCAGCAGGCTCGGATGGACGTCGTCTCTTGGGAGACTGGCGTCCATTCTTTTCTTTCCCGGCCCTTAACAACCCGCTTGCGCTGCCGATTAGATACGAAGGACTGTTCCACTGTCTGCGTAGCGAGAGGCGCGGTGCGCTTCCAGAAGGCGTTGGAGTGAGCGCATCGACATTGCATCGTGTTTCAAAAAAGAGGTATACCAGTTGTAAGAGGGTAGCGCATCGTCAGGTGTTCCAGACAAACGGCATCTTTTGAATTCGCTTGAGATTCGCTCCCCCAGGAAAGCGCGTCTCCAAAATGAATGAGCCGAAGCTAGTTGTCGGCAGAGAAGGCCGAAATGCCCCTTCAAGCGGAAGCGAATCTTTTGGCCTTGATCGAAAGCACCGAAGACCTGATTTGGTCGGTGGACCTCGATTATCGCTTGATTACATTCAATAGGGCGTTGCAGCGGCACATCCAGAGCGTGTTTGGCGTCCAGCCCGCGGCGGGGATGCTTCCCAAGGATTTGGTTTCGCCAGGGAGGGAGGGATTCATGCCTCCGCTCTATGAGCGTGCGCTTGCCGAAGGCTCCTTCAAGGAAGAGTTCTCCCTTGCCGACGGCCGCACCCTGGAGTTGGCTCTCAACCCCATCGTTGTCGGTGGCAAAATGACGGGCGTTTCCGTCTTCGGCAAGGACATCACGAAGCGGAAGGCGGCCGAGGAGTCGATTCGTTTTCTTGCCAAGGTGGTGGAGAGCTGCGAGGAAGCCATCATCACCAACGCGCCGTCTGGCGCCATCCTCACATGGAACCACGGCGCGGAAGCCATCTACGGCTACTCTGCCGACGAAGCAATCGGAAGACCCTTGTCCATGATCATCGCGCCGGAACGAAGGGAACGTGCGGATCTGGCTATAGGGCAGCTCCTTGCGGGCGCACCCCTGATGCAAGATGATGGTTTGGCCCTTCGCAAGGGTGGGAACAAGGTTTATGTCACCGTGACCACCTGGCCCATCCGGAATTCAGTCGGCGAAGTGACGGCCATCTGCACCATCGTTCGCGATGTTTCCGTCCGCCATGAGGCGGAAAAGACCCGGGCCTTGCTGGCCTCGGTCGTGAATTGCTCCGGGGACGCGGTTCATGCCGTCAATCTGGATGGGACTGTCGTCAGTTGGAACCGCGGCGCCGAGAACCTGTTCGGGTACACAAGCGAGGAAATCATCGGCAAAAGCGTCGCCATGCTTGCGCCGCCCGGCCGCGGCCAAGAGGTGGCTTTCTTCATGGGGGTGGTTGCGAAGGGAGACATCGTCGCCCCGTTCGACACATTGCTTTGCAGCAAGGACGGAGTCGAGATTGAGGTCTCGCTCTCCATATCGCCGATGCGGAATCCGGACGGCGAGGTGGTGGGCGCTGGCGCCATCGCCCGCGACATCCGCCAGCGCAAGCTGGCCGAGCGGGCGCTTCAACAGGCCGAGAAAAAGTACCGAGATATCTTCGAAGGGGCGCTGGAAGGAATGTGCCAGGTTTCCCCCGAAGGAAAATTCCTGACTGCAAATCTCGCCATGTCAAGGATGCTTGGCTACGATTCAGCCGAGGAGCTTATCTCCCTTGCTGGCGACCTTGCCAATGACGTGTGGGCGGACCCGGATGAACGCGAAAAGTACTTGAGGAAGTTAGAAGAGCAAGGGTACGCCTGGGGGTACGAGTGCCAGTTCAAGCGCAGGGACGGCACACTCATCTGGGCTTCGCTGAATGACCGCCGCGTTTGCGGAGCCGACGGGAGCTTGCTCTATCTTGAAGGCTTCATGGAAGACATCACCGAGCAAAAGCGGGCGGAGGGGGCGCTGCTCGAAAGCCTGGAATCCCTGAAAGAAGCGCAGATCATCGGATGCATTGGCAGCTATGTTCTGGATTTTCCCAGCGGGATATGGACAAGCTCTGATGTCCTGGATGGGCTGTTCGGAATCGGCCAGGAGTATAACCGCACGGTGACCGGATGGACGGCCTTGATCCATCCAGATGACCGCGCCATGATGGCTGCCTATCTCGCGGAAGAAGTAGTCGGCAAAGGCCAGAACTTCAATAAAGAGTACCGCATTGTCCGCCAGACAGACCACGCGGTGCGCTGGCTCCATGGAGCGGGCAGGCTGGAGTTTGACGCGCAGGGGCAGCCCCTTAAGATGCGCGGCGTCATTAAGGACATCACCGACAGCAAGCTTTCAGAGATGCAACTCCGCGATAGCGAGGAGCGTTACCGCGCGACCTTCGAGCAGGCTCCGGTCGGCATCATTCATGTGTCTTTTGAAGGGACGATTCTACGATGCAACGCGCGTTTCGCCCAGATCATCGGTTATCCCGCCGACGAAGTTCCCGGCCTCACCGTCCATCAGATCACGGCGCCGGGGGATATTGTCATAGGCATTGAGTCGAAGGAGCGCATCTCCAGTGGAACCGGCGCTGAAACTATCGAGAAGCGATATATCCGCAAGGACGGAAGCTTGGTGTGGGTTAGGACGTCCGTCGCCATTCAGCGTGACGGCGAGGGCCGGCCGCTTCACTTCTGCGCCTTCGTTGAAGACGTCAATGCGCGCAAGGAGGCGGAAGAACTTCTTGCTCAGGCTTCACAAGCGCTGCAGGTCTCCGAAGAGCGCTACCGCACGGTATTCGAGACCTGCCCGGATGCGGTCATGATCACGCGTATGAGCGATGGTGTAATTCTCGATGTTAATCAGGCATCTCTCGATTCGGCCGGGTTCGTGCGCGACGAAGTCATCGGGCGCACGGCGACCGAACTTGGCGCCTGGGTAAACGATCGCGATAAGCAGACATTTGTTGACACGCTGCTCAGGGACTCAAGGTGTCGAGATATGGAGGTCGAGTCCAGAAAAAAGAACGGAGAGAATTTTTGGATGCGGTTGTCTGCATCGCTGATTGAAATTGGCGGGTGCCAATGCGGGCTTACATTCGCGCATGACATCTCTGATGCCAAGGCGGCTGCTGAAGCGTTGCGACTGAGCGAGGAACGCTATCGCTTGGCCTTCCAGTTGAATTTCGATTCAATAGATATTTGCGATAAGGAAAATGGGAGATTCATCGACGTCAACGAAGCATTCCTTAAGAACTTAGGATACAAGCGCGAGGAGGTCATCGGGCGTACCTCGCTGGAGCTCGGCCTCTGGGATAATCCCGTCGACCGGCAGAGGCTAATGGAAGAGATACGTGAGAATTCGGTCTGCCGCAGTTTTGAGACTCGGTATCGAATCTCGAACGGATCTTTGCGCTGGGGTTTGCTGTCGGTGTCGACTATCGAAATGAACGGCGTGCCCTGCGTCCTATCCGTCACGCGGGACATCACTGAAGCTAAGTTAGCGGAAGAGCGCTTGGCTTCGGCCGCCGAAGCGCTGCGATTAAGCGAGGAACGCTATCGCACCGTATTCCAGACCAGTCTCGACGGCATCAGCATCGCCCGCTTAAGCGATATGAGGTTCATCGATGTCAACCAGGCCCTTCTCGACAACTTGGGATACGAACGCGAAGAAGTCATTGGGAAGACCTCCGCGGAGCTGGGATTCTTCGCCGATGACCGCGATCGTGATGCCATGCTCGAAGCCGTGCGCCAGAATTCTGGTTGCCTTGCTTTGGAAGCGCAGTTCAGAAAAAAGAACCAGGAGATTGTGTGGGGAGAGCTTACGGCGTCCATTATCGAGATTGAAGGTGTTCTCTGCATCCTTTCCATTGCGAGGGACATAACCGCTGCCAAAGCAGCGGAAGAGCGCTTGGCTGCGGCCGCCGAAGCGCTGCGGTTAAGCGAAGAACGCTATCGCACCGCCTTCCAAACCAGCATCGACTCCATCGTTATCAACCGCCTGAGCGATGGAAGCTATATCGACTGCAATCAGGCCTTCCTCAATATTTTGGGATATGAACGCGAAGAGGTCATTGGGCGAACATCACTGGAACTCGGGATATGGGCGGATATCAGCGACCGGCAAGCCATGGTGGAAATGGTGCGCCAGAACTCGAGTTGTCGCGGTTTTGAGGCGCAGTTCAGAAAAAAGAACGGAGAGATTATGTGGGGGCAGATGTTCGCATCTATTGTAGAGATTGACAGCGTTCCATGCATCCTCTCCACTGTCCGCGATCTCTCCAGTGCCAAAGCAGCGGAAAAAACGATCCGGAACCTGGCCTTCTACGACCCGCTGACGGGACTGCCCAACCGCCGGCAGTTGTTGGAGAGATTGCGCGAGCTTCCTGCAGCGGATGTACCAAAGGGCCGCTCGATTGCGCTGCTCCTGGTCGATCTCGATAATTTCAAGATCTTCAACGACACCCTCGGCCATCAAAAAGGCGATCTTCTGCTCATGGATGTCGCGCGGCGCGCCGCAGGTGCGGTCCACGAGGGCGACACTGTGTGCCGGTTGGGCGGAGATGAGTTTGTTGTGATGCTAGAAGACCTCAGCGAAATTGCCGAGGAAGCCGCAGCGCAAGCCAAGGCCGTAGGGGAGCATATTCTGGCTGCGCTAGGCCGGCCCTACTCCATCGAGAACCGCGAATATCATTTAACCGCCAGCATCGGAATCACTATTTTTGGGGACCGGCAAGAGAGCACCGGAGACGTCTTGCAGCAGGCTGATATTGCCATGGATCAATCCAAGGCGGCAGGCGGAAACACCATGCGCTTTTTCTCGCCCGCCCTGCAGGCTGCCGTCAACGACCGCGCCGCCTTGGAGGTGGAGCTCCGCCACGCCATCAGGACAAATCAGTTCCAGCTTTATTACCAGGCCCAGGTGGAGTGTGGAACCATCACGGGCGTCGAAGCCCTGATCCGCTGGAACCACCCGGCGCGTGGCCTCGTGATGCCGGACGACTTTATTTCCATCGCCGAGGAATCCAGGCTGATTCTGCCCATAGGGAATTGGGTTCTGGAGACCGCTTGCGCGCAGGTTGCAGCCTGGGCTGACCGGAAACTGACCTCAAGCCTCTCGATTGCGGTCAACATCAGCGCTCTGCAGTTCCGTCAACCGGAATTTGTCGAAGAAGTACTCTCGGCCCTCAGCACAACTGGCGCCAACCCAAGAAACCTGAGACTCGAGCTCACCGAGAGCATGTTGGTAGAGGATATCGACGATGTCATCGCCAAGATGACCGAACTCAGGTCCCATGGGCTGCGATTCTCCCTGGATGACTTTGGCACAGGCTATTCCTCGCTCGCCTACCTGAAACGCCTGTCTCTGGACCGCCTTAAGATCGACCGTTCATTCGTCCGCGACATTCTGGCGGATTCGACCAGCGGCGCCATCGCGCAGACCATCCTGTCACTCGGCAAGGCCATGGGCCTGTCGGTGATCGCCGAAGGCGTAGAGACCGAAGAACAGCGGGTATTCCTCGCCGATCTCGGCTGCCATTCCTTCCAGGGGTACCTGTTCAGTCGCCCGATACCGCTGAAGCAGTTTGAGTTATTGCTTGATCTCGAAGCCAAGCCCTTGAGACAGTGTTGAACCTCTTGCACTGGACGCCAAACCGTCATCAGAGAGTCCCCGGCAAACTTCGGGACTCTCCGCCGAATCGCTGAACGGCTGATTCGCTAAATCAATGAAGTGTGACCGGAGTCACAGTGCGGGGTGAATGATGTCACTGCTTTGACCTTTGGCTGGGGCGCACACTCGGTATCCAATAGGCATTAATAAATAGCTGGCGCTCGGCGCCGGGAGGCATCCATGAGCTTTGCAAGCGGTTTGAAGACCATCGTCGTGGCCACGGACCTGAGCGGACGGTCGGAAGCGGCTTTGGAGTATGCCCGCAAGCTGGCTACGGCTTATGGCGCCCGGATCGTGCTCGCCCATGGCATCGATCCAATGGAATATGCCCAGGTGGATACCATTCCCGATGGGGTTCTGGCGGGGTTGAACGGGCAGGCGCGCTCGGTGCTCGATAAATTGTCAGGCGACCTGCTTCAAGAGGGCATCCATAGCCATTCGGAGATTCGCCAGGGCGCGGTCGCGCAAATGCTTTTGGATGTGGTCCGGCAATATGAAGCCGGACTGATCGTAATTGGCACCAAGGGCATGGAGGGCGCCGGTCCTGTGATTGTCGGCGCCATCGCCGAGGAACTGGTCCGGCTATCGCCGTGCCCAGTGCTGGCGGTGGCGGCGGATTGGAATGCAGGCGCGTTTCGCCCCACGCCTGGTGGGCCGGTGTTGCTGGCCATGGAGCGCAACGAGGCATCGGCGGCGGCCGTAGTCACGGCCTGTTCGCTGGCCAAGACCTTTGAGCGCCCATTGCTGCTTCTTCATGCGCGCACGGCCGCCGAAGTCGCGGCTTTCTTGAATCCCTGCGGCACCACTCTCGAGGAGTTTGGCGTCCAGTGCGGGGGGCAGTTCCCGGTGCGTTCCCTGGTAAAGGACGGCAATCCGGTAGACGCAATCGTCGAAGCAATTGCGCAAAATCATCCGTGTATCCTCGTGGCCGGAGTCAAGCGCGCCAGCGGCACACCGGGGCCGCATGGTACGGCTTTCGCCTTGCTGGCCCGCTCTCGTGTACCGGTCTTGTGTGTACCGCCGGAACAGGCGGCGCGCCTGGCGCGCGAGGCAGAACCTTCCGCATACGCTGAGACCCGGTAAAAGGGCTGTCGTCTGAGGCGCAGCTGAATTTTTTACGCGAAATAGGCGCGGCGGCGAGCAAAGTTCAACCGCCCTGCTTCAATCTTCAGAATCAACGGACTCTTTGCATTTGGAGCGATTTGCCTTTATGGAATTTGGCTCGCCGCAAACCCGTATCACCAAACGTACTCGCCCGCAAGCGGCTGGCAGGCGCGATCACGCTTTGTCCTCCCGCAAGACTTTGGCTCGCGCGGAGATAGAAGGAGATAGAACAATGCAACTTGAGGCAAGATCCAGGAGCATCGAGGCGGTCCAGGCGCGTCCTGTGGCAGAGCTGCTGGAGTGTCCCCCGGCTGTCGGGCTCCTGCTCAACCGCTCGGCCCAGTGCCTCAGTTTTGAAGCCGGACAGGTCGTCTTTCGCCAGGCCGGGATCTGCCGCGGGCTCTACCTCGTAATCTCAGGCCAGTTTCTGCGCAGGGCCGATCGCATGCAGACGCACCTGACGCTCGGTCCCGCTCACGCCGGAGAACTGGTCGAACTGGCTGCCGCCCTGGGCGACGGCCGCCACACTTATACGCTTGTTGCCCAAACTCCCGGCTCTGTCCTCATTCTTTCCAGTGAGGCGCTCAACCAGGCCTTTCAGAGCTATCCGCCCCTGCGCATGAAGCTTCTGGAGGAGCTTGCACGCGAGGTTTCACGCGCCTATAGCACCTGCTGCTTCAGCCGTGCGCTCAGGCAGAGACGCGTAAGCCCCGCAGCATAGGGGGCGCAGTTTGTGTTTTTGACTAAGCCTCGCTGAAGGGACTTTTCCCGGAGGTAATGAGGCTGAAGGATAATCCTGCCTTGCACTCCGCCCAAGTGCGCTATACTTCAAATTGCACAGCAGCGGACCCATGGCCACTTTTCATCCTCATCACCCCCCGGAAGATTGCGTTAACTGCGAGCACCGCCATTTGCGGATGTTCTGCAACCTCACGCCTGAAGCGCTTACCGATTACGACGGGATTGGGATCATGATGAGCCACGCCCGCGGCGCCAAGCTGTTTTCCGAGGGCGACCCGGCCCGCAACGTCTTTGTTATCTGCTTTGGACAGGTAAAAATTTCCTCCACTTCCCGCGACGGCAAAACCATGATTCTCAAGATTGCCGGTCCAGGTGACGTGATGGGCCTGAGCGCCGTTCTGGCCAACGTGCCTCACGAAGTGACCGCCGAGGCCATCGAACCCTGCCAGGTCAAAACCGTGCGCAAACAGGAGTTTGTAGACTTCCTCGGTCGCCACGGAATCGCCAGCATGCACGCAGCGCAGTCGCTCTCCGGCGAATACCTGACGGTTTTCCACGATGCCAAGCGGCTGGCGCTCTCCGGCTCCGCCGCGGGACGCCTTGCTCGCCTCTTGCTCGATTGGGGTCGCGCCGCGGGCAACGGCAAGCATGAGATCCGCTTCACCATGGCGCTCACTCACGAAGAGATAGCCAATATGGCCGGTACCTCGCGCGAAACCGTCACCCGGCTGCTCAACCAGTTCCGCCGTGACCAGTGGATCACCATCAAAGGCTCCAGCCTGACCATCACCCAGCCCGATCAGCTGGAACGGCTCACTGCCTAAAACCCCTCCTCAAGAAATCTCCCTGAAAATATTCCTAGCCCGTACCTGCGCCTTCTTAGCTGCCTTATGGTTCTCCTATTCCCTTTTCCCTAGTCCCTAGTCCCTATTTCACCGGTTCCAGCGTCAGCCTTGCCGTCAGCACCACCAGTGCAACCCACAGCGCATCTGCCCCCAGCAGATGAGCCACCTGCACCCATAACGGCGCCAGCAGAATCACGTCCATCAGACCCAGCACATAGACCGTGGCCAGCAGAAACAGAACCAGTGCAGACAATCCGCGATTGTCCCATTCTGTTCTGTGCCGCGCAGCGCGCACCAGCAGCGAGATCAAGAAGAAGCTGGCCACAAATGCAATCGTCGGATGCATCCAGCGCCAGTGCACCAGCCAGCCGCTGGTTGCGGAGAAATCCTGCGCCAACGCCTGTCCCAGCGAACTGGCTGGGAAGAGCGTATCGCCCAACGCGGCCAGCGAGCCGGTAACGCCCACAATCATCACCGCAAAAACAGCGCCTGCAGCGCCGAAGGGCGCAACCAGGCGAATGCCTCTGCGCAGATAGCCGCGATTCCGGCTGAGCAGGTGCGCGGTCAACGCAAGCGCGGCCAGCAACAGCAGTGTGTTGGTCAGGTGCAGCGCCAGGTAAGCCGGCCGCAGCGGCGACAGGCTCTGCGCCGTCAATCCCAGCTTCACCAGCAACGCTCCCAGGATTGCCTCAATCAGCGTGAGGACAACCGAAGCCACGGCAGCCGCACGCGCCAGGTGTCCGCGCACCGTGCCGGCAAAAGTCCACGCCAGCAGGCCCAGGACCGCGAACAACGAGAGGCCGCTGGTGAGCCGGTGCGTAAACTCAATCATCGTATTCACGCTGGCTGCGTGCTGAAGGACCGTGCCGTTGCAAAGCGGCCAGTGATTGCCGCAGCCGGCGCCAGCGCCGGTAGCGCGCACCAGCGTTCCCCAAAGAATGACGGCGATGAAGTACGCCAGCACGCCCCACGCAAAGCGGCGCAGGGAAGGCGAAGGCAGGCGTTGAGCTGTGACAGAAGCAGCGGCAAAAGACATAGAGGAAGGCTCCATATAGAACCCACCAGTGTAGAACAAGCAAGCGGCGAATGCGGAAATCGATATTCGCCCCCTCGCCAGTTACTCGCTCAACAGTCGCACCACGTGGTTCACAATCATCAGATCCTCGGCGGGCGGAATTACGCGCACAGTAACCGGCGAGTTTTCAGCGGAGATGACCGCTGCCCCGCGAACATTGTTGCGTTTAGCATCGACTACGATGCCCAACGCGCCCAACCCCGCACAGATCTCCGCGCGCGCGTTGATGTCGTTCTCGCCAATCCCGCCGGTGAAGACCAGCATATCCAACCCATTCAGCTCAGCCACGTAACTGCCAATCCACCTGGCGATAGTCCAAGTGAATTTGTCCACCGCCAGCTGCGCCTTGGCGTTGCCTGCGTTGATGGCCTCGCGCAGATCGCGCATGTCGTTCGAGAGCTCGCTGACGCCCAGCAGGCCTGATTTCTTGCTGACCACGGTTTCCAGCTTGTCGGCGGCTTCTAAGGCGCCCGGCGTCGTCTCGGCAATCTTTTTGAGAATAAATATGACCACGCCGGGATCGATGTCGCCCGTGCGCGATCCGCTGATAATGCCGCCGGTCGGCGTCAGGCCCATCGAGGTGTCCAGGCACTTGCCATTGCGAATTGCGGAGATGGACGCGCCGTTGCCCAGGTGAGCCACAATCAGTTTTTCCGGCACGTTGGGCTGTAGCTGGTAGACGATAGATTCATACGAAATGCCGTGATAACCGTAGCGCCGAACTCCCATCGCGGCATACTCGGCGGGGATGGGCATACGCGTCACCACTTCAGGCATCGTGCGATGGAAATAGGTGTCAAGAACAGCGAAATTGGGAACGCCGGGAAATAGTTTCAATGCCTCCCGCATGATGTAAACAGCAATCGGCGTATGCAGCGGCGCCAGAGCCTCGTAGCTCTCGATCTCGTCGATTAGCTGGGGCGTAATGCGCTGGTTTTCGTTCACCGTCGGCCCGCCGCAGACGGTGCGATGGCCGATAGCCGCCGGGGCAGGGAAGTCGCCGGAGTGAAGCGCGTCGGCAACCATCTTGAAGGCCACGGAACGGTTGGGCAACGCGGGAGTCAGATCGACCAGCTTCTTGCCGTCGGCATCCTTGATCCAGAACTTGCCCAGATCGGTGCCAATGCCGTCGACCGCACCTTCGAAGAGCTTGCGCCGCTCGTCGCCACCGGCCTCATAGACAGAAAACTTGATAGAAGAAGAACCGCTGTTCAAAACCAATACGGGCAATGAAGCCATGAATGAAAACCTTTCAGGTTGGAGCTGAATCAATCAGCAAGTTAGTAAGTCAGTAACTCCGAAAACTATTCGGAAAGTCAAAACTCTGAGTACCAAAACTCGTGTACGAGAACTTCGGGTACGAACTCTGGGTGCCCCATCCTTCGCGCACTATGCGAAGGGTGGGATGCCACTGAGTCAGTTCTACGACCACCGCCAGTTCTTGATCTCTGGCAAATCGTCGCCGTTCTCCGACACATACAGCCGATGCCGCTGGATCGCCTCGGAGTACCATTGCTCAGCCGCGTCAACCTGGCCTGCCATTCGCGGCACGCGCTTGATGGCGTCCAGCGCCAACTGGAAGCGGTCGATGTTGTTGAGCACGCACATGTCGAAGGGCGTCGTCGTCGTGCCCTCTTCCTTGTAGCCGCGCACGTGAAGGTTGTCGTGGTTGTGCCGCCGATACGTAAGCCGGTGAATCAGCCAGGGATAACCGTGAAATGCAAAAACGGTTGGCGTTTTGGGCGGAAATATCTGGTCGTAATCCTCGTCGGCCAGCCCGTGCGGATGCTCCGACGGCGGTTCCATCGCCATGAGGTCCACAACATTGACCACGCGAACTCGAAGATCCGGCGCCAACCCGCGCAACAGTGTGACAGCGGCCAGCGTCTCTAGCGTGGGCACATCACCCGAGCACGCCATCACCACATCTGGCTTGCCCTCGTCGTTCGAGGTCCACTTCCAAACACCCATCCCCGTGGTGCAATGCGCCACAGCCTCGTCAATCGAGAGCCACTGCGGCGCCGGTTGTTTGCCGGCGACAATCAAATTGATATAGTTCTTGCTGCGCAAACAATGATCGGCCACGGAGAGTAAGGTGTTCGCGTCAGGAGGCAGATAAACACGCACCACCTCGGCCTTCTTATTTATCAGGTGGTCGATGAAGCCGGGATCCTGATGGCTGAATCCGTTATGGTCCTGCCGCCACACCAGCGAACTCAAAAGATAATTCAGGCTCGCAATCGGCTTGCGCCACGGAATCTGTCGCGTCACCTTCAACCACTTCGCATGCTGGTTCACCATCGAATCGACAATGTGAATGAACGCTTCATAGCAACTGAAGAACCCGTGGCGGCCAGTCAGCAGGTAGCCTTCCAGCCAGCCCTGGCACATATGCTCGCTAAGGATTTCCATCACCCGGCCCGTCTGTGACAGGTTCTCGTCCACAGGCAGTGTCGCAGCCATCCACTCCTTGCCGGTTCCAGTGATCACGTCGCCGAGGCGGTTGGATGCAGTCTCATCCGGCCCAAAGACGCGAAAATTCTTCTGCGCCTTGTTGGCTTCCATCACCGCATGCAGCAGTTGCCCCAGGATGCGCGTGGACTCGACATCTTCCTGGCCGCGGCCTTCGATCTTCACCGCGAACTCGCGAAAGTTGGGCATCTTCAGCGCTTCCAGCAGCAGGCCGCCGTTCGCGTGAGCGTTCATCCCCATGCGCCGCCGCCCCTTCGGCGCTATCGCAGCCAGTTCCGCGCGGAACGCGCCTTTTTCGTCGAACAATTCTTCAGGCTTGTAGCTGCGCATCCACTCTTCCAGCAGCCGCAGATGGTCGGGCTTTTCGCGTAACTCGGCGAAAGGAACCTGGTGCGCGCGCCAAGTATTTTCCACCGGCTTGCCGTCTACGAATTTCGGCCCCGTCCAACCCTTGGGCGTGCGCATAATCAGCATCGGCCACGCCGGACGCTCCACGGCGTCACCCTTCGCCATAGCCTCGCGCGCCGCTTTCTGGATCTCGGCGATGCGGTCGAAGATTTTGTCGAAGACCGCCGCGGCCTGCTGGTGCATCGTCAGCGGATCGTTGCCCTCCAGCGTGAACGGCTCGTAGCCGTAGCCGCGCATCAGGCTCTCCAACTCCGCGTGCGGAATCCGCGCGAGCACCGTAGGGTTCGCAATCTTGTAGCCATTCAAATGCAGAATGGGAAGCACCGCTCCGTCAGTCGCGGGATTGAGAAACTTGTTCGAGTGCCAGCTCGTGGCCAGCGGCCCGGTCTCGGCCTCGCCGTCGCCCACCACGCAAGCCACAATCAGATTCGGATTGTCGAACGCCGCGCCGTAAGCGTGAACCAGCGAGTAGCCCAGCTCGCCGCCTTCGTGAATCGAGCCCGGTGTCTCCGGCGCCACATGGCTGGGAATTCCATATGGCCAACTGAACTGTCTGAACAAGCGCTTGATGCCATCCCGGTTCTGCTCGATGTGGGGATATATCTCGGAGTACGAACCCTCCAGGTACGTGTTCGCAACAAGCCCTGGGCCGCCGTGTCCCGGCCCGATCACGTAGAGCATGTCCAGGTTGCGTTCGTTAATCAGTCGATTCCAGTGCACGTAGAGAAAGTTCAGCCCCGGCGTCGTGCCCCAATGGCCCAGCAGGCGCGGCTTCACGTCGTCCAAAGTCAGCGGCCGCTCCAGCAGAGGGTTGTCTTTCAGATAAATCTGGCCAACGGAGAGATAGTTGGCCGCGCGCCAGTAGGCGTTCATCTTGGCCAGCACTTCAGGGCCCAAGGGACCTTTGCTCGTAGCTTCGCTCATTTTGACCTCATAAGGGAAACATCCGGTGACTCTTAAAAGCCTAGCAGTTGCCGGTCACAGACTTGGGTGATTGATGTCACAACCACGCGAGACGCCGGTCCACACTGTGGAACGAGACAGAGCCGTCCCATGTACGGCGAGCCGCGGAGACTCTAGAAATACCGCTTCAATTTCAGGATTTGCGATTCAAAGCCGTACCACAGCGCGGCAGCCAGCGCGGTGGAAACCGCCAGACGGACAGCCACAACCGCCAGGTTTCCGGTAATCCCATATGGCTTCATCCACAGGTCAAACCACCCGAAAAAGATGAATGCCATGATGTGCGTCATGTAAAGGCCATAGCTGATGCGCCCATAAAATGCTAACGGCCCGCGGCGCAGCAGCGCACTCAACGAATTGTGCGCGCCGGTCGAAGTCATCAGGGCTAGCATCGCGCCGGCAAAGCCCACAACGAGCGCTGAATCAAGAAAAGCGGTTCCGCCGGCGACGGTGGCCGCGGCGGCAATTCCCAGCGCGAACGCTCCCAGGCCGATCCAGAACCAAACGCGTTGGCTAAATCTGATCGTGTAAATTCCCAACGCAAGCAAGCTGCCCAGCGCGATTCCGTCCAGCTTGATAAGCGTGTGGTTTGGCAATCCCCACATCCAGACGGGGTTCAGGTGGCGCACCAGCGGCGAGCAGACCAGCGCCGCCGTGAGAACGCTCGCCAGCATCCACGGCCGGCGCAGCCAGCGAACCAGCGGCGCCCACGCAAAGTAATACTGCTCTTCAACAGCCAGTGCCCATGTCGGAACGATGGCCGGAGGCAGAGCCAGATGAAAGAGATTCTGCACGAAAAAGATATAGGCCAGCCACGGCGCCGCCTTCATCGCACCCCATACGCTGGGGCCGATGAACCACGGCGCATTCAGGTAGACCACCACCAGTACCAGCACATACACCGGCCAGATGCGCAGCGCCCTGCGAGCGTGAAAGTTGTGAAAGTAATGCGGCTTGTCTCGCGCCCCCAGCAGGTTCGCGGTTATCAGGAATCCGGAAAGGACAAAGAAGATGTCCACTCCCGCCCATCCCCACTGCGCCGCGTAGTGAATCCATGTGCCTTTGAGCAGCGGGTCGCAGTGATAGAGCACCACCGCCAGAATCGCCAGGCCGCGCAGGCCGTCGAATTCCGGCAGATAAGAAGGGAGCCAGGTTGGGCGTTGCATGGGCAAATATCAGGTTAGCAGGTTAGGTCAAAGCCCAAATGCCAATTCAAGGTTTGGTATTGGACAGATTGAAGCCTATCGGTGTTTGTTGCGATTTAGGATCTGATCAGGTGACAGCTCACCATCTTTGAATATCTCATTAATCATTAGGCTTTCTTCATCCATATAAGCGCGAAACTTCCCCAAGGGAGTTTTGACGGTTGATCCTCGACGAGCATATATAACACCCGAACGTCCAGCCGGTAGTATCTTTTTCCATTTCTTAGCCTCGTCAGGCGGAGCCGGTGATTTTTCGTTGTTGAGGGCACGAGTAATGTCCCGCATGTAGTTTTTTAGCCTTGTCTTCAATGGCGCTTTACTGGACCCGATGCGGGCAACCTTGCCATCAATGAGAAATAGGGGTATTTACTTGACGCCACCAACCCCAATATGTAGACTTCGGGGTCATGGACGAGGATTTTCCGCGGACTTTGCTGGAGCTGGAAAGGCGCTTTAGCAGCGAGGAGGCTTGCGCCGA
>Ga0187847_10000748_pt1 | contig 33339 bp, 17 predicted proteins | sample June2016WEW_4_10_FD_132458 | JGI IMG/M metagenome (GOLD analysis project Ga0187847, IMG submission 132458) | Peatland microbial communities from SPRUCE experiment site at the Marcell Experimental Forest, Minnesota, USA - June2016WEW_4_10 | ecosystem: Environmental > Terrestrial > Soil >...
GTATCATCCTTTTCCTCTACGCCGCATGGGCGTCATTACCTGAGGTAAGAGCCGGATGCGGGAAATCCGCTCGTCCGGATCCGTGCGGGGGGTATGGAGAAATCCGTATCCCTACCGCGACTGACGGGCGCACCCCTGCGGGGACTTTCACGACAAATCGTAGCCTAATCTTGATTTGTGATATTACTGCTCGGTTTACGCAACACCAATAAGTGGGCCATATCCGCGCCGCAGACGGTCAGCAAAAAACTGGGGCGCAACACGAAAACGGCGACAGCCCCGCGAACGAGGCGGCCGCCATTCCCAGTATCAATGCATGGCAATGCTCTCAGGGGTTGGCAAGGATGGCTGCGCACGAAGCATCGGCGAAATCCATCTTACGCGCGCGGCTTCGCGTTCGGCGAGGCTTGCGAATTCGGTCTTCCGGACATTGCCGTCCCAGGCGAGGAGCTTGTTGAAGGGGATGGTCGTCGTAGTCATGGTGCCCTCTTTGGTTTGAAGTGACCCCCAAAGGGGGGCGAGAGAGGAAACCGACAGCCGCGAACGAGGCGCGGCGTCACAGGTGACCGCGGAATAAATGAGGGGCGACCCGGAGGGGAGGCTCGTTTATGCCGCGAAAGCGCCTTGACGCGAGCCGGCGGCTGTCATGGTGACTCTCCCCCGCCAATGTCTGGTTACGCGAAGAGGGCGGGCATGACATCCGGCCGTCTCATGCGCGTAGGCAGGGGCGCAGGGCTGGCGTTCGGCATGCGACGAATAAGGCGTATACTCTCCGCAAATGGTGCGGCGAATAAAACGAGGGGTCTATATACACGAGCTGATCCCAACTCAGGGTCGTCTTGTCCGTGTCCCGCAAGGTAGAAGGAGCCTTTACGGAGCGCGCCGGGTCTTTGAGAAGAAAGTCCTGTTCGACCGCCTCCCGAAAGATGGCCCGCATGTAGGTTCCTGGGTTCAACACTCTGTCCCTGGATCGTGTTTTGGCCAGCCGATTGAGATGAGTCTGGAGAGCGAGTTTATCGATGTTTTCGAGCCGTACACCCCGGAAAGCATCGACGAGATCGGCCTTGATGAGAAACTTCTTCGTCTTGGCCGTTTCTTCTTTCCAGTCCGCCTCTTTCAGCGGCAGGCAGCGATTTTGGACAAACCAACCGAAGGTGACGCTGCCGTTTCTTACAACCCCATCTTCTGCAATCTGCCAGGTAAGTCTCTTGATTTCGAGTTCCAGTTGTTCGCGCGCCGGGGGCGTCGCCGCGAAATATCGCTAAATTAAAATCTTGATTCTCTATCCTTCAAGTTGGTTGAGTGGTTCCACCACTAATGTGATCCTTTAACTTTGTGTTAGGTGGTTTTTTCTTGGCGAAAAAGGCATTGGAGGACAATAGTTTCGAGGCACAACAAACGTGTAACCACCATAGAGAATATCAATTGCCCCAGGCCTCGCAAGGCCTGGGACAATTGATTTATGGCGGAACTAAGCAATGCGGACTTTCCGCATTACTCTAGTTGATGATGACCACGTTGATGCTCCACGGGGTCAGGGTCAGAGAAAGCGGCAGGCTCTGCGAGCCGAGATTGGTGGTGGTGGGCGCGGCCCAAACGCCACTTTCCGACTCGTCGTAGAGGGTCTTGTTGTAAGTCGTTTCGGTTACGGAGGTCGAACTGGTCTTGCTGGTCACGTCGATCTGAACGTTCTCGCTGCTGTTTTCGTTGCGGTTGAACAGCACCAGCGCCGTACCGCCGCTATGGGTTGCCGCGTAGGCAACCACATCCGTCGTATCGCCGGTAACGGTCGGGGTCAGCACCTGCTCGCCGGTAACAAGCACTTGGCTGAACAGTTGGAAGGCGCGCGCCGTCGGTAGCAAGGTTCCCGCCGCCAGCGTTTCGGCTGTGCACTGGTATCCATCGGGCAGCCCGTCAGAGAAGACCATATAGCCACCGAATGTTTGCCAGCCGTAGAGCGAACTGGAGAAGTTCGCGCCGTAGGTGCTATCCGCGCAACCGCCGAAGCCAATCCACCACGTTGCTCGCGATATGCCGTCGTTCATCATCTCGCCCAGTGTCTGACCGGCATACAGGGCCTGAGTGATGGACATGGTTTGTTTGCCTGGGTCGCTGTAGACCGAACCCATCTCGCCGACGTAGATGGGCGTATCCGCGGTCCCCCACTCAGCCAGTTCCGACTTCACGGTGTTGATGTTGGTGGTCAACGCCTGCGCATCCTGATTGATCAGGGCGGAGTCGTTCTCTGCCCCCGGCCCCTGGGGGTAGTAGTGATATTCGACGAAGTCGTAGAAACCCTTTGCATTGGCGAGCACGGTATTGTCCCACCCGCCGCCCGCATTATCCGCGTCCACTACGACGCCGACCAGCGTGGCCGGAGAAGCCGCTTTGATCAACTCATAGTAACCACTGGCTCCGGCAACTGCAGCGGCATAGGTTGCGGCGTTGTTGGCAGGAGAGTGGAGGTCTTCCTCCCAAGTGCTTCCGTATACTTCGTTGCCCACAGTCATGTGGCTCACAGTGATGCCATCAGTCAGGGCGGCAGCCACCCATGCAGCCGCCTCGCTAGGTACGCCGCCCCCTGTGCAGGCTGCGTTCGTGCCGTAGTTTGCCGTAAGCGCCACATCGAGACCAGCCGGAACTGCCAGGTCGCTGACGAAATTTGCAAAAACATCATCGGCAACCGGTTGACCAAAGCTCGTCGCAAACGGCGCGACGTCGCAATTGGTATTGGTGGCCCAGTGATAAGCATCCGACCATGAACCGCCTGGCCAGCGTACCGCCTTGATGCCAGCGGTCTGGAACGCGTCCACAATCGCGCTCTTATTGGTGACAATGTCGTACCAGGCACCCATGTTCATGCCTAGAAGCTGATCGGTTACGACCGGGCCGGTGCTCGACTGGTTCACGGTCACCGTGGCATTGGCCGGCGTACCCTCGGTTATCGTGAGCGTGATGGAGGTATTAACTGGAGTCACTGTGCCGGAGGTTCCGGTGATGGTAATCGGATAAGTCCCAGCTACAGTGGTTGCAGCTACCGCAAAGGTGACTACGCTTGAGCTCGTGGATGCAGCAGGGCTGAACGTAGCAGTTACGCCTGTGGGTTGGCCGGATGCGGCAAAGGTTACGCTGCCGGTAAACGGGCTGATATCAGTCACCGTGATGGTGTCGGTCCCGCTGGCGCCTGGGGCAACCGACAAAGACGTCGCCGAAGGATTAAGCGTAAAGCCCCCCGTGCCAGTTACAGTGAGAGTGATGGAGGTGGTAACTGGAGTTAGTGTGCCGGAGGTTCCGGTGATGGCGATCGGATAACTCCCAGCTACAGTGGATGCAGCGACCGCGAATGTCACCACGCTCGATGTCGTGGATGAGGTGGGGCTGAACGTAGCCGTAACTCCAGTGGGCATGCCCGATGCGGCAAAAGTTACGCTGCCGGTGAATGGGCTCTGGTCAGTTATCGTGATGGTGTCGGTTCCGCTGGCGCCCGGGGCAACCGACAAAGTGGCCACCGAAGGCTTTAGCGTGAAGCCGCCTTGATTAACGCCGCCGCAAGCTGTTCCGTTAATTGCGAAGTTCGTGGGAACTGCGTTGCCCGATCCATTCAATGTGCCGTTGAATCCGATGCCAGTCGCGCTGCCGCCGGCGGGAATGCTGCCGTTGTATGGCTCGCTCTTCACTGTCACGTTCGCGCCGCTCTGGGTTTCAATGCCATTCCAGAGAGACGCTATCGTCTGGCCGTTGGCAAAGGTCCAGGTCAGCGTCCAGTTGCTCAGAGCCGTTGTGCCGGTGTTCTGGATAGTGATAGCCGCACCGAAGGCAGTCGAGCTTTGTGGCGTGATCGTGTAGATCACCTGACATGCGCCATTGGATGTGCCCACTGTCAGCGTAATAGTAGTGGTTGATTGCAATGCGCCGGAGGTACCAGTGATGGTGATCGGATAGGTTCCGGCTACTGTCGTTGACGCGACCGCGAGAGCGACAAGACTTGAGCTCGTTGATGAAGCCGGGCTGAACGCAGCTGCTACGCCGGTTGGCAGACCGGATGCGGCAAAAGTCACGGTGCCGGCAAACGGGCTCACGTCGGTTACCGCGATGGTGTCAGTAGCACTGGCGCCTTGCGCAACCGAGAGCGTCGCCGCCGAAGGAGTTAGCGTAAAGCTTCCAGGACCGGTTACCGTGAGCGCGATGGCCGTTGTCGCGCTCTGTGTGCCGGAGGTCCCGGTGATGGTAATCGGATAAGTCCCAGCTACAGTCGAAGAAGCTACCGTAAATGTGACCACGCTGGTCGCCGTGGCCGGGTCGGTGCCGAAAGCTGCAGTAACTCCGGTCGGCATTCCAGACGCGGCTAGAGTTACACTGCCTGCGAATGTGCCAGTATCTTTCACGGTAATCGTGTCGGTGCCGCTTGCGCCTTCGACAATCGACAGCGCCGAAGCCGATGGCGTGAGCGTGAAGCCTGACGCGGGGGGCACAGCGAGTGTGATGGTGGTGGTAATTGAAGCCAGTGTGCCAGAGGTCCCGGTGATGGTGATCGGGTAGGTTCCGGCCACGGTTGTTGCAGCGACCGCGAAGGTAACCACACTGCTCGCCGTGGCTGGATTGGTTCCGAACGTAGCAGTTACTCCGTCAGGCTGGCCGAATGCGGCAAGAGTTACGCTACCGGTGAACGGGCTCACGTCCGTCACCGTGACGGTGTCGGTGCCGATGGCACCCTGGGCAACCGTTAAAGTCGACGCAGAAGGCGCAAGCTTGAAGCTCCCTACCGGAGCCCCGCAGGTCGTCCCATTGATCGCGAAGTTCGTGGGGACTGCATTGGTAGCGCCGTTCCAGGTGCCGTTGAAGCCGATGCCGGTGACGTTGCCGCCGGCAGGGATGCTGCCGTTGTAGGGCTCGTTGTTCACCGTCACGTTGGCGCCGCTCTGGGTTTCAATACCGTTCCAGAGAGACGAAACTGTCTGCCCATTGGCAAATGCCCAATTCAGCGTCCAGTTGGTTAAGGCAGTCGTTCCCGTATTTTGGATGGTGATCGCTGCACCGAAAGCACTTGAGCTTTGTGGCGATATCGTGTAAACAACGTTGCACGCGGTCTGAGCGTTTGCGCGCTGTACAACAAGGCTAAGTAGGAGAGTTGCGAGGACTGCAAAGTACCCGCTGAATCGACGGACGCCAACGCGCCCGCGGGAGGAATTCAACTGCTGAGACATGGTTTCTCCTTGTACATCACATAGCCCACCCGCGTCTATACGGATGAGTGCGACTTTGATGAATGATGCCGGTATTAGGGGTCGCGTCCTGCGGGCGATTACGATCATAGTCTCAGCCGTGATTTGGGCGCACACTGTTTATTGACGAGCAGGTTCAAGGCAGGAGAGGAAAATGAATCTTCTTGCAAGGGGTAGACAACTTTAGACTACTTACAAACCAGGCAAAACGATGCGTTCTGTCGTGGAAGGCAATCATAAGTGCATTACTTACCACGGATGAACCACTTATAGCACAACAACTACAACCGGTCTAAGATCCGTCGTCAAAGTGACACAGACATTTATGACGCAATATCCCGCCGGATTTGCATGTATCAAACGACGCAACCAACACTAAAACGTTTTTGCAGAATAAGTCAAGCTGATACTTCATAGCATACAAAAGTAGTTTGCCACCCGCTGGGAGATTTATTTAAAAGTCAACTGTCAGGGCCACCTTGGGAGCCAGATCCGCATCAGTATCCACAACGATCAGGCATACCAACAAGAAGAAATCTCCCGAGAAGAACCTTATCTGGCGATCATAAGTAAGAGAGATGGGGCGAGTAATGTCCAAAATGCCATACATTGCAAGCTCTTTAGTATCTGTCGTGAACGGATGAACATCCGGAGTACTATACAGTATCTCACTCGCCAGAGTGTTATACAGTATCTCACCTGTCCTTGAATCATTCACACAGCTACCATCACCCCGGTTTGAAAAGCAGGATTGTCGTTCCCCAAAAGGAGAAACTAATGCAAAATCGATCCGTGTTCCAGATGCTGGCGATTGCGTTCGTAGTCTGCCTTGCCTTCCTCACGATGCCAACTCCGTCCGCGGCCCAATCAACCTGTTCGGCGACCGACGTAACGGCTCTCGACGGCGGTTTGTACAACTTTCAGATGAATGAATACGACTCCTCACTGGAGGAGTGCGCAACTATCAGCGGCGTGGGTTTCACGATCACGACCGCGGACTTCACGAATGCCACCAACGGCTCCCCGGCAACCTACACATCAATCTACAGGGGATGCCATTGGGGTACGTGCACAGCCTCCAACCCCTTCCCCATCGAGGAAAGCAACATCGCTTCGGCAAGTACCAGCGTCAGCATTACACAGCCTTCTGGCTCTCAGAATGACGCAGCTTACGACATCTGGTTCAACCAAACGTCGACCACCTCGGGACAACCAAACGGCACCGAAGTCATGATCTGGATTAATCATCAGGGGGCCCCAGAGCCCTTTGGGTCGCAAGTGGCGACAGCGACAATCGATGGTGCCAACTATGCAGTGTGGACGGGAAACCAGACATCGTGGAAGATCATTTCGTATGTAGCGACAAGTCCTGTAACGTCTGCAAGCCTAAATCTTCTCCCGTTCTTCGCTGACGCTGTGGCGAGAGGAAGTCTGGAAAGCTCATGGTGGCTGATCGATGTGGAATACGGCTTTGAGATCTGGACGGGCGGCCAGGGTTTGGCTATGAGCAACTTCTCGGTGAGCGCAGCGGCGGGGAGCGGTGGCGGGGGGACATGCACTACTGCGCCTTCAGCTCCCAGCGGTCTTTCGGCCACCACGTCTTCCTCCAGCGTGATCAACCTGAGTTGGACGGCGGATACAGCTCCGGCAAATTGCACCATCAGCGGCTACAACGTCTTTCGCAGCACCAGTAGCGGATTCACTCCGTCTTCGAGCAACCAAATTGCAAGTGGCGTGACGTCCACAAGCTACTCCAGCACGGGCCTCTCGGCTTCGACAACCTACTACTACAAGATCGAAGCTGTTGACTCGGACGGCACGTCGGCTGCATCGGCTCAAGCCAGCGCGGAGACTTCCGCCTCCAGCGGCGGTGGCTCGGGATGCACCGTCGACTATACGATTTCACCGCAAAACTCAGCCGCTTTCGGAGCGGCCATTTCCATCACGAACGGATCGACCGCAATAACAGGTTGGACCCTCACCTGGGCGTTCGCCAACGGGCAAACAATCTCATCCCTCTGGAACGGCGTGGAAACCCAGAGCGGAGCAAACGTGACAGTGAAAAACGAGAGTTACAACGGCACCATTGCAGCTAACGGAACTCTCTCCGGCATCGGATTCAACGGCACCTGGAACGGCACTACCAACGCGGTTCCCACGGCGATCTCGCTCAACGGAACGGCCTGCACAGTCAATTAGCGATTTACCGCTCTTGGATAGTGACGACACAAGAATGGGGGCAAAGGACGGATGGCCCAGGTCTTAGGGAGGCAACAAAATGGGCGCGCATTCAGTTTCCGATTTTGGGTCCTGGGTGGGATTTGGGCCGTTCTCCTGTTGCCAGTGGGTCCAGAAAGATTCAATCTCCAAGGTTCCTTCCATTCCTGCTGCGAAGTGCCGGAGACCGCGCCAATGCAATCTTCGGGGTTCTCGACAAGGCGGCCGTAGGCGAAAGGTTTGGTGTGCACGTCGTTTAGCGACGTCGTTTCTGGCAGATGTTCTCTGTGCAATTCTTCGGCCAAGACCAGTATTACCTCAGAAACAAACCCGCTTTCGAGGTGGGTAGTTCAAGTTCGCTTAGAAGCGATCGTCTTAGTCGCAACCTACTCAACGCGTCAGTCCAGTGCTGGAGCAAATACGATCATCGAATTCACATATGGGTCCACTTTCAGCTCCCATAGAAGGGCCTCTTTCGCTGCGCTCCAGAGACCCTTCTCCCCGCAAATCCAACAACTTTGCGCTAAAGACTGGTCGATCTCTACCCCGTCCTAGTGGCCGGGCCCTGCTCCCCCGGCACGAACAATCGCGAATCGAGAACTAACAATCGATCCGCATTTGCCGATACTTAATAGAGTGTTTGGGTTGGTATTTGTGAATCGATGCAGAGGGGTCCGCCGCAGCTGTAACGGTGGAATTACTCCTCGCACAAGTCGAGGAAGTCGAGAGAAATGTGAGTGATCCAGTTCCATCCTTGAAAGCCGGGAGGTTTCAGTCTGCGGCAATCGGAGCTATCCAACTCCGATTGCCGGGGAGTTTTTCCTGGCGCGGTCGGATCTGGGAGGGACCGATCCAGTTGCGAACTTGTGCGTATGGGTTGCGCCGGGGGCTCCTGCTTGTTCTCATAGTATTTGCCGCAGCGTCGGTGAAGGGACTTAACCCGAAGAGGAATATTGATCAGTATTTTCACGATGCGTGGACCTCGCAACGTGGACTTCCCGGAGAGGCGGTGTATCAGATACTCCAGTCTCCCGACGGCTACCTTTGGCTGAGGACCTCAGCCGGACTGGTTCGGTTCGACGGCGTCCGGTTTGTTCTCATGAATGAGGTCATTGGGAACGAGCCGGTGAAAGCCATCGCCATGAACGCGGACGGCAACGTGCTGATCCGGACTATGTCAAGAACAGTGCTTTACAGAAATGGAGTGTTTTTCGACTATCTGCCCCCCGCGCCGTTGCCAGACGGCGATATCCGGGTCATCTTTGAGAGCCGCGAGCACCAGGTATTCATAGGCGCGGATGATTTCATTTACGCCGCGCAGCGAGACGGGATACATCTTATGCAGGCGCACACGGCGTGGGTCAGCGCATTCCTCGAGGACGAAAAAGGAATCGTGTGGGTTGGAGGCACCTACGATCTCTATACATACCAGGATGGCAACCTTCGGTCAGCAATCAAGATGGGTGCAAAAGAAGGAGTCTCTTCTCTTTTTGAAGACCATCAGCATGTTGTTTGGGCGGGAACTCCGCACGGCTTGTTTCGCTTGTCGAAGGATGGGACATCGTTAGAACCAATCGATCATAGTTTTTTTCGCGGCGGAGTAACTCGGATTATCGAGGACGGCCAGAAAAATCTATGGCTTGGGACTCCAGCCTCCGGGCTGACAAGAATGACCGGAGATTTGGTTTCGTCCTTCAAGTTCTCCGATGGTCTGACCGACAATAAGGTTCTCGCTCTCTTTGAAGATCGGGAAGGAAGCCTTTGGGTTGGCACTACGAGCGGCCTGGATAGGTTTCGCGACACAAAGATCACAACACTAACGGTCAAAGAGGGTCTGCCTTCCGACGACACACCTTCGGCGATCACGGCGCAGGATGAGAGCATCTACGTACTCTGTTCAGATGGAGGATTGGCGCGAATCGTGAACGACAAGGTAGTGAGCGCGGTTACCAGAATCCCCGGCCTGGCGTCGATCCACGGCGGGGCGCTCTACGAAGACAAAGAAGGCAGCTTGTGGCTTGGGACCTTCGGTGGTCTGACTCGTATAAAAAAAGGCAAAATCACTGTTTACAAATCTGACCCGCTCCTTTCCATGCAATATATTCCGGCCATCAACGAGGACGAAGAGGGCCTGATCGCCGGTACCGCTGACCTGCGAATCGTGCGCGTTAAGGACGGAAAAGCGCAGCCCTTCACGGTGCACGGAAAGACCACTCCGCTCTCGTCGCCGGGCAACTACACGTTTACGATCTATCGTCAGCCGTCAGGAACCCTGTGGTTTGGCACGGTCGGGGGACTCTTCAAGTATGCTCCGGGAACTATCCCGGTCCGCCAGCCCCGCATCGACTTCCCAGTTACCTCCATTTCAGACGACGGGCAAGGGAGTCTGTGGCTGGGTGGACGAATTCCGGGGACCATTCGCTTTCGAATTCGCGACGGCCAGGTAACCCACTACACCAAGCGGGATGGTCTCTTCGACGAATACTCTTCCCGCGTTCTCTCCGATGATAAAGGTGGTCTTTGGTTCAGCACCTCGAACGGCATCTATCGAGCCAAATGGAAGGATCTCGACGACCTCGCTGATGGCCGCATCTCCCACGTGCCGTCGACCGTCTTTGGGACCATCGACGGCATGAAGACCAGCGAAGCAACCTCAAGTGGATTCGGAAGGGGTGGATGCAAGGGTGTCGACGGGAAGCTTTGGTTCGCCACCGTAAGAGGAATTGTGTCTATTGATCCCAGAGACATTCCGCAGAACAACCTGGCTCCACCCGTGGTGATCGAGAACCTGACAGTAGACAATCTCCAGTTACCTTCAAACGACAATATTCAGATTCCCGCAGGCAAGAACAAGATCGAGTTTCATTACACGGCATTGAGCTTTCGAGTTCCCGAGCGCGTGCGATTCAAGTATCGGCTTGAGGGCTATGATAGCGATTGGGTTGACGCTGGCACACGGCGCGTAGCTTACTATAACAATCTTCGTCCAGGTAAGTACCGTTTCAGAGTGATCGGGGACAACGACGACGGTCTGTGGAACGAGAAGGGAGCGGTAGTCGGTTTCACGATGAAGCCGCACTATTATCAGACCGTCTGGTTCTACGGCATATGCGGTCTGATTTTCGCTGTCGCGATAATCGCAGCGCACCGATTTAATACGCGTCGTCTACGTGCCAAGGCTCAAGAATTGACACGAATCGTAAAGGAGCGCACCGATACGCTGCGACTGGAGGTTCTCGAACACCAGCGCGCCAAGGAAGCGGCAGTCGAGGCCCGTGAGGCCATGCGCCATCAGGCTACTCACGATGATCTAACGTCTCTCCTAAATCGCGGCGCAATATTGGAATTGCTAGCGCGTGAGCTATCCCGATCAGGTCGAGAGAAATCCTTCACAGGTGTGATAATGGCCGATCTTGACCATTTCAAGACGGTAAACGATATGTATGGCCACCTGGTTGGGGATGAGGTATTGCGCGAGGTGGCCGACCGTCTGCTGGTTTCAGTGCGTCCATACGATTTGATCGGGCGTTACGGCGGTGAAGAATTTCTGATCGTGTTAAACAACTGCGATGCCGACAGCGCGATGGAGCGAGCGGAGGCGTTACGTCTAGCGATCGCGGCCGTTCCTGTCAGAACTGAAAGCGGTTCCATTCCTGTAACAATGAGTATAGGGATTGCAAGCCAGCATTGGGAGTCTCTTTCAACCGACGAAATAGTGCGGGAGGCGGACGCAGCCCTTTATGCCGCCAAAGATGCCGGTCGCAACTGTTGCCGCATGGCCAGCACGAACTTATCAAATCTGACCGAGAAAGCCTGAAAGTACAAACTCCGGGTAGTGACCCAAACCTAATTATGGCCGTTCAGGCCACACCTGTCCGGGGCTTCGGGTGTAAGCGCCAACAGAGTACAGAGCGCGATGAGCGACAAGTGTCATTATTGCGATTGAAAGACTATTTATCTGACTGCTTCTGTATTGTGGCGCTGGGAAAACGCTTCGACTATCTGGCGGCTACCAGGTATGCACTGCGAGGATGTGGGGTGGCCCAGGCTTGCCGTCGATCATTTCCGTCTCAATCACGGCTTCCATATTTTGATAGCGCTGCGGCAGCACGTGTTCTGTACGTAATTCTCCCAGATACTTTTGGTCCGTGAGCATCTCACTGGCCTCCAGCGTTCCATTTTCGCCGATTCCTGCCGCCACCACGATAATCTGCCCAGTGCTCGGATCGTGATATCGCGCTACCAAGCCGTAATCGTGACTGATGTGAGTAAACGGCGTCAGCGTGTAGATAGCCCAACGGCGATGCATCGGGTCGAAGTGATCTTCAATTTCATAGGTGTCCAGCGCGCTTCGCACAAAGTGATAGCGCAGAGAATCTGTCAGCCGCATCGTCCACGGATTATCGAAGGCTGAGACCAAAATTACCGGGCCCTTTTGCAGGTCAGAGAAGGTTACGTCAGTGTAGGACTGGATGTTGTTCTGTCTAGAGTGACTCAACAGCACCTGCTGGAATCTGGCTATTGCCAAAGCGTCTGCCATGGCCACAGGATTGGAAGAAAGAGCGTGACCACCTACGCTTGAGGCGACTACGTTGGGGGAGGGCACATTCATCAACGTCGGAGAGCCGACGCAGATAAGCACTGGGTTAGGACTATTCAGAACAGGTTCCCAGAACTGCCCGAAGGCGCTGTCGTCCCGCGTCCACATGTAGATTCCGACCGCGCCTGATAATAGCAGTGCAAGTAATACACTGACAGCCGACCAAACCATGATTCTGTGGCGCCGACGGCCGGCTGGCGGTTCGCTTGGGGCAGAGGCCAGCATAGACTTGTTCAAAGCGACGATTGCCGTCAGCTCTTCACTCGACGCTTCCGCCGCATCGAAAGTATCGCCGCGAATGTATTTGAAATCAGGGACGTAAGATCCGGAGTGGAGTTCGATGCGCAACTCCGCCTGTTGATCTACCTCGTAGTAGTACTGTGCCAAGCGCTTGCGGACTTCTCCCGCGGTGACCCGAACAATTGGATCGTCATTCAGGTCATATTCAGGCGAACGTCCAAAGGCCTCTATCCCGATCATTCGCTCCTTCAACTCGTCCTGTTTGCCCTGGAGCGTCTTTTGAACCACGTAAGTCAGGAATTTAGGGCACCGGCGACTATGGCTAAACAGCGCACTGGACAGGATCCGTTCCAGCTGCGCTTCAATCTGGTCGGCAGAAACACTCTGTCCGTATTGGGAATCGATCTGAATAATTGCCTTCCGTTTTGTTCGTTAGGCTGGCCTCTGTTCGACCATCGGTAGCCGACGAAAGGGTATCATACCTGCATTTGAGATGCATATCTATCTTCGCAAATTGCTGATAATAAACATATTATTGATTTTTCTACCCGACTATGCAGTAGCAAACCTTGTGTGCTCTTCTAATGCCTAAATATGTTGGATGCGCCTTACGTCAGCCACTTGAGAACGAATACTGGCTTAGGGCTCTGACCCATTCAAAGCTTGGCCAGAACGACTGTTGACGGCTAAGAAGGAATGGCCTCCCCCAATGCTAATGGTTCTGTCATGCGGGAAAGTGACAGGAAACGCGATCAGTTGCAACCTTTCAAGAGGATGGCCACATGAAAGACACAGCAGGCAGTTCAGGGCAGTCGCCATTGCGACTACTGGGAGTCACCAGAGGATACTTCACCATAACAATCTGTGCGCTCTTTGTTCTACTGGGGATGATTCCTCAGACGGCACGGGCGCAACTCTACGCAGGCTCCCTTTCGGGCACCGTCACAGATCCTTCGGGAGCGGTTGTGGTAAACGCCACCGTTACTTTGACTGATGTAGGAAAGGGAATCGATCGTCAGACCAAATCCGACGCGAGCGGACGTTATCTGTTTCGCGCGCTGCCTCCAGCTCTCTACGAGCTGTCGATTGACGCAATGGGCTTTGAGATCGAGATTGTACCCTCCATCACCGTCAATGTGAGCGAGAACGCAACTTCTAATGTTGTCTTGAGAGTTGGGCAAAGTACCGAGACTATAACGGTGCAGGCCGGCGCCACAGAAGGCGTGCAGAGCGAGGACGCTTCCAACGGCCAAGTGGTAGATCGCGACCTGGTCGCCAATCTGCCGCTGATCGGTCGCGCGGTATTTGATCTGGCGTTTCTGGCACCGGGCGTCTCGCCGCCGGAGGGCGGCAACTTCACGCCAGGCAGCGCCTCCAACAACTTTGTTTCGCAGGGTTCGCGCAATGGTCAGGCAGATATCGTCATCGACGGCGTCTCGACCACCAACTACGACCAGAACACCGGCTGGGTCGATCCGCTTTACACCCCCAGCGTGGATGCGGTGCAGGAGTTCAAGATTCAGCAGTCGAACTTTGGCGCTGAGTTCGGATTCAGCGGCGCCACTGTCATCAATGTCGTTACCCGCTCCGGAACGAACACCATCCGCGGCAGCGCCTATGAGTACGTGCGCAATACTTTGCTGAATGCTGAGCAATATTTTGCGAAGCAGGCAGGCCAACCGAACCCGGCCTACCACTGGAACGATTTCGGCGGCGCATTCGGCGGCCCAATCAAGAAAGACAAGTTATTCTTTTTCTTTGACTATGAGGGTGGTCGCCAGATCACCCCGCAAACAAATGTTATGGACTTGCCCACCGACCGGGAACGCGCGGGCGATTTCGGCCAGATATGCACCTCTGCCGGCGGAGCGTTCAACGCCTCAGGACAATGCGTGACACAAAATAACCCGGCGGGATCCGTAGGTCAGATATGGGATCCGTTCAGCTACAACCCATCCGTGCAGCACATGAGCACTTCGTTCGTTCCCAATAACGACCTCAGCAAATACACCAGCCATGGTGATTTCTGGAGTGCGGCCGGGGCCCTCACCACCAATTTGCCCGGCGGGGGCGGGGTGGGCAATCTGATCAACCCGGTCTCCAAAAATCTACTTCAGTTCCTTCCACACGCCACTAATCAGAATAGTCTCAAAGGCAACACAACAATGTCAGGTGGTAACGTCGCCAACAATAACAAGTACGATGCCAAAGTGGATTACCAGATCACACACAACGACCTCTTCAGTGGCCGGTGGTCCACAAACTGGGGGAATTCCGAAGCCGCAAACCTCTTCGGGAACGCATTCGACTCAAATACCCAGGGACCGGTTTCCTTCGTGACGTATGAGGGTTCGGCGAACTACACCCATACCTTCAGTTCGAACACACTGCTGACGGTAACCGCAGGCGCCACGCATTCGTGGACGCACACGCTCGGCGATCCAGTGCCCGAAGCGACCTGGACATCACTCGGTCTTCCTTCGTCGCTGGAAACGAATCCCAATGGCAGCGTCCAACAAGCGCCGCTCATCACGATCAGCGGATATAACATTGAAGGTGGCAGCACGTTTGGCGGCCAGGGCTGGGACGTCATGCTGTATGGACAGGATGTTGGCGGGATCACGGCCAGCATCTCTCACGTCTGGCGCAACCATGAAATCAAGGCCGGCTACGAAACCCACCTGCACCGCATCAACTTCACGCAGTGGGGCCTGCCCAATGGCAGCTACGGGTACAATGGCGCCGCAACATCCGGGAATTGGGCCTCGCCCACGCCGACGGGCGGAGACGCCTGGGCCGACTACATGACAGGCTGGGCCAACGGCTGGAGCGCCGTAACGGTTCCCCCGTCGCCTGCAACTCAGAACTACCAATACGCAGGGTATGTCCAGGATAACTGGAAGGTCAACCACAAGCTTACCGTGAACCTGGGATTCCGCTACGATCTGGATATGCCGCGCACCGAGCGGCATGACCGCATGGACACCTTCGATGCCAACGCACCTTCGCCGATCGCTTCCCAGGTTTCGGGTGTCGATCCCACGGTCTGTCCAGCATGCAATAACCTCAAAGGCGCCTTCGAATACGTCGGCGGCAAAAACTCGCGCTACCCCTTCAATGTCTACAGGGGCGCGATTGGACCCCGATTCGGCTTTGCTTATTCAGTCAGGCCCAGTACTGTGATCCGCGGAGGCATCGGCCTCTACTACGATCCAGGCAAGACCGGTGCGGCTGGAGTCGGCAGCGGCGGTGCGGGCTTCCAGAATTACGCAACACAAATCACCTGGACCAACCTGGGCAACAACAGCAACAACATTCCCAACTGGCAAACCATACTGGGACAGCCCGTAGCGGCTGCGGCGCCAGTCGGCAAATTATATGGTGCCGAAACGCAACTTGGCGCCGATTTGGCGGGCATTCCAGTCAAGACCTTCAACACGCTTCCTCGTGAAACGACTTGGAGCCTCGGCATTCAACACGAGTTTGCCTCGAAGACGCTGGTGGATGTGAACTACATTGGGAAGCACGCCGAGCATCTCTACTTGGGCGGCTTTGTCAACTACCTCAATCACATTTCGGCTTCTGCCGCTGCTCAATACCGCGCCATCGCGTCAACTGCCGCGGGCTATGAGCAGGAAACCAGCACAACCGCGGTGCCTCAACAACTCTCGTGGGCCATTGCAAACGCCACACAGGCGGCGGGCTATGGCGCATGGGGCAATCCTCTGGGACCCACGACACAGGCAGAGTCGGGCTCGGTTCAAGGCGTATGGTTTCCTTGGAACGGCTTCCTGCCCTACCCGCAGTATGCTGATGGGCCTTGGGGCACCGGCAACATTCAGAACGTCGATCCCCCCATCGCCAAATCGAACTATCACGGCCTGACCGTGGCCGTCTCGCGGCCGATGCTCAAGGGTCTGCAATTCCTGGGCAACTACACCGCACAGACCAGCTATGACAACGCCTCCAGCCAAGGGAACAACGATTACATGAATCCGGTGAACACATATGGAGTCCAGGATCCGAACGACATCGCGGCGGAATACAGTCACTCCGCATTCAACATGGCCCAGATTGGGCAAGCTACCTTTGTCTACCAGATTCCGTTCGGGAAAGGCAGAGAATGGAGCACGGGCAATGGAATCCTAGACGAAGTCTTTGGCAACTGGCAGACCAGCGGCGGTTATCGCTGGGATAGTGGACAGCCAGTCATTCTTGGCGGAGGCCCGCAGAAGGCTGTTCCTGGATACTCCCCTCGTCTGAATCTCAACGCTCCATTGAAGAAAAACTCAGGCGTTCAAGGCGTAATGGTCAACGGAGTGATGAAAGGCGATTACTTTGCCAATCCCAGCGCCGTTGGCAGGCCTGAGGATTTCCAGGATGGCACCGCACCGCGTGTGCTGAGCGGCATCAACCTTCCCGGGACTAGCAACTTTAACCTCGCGGTAGATAAGGATTTTGCTGTGAAATACCGTGAAGGCATGGTGTTCAAGTTTCGTTGGGAGACGTACAACCTCTTCAACCATGTTCAGTTTGGCGGTCTGAACAACGGCGCTTCGTTCGACTCGACTAACCAAATTCAAGGCGCCAGTCAAGGCCAATACTTTGGGGCGCTGACCTCGCAGGCAAACTCGCCTTTAATTCAGCAGGTGTCATTGCGGCTGGATTTCTAACTCACAAAAACCCAGGGGGCGGCGGCGTTCATTCCGCCGCTCCCCTTTTAAAAAGCATTCATACGCAGGCGAATTCTTCACTCCAACCTAACAAGCCGACAGATCAGATTGGCTGACGATGACTCTGGCGCGATTTATATTGCCGATATCCGTATCCCGCATGCTAGGAGAAAGAAGTGAATCGAAGAGAGTTTGTAAGCAGATCGTCGCTAGTCGCTGCGGCTCTTGCTGGCACGGGTGGCTCTTCAGCGCTTGCTGGAATACTTCCCGATCATTATGATGCGCGTGGAGTTCTAACTGCCTCTTTTCCAAAAGGTTTTCTATGGGGGAGTGCCACGGCTTCTTATCAGGTGGAAGGCGCATGGCAAGAGGACGGCAAGGGTGAATCAATCTGGGACCGGTTCGCTCACACCCATAGCAAAATCAAGGGCGCGTCTACCGGAGATGTGGCCTGCGACACTTATCATCGTTTCGCCGAAGATATAGTCCTGATGAAACAGCTTGGGATGAAGAGTTATCGTTTTTCAATCTCCTGGCCGCGCATTCAACCCAACGGTACTGGAAGGGTCAACTCAAAAGGTCTGGATTATTACAAGAGGTTATGCAATGCGCTTCATACCGCAGGGATTCGTCCTATGGCTACGCTTTATCACTGGGACTTGCCGCAAGCTCTTGAAGATCGCGGAGGATGGCCGGAACGGGAAACGTCGGACCGCTTTGCCGAATACGCTGAAATTGTAACGCGCGCGCTGGGCGATCAAGTTAAGACCTGGGCGATTTTCAACGAACCGTGGTGTATTTCCATGCTTGGTTACGGGATCGGGATCCATGCTCCGGGACGGAGCGAGTTTGGGCTCTACCTGAGAGCGGCTCATACTATCAATCTGGCGCAGGGTAAGGCCTTTCGCGCAATGAAAGCATGCTCGCCTGACGCCCGCATCGGATCTGCCTATGGTATGTCGCCCGGAGTTCCAGCGAGCAACAGCGAGGACGACATTGTTGCAACGGAGCGATACCATGCGCATAACAACACCTGGTTCCTAGAGACGGCTCTGCTAGCACGCTATCCGAAGGCCTTCGTAGCTGAAACTCCCTACGATGCCATGGGTTTCAAACCTGGCGACGAACAATTGATGAAAGCCGAGTTGGACTGGATCGGGATCAACTACTATAACCGGCATATTACCTCAGCCATGCGCGGAAATAATCAGCAAACCGGTATCGACCCTACTTATCACGGGATGGGTTTTGAGCAACCGGGGGGCTCGGAAGGTCCCCTCACAGAAATTGGATGGGAGGTGTGGCCTAAAGGTCTTTACGACATCGTGATGCAAATCAGCAAACAGTACAACCGCCCGGTCATCGAGATTACTGAGAACGGCTGCTCCTACGGTGATGTCCCCGACGTGCATGGCCGAGTTCCAGACCAGCGCCGAATCGATTACCTTAGAAGTCATCTTTTGGAACTGTCGCGCGCCATTGCGGATGGCGCGGATGTGCGAGGCTATCATGCATGGAGCCTACTGGATAACTTTGAGTGGGCTGAAGGATACTCGCAGCGCTTTGGCATGGTCTATGTGGACTACCGTGACCAACGCCGCATTCCAAAAGATTCGGCTTACTGGTATAGCCGTGTAGCTTCCACGAATCGGATCGTAGAGTGAATCCTTACTCGCGATCTCCAATTGGGCGTAAGAGATCTTCATGACCCGAGAAACAATCTCCTACTAACTCAAAAACTTAGAAAGGATGTCGCTGACACATGATTGGCATCAAGTCGCAAGAAGAGAGAAGAGTTTATCCTGTATTCCTCACATTGACCGTGTTGGTGGTCTGCTTCGTTGCTGGTTGTGGTAGCCCCTCTTCCTCCACTTCTGCACCGAACAAAACTACGCCGACCATCACTTGGGCTACTCCCGCCTCTGTGTCGGTCGGAACGGCACTCAGTGCCACCCAGCTAAATGCCACTGCCAGCGTTTCTGGCAGTTTCGTGTATACGCCCGCTGCGGGAACGATCGAATCCCAACCCGGAACCGTGCAGCTCTCCGTCCTGTTTACTCCTACCGATACGACCGACTACGATAGCGCCACAGCGACGGTGGATCTTAATGTGCTAGCCCCTACTAAGACGACGCCTACGATCACCTGGATGCCCCCCGCATCCGTGCCGGTTGGGACAGTGCTCAGCGCCACACAGCTTGACGCTACGGCCAGTGTGGCGGGATCCTTTGCTTATTCACCATCGCTGGGCACAGTAGAGTCCACGGCTGGCCCCGTGCTGCTCTCGGTGACGTTTACTCCCACGGATTCTACCGACTATAACAACGCAACTGCAAGTGTAACTCTGGCGGTGACCGGCACGCCCACGATCACCTGGCCGACCCCTAGTCCGGTATTAGTTGGAACGGAACTCGGCGCCACGCAGCTTGATGCCACGGCGAGTGCTCCCGGAACGTTCGTCTATACGCCACCCGCAGGTACGGTGGAGTCCACAAGTGGAAATGTGACGCTTTCTGTCACGTTTACCCCCACAGACACTGCCGACTATACTGTCGCAACAGCGAGCGTGAATCTGGTGGTGGCGGCCGGGCCGGCCATCGCTTCGATCAGTGCGGCCTCCGCCCCGGTCGGCTGGTCCGAGACCATTACCGGCTCGAACTTCGGCGCATCGCAGGGAACCAGCACAGTTAAGTTCGGTTCCACGCCAGCGACAGTGATTTCGTGGTCGAACACTGTCATCGCGGCCTCTGTACCTAGCACCCTTCCGGCTGGCGTCGCCAATATCACAGTGAGTGCGGGCGGAGCATCCAGCAACGCGCAACTCTTCACCGTTGTGGCCGGACAGCCCACGTGCAGTTCGGCATTGATCCCCCTCTACGACAGCAATAATGTCGAATACATCTTCGAGAATAACGAGTGGAACTCGTCGCTGCCGCAGTGCGCTGCTTTGAATGGTGTGGGCTTCGCCCTCTCCACCGCAAACTTCGCCCAGACCTCCTTGGGTTCACCCGCCGAATACACCCCAGCAACCTACCCCGACATCTTCTATGGATGCCATTGGGGCAACTGTACAAGTGCCTCGACGACCACATTGCCTATTCAGGAGAGCCAACTTGTAGCCGCAACCACCAGCGTTGATACGGTGGAAACCCCGACAGGTTATGCGCCCGAGCCAACGCAGAATTACGACGTCGCCTACGACATCTGGTTCAACCAGACGCCGACCGTCTTATCGTCGCAGAATGGCCAGCCAAACGGCACGGAAGTCATGATCTGGTTCAATCACAACGGAACTCCGCAGCCTGCCGGCTCGAAAATCGCAAGCAATCTGTCCATCGCCGGCTCTGCCTGGGATGTTTGGGTAGGCACTGACCCGACGTGGAACATCGTTTCCTATGTCCAAGATACTCCCACCTCATTTGTGAAGAACCTCGATCTTACCCAGTTCTTTAACGACGCCCAAACGAGAAACACCTCTAGCGGAGCACAAGTTCTGCAACCATCGTGGTACCTGATAGATGTTGAGATGGGCTTTGAGGTCTGGGATGGAGGACAGGGGCTGGAAATCAGTAACTACTCGGTAAGTGTCACCAGTAAGTAGTATTGCATTAACTGCACAACGCTACTCCGCTTCCATCAGGATTCATCAGGGCGAGGTTCAAACCTCGCCCTGATGAATGTGATATGTGCTGGGTCGGCCTTGCCAGTCGGTCTCTCGGTTATATCGAAGAACAACTTGCAATCCGCGTCCTCAGCCCAATTCCGTTTTATACCAGTTCCTTGATTTCAAGCCGCTGATTTGCTGTCACTTCCCCAAGCTTTTGTACTTTGCCCGAAGGCCAGTGCACTTCGACCATGCCTCCGCGCTCCGCCCCCAGTCCGAAGTGAAGGGTAAGATCGCTGCTGGATGCATAGCCGACGGAACTCCTAACGCATCGAATCTGTGTTCCGCTGGCGGTCTTCAAAGTCACTTCGGCGCCAATCGCCGAGCGATTGCTCCGTGTGCCGGTGAGCCGCAACTGCAACCAATGCTGGATCGGGGTCCGGTTCCACCACAGCTCGATCGGGCCGTCGAGCGAAGTCACGGCCACATCTAGTCGACCATCGTGGTCAAAATCCGCAAACACGCAGCCTCTATGCAATCGCGGCTCCGCCAATCCGACTCCCGATTCATTGGACGCATCGGTAAACTTTCCGCCGATGTTTCGGAAGATCCGATTCGTCATGCCATTATCAACATCCACTCCGCCACCGGCCACAAACAAATCCAGCCAGCCATCGTTATCCAGATCCACTAGGCCGCATCCCCAACCGCTCAGAGAATGCGTCAGACCCATCAATCCGGTCCTGACGCTTCCGTCTTCGAAATCACCGTGTCCGCTATTCAGGAAAACACCATAACCCTCGTTCCGCAGAGCAGTCATCACCAGATCATAGCGGCCGCTGCCGGTGATATCGCCAAAGTCCGCGCCCATTCCCGAAACGCTGCGACCGTCGCCGTTATAGGCTACGCCCGCTTCGAGTCCTATCTCTTTGAAGCCGTTTCCTGTGTTGCGATAGAGCAGGTTACGCGCATTGTCGTTGGCTACAAAAAGTCCGGGCCTTCTGTCTCCCGCAAAATCCGCCATGGCAACACCCATACCCTTGCCTAAAACCTCGGCGAGTGCCGCCTTCCCTGTAACTTCGGTGAACGTTCCGTCGCCGTTGTTGTGAAACAACTGCATGGGCTCTGCGCGGTATTTGTCCGGATGGCAGTACCGTCGCCTGTCTCCGGTGAACCCGCCGCCGCAAAGAACGTCGATTCCCGGAGCCCACTCGCAATAGTTGGAAATAAATAGGTCTAACCTCCCATCGCCGTCGTAGTCAATCCACGCCGCCGCAACCGACCACATTCCCCGCACGGACGGCAGGTTTAGACCGGCAGCATCCGTTATGTCTGCGAAGGTTCCATCGCCATTATTTCGGAAGAGTTGGTTCCCATGCACGCCGACAACAAACATGTCCTCATGACCATCGTTGTTGTAGTCTCCAACAGCCACGCCGGTACCGAAACCGCGCCCTGCCACGCCGGCTTTTTCCGTCACATCCGTGAAGGTTCCATCACGATTATTGCGGTAGAGGCGATTCCAATAGCTTCGATCGGTCTTCTCCAACTGCGGCATTGCAGCCCCGTTGACGCAATAGAGATCGGGCCATCCGTCGCCATCGAAATCGATGACTCCAAGTCCGCCTGCCAGAGTTTCCGGTTGATACATGTTTCCGGTCGCTCCTGAGCGGAGCGCGAAATCCAGTCCGCTGGTCGCAGCTCCGTCCACCATGGTAATGCGGGAGGTCCCGGCGGCAGCCCGCCCACGCCGCGTCAGCAGGGCGGCCATCGATGCAGCGCTTTTCAATACAAACTCGCGTCTAGTGGTGGCCATCGCCATTTCCTTGCCCGGGGCCCTGCAGCCAGGAGTTGGTCAGCCTGACCGCTTCCGCGGCCGCCTGCTTGGCCTCTGCATCTCGCCCCAGTTTGCGCAGCGCGCTCGCCAACTGTGCATGCAGCGCGCCTTTCTCATCCGGATAACCGGCTGCCAACTCCGGTTCAAGGTATTGGATAACCATCGCCGGATTCCCGATTTGCCCGTACGTCACTCCGAGCTGAACTCGGGTCCACGCATCCTTTGGTTGAACAATTGCTAGCTGCTTTAGGCGCGTAAGCGCCGCCGCGTAGTTCCTTTCATTCATCTCCAACTGGGTCATCGTTGTAAGAGCCGATCCCTGTCTGGGTTCGATTTTGAGCGCCGCCAGGGCCGTCTGTCGCGCGTGCTTCGAGTCGCCTTCCATGCGATACGCTTCCGCCATTTCTGCAAATAGCTCCGCATCATTCTGCCTGAACTCCAGAGCTTTGAGGTACTCTGCCAATGCCGCCGGCGCGTCGCCACGTAGCCTCAGTTGTCTCGTCCCGGCGAGCCGATGTCGCGCCGCTTCCGCGCTTAACCGTGATTCCGCTTGCGCCAATTCGAGAGCATAGCAAGCTTGGAGCCAATACGCCGCTACCATCTCGTCTGCCCTCATCCCGCTTTCGAGCAGGGGAATGGCTTCCGCATATGCCCCGCTCTTCACCAGAGCTACTCCACGCCACAGCGATTCGGAAGCGTCTTCCGTCTCGCTTTTGGGAAGATCTCTCAACTGCTCCCATCGTTCTTCCTGGTACAGCTCTTTCGCACCCAAGCTTTCTCCGCCCTGAGGCTGGACTGTAATCAAAGAGCACGGGGCCGCTGCATCGCGGAGACAATCCCAAACGGCTCCAGACACGTCGGGCCCTGGTACGAGGTTAGCGGGCCACTTTCGCAGCATTACGCTCAACTCAACAGGCGATCGCGCTCCCACAGACACCAGCCTGTCGGCAGCCTCCTGCCATTTTTGTTCGCCGGCTGCCAGCAGAGCTTCCAGCCGTAATGTCTCGGACCCTTGAGAATCGCGCATTTCTGCTTCCCGCAGGCTCTCCTGTGCCTGTTCGCGGTTGCCAAGTTCAAGTTGTGCCACGCCCAGTTCGCCCCAGATACCCCGTTGCTCAGGATCCGCGGCGACGGATTCCTTCAATAAGGACGCCCGTTCCTCGCTCCCCTCAGGCCGACCCAGCGCTCTGAAGCGCAGTTCCGTTCCTTTGCCCCGCTGAGTTCCGACCAATGAGTCTCGCAGATAGACCATGCGCGCAATGCAGTAGTCTCCCCATTCCATCTCGAACCGTTCAGTTCCGTTGGACCGTATAACGGCTGCTCGCAGCGCATTTGAAGCCAGGGAAAAATCCCCGAGCGCCGCTCCAGCCTTCGCCACATAAAGCAGCGCAACTCCATCATCGGCCGGGGCTTCGGCGGCAGTTTCCAGAGGAGCTAGTGCATCTTGCGCGTTCCAGCTTAGATACAGGTCTTCGCCGAGCAGGAGGTTTGCCAAGTAATTGCTGGGGGATGTTTGCACAATCCGCTTCAGGATTGGAATGGAGTGCGTATATTCGGCCCGCCGATGAAACGCGGAGGCGGTCTTCAGTTGGGCGGCGATATTTTCAGCCTCGGAGGCGGCGGCCAGCGTGGCCGCAAGAACCAGCGCAATCGCAAGAGCAGATCCCGAGCTCCCCAGGATTTTTGATGCGGAATTCTCCCAACCTCGGTTACGAAACCAGATCAGAATTCTGCCTCTTGACAGCCTCATCGAACCACACTCTCGGATACAAAAAACCCGTGACAAAAGAATATCCCATCTACCTATTGAAACGCACGTTCAGCCTTAATCGGCAGTTGGGGAAGTGTTTCTCGATCGATTTCAAACAACTGTGTGCGCGTCTCGTCTCTCGCTCGCGGAGATCACTCTTTCGTCCAGCGTCATGCTCCTTTCTGTCGCGCAAAAGGATTTCCCTGAGCGGTACACGACCACCCGAAAACGGCACGAAGCACGTGGTATCATCCAAATGTCACGAACAGGAGACTCAGCACATTGAAGCGAACAGCCTTCATTCTCGCCCTCACTGTTCTGGCCACAGCCCTAATTGAGACAGTTATAGCCGTGAGTGGCCGTGCAGCTTCCCAGCTGGCCGTCATCGCCATCGACTACCCATTACAAGGCTCGATATTTCCCCCTGAGATCACTGCTCCTACATTCATCTGGCATGATGCGGCCAATGAGGCGACGAACTGGCGAATCGACGTTGCCTTCCCCGATGGATCGCCGGAGATCCATGCTAAATCCAAAGGCGCCCCCCAAAAAATCGGTGAGATTGATGAGCGTTGTATTTCCGCGACCAACGAATTGCCGAAGCTCACACAGGATCAGGCCACTTCGCACACGTGGGTTCCAGACGACGCCACTTGGACGGCAATCAAGAAGCACTCGGTGGCGGGTTCGGCGACAATCATCGTCTCCGGTATGAGCCAGAGCGGCGTTGTCTCCTCGGGCCAGGTCTCGATCCAGACATCGAAAGACCCTTTAGGCGCGCCGATTTTTTATCGGGACGTTCCATTGATGCCGTCGCAGACGGAAAAAGGCATCATCAAACCGCTTGACGCGAACGCCATTCCTCTCATCAAGTGGCGCTTGCGCGATGTATCGCAGCCGGCCAGTCGCGTAGTGCTCGAGAACATGCACACCTGCGCCAACTGCCACTCCTTCTCGCGAGACGGCAAAACCATGGGCTTGGATATGGATGGTCCGCAGAACGATAAGGGACTCTACGCGCTGGTCACGATCAAACCGGAAACTGTGATTCGCAACCAGGACATGGTTTCCTGGAACCCCTCGCAGGACCTGCAATTCCAATTGAATCGCGTCGCATTCATGTCGCAGATCTCGCCGGACGGACAGTACGTTGTCAATACGGTGAGCGGCGCACAACGCGCCCCGCAGAACAATTTCTACGTCGTCAATTTCAAGGACTACCGCTTCCTGCAGGTTTTCTACCCGACACGCGGCATGTTGGCCTGGTACAGCCGTAACACGAAGGAAAGGCATATGCTGCCGGGGGCGGACGATCCACGATATGTGCAGACCGACGCGGTTTGGAGCCCGGATGGGAAATACCTTGTCTTTGCCCGCGCCGAAGCAAAGGAACCCTATCCTGCCGACGGCAAGATGGCGGAGCGCGCCAACGATCCAATCGAAGTGCAGGTAAAGTACGATCTTTATCGCATTCCGTTCAACGACGGCAAAGGAGGGCATCCGGAGCCGATCGTTGGCGCCTCAAACAACAGCATGAGCAATAACTTCCCCAAGATATCTCCCGATGGCCGTTGGATCGTCTTCGTAAAGAATCGCAACGGCCAGTTGATGCGGCCGGACAGTGAGTTGTTTATCGTGCCGACTGAAGGTGGAACCGCGCGGCGCCTGCGGGCCAATACCTCAAGAATGAATTCATGGCACAGCTTTTCGCCCAATGGACGCTGGCTTGTGTTCTCTTCCAAGGCGCGCTCTGTCTACACGCAGATGTATCTGACCCACATCGATGAAAACGGCAACGACAGCCCGGCGATTCTGATCGATAACTCGACCGCCGCTAACCGTGCCGTGAATCTCCCCGAGTTCGTCAATATTCCTCCGGGCGGATTGCTCAGGATCAGCACGCCTGCAGTGGATATGTACCGCAGATTCGATAAGGCCGTAATTGATGGCGAGACAGGCAATTCCGCTGCGGTAATCACTGAATGGGAAGAATTGGTCAAGGAAGATCCAAGCGATGCGCGGATTCAGAATAATATGGGAGCGTCACTAGCAAGAGCGGGCCGGTTTGAAGACGCGATTCCCTATTATCAAAAGGGCCTGGAACTCAATCCTCAATACAATGCTATCCATAACAATCTTGGGCGAGCGCTGTTTTCCGTCGGACGCCTCGATGAGGCGATTCATCAATTCGAGAAGGGATTGGAGGCCTACCCCGACTCAGCCGAACTCTACAACAATCTTGGACGGGCTCTCGCGCAGGAGGGGAAACTCGATGAGGCTAAGAAGAGTTTTGAACGCGCCTTCAAGATAAAACCGGATTTCGCCGACGCTCATATCAATCTTGGATCGGCGTTGTTATCTTCGGGGCATCTGGACGAGGCTGCTCAAGAATTCAAGCGCGCGGTCGAAAGCGATCCGCAGTCGGCGGAAGCTCACACATATATGGGCACCGCGCTTTACTACGGCGAAGGCAAAGTGAGGGATGCACTCGCGCAGTGGAGCAAAGCTCTAGAATTGAATCCGAATCTCGTGCTCGCTCTTAGTCAGACAGCCCATGCGCTGGCCGCGAGCCCCGATGCTCCCGATCGCAACGGCGTTCAAGCGACAAAGTTTGCAGAGAGGGCAGTCGAGTTATCCAAAGGGACGGAGCCCGTGTATCTTGACACTCTCGCGATGGCATACGCCGAGAGCAGGAGATTTGCAGATGCTGTCGAAACAGCGCGGCGCGCAGAACAGCTTGCGAGGAAGCTGAAACAGTTTTCTCTTGCCGATTCAATTAGTGAGAAGATTGAACTGTATCAGTCCGGGCAACCGTATCGAGACGAATTTGAAGTGAAACCTTAAGATTGGTCCGCTCTCTGACTCCTCAAAGACAGAATGTCAACAGAGCCAGATAGCCCGTAGTAGAGTGCTCCCAGGAACTTTGAAATGGTGCGGAGCAAGTCGAGAGACCGGCTCCGCACGCGCTCTCTTTGTGACCTCTATGCGCAGCAATTGCCTACTAATTGCCTGTGCAGACCGTTCCTTTCGACAGGAACCCGGCGGGTATTGAATTGGTGGCGACGTTCCAGTGAGATTGAAACACAGCCGGACCAACTGTTACTGCTGCTGCTGGACGCAGCTACGTCACGGTGATGACGAAGGTCTCCGTGCTCTTGACCCCGCTCGTGTTGGTGTAGGTCGCCACAAACGTATTGGTGCCTACGCTCAACGGAATGCTGTTGATCTGGCGCGAGGTGGAAGTGAAGCCGTTGGGGCCGGTTCAGCTTCACGATCCGCCGCTGACCGGCTGCGGTCCAAGGTCCACCGCGGTGCTAGTGGAAGATACGGTTACGGTGTTCTCCTCGGTCCAGCTCCCGCCGCCGTTCACGGAGATAAAGGGCGTGATTGGGGTGCTGGAGCCGACGGTGATGGTGAACGCCTGGGTGCTCTTGTCTCCGCAACTGTTGGTGTAAGTAGCAGTGTAGACGTTGACGCCTGCGCTCAGCGCGATGTTATCGATCTCGCGGGAGGTGGAGGTGAACCCGTTGGGACCGGTCCAACTCCACGATCCGCCGCTGACGGGTTGCGGGCCAAGGTCAACGGCGGTTCCTGAAGCCACGGTGACGGAGCTTTCCCCGGCTGCGCTCCAAACGCCTGCCACAGAGATATAGGGAGTGATCGCGGTGGGTGTGCAGGTCGTCGTGTTTGCCTTAGAGGTAGCCAGGCCAAGTTGCCAGGGAATCATGCCGTAGGGATCGCTTGCATATGCCGTTGGATTTGCGCCCTGGTAGAGAAACACAAGGTTCTTAGGGTTGTGCGTCACCTAAGGCAGGAGTGCTTCCCTCATTGTTGTTGGTGGCCGGGCGCTTGACGCCGTCAACCGGATTGCTAAGGACCGCATTCTGTTCACAAAGATAGTCAAACAGTCAGGACAGCGCCGAAAGCTTGCGGCGAATCGTGGCCGCGCCGAGGGAGCGAGTCTGCATGTCCTTGCGCCAGGCGATCACATGCGAGCGCGCGACGGCTCGAAGCGCTGCAGAATCTTTCAGACCCGCGAAAGACACAAACTCGGCAACGTCGCTTTTATAGAAGCGCCGCGTTCTTTAATTGGTGATGTTGTTGAGCCATTCGATTTCCGGGGGTACGTCTGAAAGCCCGGCATACTGTTCCGATGTCAGTGTACGTTCGCTATTGGTATTAACTAGCTCGTTTGCCACCGCCTGCCCTTTTGGTCATGTCCCTAGCGCGATAATGTATTTTATCGTGCACAACCTTGATGGGTGTTGAATCCAATCAACTGTGCCAACACTGCCGCCAACCGAATACATCTCCAAGAGCGGCGAAACCTAGAAACGCGCCTTGGCGGAGATAAGCGGCCAATATCCCGGATGATGCCTGGTAAGAAGTTATATTTTCTTTCAGATGGATTTTCTTCAGGAGGCGGAGCCCCGCTTCCTGCCAAGCATCTTGGCGGATCGCAGCGGGAGGCGGGACCCGTGTGAGGTAACGATCCTCTTTGTCCCAGTGTCGGTCCCGCTGGAGCGGCTTGCTGCCTGCTGGGTCGAGAACTCGGACTAGATCATCTTACGCCGATGCCCAATTTGTGAACAAGATTCGATTGTTGGTCATGGTCGACGTCGCAAGCAGGCACACGACGAGCACCACGATTGGATCAGGATTCGCCGCGGCCGCTGTATCCGTTGCGAAAGGACGTTCACCTTTCTGCCGGTGTTTTCTCTTCCCTACACGCATTACAGTCTACTGGCGCGCTGCCAGGCATTACTGCGTCGCTTTGTGGAGCACTGTTCGTGGGAGAAGGCAGCGCCGAAGTTCAAGGATGCTGACCGCGCAGCCGATTGCTCTACTGTGCGTCGCTGGTCACAAGGTGTGGACGAGTCAAAGCCGGCTCTATCTTTTCTCCGCAAGACGGCTGCGCGAGCGTCCCAGTGGCTGGAATCTGCTCATTCGCATCAGGACGAGTCGGCGTTCTTATCCTGGCTGACCCCGGTGCTCGAAGTCCTCTGCCCCATGCGCCGCTGAGAAAAAACCTTTTCCCCACCATCCTTGCCTGGGAACTCCGGCGTGGTTCTCCTACGCTGGGTTCCGGAGGCGAAAAGTGCTGTGGGTGAAGACGTCGAAAGACTAAAGCGGAGAACGCCGCTGCTGGAGTACCTGCGGCAGCACAACTGGGCAGGGCGGCCCGCAGGCCGATTCGAGTATGTCGGACTCTGTCCGCTACACAAGGAGAGTCAGCCGTCGTTCTATGTGAACGAGCGCAAAGATGTCTTCTACTGTCACGGCTGCGGGCAGGGCGGCGACCTGATCCGTTTCGTCCAGTTATCACGCGGCTTATCCTTCCGCCAGAGCCTGGCCAGCCTCGATCCGGAGATCGCTCCGGAAGCTGATTCCAGCACTGTGCTCGAGGAGGCCGCGGAGTTCTATCAGCAGCAACTGGATCGCTACCCCGAGGCGCTCGACTATCTCCACCGGCGCGGAGTGCATGATCCGACACTGATCCGGGAACTCGGCATCGGCTATGGGTGTGAGCTGATAGCCGAGATTGTCTGCAAGCTTTCGTAGCCTGTTTTCCGCATGTTTGTTGGCGAGGCGATCGCACCGGATCAGGACATCCTGGGAGTAAGGTTCTTTTGTGGATAGCATGTGGTATACGATTCGGGCCAGCTTGTGAGCGGTTGCGGTCACTGCTTCCGGGCCGCCGAGTCGCCACTTCATCCGGCGGTGGAATTCTCCAAGGTAGTTCTTTGCGCGGTATAAGCAATGAGCACCGAGACGCAGTGCGATAGCTGCTCGGTTCTTCACCTTGCGAGAGCGAGAATAAAAAACCTTCCCTCCGCTGACCTGCTTTTCGGGGCATAGTCCCAACCAAGACGCAAATGCTGAAGCGTTGCGAAAACGAGATACATCAGGACCGACTTCCATCAGAATGGTGTATGCAGTGAGAGCGCTGATACCTGGCACGTCAGTCAGGTCTACGCCGGCTATCCGGAACATCTCGCTCCTGAGATCGAACGTAGGCTCGTTGCCTGCCCTTTGGTAGGTCCACTCTTTGGTTCGTGGCGGCATCTCTTCAAGGCCACCCACTGCGCGTGGCAGTTTCCGCGTCTTGGATTCCAACTCTACGTCCAATTCGGCAATGAGGGACTGATAGAAACGATAGCCAACCAGAGACTGCCGTAATGCAAACAGGTGCTCCTCACGATAGTCTCCCTCCAACGACTTGGCCACAACCTCGCGTGGACTCCTTACACGCCAGTTGCAGAGACTCGCAAGTTTCATCGGATCACGTTCACCAGCCAGAATGGCATCCAGAATCTTCAGGCCACTGACTCCCGTGATTTCGCTCAGCACATGGTGAAGCTGCAGATTCACCATGTGCTGAGAGCCTTCTGCATATGCATGATGTGTTCGGCTGCCATCTGCACCAAGCTCTCTCGGTGCCTCCACAATGAGCGGATGACGCAGATTTCATCAGGTGGGCGGAAGCTTGCCTTCAGCAACCCAACTGAATGGAGATATTGGATCCACTGACAGTCGGACACATCGCTCTTCCGCCCGGGCACATTCTTGACGTGTTGTGCGTTTACAAGAACTACCTGAAGGCCTCGTCGCTCCAGAATCTGATAGATAGGGATCCAGTACACTCCCGTCGATTCCATCGCGACAGTGGTCACTCCGCATGTCTGCAACCAGTCAGCGAGTTCATGGAGATCTCGTGTAAATGTCCTGAAGGAGCGCACAGACTCGGTAGCCCTATCTGCCGGAACTGCAACGAAGATCTCTTCTGCACCAATGTCGACCCCAGCTGCGTCGGGATGGAGCAACGGCAACATCCGACTGCTCGCCTTACTCTTTTTTACGGATATTCTGGCCATATCAGGCTCCCTTCTGCTGGAACCTGCAGCCTGAGGTTACGAAACGAGCAAACTCCTGAACGTTCCCGGGTGCCAGGCCGGTGAGACAAATTACATGGCCTTGGACTGACGGTACGTCTGGGCAGTATTGCTCCGGCAACCGTGACCAATCTACGGGCACGGATTAACCCCGGATCTGCACCAGCGCAACAGGCGTCCAATTGCCGACCAGCGCGAATTAAGGTGTGCTTTTCGGTGCCCCGACGGATCTTCCGGCGCAATAGTACTCTCATGGTAACCGCGTTTAAGTGATTTTCCTACCCTGTACGCTTGTTTTCAGGCAACTCAAAGGCTATAAAAGATATGTCCGATGTAGCTCCGTCCCAAGCTCAGACCATCGGCCCCAAATATGGGGATGTTGGGGCGATTGTGAAAGCCCTTTATCGCGTATCATGGCCGTCGGCCAGAATCGTGATGAGGGCCTAGTGGGCTCCATGGCCGACAGCTGTTTTGTCCCGCCGGGAACCCCGATAATCTTGAGTTCAGAGATTGGACGTCGATCCTGATTGCTCATTGAAGCGAGGTACGAACCGAGGGCGACTTGATCTGTTGCCGCTGCGGTCGCCCGCTGATCCCAAGGCTGAGGTGTGAGTTGTGCCCTGATCCGGGTCTAGTCATCGATCCGTGATCTTGATCAGGCGTATCTGCGGCCGTGTGCAGAGCGCATTGCGCACCATCCTCAATCATCAACTCCCCGAGCCTATTGAATTTCGACAATCCTGTGCAATACGAGTCGCACAGGAACCCTACCAGATGCCCTAGCAAAGGGCTGCCCGCCAGCGCGGGTGCAAATTCACGCGGAAATTGATCCGCCACTATGCGCATTCTCGCGCGCAAGCGCGAAGGGATGCAACCATGGAAGTCCACTTCGAGTCAAAGATTGCCCCGATGGAAGGGCACGAGTTTTTGCTTCAATCACCTCAGCCCGCAGTTAAAAGACCCCGAAGGCCATCGAGCTCGTCTCGACGGTCACCTAGGCCGAAACCGCTGTCGGGCGAAATAACCCTTTGGGATCCTACGAGCACCTCGCAAGACGCAGTCTACTCGGGATCAGTTAACTCCACGCAACTGCCGGACGCATCTGACCGGGAGCAGTCAAATGCGCCCGCCGGCACCACATCTGTTCCGCGCGACGTGTTTGACCCGAATGGGGCCAACGTCTCTCCCGTGGACGATGCAGCGGCCGTTCCCGACGGTTCAGGCGAGACTCCCGAAAGAGTTGATCCCACTGCTGTCAACAATCAGGGAGCCGCGCCGCTATTGATGTCACCAGATACTGCGCCTGATGGGAATTCCGGTGAACCACTCATAACGACAAACAGTACTACATCCGAGCTTTATCCTGCACCAGTCGTGGTGATCGATGATGGGATCCACGACCTCGCCAAATCGACCGCAGAGGCGATTCCCGATTCCGAACTTGCATCCACTCCTGCCGTATCAAGGACTTTGGTGAAACCGAAAGCCGATACTTGTACGAGTGCTTCCCCAAGTGCTGGTCTTCGTAAACATAAGAAACGAACAAATCGGAGAGCTGGTGGGTCGACGCTGGGTGAAAGACTCGAAAACAAGGACCCGATGGAAACACTCAGCCACGATCTATCCCCTGAGGTCTACTGGATTTTGTTGAGGTGTTGTGGACACACTGAACAACAGGCGTTGCTTGACGCGCAACCAGGACCTTATCACTGCATTATAGGCACCATGAAGATCGTCGATGAATTGATTGACAGGCGCGCCGAATTTGATGGACAAACCGCGGCGCTCATGGCCGCAAATGACGAGGCCTCAGTCAAACAGCGGCGCGCGCTGCGTCAGTGCCTTCGAACAGAAGTGAAACGTGCACGCAAGGAGCTCTACGAGAAGTGGTTCCTCGACCTTCCGCGGAAAGCTGATCCATATTCGCACACTACCATCGGTTACGCGGTATATTCACCGCTCGGCGTACTGGCCCGCCAGCATGCTGCAGGTGCAACGCGTTGGCGCAGCGTAGAAGGCGGTGGACGTCAGCTTGCCGACGAGCATGACAAGATAGTACGGAGGCCTGATCCGGCTTTCAACGCAAATGGCAAAGCCAGTGAATGATCCAAGCACCACCGTGTTCTGAGTGTGTAGAAATCACGGACAAGTGCCGATGATACGGATGGACGATTCTATCGATACTAGGGTCTGTCATCAAATTAACCAGATGAGAGTGGCAGCGAAGTGAATGGCGGCCAAGAAATTTCTGGCGGTTTTGTCATAGCGAGTGGCAATGGCACGGAATAGTTTGAGTTTGGCGA
>Ga0187847_10000749_pt1 | contig 33333 bp, 23 predicted proteins | sample June2016WEW_4_10_FD_132458 | JGI IMG/M metagenome (GOLD analysis project Ga0187847, IMG submission 132458) | Peatland microbial communities from SPRUCE experiment site at the Marcell Experimental Forest, Minnesota, USA - June2016WEW_4_10 | ecosystem: Environmental > Terrestrial > Soil >...
CAGACCATCCGCCTCCACCCGGTTCCGCCTTCGAAACGCTTTAGCAATACTGTTGGAATCCATCCCTCCACTTCAACACACCGCGAATTCAAACGGAAGAATGTGGTTCCCCGAATGGATACGTTCAAAACCAGGACGTGACAAGCGTCTGTGAAGGCACAGGAAAATTAAATGATCTTGAATACTATCTGGACCGGCACCGTCGGACGGGTGATTTTCACGGCCAAGCCCCACTCCTCTGGGCGGCGTCCGCTTTACTCCGATAGACTGCCCTCGATTTCAATCCAGGCAATCTGATCTCGATTGGTTACGAAACATACCGTTGTGGGCGCTTCGCTTGTTCCTCCGGTGTCAGTGTCGAAAGTGCCGGAGTTGCTGGAGTGAGTGCTGTCTTGACCTGGGTTGTGATGTAGCCAAAGTCAACAGCGACATGCGTGGCCGCGAAACGAGCTAGAGACCTACCAATGACGACGACTCCATCGCATAGTTTGGGAGGCGTTCGTTCTTCGATCCGCGCACCACCGAGAGCGTCGGAGGCAGAAAGGTCTCAACGAATATCTGTGTAGGCGTGTCCTACACGGCCAGCAGCCTATGACAAAGTGGCTTTGGCACGAAATCATGTAATTAGGCCGCGAGCAGGAGTGCGGCATTGTGAAGTCTAACGAGGGCCCGAAGCTAATTCAGCTCCGGGCCCTCGTTAGAGTTACAAGGAACGCTAATTGATTACCCATTCCTCGTTGTTCCCACCGTTGCAGGTCCAGCCCTGTACGAGTGTTCCGGCAGCTGTTCCGTCACCTTGCACATCAAGGCAGAGGCTAGTATTGTTTGCGGGATGCAATACAAAGGCGTCGCCTGAAGGTACTGCTTCCCATGCCTGTGCTGAGGAACCGATGCAAGGCTGGAGATTCACCAACGAGCCGCTGGTGGAACCCGAGGCCGTCACGCAATACGGTCCGTACGAAACCGCGATGTTGTAATAACCGGCCGGCGTAACACCTGAGTTGTTGAAGACCCAGCTCTGTGCCCCCGTACCATTTGCGGGCCAGATGTCGATCTGGTTTCCAGATTCAGTACCGGATGCCCAGTCATCAAGTACCATGCCAGACGCATTCTGCGGAATCAAGGTGTGTGCGCCATTCAGTATGGGAACGACAGCAAGAACAACCACATTTCGGTTGTTGGGCAAGGTGAGGCTTTGTACGATCTTCGAGCTGTTGATCGCAAACGAATAGCCGTAAAGGTTGAAGGTCCTATTATCCTCGGTACCGCTGCTTGTATCGCGATGAGCCATAATCAGAGCAGTTGATTCTCCCGAATAGCTCTGCGGCGTGTACCAGTCACTGAGGCTCTGGGTAATCGCGGTAGTCGTGCCGTCGGTATAAGTGACTGTAAAAGTTTGCGCGGTCTGGTTGCCGTTCACTCCCGTGGCCAGCAGGTTCAGCGTGCTGTACTTTCCTGACGGCAGTGTGATGGTCGCACTGCTATACGCGTCTGGAGAATTCGCTGCCCCGAACGCAAACGTCGTACCGTTCCAGGATAGTGAGGAGCCGAGTAGATTGGACGAATACGCACTGCCATCATTGTCTAATCCGCCAGTTGTGAACGACGTATCGTCGGTATAGATGCCGTATACGTTGTAACCTCCAGAGGACGAAGTTGCCCCAGCCAGTGCGTTGATCAGGCCCTGTCCATTGGGACTTCCCCATCCGGTTGCCAGATCGTAACCAACAACCGCGCTATATGAATTTCCGCTGCCGTCACCATTATTTCCGGCAGTTATGTCATGAAACTCGCTGTCGTAACTCGACCCCGTTCCGATCGCGTAGATGGTAGGGTTGAGAAAGCCGACAGAGGGCTTGCTGTTATTGGCGGCCTGTTCATTGATGAGCGCGAGGAAACCTGCCCAGCGAGGTGCTGCAAGGCTGGTTCCTCCAACGCCCTCGGCGCACCCACCGTTGGCGCAATAGTAGTTGTCGGTATTCGCCTCCGCTGCAACATCCGGAACATTGCGCAGTGTGGTCGAACCCTTGTTCGAGGAGTTGATCACACCAGAAAGCTGTTGGTAACTGGGAATGGCAAAGCCATTGGTGCTGATTCCACCACCGCTGCCGACCCACGCGCTTTCAGATGCCCACGAACCGCCTGCACCGTTCGTAGTCAGATCTGTACCACCGGCCGCGGTAACATAAGGATCGTCCGCCGGGTAATATACCGGGGTAGACGAGCTATACGCGCCGCTGTCGTCGGAAGCCACGAATAAGTTCTGCCCCTGCGCCGCAAACTCCTTGAAGATTGGCTCATCGGAGGAGGGATCGGAAGGCAGCCAACCGACGGAAGCACTTAACTGCTTGGCCACATTGGCCGAGGCCATGGCATTGAATGTGTCCACGTCGCTGTTTCCGAAGTATTCAATCACTGTGGCGCTTGGCGCCATGGAAAGCGACTCATAAATGTCGATGACCGGCTCGCCGTCATCGCATCCAGAACCGCACGAGTTAGTAGTGCCGTCGGTGGAGTAATTTTGGACGGAGTTAGAATTGAAGGACTGCCCAATGGTGCTGTAGTAGAGTTCCACATCGCTGATGTTGTAATCCAGCCCATACAGACCGATCGTTTGGCCGGCTCCGGTGAGCGCCGTCCCGCCGTAGTAGGCCGCTCTTATATCACTGCCCAGGAAGGTGCCGCTCGGTCCCGATCCGGTCGTAAAGGTGTGCACTTCTCCTGGTTGAGCAAAGCGCAGATGCGGTTGTGGCGGAGAGAAGTCGTCCAGACCGGCAATGTGCCAAAGCTGTACGGCCAGGTCAACCGATGGCTCTCGATTTGGTGCATAAAACGTGCGATCTTCAGTAGGATGTTTATAAACCCCCATTGTCACATGGAACGTTTTATTGATATCTGATACCGATCCCTCGATATCTATGACCATTCGATTGGGACTCTTTGCAGTTACCGTCATCCCATTCACTTCCGCAAATCGGGCCACGGCATCATAGTCCTCTTCGGTCGGTCCAAATCTATCCGTGAATTCCTGCATGGAGAGCCACTGATGATACGAGGGGCTTTGAGGGTCGTAGATGTTTTGCAGAAGTTCGTCCAGTTGTGCTTGGTTGCGCAACGGAAGAGCGATAGCCAGCTTCAAGGTTTGTGTCGAAGAAAGCTGGCCCTGCAGTTTCGCCTGTCCTTTCATAACTACATCGCGAACATGGCGAGTTGGTAATGGTTTCTGTGCCAGTGCGGATAAACTTAAAAGGACAAATGCGGTAGTGCATAACGCTGCAGCGAGCTTTCGGGAAACAGCAGACGTACTAGTCTTCCTCATTTTGTTTCTCCTTGTGGTTAGGGGGTTTCCACGCCCTCGGTAACTTAGCTCCTAAGTCCCTCAGGCTCCTGTTTTCTCCGAACCGAGTAAGCACAGATAGGGTTCCGAGCGCATAATCTCCTGTTGATCTATTGATTTGTCCCTGCGTGGTGAGTCACGCCGTCAGGCACTGGTTTTAAGCCTTGCTGGTCTGGCAATACTGTAGGTGTGTTTGCCGGAGATAGTATCGAATCTATAGTGGTTTTGAAGGCTTCAAATGGAAGGGCGCCAATGACTGTCTTTTTCACGTTCACAATGTCGCCGTTCTGACTCATGGTTCCTATCAAGAAGGTCGGAGTACCACTAATCTCCATCTTCGCCGCTTCCTCCGAACTGCGCTGAATCACATCTACAAAACGGTCGCTTGTCATGCATGCGTCCAGTTTGGCAATGTCAATGCCCAGTTTCCCGGCGCGATCATTGAAATCGGTTGCTGTCAGAGTTGCTGTTTTGTCGGTAAACAGGCTGTCGTGCATCTCCCAAAATTTTCCCTGTTCTCCCGCGCAATGTGCTGCCCGGGCCGCTGGTATGGCACGTTCGTGGAAGGGCAACGGCATATCGCGGTAATAGAACCTAGCCTTGCCGGTCTTGATATAGACATCTAGTACCTGAGGGTAGACATCGTGCTTGAATCGCCTGCAGAATGGGCATTCGATATCGCCATACTCGATGATCGCCAGAGGGGCCGTCGCCTCACCTCTGAAGAGTTCTCCACTGACGCTCATGGTGTCGGGAGCTTTGATTGCCGGCTGGGCTTTGCTGCCTTCCTTGAGTAGCTTTTTCAATTCGTCCAGGCGATCGAGAATCAATTGCTGTTGTGCCTTCAACTGCTGCACATCATTCTTCAATGCAACGATGTCGGTCTCGTGCTCAGAGGTGGCTTGGGCCGTTCCCGCTACCGCGCCCAAAGAAACCGCCAGTGTTCCAGCGAGCACGGTTCGAAACATTGGGCTCGCAAGAGGCTTGATAAGCAGACTTATGAAACGCATTAGTGCATCCCTTTCGATACGACCATGTGTGTTCTGTATGGAGCCATGCCGGTTTTATGGCCGGGCCGAAACTTGTGTTGTTCACAAAGGAGCAATGAGTCTCTTCCCTAACTATCCACATCCCAAGCCCACACTTGCCGGCATAGTAATTGCCCTCAATCTCTTCCGGACCTTGGCAACATATCATCGCGAGCAGCGTTAAGGAAGGTCCGGGACAATTATGATTGTCCCGGACTCCTGTGCGGGCAGATCTGGGAGAATGCCAATTAGTTGTTGCTGAGAACCCATTCCTCGTTATTTCCGCCATTGCAGGTCCAAGCCTGAATCAGCGTTCCGGCGGCGGTTCCGTCGCCTTGTACATCAAGGCATAGGCTGGTGTTGTTCGCGGGATGAAACACATATCCGGTCGGAGCGGGCACAGCTTGCCAGGCCTGACCTGACGAGCCGTTGCAAGGCTGCAGGTTCACCAGCGAGCCGCTAGTGGAGCCGGAAGCCGTGACGCAGTACGGCCCATACGAAACTGCAATGTTGGAGTAGCCGGCCGGCGAGACGCCAGAGTTATTGAAAACCCAGCTCTGCGCGCCGGTGTTGTTGATTGGCCAAATATCAATTTGGTTTCCGGATTCCGTGCCAGATTGCCAGTCATCCATCACCAAGCCGGGTGCGTTCTGGGGGGCCATGGCATACGCGCCATTGGCAATGGTGGTAGAAGCCGTACTTCCACTCGGGCAGAATGTTACGGTGTAGTTTGCGCCTGTGGCACATGTATGCAAACCGTTGTTGTCGTCGTAGGCATACGCATATTCACCGGGACAAGAGTTGTGAATATTAGTTACATACGACTGCTCAGGCTGAGGCCAATTCCCAACTACGCATGTGGCACTGGTCCCATAGGCTCCGCGGCAGCAATACTGATCGGTATCGTACTCGGTGCAAGGACTCGCACAGTCCTGACCGTTCAGCTCGCCGGCGGGGCAGCTAGAGATGGGTCCACTTGTGCAAGTGGCCGGAGAATAGCAGGTTGAGTTAGAGACTGTGACGCCAATTGGGTTGTCAAAACCGTCAACATAGCTGACGTCGTACCAGTCGGTTCCGGAAGCGTCCAGGTTGAATTCAGCGAGAGAGGTACCGGCAACGCCCGTGGTGCCAGCACATTGCAATCCGGTTCCGCCGCATTGCCCGGTGGAGCAGAGTGCCGGGCTGGAGGAATTGCATCCGATGCGACCCCAGATACGGCCATTCCATCCTGGGTTAAGTGTAAATGAAACCGAAGAGCCAGGAGTCATTTCCCAGCCACCGTTAGAATATGTGGCTGGATACATACCTGGGTAAACGGTGTAGCTACAATTGTTTTTGACTGTAACGGAGGCTGCGTATGCGCCCTGCAATGGCATCACTACCATAGCCAGAGCAGCAAGCATAGTGAAAGCTGCTAGGACCTGCGTTCTACAAGTCAGCAGACGGATAATCGAGCTCATGGTTAATCTCCTTAACAGCATGGACAGCGAACCAATTAGGCTGCATAGCTGTGGTCGAAATCTACGTAACCAGACGATAAAATTACCCTAGTAACCACAAATCCCCCAATTTGTAACGCGCAAATTCTCGATTCTACCCACTGCAGAATGGTTACGAAGAGGTAAATGAGCCGCTACTCGCAGGTGAAAAGTCGGGATTTTCAATCAAAATCTTCCGTGGTTTATGAAGGCATCTGTTGCCGATGAATCCTCTACAAGTAATTTATATAGTGTGGTTTACGGCTGCACATTTTGTTTTCCTACTGCCCCTGCCGGAAGCTAAATGACGGTCTTCTGCGCCACCGAATAAGTTAATCGAAAGTCGGTGGCTAGCGTACGCGCAATGGAATTACGACGGATGAGGTGGCACCGCTCATTGTCTGTGCCGTGACCGTAAGAGCATAGTCTCCCAACGGAGTCACATACTGTTGGGTGCCGGTGATCGACCCTGTGGAAATCGAGACGCCAACCTCCTGTTTTGGACTGTTGGTAAAGTCTGCTACATGCGTGGCGAGCGAGCAGGAAGTATTCACTGGCGCCCCCGAACAGCTTAGGTACACGCGCCCGGTCTCACCTCTGGAGGAAAGCGATAGCATGGTGCCGCCCGAACTACCAGTCCGCAAAATCACCGGCTCGGCCTTCATCACCGGTCCGGGGACTTGTGGGATCTTATAGACGCGCACATAGTCAATCAATAGACCCGAAGGATTCGGGGTAGATTCGTCCGGTGAACCCGGCCATTGGCCACCGACAGCCAAGTTGAAAACCAAACGAAAAGGATTGTTGAATACCCACCGCGCGCCGGCCGGAATGTCGCTGGCCGTACGGACGAAGAACACATTGGCAGGGTCATCCACATAAAACTGAATCATGTTGGGCGACCAAATCACGCCGTAGACATGAAAGCCATCGTCGACGCGCCCGCCGTTGGGAAAGAAAAAATTCTCGAAAATGCCGTTGCCGCCGAAATAGCCCGGACCGTGAATTGTGGAGCGAATGGAGGACGGACCTAGATTAGAGGAATTTTTCGGATTGAAGACGTTCTCCATGAAGTCCACAGAACCGCACTCTGGCCAGTCGACAGCTCCATAGTTACTCCCGATCATCCAGAATGCTGGCCACAAACCGGCGCCGACTGGTAGCTTCATGCGTGCCTCAATACGGCCATACTGGAATTCTTTAAGGCTCCTGATGCGGGCGGATGTCCAGCTCCCCGAGTGTGTTTTCATTGCCCGAAGCACCAAGTGACCATTGCCGTCCTGAGAGGCGTTCGGGTGGGATGCATCACAGGGCGAAACATTGGAGTCAAACGCGCAGTAAACTTCGATCTCTTTGTTACCCCAACCGTTGCTGTTGCCAGTATCGTAGGCCCAATTCAATGGGTCAGGCGCCGCGCCTGAAGCACCGCTGAAGTTATCACTCCAAACTGGTTTACCCCAGGCAATAGAACTAGCCACCAAATCATTGGGCAAGAAAGCTGTTGAGCGTCCTGCCCAGAAACTGATCCCACTTACAAGAAACAGCGCTGTTCCAATGACAATGCCTATTTGGAGAAGACGCTTCCTTGAAAAATGAAGAACTTGCCCGGCTAGAGAAGTGATTCTCGGGAGAGACGCTCCATCCGATTCCCGCGCCGCCGCGATGTTCGGTAGCCCATTACAATGCTCCGCCAACGCCTCCTCCTCACCCTCGCCCGGTTGTAGGGAGTCAAGAGGAATCTCCGGTATGTTTTCTACGCGCACGAATTGAGGAACGTATTGTCCGATTGGCAACACTAGTCGTAGAATATGAAACCGGCCTTCCGTCTCATAGAATGCATCCAGTCGCTTACGTAGAATGCGGGCCGTCACCCGCACAATCGGATCGGCATGCGAATCGAATCCCATCTCTTTGCGGCCCAGCGCATGAATAGCAATGCTGGACTCACGAATTTCTTCTGGCCGGCCTTCGAAATATTTCTCGCAAACAAACGAAAGCATCCGCGCCAAGTTCAATGATCGAGCAATCGGCGGATACGACAGGAGCGTTGCAAGCTCCTGCATTTCCTCTTCCATAGAAGCGAGCGTAGATGAAATTGACTGGCTCATAAGATTGGACTACAACTATCCTTCATAGTGTTCCACAATCAGCAATTCTAACCGGAGGGAAAATTTCTCCGGTCTGCCTGTGAGGTAGTCCAAAGCAATCAAATGCGTGCCAATAAAAAAATGGGAGCAACGTCTAGCAGTATATTGAAGTAGCCTTTTCCGTGCAAGGACATTAGCCGTTTTGAAACGCTGGGGTCAGATCGCCGCTATTTACAGCCTGTGTCAGCCACTCTGCGTGATCGTAATCGCGATAAGATTTCCGCATTGAAGCGCAACGGGTTGCGAGTGGGCTGGTGGAGCTGATTGCGATGCTTGCGGTTATGACGGATCACCACGGCGATGACCACGCCAATCCTCAATTGGTTGAAAGCCGGTGCGGCGAGCACCTTGGCGCGGAACCTCACGCTGCTTCATGTCCAATAGTCGATGTATCCGATGCTACCACATTGGCATGACAAAGGGATTTCGCTGTTGTTCAAGCGGATTACAAGCATCCTCCATGGGGACCGGATCTGTGCGAAGAATATAGCGATCTCACAAGATAGACGGAGCAAACGGCGTCAATCGTAGGGCCGGAAACCTGAGCTCAGTCAGCTATGGCTGGCCCTTCGCACGTTGTCCCCGTTCTCGCAAATCGTTACAGCTTCTACTGACTAGGTGTAGGGGCAAGCGAGTCCTTTACTGGTTCACCCATATCGTCTTTTGCTGGCATGTGCGCAGGCCGTTCACCGACCGATGGAACATCCGTTCCAGCCGGATAGAGAAGAATCTGGATCGAGCCCCAATCCGCATCCAGGCTCGCGCTAATTTGCTTGCCCAATCCAAGTGTCTTGAGTTGGTTGTCGTCGAAGGCAAAGTTTTGTACCAAATACTCTCGTACGACCATGGCTCTGGCCTGGGTGAGCGCCAGATCCTTCTGTGTATCGCCTGTCATGCCGGCGGAGACTACGACCACCGCAAGCCCAAATTGATTCTTCGCCATGAACTCGCCGGCATCATTGAGCATTTTTTGGTTCTTTAGTTTAGCCGAATCCCGATTATCGAAGAGCTGCCTGGCTGTATACGCAAACGTCTTCAGGGGTGCACCTTGCGGGAGCCCGGTGATACTATTGGCCGCTAGGTCGCTTAAATCTTCATATCCACGCTTCTTGAAGTATCCGCTCAGAAGGAAGGTATGTTTCAAGGCCTCCATGTTTTCCTGAAAGTCCGTTATTCCGGTCTGCGCATGGAGCATTGTGTCGTGCAATGTAGCCGTAGTCTGTTCCAGGTTGCTATAGAGTTGTTTGTCATTCACCAGCGCGCCCACCGTCCCCTGGCCCGCATCGATCTTAGCGGTCATTGAGTTCAGATGCGCCGTCGCCTGGGTGGCGTTCTGGACGGCTTGCTGACTGCTATCGAGAATACCACTGGCAGTTTTAAGCATATCCGACATGATCAGCGGCTGAAGACTTTGGAGAGTGTCGCCGTTCTTCACTTCTGGTTGTCCATCCGATCCAAATGAAATGGCCACGTACTGATTTCCCAGCAGCCCTTCAGTTTCAATGGACGCCACGGAGTTCTGCTTGATAATCTCGTGTGTCGAATTATTGAGATCCATAATTACCGAGACTTTTCCGCCCGCGGTGTGCGGCAATTCGATGCTATGCACTGTTCCACTATGAACGCCGCCTACTCGCACGTCAGCTCCATCAGCGAGGCCTACGACATTATTGAACTGCGCCCTTACGCGGTAAGTGGAGCTAAATAGATATTGTTTGTTCCCGATAAGGAAGACCCCGGCGACCAGGATTGCCAGTGCTATAACGATAAATGCTCCCAATCTAGCCACTCGTGTCATGTGTCCTCCTATGTCTGCTTCAGGAATTCTTGAACGAAGCCGATGTTGCTTTGTTGAAGATCTTCAAAGCTACCCTCAATCACCACATTGCCCTTATCCAGAAGGGCCAGGCGATTCGCAATCGTTTTTGCGCTGTGAAGATCGTGAGTCACAACGATGGATGCCATTTGATGCTCATGCTGGAGTTTGAGAACCAATTCGTCGATTTCTCCAGAGCTAATCGGATCGAGACCCGCCGTCGGCTCGTCGAGAAGTAGAATCTCCGGCTCCAATGCGAGCGCACGCGCGAGGCCCACACGCTTTTGCATTCCGCCTGAGATATCTGAAGGCATCTTGTCAAAATCACGTTCCATGCCTACTTCAGCAAGCAACTTCCTCACGCGGTCAGTCTTTTCGGGCAGCGACATTTCTCTTCTATGATGCTCAAGCGGAAACCTCACGTTTTCGCCGACGGTAAGCGAATCGTAGAGTGCCGCATGCTGAAACAGAAAACCCATCTTCTTCCTGAATTCGCCGAGTTGATCGAGAGATAGGGTGGCGATATCTTGACCGTGAATGGAGATAGATCCTGAATCTGGTTTCACGAGGCCGATGATGAGCCTCAAGAGCACGCTCTTCCCTGTTCCACTGCGCCCCAGCACCGCCAGGGTCTCTCCGCGGTTCACGCCCAGGCTGATTCCGTTCAAAACCCGTTTGCCTTCAAAGGACTTGTGCACGTTGCTGACGGCGAGAACAGCCGTACGCTCGCTTGACTCAGATTGGTCTGGCTTCATCGCAATGTCATACGCTGTAGTCATATATCTCTCATGAGCGTACATCGAGGGTTACGGGAAAAAGACGAGAATGAATTTCACAAGCACAACGTCTGCCAAGATCACGAAGAGAGAGGACAAGACAACTGAGTTTGTGGCTGCACGGCCTACGCCCTCCGCACCACCCCGTGTGCGCATTCCCTGAAAGCAGGCGATGAGGCCAACGATTAGACCGAACACTGCAGTCTTGAAGGTAGGTGGCAAGAAGTTATTGAAGGTGGCGCCATTGAAGCCGCGGTCGATGAATTGGCGCAGCGAGACGGGCTCAACCAGTGTCTGAGTAAGCCAACCGGCAAAGACACCTGACGCATCCGCGACAAGAGTCAGCAGCGGCAACATCAGGATGCACGCCACGATGCGAGTGGCCGCCAGAAGTCTGCACGGATTGATTGCGGATGCTTCAATTGCATCGATTTGCTCCGTTACCTTCATCGATGCAAGTTCCGCGCCTATGCCGGCCCCTACTCGTCCGCTGACTATGAGGCCCGTGACAATCGGCCCCATCTCCATTACAACGGTATAAACGAGTGCCGAAGGCAGCATCGATTTCGCCCCGAATCGACTTAAGCTGGAACGGGCCTCCATGGAGAGGACGGCCCCGATCGCTGCGCCTGCCATTGCAACCAGCGGCACAGACATCGATCCAACCTCATCAAGATGCCGAATCAATTCGCGCCATTCGTAAGGTGGCGTCACCGCAGCCTTTAAAACCTGCCATGAAAATATGCCCAGACTACCGAACCACTCGAAGAAATCGCTCATCAATCCCATGGCAGAGTTGGCATTCGATGAAACGGGCACGGCCCGCTGCCCCGGAGGCGTGAGATTGGTGCTCGTAGCGGACATGGTTCCGTGACTGCTCAATGATTTGGATCGGGGTCTAACGCCCCGAGTGAATTGTTTAGATGCATTCTCGATAGCAAGGAGTGAGTCGGCTATAAAAGAACTGAAGGGCAATGTTTCCGCCCCTATATGTCAACAGACTATGGCTAGAGCATTGCTGAACTTGAACTGGTTGCTCCTGGTACGACCTGCGAAGTCAGCGACAAAATATGGACCGTCAAAAAACTAATTGCTAGCACCGCAGTCGCTTTTTGATTTCGGACATGAATGTTGCTTTGAAAAACAACCTTTCGGCGAAGCAGATTCATGGATGAATATTGGATGCCACCACTGAGGTCGGGATCTGGAATCGCCGCTCGTGATAAGCGCGTTAAACGATCACTCGATGGTGTCGTCTCGCCTTTACTTAACAATGCTGAGCCGATCGAAATAGCGTTATATTTTCTACCTCTTTTAAGGATGATCAGGGACATGAATAATATTCGAATTGCGACGCTAACGACAACTATAATCTCCTCCCTTAGGTGAATCGAGCGCTTCCCTGCAGGTGAATGAGATCATCAGTCAGTGCTGACTGAGTGCTGTTCGATTCCGAACAGTGGCGTCCGAAAGCGCACGGCGGTCGGGACGCATTTGCTGTCCAAGCCTTTCATTTTCATACTGATAACCGATCGTCGTTGTGGCAGATGGAATGCATCCAATGGAGAGAACATGCGGGCGAGCGAATCCGCGTGGGGAGGGTGCCGTCTATGCTGGTCGACCTAAAAAATGCGTTGCGGCAATTGCGGAGATCGCCAGGGTTCGCTTTGGCTGCCATTCTGACCCTGGCGTTGGGCATCGGCGCCACCACTGCGATCTTCACTCTCGTACACGAGGTTCTCCTCAAGTCACTGCCAGTATCGGACCCGGCGAGCCTATGGCGTATTGGGGATAACGAGCAGTGCTGCCACAATTCGGGCTTGCCCGACTACACGGACAAACCAAACGACTGGTCTCTGTTCTCGTATCTCCAATACACGCAATTCCGCGATAACACGAGCGGACTATCGAGCCTCGCAGCCTTTGAGGCCTCCGACCAGGAGATGGCAGTTCGGCGAGCCGGCAGTCGAGATCCGGCACAACCCTTTTATACGGAATTCGTCTCGGGGAACTCCTTCCAAACTCTTGGGTTGCGCGCCTATGCGGGGCGGCTGCTGGAGCCGGGCGATGACGTGACCGGGGCGATGCCGACAGCGGTGATGAGCTTCCAGATGTGGGAACAAGAACTGGGACGTGATCCGTCCGCGATCGGGTCGGCTTACCTGATTAATGGCCAGCCGGTAACCGTGGTCGGGATTGCGCCGCCGGGGTTTTATAGCGAGCGTCTGAGCCCCACCCCACCGGCGTTCTGGCTGCCGCTGCATCTGGTGACGACAGTGACGCCGCTGGATGCGGATGCATTGGAGCGTGGCGACCACCAATGGCTGAACCTGATTGGGCGGCTCGCGCCGGGAGCAAGCGTGACGGCGGTGCAGGCGCAGATGCAAGTCGAGCTGCAGCAGTTTTTGAAGAGTCCGCTGAGCAAGACTACGGGCCGCGAGCTGGCGCTGATTCCTTTGCAGTTTTTGCGCCTGACCGCAGGCGGTGGCGGCGTGCAGCGCATGCAGGACCAGTACAAAGACGATCTGCGTTTACTGATGTGGATTTCAAGCTTCGTGCTTCTAATCGCGTGCGCAAACCTTGCGAACCTGATGCTGGCGCGGTCGGTGACGCAGCGGCAGCAGCTTGCCGTTCGAGCGGCGTTGGGGGCACAGCGAAAGCGACTGGTACAGCGAGCTCTAGTGGAGTGCGTAGTGCTGGCCACGGTGGGCGGAGTGGCAGGGATGCTGGTTGCGTTGGGAGGGGCGAAGCTAATTTTGCAGTTGGCGTTCCAGCACAATCCGATCAGTGTTACTGCGAGCCCCTCGCCGATTGTACTGGGATTTGCGTTTGGGGTGTCACTATTGACGGGCTTGCTGTTTGGGGTCGCGCCGGCGTGGATGGCGGCGCAAGCGGATCCTATTCAAGCGCTGCGAGGAGCGAACCGCTCAACCGGGCGACACACAACCTTGGCGCAGAAGGGACTGGTAGTAGCGCAAACAGCAGTTTCAGCAGTGCTGCTGTGTGCCGCCGGATATTTGATCCTGAGCTTGCAGAAACTGGAGCATCAGCACTTTGGATTTGAGACGAACCAGCGGACGATCATTCGGTTCAACGCGCAAACGGCGGGGATGCAACCGGAACAGCTGGACGATTTTTACCAGAGGCTCGACATCGCGCTCTCAAGCTTGCCGGATGTGAAGCGGGTGGCATGGTCGACGTGGAGCCCGATGGATGGAAACAATTTCAGCACGGATGTCTACATCGCAGGCCAGCCTACACCGCTGACGGGCTCGAGTGTGAACCTGGCGTCGTGGGTGCGGGTGAGCCCGCTGTATTTCGCTACGGTGGGCACAAAGCTATTGCAAGGGCGAGAATTTGCAGAGAGCGACAATCGCACCGCGCCGAATGTGGCGATCGTGGACGAGGCGTTCGTGAAGCGGTATCTGCACGCGGAGAACCCAATAGGTGAGTATTTCGGTGACGCGGATCCATCGAGCACGGGGATGTTCAAGATAGTGGGCGTTGTCGAAGACGCGCAGTACTGGTCGCCGAACGATCCGCAGCAGGCAGCGCGCCCGATGTACTTTGTACCGGCGGCACAATGGGCCGAGGTGGCCACCACGATTCCGGATGCGGCAATATACGCGAAGTCTGTGGCCAATAACCATTACATGGGATCGTTGGAGATCGAGACGCGCGATGCCGCGCCGGATCTTGAGGCACAGGTGCGGAACACGCTGGCGGGAATCAATCCAAACCTGATGATCACCCGGTTTCAAAGCTTTGCCGAACAGATGAATTTGGGTTTCAGCCAGCAGAGCATGATCGTACAACTTACCTCGCTGTTTGGGCTGGTGGCGCTGACGCTGGCGGCGATTGGACTATATGGAGTAACGGCTTATGCGGTGGCGCAGCGGACGACCGAGATCGCGATTCGCATGGCATTGGGAGCGAATCGCGTAAACGTTCAGGGGATGGTGCTGCGCGGGGCGCTTCTGCAGGTGGGCCTGGGGCTCCTGATTGGAATTCCGGCAGCCATTGCAGCGGGACATTTGATGGCAGCAGAGCTTTTTGGCGTGAGCACGTGGAGTCCGCCGGTACTTGGAATGACGACGGCGATGCTGGCCGCGGTAGCACTGGTGGCCGCCGCGGCTCCGGCACATCGTGCCGCGAGCGTCGAGCCGATGGAAGCGCTGCGCGGAGAATGATAGAGAGATCCTTGGCTGGCGAACAGCCCAAGGCGCGCTTCCAGCGTCGACGCAACTTGAATTGTGGGGTCGAATAACCCTGAACCCGCGATCTCATCGACACTTGCTTCGCCACTCAACAGCATCCGGTCGACCTCCAAATTCAAGATTCCGGCCTGTCTGCATATAGAACCCCACAGGCAGCGACGAATCCCCATCATGCTGGCAGAGATCGAGCGTCTTCAAAATGAAATATCCGAGCAATAGAATGTTTGGTCTTCAGCTACCCGCTTTGGATACGCTTCAGTCCCTCCAGGACCAGGTGCATAAACTCAAAACAAATAGCGAAGAGAAATCTGTTGCACTCGCGGTTTTGTTAGAGTCGCATCATACACGCCGAATTCTCCGCTCGTTGTTATGTTCTGCAATGAGGTAAGCGGGTTAACGTCGAAGCGAACTGAGTTTGAAACGTTAAAAACTTCCCAGGAAAACCGGATGCTGTTGCGTTCATTTATTTTCAATGTCTTCGACAACCCGGCATCGGCGCCAAAGTAGCCGTCGCCGCGGAAGTTGTTGCGCTGTCCGGCTTCGCCCGGATATGGGTTGCGCATATTGCCCAATGCTTGAGAAGGATTCGCAAAAACCTGCGCCTGCCCATGATCGATATGAGCGCGGGTGTGGATCGGCCCCGTCTGAACCATATTGCTCTGCTCAGCCCAATCGGTTCCCCAACCTGCTCCACTAATCACACTGAAAGGGAGCCCGCTGGTCCAGCGCACAACTCCGGAAAGCTGCCAGTTTCCGATCACTCCGTTCACCGTGCGGTTCGCGCCTCCCAGCAGAGCCTTGCCGCGTCCTACCGGAAGCTCAGCCACCCAGATGCCGCTGACGAGGTGACGAACATCGAAGTCGGACACGGCGCGATTCAAGCGTGGGTCCCAGGCATTGAGGATGGCTCCGAAGCTGCTGCCAGCGCTGGTGCCCGTACTGGATGAGAATATCGTGCGCTCGCTGTCCGATCCCATGTCAAGAGACTTGGAAAGCGTATAGCTCAACTCCATCTGCACCCCTTGACTCATTTTCCGTCGCAGCGTGATCTGCCCGGCGTTATAGTTGCTGTTTCCAATCGACGACCACGCATACATGCTGGCGTACTGACGCGGCCAGAAGCGATTGGGCGTGCCTCCGCAACCAGGAGCGCAGAGAATATCCAACATGTAGAGGGACCCCGTCTCGTTGCCGGGAAGCCAGATATTGTAGATATTCTGGGTCGCACTCTGCCCCCCCCCGGCCGCATCCGGAAACATGTTCTCGAAGTATGGGATGGCGGCCACGCTGGTAACTCCCGCATACTTTTGCTTGGATAGTTGGGCAGCCGCAGAGAAATAGTCCTGACCTGATTTGGGGTCAACCAGATCGAGCGGTTGCGCGAGGTCGATTTGCTGCAACTGGTGGCGGCCAAATCTTCCGATGTAGGCGATCTCCAAAGCGAATGTGCGATGCAATTCGCGTTGAATCGAGGAATTGACCACCTGCGAATAAGGCGTCGTCATGCGATCGTCGAGGCCGTGGGCAATTTCGAAACCCGTCCAAAGCGGATCGTTTGGCGCTAATGCTGGGTAGGTAATCGTGCTTGCGGGCGTGCCTGTTATATCCGGAAGTTCATGAATTCCCGTGAAGCGCGGCGAGGTACCCGGAGTGAGCAAGTTGGTAGGATTGGTGATGCTTTCGCTGAGCCCAAACGACCCGTACTGGTCGAAGAGATTGACGATTCCCTCACCGTAGTGGTCGTAATAGATGCCGTACCCCGCGCGGATTGAACTCTGCTCCGCACCGCCGAAGAGTTTGTGCCAGAAGCCATGCGCAACTCCGGGCGAGAAAGCAACGGCGATTCGAGGTGCGAGATTTCCCTTCTGCATCGTCCAGTAAGCCTTCAATCCCCGTGCCTGCCCCGACGGTGCAAAAGAAAGATCCGGTTGCACGCTATTGCCCAGTCCCGCCTGCTGGCCTCGAGTCTTGAACCACTGGTCGATACCCGCTGTGGGCTGCACCTGTTGCCCATGACTCTCGAAAGGTGTCTGAAGCAGCGTCTGGCGCAATCCGAATGTCAACGTGAGATGAGGCTGAGGGCGCCAGGAATCCTGCAGATAGTATTCAAACTCGCTGTTCTTGAATTCGCGATCTAAGATTGCTCCAGCAGGCAAAAGATTCGCTGTGCTCCCTCCCGATGCAATCTGGTAGTTGGATTGCATTGTCACCAGATCCAGAAGGCCCGCAAGATTGCCCATCGCAAAGTTGTAAGAATCAGCAAAGCCGCCGGCGACTGCCGGATAACCAAATGTTGCTGGATCGAAACTTTGCCCGGTGTTGGCAATGCCGGCATCGGCCAGCGCATAGGCGTTGGTGTAACCATAACTGTATGAAAAAGCATCGGAGCGACGGTGATCGAGGATAAGTCTGTAATTAGCGCCGAACTGAATCGTATGCGCTCTGCGCGTCAAGGTCACGTCATCGACGATGTTATGAACTGGAATATCGACAAGTGTGGTCCTGGTCTCGGCATAGAGCGAACTGATGTTGTAGAAGTTTGCGTACGATCCCTGACCGATACCGCGACTGCCGTAACCCTGGCGCGTGAACCCATAATGCAGATTTTGGATTAGATTGGGAGAGATATTCCAGGTGTCTCCCACCACAAATCCCTTGCTGTTATCCGTGTTGGTGGCGCTGGCAGGCTGGCCGGGAAACTGCGGCACATCGGCGGTCTTGTCGTTCTGGAGATTGCCCCTGACGAAAAACCAGTTGCGCTTGGATAGCATGGAATCGAAGCGCGCAATATAGGTGTTCAGCGCCGCCGGATTGGGTGCCGACCAACTATAAGAAGCCGTGTTCAATCCATCACCGGCAGACAGACCGTTCGGTGCCGGATATAGGTTGAATACCGCCAGCACGTTGGGATCCACGCCAGGGCTCCACGGGCGATTGCATAGCGCTGAACAGATAGTGTCCATGCTCGCGATCTGTGCGGGGTCGAGGAGGGTGGGAATGCCCTGAGTGGAGCTCAGATACTGGATATTCCCGGCGCGCATCGAGAGCGTGGGAACGGTCATAGTCTGCTGCTGATTTTCCGCGGTTCGCTGTCCCTCGTAGTTCACAAAGAGGAAAGCTTTGTCTTTCTTGATAGGACCGCCAAGCGAAGCTCCGAAGGTATTGCGAACAAGTTTGCTGGGCACATTCGGAAGCGCATTCGATAACTCCGCCTGCTTGTTGAACCAGTCGTTGGCTTCGCCCAGCGAGCTCCGGTTGTATTCGTAGAGGCTGACGTGAACCTGGTTGGTACCGCTCCTTGTGACCAGACTGACTTGCGCGCCAGAGGAGCGTCCGGTGTCAGCGCCAAAAGCATCGGTCGTAACGCGAAACTCCTGAACAGAATCGAGAGTGGAACGGAGCGCTCCGGTGAAAGCATACCCACGCGCCTGATCGTTGTTGTCCACTCCATCCAGCGTGATATTGCCTTGGTCGGAGCGGCTGCCGCTCGAAGTTCCGCTGCGGCTGTCATGACTCTGGTCGTTCGTTTCGCCGAGATACAACACTCCCGGTTGCAGACTCAGCAAGTCTGGAACGTTGCGCCCCTCCATGGGCAGCGATTGAATGGTTGCACCATTCACCGCATCCCCCGTGCTGGCGTCCACGAGATTCAACCCCTGCGCGTCGCTGGTCACCTGAATAGCCGTATGCAACACTTCCACAGATAGAGAGAAGGTTTGTGTGGCCGGCTGATTGACCAGCAGTTCGACAATTGCGAATTGCGCGGCGAATCCTTTCGCCGTTACGGAGACGGTGTATGTCCCTGCGGGTACTCCGAGAAATCGATATTCTCCTTTGGAATTTGTAATGCACGACGTCGAGAACCCTGTTGTCGTGTTCTTCAAGGCCAACTCGACACCCACAACGGCCGCGCCCGAAGAATCTGTCACATCACCACGCAAGGACAAAGTGGAACTCTGGGCAACCGTGGCGGCCACTAAACAGAGCAACCAATAGATCTTTAAAAGACGCCATTGCCAACGCATTTCGAATTACTCCTGGTTCTGCGATGCGAGGCTTCGCGGCGTGGGCTGAAGAGCTTCCTTAAGCGCTCGCACTAGCAGTTCATTTTGCGAACGTGTACGCACGCCGATGCGGAAGTAATGTTCATCCAGGCATTCAAAGTTTGCACAGGAGCGGAGGACCACACGATGCTCAATGATGAGCCGCTGCCAGAACTCGGCGCCATTGCGGTTTTCATCGATTTTCATCAGCAGGTAATTGGCCGCGCCTGGAAAGACGCAGAGCCCACGGGCCTGCAATTGCTCAGTCAGCCAACTGCGCTCTGCTGCATTGGTTGCGCGAGTGTTAGCAATCGAAGGCCGATCATGAAGCACTATCCGCGCCGCTTCAGCTGCGATCGAGCTTACGGGCCAGGCAGGGATGCGGGATTCGATGGCGACTCGCATCTCCGGACAACAGACCGCATACGCAATACGCAATCCGGGCATCGCAAAGAATTTGGTCAACGAGCGCAGAACGATCAGCCGTGGGCTCTTCGCGGCCCATTCCGAAAGGCTGTCTCCAGGAGCATAGTCGATGAACGCTTCATCGACTATGGTGGTCGCGCCCAGCGCCGACGCCGCTTCGTGCAGTTGGAGCAATTCTCGCGCGGGCATCAGCCGTCCCGATGGGCTTTGCGGATTGGCCAGCAGTAAGACCTGCGGGCCTGAGTCCTTCAGCCTGGCGACAAGCAGAGCGCCATCCAACAGGAATCCCGTCTCTGGGGTCGATGCGAAGGCACAGCATTCCACGCCGCACGTTTCCAGCACCTTTCTGTATTCGGCGAATGCAGGAACGGAAACCAGGCATTGGCGCGGGCGAAGGGCACTGAGAGCGGCGCCGAGCAACGGCATCACACCGCTATTGATGGAAATTGCCTGTACGTCCACCTGCGCGTAGGCGGCGATCGCATCTTTCAAGGCGACGTAGTGCATATCCGGATACGCAGTCAAAATTGTGCGTGCGCGGAGGGCGTCGCAAAGAGTTGCGACAACAAGATCGGATGGCGGGTGCGGATCGATGCTGGCGCTGAAGTCCACTAGCGATGTCTCAGGCACGCCGAACTCAGCAGCCAGTTCGCTCAGTTGTCCTCCATGCTCCGGTAAGAATCCTTTACACATGTTTCTTCCTCAACGTAAAAAAGAGCATTCCGCCAAAGCCAAGCAGAGAAGCCACGCCGACAGCCTTCCATGCGCGCCGCGCGTAATTGCGGTTTGGCAGCCGGAATTCGCTGCCCAGATGCGGGGAAGTGATTGCTTCGCCTGCATACTTGTTGGTCCCTCCGAGCCGAACACCGAGCAGGCCGGCCATGGCAGCTTCCACTTGCCCCGCATTCGGACTGTCATGCTTACCGCCATCCCGGAGCCAAACCCAGGCGGCACGGATTCCGCAGGCTTGCTGGATGAACTCTGCAGACCCACAGAGCAGCAAGGCCGAGACGCGTGCTGGAATGTAATTGGCAACGTCATCCATGCGCGCAGCGATGCGGCCGAAGTAGAGATACTTCGCGTCCTTGTGTCCAATCATCGAATCGAGAGTGTTGATCGCCTTGTAGGCCATCGCCACAGGGACCCCGCCGATCGCCAGATAGAAGAGCGGTGCAATCACACCATCCGACAGGCTTTCGGCAAGTGTTTCCACCAAGGCACGGCAGATTTCCTCTTCGCCGAGTTCACCCGTATCGCGGCCAACGATACGTGCAACCCGCAGACGCGCTCGCGGCAGATCTCCGATTTCCAGTGCCCGCATGACCTCACCAACCTCATCGAGCAGGCTGCGTGTGCTGAGACAGGTACTGGCCAGCCAGACCTCCGCAGCTGTTGCGATTGCCGGATGGTTGCCCCGCAGGTGCTTCAACAATCCGTATACGCAGAGCGCGGAGAGCACCGGCACTCCTACTGCGACCAGTCCTCCCGCAGCCAGTTCGATACGCTTTCCTGAGCAGCGACGACGAAGCGCTCGTTCGGCGGCGTCGATACTCCAGCCAATGAGCCTCACTGGATGCGGCAACCATTCCGGATCGCCGACGCACCAGTCCAGTGCATAGGCTGCGGCAAACTTTCCAGGTTCCATCAAGAGGGCCCCCTCGCGGCCTGATTCACGACCTGATCCGCGTAACGCGGCAAGCCGAGCATTGCGAACACGGCTTCCAGATCGAGGGCTCCGGCAAACGCATCGGCAAGCATGTCCAACTGCCGGCAACGCAACTCACCCCACGCGACCAACCCGGCTGGAGCATTCAATTGAAGCGCGGCGCGTGCTGCTCGCAGGAATGCATGCCGGAAGGAGTCCCGATCAAAGAGCCCATGCAGATAAGTGCCGAAGATGCGACCATCCAGTGAAACGCACCCATCGGGAAGATTCTGCATTCCGTCGTTCTGCCGCGCAATGAATGCAAAGACCGCCGCCCCTTCGAGGTACTCGGTTGTGCCGAGGTGAATCTCGTAGCCGCTCACTTCACAGAGATCGGTCAGCTGACCGAACAGCGATCCGCCGCCAAGCATCCCGCGCGTTGGAACCGTTATCTTGTCGTGCGCCATTACGGTTCTGATGGGAAGCAGGCCGAGGGCCTTCTCGATTCCCTCACGTTCCATTCCATGTGGATCGAGAATCTCTTTGCCCAGCATCTGAAATCCTCCACAGATGCCAACGATCAGCCCCCCTTTGCGCGCAAATTCCTTAAGCGCAGGCTCAAACCCGCACTCGCGCAACCAGCGCAGGTCGTCGACCGTCTGCTTGCTGCCGGGCAGGATTATGACATCCGCGAGCGCCATGCTGTCTGGATCACGAAGGTGCTTGAGAGCCACACATGGTTCAGCATGGAGTGCGTCTAAATCAGTGAAGTTGGAAATCGACGGAAAGGCGATGACGCCAATGCGCAACCTCCGCGAAGGCTCCGCATTCTCCGTCCACGGCGTTTCAGAGCGCTGGTCGAACCCCACGCTGTCCTCTTCGTCAAGGGATAAGTGCCCAAGATAAGGAATCACTCCCATACAGGGCTTGCCCAGGCGCTGCTCGATCATGCGAACCCCAGGCCAAAGCAGCGAAATATCGCCGCGGAACTTGTTGATGACGAAGCCAGCAATCAGAGCGCGCTCATCAGGGTCCAGTAGCTCACAGGTTCCCAGTAGAGATGCGAAGACACCACCGCGATCAATGTCCCCCACAAGCAGGCACTTCGCCCCCGCCATTCTGGCCATGCGCATGTTTACAATGTCATTCTCTTTCAGATTGATCTCGGCCGGAGAACCGGCGCCCTCCAGAACCATGACATCGTTTTGTGCAGCAAGGATGCGGTAGCTCTCTTCCACAACAGGCAGGAGTTCGGCAACACGAACTTCGTGATAGTTACGTGCATCGAGCTTGCGCCACACCTTGCCTCGTACCACAATCTGCGCTGCGGTATCGCAACTAGGCTTGATGAGGATTGGATTCATGTGTACAGACGGCGCAATACCTGCAGCCTCGGCCTGCAGCGTCTGCGCGCGCCCGATCTCGTAGCCGTCCGGGGTGGCTGCAGAATTCAGCGACATGTTCTGCGACTTGAAAGGCGCCACGCGATAACCTGCCCGCGCAAAGATACGGCACAGTGCAGCTGTCGTGAGCGACTTGCCCACATGCGAGGCGGTGCCGAGCACCATGACGGCCCGCGCCGTCATCGAATTCCCTCGCCAATTGAAGAGTGTAAATCCATTACCACGCTCGCGACCATCGCGGACCCGCTTTTGTCTCGTCACGCAGATGGGAGTCTACCCCACATTCGAGTTCGATCTGGCGCGCAAACAGCCAAATCAAATCGGAGAGACGATTGATATAAGGAAGCGCCTGAGGATCGATTTCAGCGCCGCTTCCCATCAAACGAACGACACACCGTTCAGCACGCCGGCACACAGTCCTGGCGACTTCGAAAGCGGCAGACTCCACATGGGCTCCCGGCAATGACCAGTCCGAGAGAATTCCCTCCTTGGCCTCGATGGTATGAACCATCTCTGTCAGTTCATCGACATCCGTTGCAGAAAACGGCGGACGCGCCTTCTTGCTTTCCGGCGGAGTGGCCAGCGATGATCCAACGCGGAACAGCGTCTTCTGGATACCGTGGACGGCACTACATATCTCCGGATTTTTACAGATGCTTCTGGCAAAGCCCAGCGTCGAGTTCAATTCGTCCACCGTTCCATATGCCTCAACTCGCAAATCCGCCTTGGAAACTCGGATACCTCCGGCAAGGCCCGTCTGGCCGCCGTCCCCTGTCTTCGTTGCAATGCTCATGATTCTTCTCCTTCTCCGCGTCTGGCCGCAATGACCACCGATCCGTAGCGCGCCGTTTTTTCACAGGCTTCCTCTTCAGCTATGTCGAAGAACCTTGCGAGTGCATAGCGCATGACGCCGCGATGCGTCACGATGGCTGTCGTCATCCCCTCTGCCGCTTCGAGCAATGGCGCTATCGCGGCTTCAATTCTTGCTGTGAATTTTGCGTATGATTCCCCGCACGGCGCGCTCTGCATAGGGAAATCCCTAAGCCATCGATCTGCTTCTTCGGGAAATTGACCTTCAATCTCTTGCCAGTTGAAACCTTCCCAAAGGCCAAAATGGATCTCCCTCAGTTCCGGCATATAGCAGACATCGACACCGATACGATGCGCGATGGCTGCCGCCGTCCACGATGCGCGGCGCAGGTCGCTCGAATAGATGTGCTCGATTCCCAGCATTGCAACTTCGTTGGCGAGACGAATCACTTGACTCTCGCCAGCGGGGTTCAACTCTGGATCACTGTGACCGCAAAATCTGCCGGCCATGTCGGTTTCACCGTGCCGAATAAAGACGATGGAGTTCATGCCCGCCATACCCCGCAAAGGTAGACTGCCAACAAAGTAACTTGGCTGGTCGCGCCAAAACAATCGCCCGTGATTCCCCCAATTCGATTCTTAAAGTACAAACCGCTGAGGAGCGTCACCACCGATGCAGCAGCAACTGGCCAAACCGCCGCCTGGCGCATCATGAAACCCACAACACCAAGGGAGATGAGCGTCCCCGTTGCCAGGGAGATACCAGACACTTGGCGGGCAATACGAGCTCCTTGACTACCCTGCTCACCAGTACCAGGCAGCGCGGCTCCGAGTGGAAGCACGACCCAGCGGCACAGAACTTCGGCGGAGATAACATATTGCACGAAGCTTCCGGCGGGTAGGTATGCGAGCAGCAGCACGCGCCCTCCTACGGAAAAGAACAGTGCGAGGGCGCCAAAACTTCCAATCCGGCTGTCCTTCATGATTTCGAGAACCTGCTGCCTGTTCCATCCTCCTCCAAATGCATCAGTTGCATCTGCAAGACCGTCCTCGTGCATCCCCCCGGTCATCAGCGTTGAGAAGAGAACGATCAGAAGCGCGACGACCGCGATGGGCAGATGCGTCGACAACAGACAGTAGAGTCCCGCAACTGCGGCTCCCACCGCGAGGCCAACCAGAGGAAAATACTTCACTGCGCGCGGCAGTGCGTCCGGCTTATAGGCAAGTCGGTTCAGAGGCAGACGGGTCAAAAACTGAAATGCCGCTGCGATGTCCTGAAAGATTCCGCTCATTCGTTTGCCGTACTAACTCCCGCCGATGAAAATGTAGCCATCTCGCTAAATAACCGGACAGAAGATTCGATCAGCGGCATGGCCAGTACCGCGCCCGTCCCTTCACCCAGCCTCATCCCCAGCTTGAGAATCGGTGTCAGTCCGATATGCCGAAGTAGGTGCCGGTGTCCAGGCTCTTCCGAGCAATGGCCAGCTAACAGGTATCCATTAACTTCAGGCGCGATGGCATGTGCAATGGCTGCCGCTGCCGTGGAGATAAAACCATCGCAAACAACGGCCATCCGATTGGCCGCAGCGCAAAGAATGAAGCCAGTCATGGCCGCGATTTCCAACCCACCCACACAACGAAGAATCTCCAGAGGCTCCGGTGTCTCCACTGAGGCGCCGAAGTGCCTCTTCAGCGAACGCCTGAGCACATTAAGCTTGTGGTTCCTCGCAGCTTGATCGAGCCCGGCACCGCAGCCAGTCACTTCGGCGACCTTTCGCTTCGTCAGCACCGCGGTAATCGCACTCGCGGATGTCGTGTTGCCAATACCCATCTCCCCGACGGCCACCAGTGTTTGTCCCTGCTCTCTTGCGGTCTCCGCCAGATGAATGCCGGTCCCGATAGCGGCTTCAACGTCTTCCTCTGTCAGCGCCGGCTCGCGAAGCATATTCCCGGAGCCGCGTCGCACTTTCATCCTATAGAGCCCCGACGCAGGTTCGAACTCTGCATCGACACCCACATCCACCACTGTAAGTTGAACATCGTGCAGTCGCGCAAGCACATTGATTGCCGCGCCGCCTGCCACAAAGTTGTGCACCATCTGCGCGGTGACCTCTCGCGGATATGCACTCACTCCCTCCGTAGTCACACCATGATCGGCGGCAAAAACGTAGACGGCGCGCTGCAATGGAAGCGGAATACAGCCAGAAAAAATCGAGTACATCTGAGTTGCAATGGCCTCCAATTGGCCCAGGCTGCCGATTGGTTTGGTCAGGCTGTCGAGCCGGTGTTGGGCTTCGCCCGAGTGGCGGGGAACGATCCTCTCAATGCTCGCAACCACGCTCGCCAAGGATGTGAGAAGAATCTGACTCATAAAGCATGCTCCATTCGATCCCGCATTCGCTCCATCAATTTTGGGCGATGATGCGGTTGGCAGTTGAAAGCGATCTCAAGGACCTCGGGCCGCAATATCTCTTCAGGCGAACCTTGCCGCATTGGCTCATCTGGACTCATCAGCCATACAGAAGAGAACGTTCCCTGAATTAGTGCAAGATCGTGCATCGAGGCAACAATAGCAATCCCTTCGCGGCGCAGCAATTCGATCAGATCGATCATCTCGAACTGACGCCCGATATCCAGGTGTTGCATGGGTTCGTCCAGCAGCAACAACTGCGGCTGTTGCGCAAGGCCGAGTGCGATTTTCACGCGTTGGCGTTCGCCCCCACTTAGTTCGTTGAAGACACGCGACCGTAATGACCAGGTGTCCGTCAGTTCCATGGCTCGCCCCATCGCCTCATAGTCGGCGGCGGATAATCCACCAAACATCTTCAGAAATGGAGTACGCCCCTGCTCCACAAACTCTTCGACCGTGAACGAAAACGGAACATCGACGTTCTGCGGCACGAACGCCACCGATCTCGCAATCTCCCGTTGCTTTAATGACCGCAAGTCTCTGCACTTCAGGTGCACTTCTCCTGCCCCAGGAGTGAGTGTGCCAGCTGCAAGGCGCAACAAAGTCGTCTTGCCTACGCCATTTGGGCCCACTACCGCTATGCATTGATTCTCGAAGACACGGGCATCAAGATCCTTAAGAACGGTTCTATCCCCATAGGCAAAACCAACATGTGCAAACTCGATCAAGGGCTTTATGACATCACCTCCTGCTTGGTTTTGCGTAAGAGGTACAAAAAGAATGGTCCCCCGATGAGAGCCGTCAGCACGCCCACCGGCAACTCCGCCGGAGCAATTGCAGTGCGCGCAACAGTGTCCGCGACCAATAGAAAGAGCGCTCCGGCCAATACGGTCGCCGGCAGCAATCGCACATGGTCGGGCCCCATCACCATGCGCAGCATATGGGGAACGATCAATCCCACGAAGCTTATTAGTCCACCAAGAGCCACCGCCGCAGCCGTCAATATTGATCCGATCACAATGACGGCAATACGTGTCTGTTGCACGGAAAGGCCAAGATGCGTTGCATACTCCTCGCCCAGCGCGAGCGTATTCAAGTTTCGTGCCAGCGGAACAGAACCCGCAAGTCCAACGGCAAACATCGCCGCCACAATCGCGAGTTGCGGCCATGTTGGTTGGGCAATTGTTCCATGAAGCCATGAAGAGAGGACGTGCATTCCCTGTCCGAAGTCATGATCCAACACCTCCAGAAAATACGACGAATAACTCAGCATGGTGCTGACCGCAAATCCAGCCAGGAGCAATGCAACCACCGGGGTTCGACCGTCTACGCGCGCCAGCCAATACACAAGCGTGATCGAGCCTACGGCACCTGCAAAGGCCAGCAGCGTGGTTGCGCCGAATCCGGCCATAGAAATCGGAGGCAGCAGAAATACTCCTATCGAAGCGCCGAGCACTGCCCCGCCCGAAGAGCCAATGACGTAAGGATCAGCAAGAGGGTTTCGGAAGAGCCCCTGGAAGAGCAGACCGGAAACGGAAAGCGCACCGCCCACGAGAAGCGACGCCACAATACGAGGCAGCCGGATCGCGAAAAGGATGATGCGCTGATCGGTGGAGAGCGATCTGCTACCAATCATCTCACGCGCCAGTAGCCATATTGGCACATGCACCGCACCCATTCCCGCTGCAACCAGTATCGCAATCACCACCGAGACAGACAGAATCGCTAGCAGCCAGGGATGGCGATGCTGCGTCCGCTCATAGCTCTCGCCCTCCTCGATCACCTCCAGCGCCACGATTCACCTCCAAGAGTGAACTTCATACCGAGGCGGAACATGAACGGCAGCGACGGATAGCCGAATGCCTCGCTGTAGTGTTCATTCAATAAGTTCTGTGCATTTGCTTCAATGGAGACATGCCTGTTCGCCTGATAGCTGGAGGTTAGGTCCAATCGCTGATACGCGGCATCCAAATTACGATTGGGCAGCAGAAGCGTGTTGCCGTAATTGGCGTCGGTAAGATAATCGCTGTCGTCGCGGCTGCTTACAAGCGTGCCGCGAAGACTTGCGAAGATACGTCTGTGATGGTAACTGGCTTCGAAGTAGCCGGTGTGAGGAGCGATTCGAAAAGGACGCGCGCCGACGAGAGGGGAGTAGGCCCCGATCTGAATCGAGGGGAAGATAGGGTTGTAGCAGGGATCATCGGGAACAAGCGGATTGTAGGGCGGAGGCGGACAGAGAGCCGAGCTCGAGAAGGAACGTTGAATCTGGGCATCGACGTAGGTATATCCGGCGCGGGCGAAGATATCCCGGTTGAACTGATATTCGATTTCCGTTTCGATCCCTTGAGCACGATACGCCCGTGAGTTCACCGTCGCACCGAATGCCGCCTGATCTGCTATGGCGCTCGGAACACCAAGGGCGATGAGGCCCTGCTGCGGGATGTATTCGATGCCGTTGGTGAACTCATTGTGAAAGAGTGTCAGACTCACCCTGCTACGGCCATCGAGCAGTGATTGATCGAGCCCGCCATCGTACGTTCTTGAATCCTGGGGACCGATGGGAGCTACGTGGTATTGCGCTATCAGTTGGCTCCCGTTCGGAAGAAGTTCTAGCTGATCATAGAGAGAATCGAGCTGATCGAAGACAGCAGGCTCTTTGATGCCCTCACCGAAGCTGGCGCGCAGCTTGGTGCCGCTGATTAACCGTCCTGCGCCCCCTTGCGCTACCCGCCATGCAAGCGACGCTCGGGGCGTGCCCGTAATTCCAAAGAGACCGTTGTCTTCAAGACCACCACCAACGGTATAGAACAGCCGGTCGTTTATGCTTCCCTGAAGTTGGAATGTATAGCTATAGTTGCCACGCTCGATAGAATTCAGTGGACTTGGAGAAATTGCGTACCCGCGCTCGTCTTCATAACGGAATGCAACCAGCCCCAAAAGGTGCGGGTTGAAGCCGTAGTCCGACTGTGCGTAGACAAAGTCCTTGTCCGTCGAACCGGGGTAAGTGTATGGATATGGTGGTCCGTCGTTGGACTCCAGCGCCTGGCCGCTGACGGTATATCCGTTTGCCCCCTCAATCGTGACGGGCACTCCAAGCGTATAGCCAGACTCTGGAGTCCCTGCAGGCGCAAATTCGGTGTACTGTGATCTCAAGCGCAGCCCGCCATACCGTAACAAGTTATGCCAATTTGCCGTGGTCTTGTCTTCCCATGTAACTCCGAAGTAGGCGTCTTCATTGGTCTGTTCGGCTTCGGTTGTAACGCCGTAAAGTAGAATTGCACCTGGTGCTCCGGACGCAACCTGATCATGGTGTATAGTTGCGCGAAGGCTGGATGCAGCCGATATATCCCAACCGAAGTTTCCCGAATATGTGCCGTTGTGATACTCGTCGCCTGCTATCGCATTACTGCTGTCAAAGCGAGAGTAATCCGAGAAGTAATCGAACTTCCGATACTTGCCGCCAGCCGTGCCCTCCTGCCGGTACGTTCCATGGTTGCCGCCGTCGATCAGATAGGTCAGCTGTGGAAGCGCCGTGCTTCCTTTCGCGGTCGTCAGGCTGATCACACCGGCCAGCGCATCCGATCCGTAAAGGACGCTGTTGGGACCACGAAGCACTTCCGCCTCCGCAATTGCGGCGCTCGCGATGTTAGCAAACTCAACCGATCCACCTATGTCGTTTACCGGGATTCCATCGATCAGAACCTTGTTCGCATCGCTGTCTCCGCCGCGTATGAACACGGAGGTCGTTCCTCCCGCCTGCCCGGTCTCCGTTGCCTGCAATCCGGGTACAAACCGCAACCCCTCCTGAATGTCCCGCGCGCCCTGGTAATCGGACGCATCCAAGATGGTCACGGCCGCGCCCAACTGCACCTGGGGCGTAGGAGATCCAGTCGATGTAACCGTAATCTGCTCGGATAGAGATGCTATCTGAAGGGCAAAATCTACCGTTAGTTCACCGCTATCGCTGGCTGGATTGAGCAACTTCTCTGCCATGCTGAATCCCGAGGCAGTCACTCGCAGCCGAAAGCCGGAGCTGAGGTTTCGAGCAATGCGGTACTGTCCTTTTCCATCGGTAGCCACAGACGCAACCGGCGTGCCGTTTTCAAAGAGTTCTACTTTGGCGTTTGGAATTACCGCGCCCGACGAATCAGATACGGTACCGCGAATTGCGGAGATCTCTGCAGCATATGCGATGGCAGTGAAGGCGAAGATGGGACTGGCAGTCCATCTTAATAGGCATGCGCGCGAAAATCGTAACATGGCTTTCCCCTCGGAAGATTTGAGCTGAACCGGTCTCCTGACTTGCGCCTCAACAGCTAACGGCTGCCTTCCCGGAATCTTCTCCAGTGGCAAACAAGCCGCGCCTCTTCGCTTACAGTTACGGGGTAGTGGCGGAATTGCACCGCGCTTCCCGATCATCCAGCTGTTATGTGGTTATGGTTCGAAGTCGTTCTTACCTCTCACGGATGAATTTGCTTGGTTAGTCACGGATGAAACTGCTTCGCTAGCTCTTCCAATGCATCGAAGGCAACTGGACTCGGAAGATTGATGCGGTCGTCAATGTAGTAAACGCGATTGCTCTTGACAGCCGGCAGGTCGTCCCATCCCGGCTGCCCTCGAATCTTCTCCATCGACATCCCCGATGCTCGTATGAGCAGGATTGCTTCGGGCGCCCGCGCCAACATCGCTTCCAGACTCACTTGGGGCCACTCCTGTTCGAGGTCGCTAGTAACGGAGTGACCACCGGCAATCTCGATCAGCTCTGTGATGAACGCGTGTTTGCCAATGGTGACAATCGGGTCATAACCTACCGGCATCAGAACGCTCACCACCGGCTTACCGTTTACTTGCCGCCGCACTGCTGCTTCGCGTGCGCGCAGCCTTGCGATCAACTCTCTCGCGAAATCCTCCCGGTTGAGCGCCTCTCCCAAGCTTGCAATGGATTGGTATATCCCTTCCACACCATGCGCCGTCGAGACCATAAACACGACAATGCCGAGCCGTTCTAGTTGCTGTAATGTCTCGGTGCGGCTCATGTCCACGGTGCCCAATACCAGGTCCGGATGCAGCGATAGGATTGTTTCCATCGAAGGAGTCAAAATCGATCCAACGCTGGGTTTGGTTTTAGCTTCCGCCGGATACTTGGTGTAGTCGGTCACCGCAATTACATCCGCACCTGCTCCAAGTGCATATACGTCATCCACAACACTTGGCATCAAACACACCAGCCTGTGCGGACGCTCGGGAACTTGGACTGTGCGCCCTAGCTCATCCACAACCGTCCGTGCAGCGCATGTGGGAAGCGCAATTAAGAGAACTATCCATACGCTCATAAGCTTCACACCTGTACCTCCTCATTTCGCGCTTGCAGCGCTGCTCTAACCAGTGAAGCGGCCATTGCGGGGTTCCCCCGAAAATGAAGATGCACATAGCTCGCAAGCACGTTTTTGAATCGATATCCTTCGATCTCCTCGCGTCCGGAGAGCGAATACTTTAACCGATACGTGGTCGGTATGTGTGCAACAGGCAGTGCGCGCGAGCAGTGAAAGCTATGTCCACGAACCTCGGTTCCCTTGTCGCCCAGCAAGCAATCCGCGATGAATTCGACATTGACATAGCCAAAGCGCACCAACCGCGGTGTCATTTCGAACTCCATCGGAAGTACTCCGGCCATGGTGTAACTATGCCCATCAAGCGTTGTCAGAGCTTGGCCGAGATAGATCATGCCGCCGCACTCGGCGTAGACCGGCTTGCCTGATTCCACGAACGCGCGAATTTCGGAGCTCATTGCAGTGTTGCGGCTCAGTACATCTGCATACAATTCCGGGTACCCGCCGCCGAGATAAAGGCAGTCGAGATCGTGCGGAAGCCCTGCATCCGAAAGCGGGCTAAAATCCAAAATCTCTGCGCCATTCTCTCGGAGTAGATCGAAATTGTCTTCGTAATAGAACGAAAATGCCTTGTCCCGTGCAACGCCAATACGGACGCGCGTTTGTCCGAGGCATGGAGCCGGGATGATTTCGCTCTCCGCCGTGGCATCCAGCCGCGACAGATTTAGCAACGGCAAAATGTTGAGATTCCGTCCTGTTTGCGCAAATGCTGTCAAGCGATTCTCCACCGACGTTGTCTCTTCTGTTGTATGCAGTCCCAAATGTCTTTCAGGAATCGCGATTGCCGGGTCGGTCGACAGATAACCCAGCAGCGGCGTCGTAGTCACGGAGAGAATCGAGGTTTCGAGAAGGCGATAATGCCGATCGCTTCCAACATGGTTCAGCACAATCCCGGCAAAATGTACCGCTGGATCGAAGCTCTCGAAGCCCTTCACTACGGCGGCAATGCTGCGCGCGCTCTTGCCGGCATCTATCACCAGCACGACAGGCAGAGCCAGGAGCTTGGCGATCTGTGCTGCGCTTCCTTCCTCGCCGCCGCCAGCCACGCCGTCGTACAGCCCCATCATGCCTTCGACGATCGCGGCATCCGCGCTGCGGATTCCGCTCGAAAAAATCGCGCGATTCGCCTCATCATCCAACATCCAGGTATCCAGGTTGCGCGACGCTCGTCCGCAGATGGCGCTATGGTGTCCGGTATCCAGGAAGTCCGGCCCGCACTTGAACGGCTGCACGCGCAGGCCGCGTTCCCGCAACATTGCCATCAGCGTCAGTGCAACCGTTGTTTTGCCCACGCCGCTCGCCGTTCCAGCCACCATGAATGCAATCATGACTGGCCTCCGATGCTTCCCTTAAGCGCCAGAGGGAGTCCGGCCACCATCAGCACCACATTGTCAGCAATCGCCGCCACTCGCTGATTCAGCTCTCCCAGCGCATCGCGATATATGCGCCCTGCGGGGAATGGCGGCACCACTCCGCTGCCAACCTCGTTGGACACCAATACCACAGAAGCAGGCACTATACGCAGCGCTTCGACAAAGCCGTCGAGACACTGCTCCATGCTCGTTGCATCGGATTGAGCGGCCTCCATCAGATTGGACACAAATACAGTCAGGCAATCCACCAGCAACAGGTCGAAGTTCGCTCCGTGGTCGATAAGAACACGCGCCACTTCCAGTGGTTCTTCCAAGGTCAACCAATGTGCGGGTCGATCTTCCTGATGACGCCGGATTTTTTCGCACATCTCTGCATCTCGAGCCTGTGCCGTCGCAACATACGCCACTCGCGCAGACTTCGCGGCAAGCTCCTGCGCCCAGCGGCTCTTGCCGCTGCGAACGCCGCCGAGAACAAGCGTGACCGTCTTGCGGTCTCTCTCTTGCATACATTACCTCTGACCGCGGAGCACAATCTCTCTGCGGACAGCGGGATCAGTACAATAGGCTGCTTTCTCGTCGCCGGTGCTTATCCTGAACGGCAGGGAACGCTCTCCAGCTCTCCCATCGAAGCTGAATCAAGCCCAGATTGGCATCTGGCCGGTCTCCTGACTCTCGCTTCAACAAATCCGGACAGCCTTCCCGAGAAAACCTCAGTGGCCGGAGCAAGCTCCATGTCCAATTCTCAGCGATTACAGTTACGGGGTAGTGGCGGACTTGCACCGCCTTCCCGACACCAGATGGCTAGATTGTATATCCGTCCGGATGTGCGCTGTCAAACGAGACAAACCTCAACGAACGGAGCATTTCGCCAGCTTCGCCCCACTAGGGTCTGTCATCAAATTGGTAATATACAGGATGGCATAATGCTTTTAGTTTTGCATTATGAGCTTGCATCGCTACGGATTACGGGACGACCAGTGGGAGCGTATTGAAGGACTTCTTCCAGGCCGACCTGGTTCAGTTGGGCGCCCGGC
>Ga0187847_10000750_pt1 | contig 33313 bp, 24 predicted proteins | sample June2016WEW_4_10_FD_132458 | JGI IMG/M metagenome (GOLD analysis project Ga0187847, IMG submission 132458) | Peatland microbial communities from SPRUCE experiment site at the Marcell Experimental Forest, Minnesota, USA - June2016WEW_4_10 | ecosystem: Environmental > Terrestrial > Soil >...
CAAAGCCCGCCGGCGCCGAACACCCGAGTTCCGCATGAGTCTGTCGACGCCGTTCATTGAGCGCCCGATCGCGACGACGTTACTGACCGCGGCCGTGGCGCTCGCCGGCATCGCCGCATATCACGTACTGCCAGTCTCGCCGCTGCCACAGGTCGATTTTCCGACAATTTCGATATCGGCCGGCCTGCCGGGCGCGAGTCCGGAAATCATGGCGTCTTCGGTCTCGACGCCGCTCGAACGCGAGTTCGGGCGCATCGCCTCGGTCACAGAGATGACGGCGCAGAGCACGCTGGGGCAGACGAGCATCACGTTGCAATTCGATCTTTCGCGCAACATCGACGCCGCAACTAGGGACGTGGAATCGGCAATCAACGCCGCCCGCAGCTACCTGCCTGCGAATTTGCCGACCAACCCCACCTACCGCAAGGTAAATCCGGCCGACGCGCCGATCATGATCGTCGCGCTGACGTCCAACAAGTTGGCTCCGTCGGCGTTGTATGACGCTGCATCGACAATTCTGCAGCAGCGGCTCTCGCAAATCGCGGGTGTTGGGCAGGTCGTGGTCGGAGGCAGTTCGGCGCCCGCGGTGCGCATCGATCTGAATCCGACGCAGCTGCATGGCTATGGCCTGGAGTTGGAGGACGTGCGCACGGCAATCGCCGCGCAAACCGTCAATCAGGCCAAGGGGCACTTCTCGAACGACAGCGATCGGTCGGCGATCGTCGCGAACGATCAACTAATGAAGGCGGCTGACTATCAGCCGCTGATCGTCAGCTACAGCAATGGCACGGCCGTGAGGCTCTCGGATGTCGCAAACGTCCAAGATTCGGTCCAGACGGTCCGATCACTCGGCATGTCGAACGGCAAGCGTTCTGCGCTCATCATCATTTTTCGCCAACCAGGCGCCAATATCATCTCCACGGTCGACGGCATCAAAGCCGCCTTGCCGCAGTTGCACGCAAGTATCGACTCCTCGATCGATCTGACGATCGCGCTCGACCAGACTCAGACGATTCGAGCTTCGGTGAGCGACATCGAAAGGACCTTGCTGATTTCCGTCGTGCTTGTCGTGCTGGTGGTATTCTTGTTTCTCCGCGAATTTCGTTCGACCTTGATACCGCTGGTTGCCGTGCCGGTGTCCTTGATCGGAACGCTTGCGGTTATGTACTTGCTGGGCTACAGCATCGACAATTTATCACTGATGGCGCTGACGATATCGACTGGATTCGTAGTCGATGACGCGATCGTCGTTCTCGAAAACATCACCCGATACAAAGAGGCCGGGATGAATGCGATGGCGGCGGCGCACAAAGGCGCCGCGGAAATCGGCTTCACGGTTCTTTCGATGAGTACCTCATTGGTTGCGGTGTTCATTCCGATTCTGCTCATGGGGGGGATTATCGGCCGCCTGTTCCGCGAATTCGCGGTTACGCTGTCGGTAACGATCATAGTGTCGCTCGTGATATCACTGACGACGACGCCAATGATGTGCTCGCTGTTGCTTGCAGATGAGCACAAACACGGAAAATTGTATCTCGCGAGCGAGCGCGCGTTCGAATGGGTCCTGGGCGGCTACGAGCGCAGCTTGCGCAAAGTTCTCGATCATTCGTTGATCGTGTTGTTGATCGCGATCGCGACCATCGGACTCAGCGCCTATTTGGCGATCATCGTACCAAAGGGTTTTTTTCCACAGCAGGATACGGGGCGCTTGAACGGCAGCATCATTGCCGATCAGGACATCTCGTTCCAAGCGATGCAGAAGAAAATCCAGAGACTGGCGGCGATCGCGCAGGAGGATCCGGGAGTCGACACGGTGGTGTTATTCACCGGCGGTGGCGGCGGAACGACGACCAACACCGGCCGCGTTTTCATGTCCTTGAAGCCGCTCGCGATGCGTAGTGCGACCGCGGACCAGATCATCAACCGGCTGCGCCCGAAGCTCGCTACGGTCGCCGGCGCGACGCTGTTTCTGCAGGCCGTGCAGGATGTCAGGATCGGCGGCCGGCAAAGTGCCGCGCAATACCAATACACGATCCAGAGCGACAACCTACAGCTGCTCAATCAATGGGCCCCGACCTTGCTCGGCGCGATGAAGAAGATCCATCAGTTGAGCGACGTCAACAACGATCAGCAGAACCGCGGTTTGGCGGCGAACATCGTGATCGATCGCGCGACGGCCTCGCGCCTCGGCATATCCCCGGAAGCAATCGACAGCGCGCTCTACGACGCGTTCGGCGAACGGGATATCGCGAAGACTTATACGCAGCTCAATCAGTATTTCGTCGTCATGGAAGTGGCGCCGAGCTTTTGGCAGGACCCTCACGCGCTCGACAACGTATACATCTCGTCAACGAGCGGCGGCGTCGTGCCCTTGTCGACCGTAGCGCGGTTCGGCAATGCGACGGCCCCGCTCGCGGTCAACCACACGGGCGTTTTTCCGTCGGTCACGTTTTCCTTCAATCTCGCGCCAGGCGTAGCGCTCGGCGACGCCGTCAACCTGATCGGCGCAGCGCAGCGCAGCATCGGCATGCCGACGACGATTACAGGATCTTTCGGCGGCACGGCGCAAGCGTTCACGGCGTCGCTCGCGAACGAATTCTGGCTGATCGCCGCTGCGATCGCCGCTGTCTACGTGGTGCTCGGGATTCTCTACGAGAGCTACATTCATCCGGTTACGATCATTTCTACGCTGCCCTCGGCGGGCGTAGGAGCACTGTTGGCGTTGCTGATCACCCACACCGATCTCACCGTGATCGCCTTGATTGGCATCATATTGCTGATCGGTATCGTCAAGAAGAACGCGATCATGATGATCGATTTTGCAATCGAGGTGGAGAGGCGTGAACATAAGAGCCCGAGAGATGCGGTGTTCCAAGCATGCATGCTGCGATTCCGCCCAATCATGATGACGACGATGGCGGCGCTGCTCGGCGGACTGCCGCTCGCGCTCGGTACCGGCATGGGTTCGGAGTTGCGCCGGCCGCTCGGCATTGCGATCGTCGGCGGCCTCATCGTGAGCCAGGCCTTGACCTTGTACACGACACCCGTGATCTATCTCTATATGGACCGATTGAATACCTGGATTTCGCAGTTCGGACTCGGGCCGCGCCCTGATCCCGCGGAGCCGGCGGGCGTGCCGACCATCTCATGAAACACGAGAAATTCATGTTGCGCACGAAAATCTGGCCGGCCGCCGCCGCGATCATGTCTGTGCTCACGGCGTGCAATCTTGCACCACATTACGATGCGCCGAAGACCGACGTGCAGCCGGCATTCAAGGAGGCGATCCCGCCTGGAGAAGCGAATCAGGGGTGGAAGCTCGCGGACCCGAAGGACACGGTCATTCCGGCCGATTGGTGGCAGGTTTTCGGAGACGCCAAACTCGACGAACTCGAGAGCAAGGTCGCGATTTCGAACCAGACGGTCGCCGCCGCGGCGGCGAATTACCGTGCATCGCGTGCGCTCGTCGCGCAAGCGCAGGCCGCATTTTTTCCGATCTTGAGCCTCGACCCGACGATCAATCGATCGCGTTCCAGCCTGTCGATCGCGAGCGAGGGGTCGAGTGCCTCGACGACGACGACGGCCGCGGCGGCGGCGGCCGCCGCCAAGGCGGCTACGGCGCCGCGTACGGTCTACACAGTCCCGGTCGACGCGACTTACCAAGTCGATCTTTGGGGCAGCGTGCGGAATACGGTCGCGCAGAGCCGTTACACGTCGCAGGCGAGCGCGGCGCAGGTCGTGACCGCGCTGCTCAGTACGCAGAGCACGCTCGCACAAGATTATTTCCAGCTGCGCGCGCTCGATGAACAGCGGCGGATTCTCGACGCAAGCTTGGTCGATTACGAAGCAAATATCCACTTGATCGAGACGCTGACCCGCAGCGGCATCGACTCGAACGAGGACCTCTCGGGAGCCGAGAACCAGCTTTACACCGCGCAGGCCGAGGCCACCGATCTCGGGGTCGCGCGAGCGCAGTACGAACACGCAATCGCGGTGCTGATCGGCGTTCCGCCGGCGACGTTCTCGCTCGAACCGGAACCGTTCAATCCGAGTTTGCCGGTAGTTCCCGTGAGCGTGCCCTCGGAATTGCTCGAGCGTCGCGCGGACATTGCCGCCGCAGAGCGGCAAGTGGCGGCCTCGAACGCTCAAATCGGTATCGCGCGTGCGGCCTTTTTCCCGAGTTTGACGCTGGCTGCGAGCGGCGGGTACGAGGCGACGACCCTGCGCTCGCTGTTCGATTGGCCGAACCGGTTCTGGTCGTTCGGACCCGCATTGGCGCAAACCCTGTTCGACGGCGGCGCGCGACGCGCCGTTGTCTTGCAGGCCCATGCGCTCAACGATGCGGCCGTTGCCAATTATCGCCAAGCCGTGCTCTCGGCATTCGAGTCGGTCGAGGACAACCTCGCCAGCCTGCGCATTCTCTCGAAGGAACTGACGGAGCGGCACAATGCGACCGTTGCCGCGCAACACACCGTGGAATACTCCGTCGTCCGCTATCGCAACGGCGTCGACAGCTACGTCAACGTAATCACCGCGCAAAACACCTTCCTCTCGAGCAGAGAATCCGAATTGCAGGTTCGACTCGAGCAGCAGATCGCGAGCGTCAATCTGATCAACAACCTCGGCGGCGGCTGGAACACTGCCGACTGGGCGCGCACGGAACGCCTGACGCAGCAAGCCGCTGCGGCGCGCGAACGAGCCCAAGCGCGCGCGGGGAGCGCGGCCGCCGGCAATACCGCGCCCGCGGCTCCAAACCCGCCCGCGATCCCGAGTCCGGAGCTTCGTCCCGAGGACCTGCTCAAGCAAAACGCGGATGCGGTCGCACCGCCGCCGCCCGCCGCGGATCAAAAATAGCGCGGTGGCGAGCGCGGCGCGCAGGGCGCCTACTTCGCGAGCATCTTCCGCAAGGCAAGCAACTCACGCCGCCGTTTTGGGCCTGTCTTGGGGAATGCCAATTTGAGCCCTTTGGTGGTCTCCAAGACGATGCGTGAGACGATCAGCCGCGCATTGCGTTTGTCGTCGGCGGGCACGACGTACCAGGGTGCCCGTTCGGTGCTGGTCGCACTCAGGCATTTTTCGTACGCCTTCTGATATTGCTTCCAGTATTTTCGTTCTTCGATGTCGGCCAGACTGAATTTCCAATTCTTGTTCGCGCTGTCGATGCGCTCGATGAAGCGCTTTCTCTGTTCCTCTTTTGAGAGGTGAAGAAAAAACTTCATGATGCGCATCCCGTTCAAATCGAGATGTCTTTCCAAGTTGAGTATCGATCGATACCGCTGGTGCCAGATTTTCTTCGGGTTGCGCGCTTCGCTCGGCAAGCCCTCGGACCGCAGTATTTCCGGGTGAACCCTGACGATCAGAACCTCTTCGTAATAAGATCGATTGAATATCCCGATCTTGCCGCGCTCGGGCAAGTCTCGCGTCGTGCGCCACAGAAAATCGTGCTCGAGCTCCGCGGCACTTGGATGCTTGTAACTGAAGACCTGGCAGCCTTGGGGATTGATCCCGGACATCACATGGGCGATTGCACCGTCCTTGCCGGCGGCATCCATGGCCTGGAAGATCAGCAATAGAGAATAGCGATTCGAAGCGTAGAGCATTTCCTGCTGCGCGCTGCGATCAGCGATGTCGCGGCTGAGCAAGTCGGCGTAGTCGTCATCGGACCGGTAAATCGGGTCGATTCGCGTCGGCCAACGCTTCAGCTCGACGGTGCCGCCCTCCGGGACCCGGAATTTCGCAGTGTCGACCAACATCATCCAACCCCTCTGCGCCGGGAAAGCGCCTGCCGTCCCCGGTGCGCTTCGCTAGCCGATCGCCGCGTTCAACCACCGGGTCAGCGCGCCGCTGCTCATTGCACCGGATTCCCGCTTGATTTCCTGTCCGCCGCGAAACACGATCAGCGTCGGAATGCTCTTGATATGGTGGCGCTCAGCGGGCGCCGTTTCGTCGTCGGTATTGACCTTCGCAAAACGAAGTTTCGGTTCGAACTGTTTGGCCGCAGCTTCGAAAAACGGCGCCATTGTCCGGCAAGGCCCGCACCAGGGCGCCCAAAAATCGACGACCACCGGGAGGTCGCTGCGGTTCAGATGCTTGTCGAAATTGCTCGCGGTCAAGGCAACCGGCTTGCCCTCGAACAATCCGAAGTGACAGTGAGGGCAACGGGGTGCATCCCCGAGGCGATCGCTCGGCAGACGAACGACCGAATCGCAATGGCCGCAAACGACATGGACCTTCTCTTTCATATTCCGTAAGACAGCGCCAAGCGCATAAAGTTTAGGGCACATGTCGAATCTGCTCTCGTCGGGTTTCATAATCAATCGGCATAAGGCCTCGAAAAAACGGTAGTTCACACGGCGGTGCCCGACCAAGATCATGCCCAGCCTCGCACCAAGCAGGTTCGGTGCCATCAGGAGTTGTCGATGTTCGTCAGAGTCTTCGCCTTGGCGCTTACCGCTGCGCTGTTCGGTGCTTCCGCCGGCATTGCGGCCGATGAGGGCCTCGAGCCCATTGTGGTCACTGCGCAGCGCAAGCAAGAGTCCGTGCAGTCCGTCGGTATCGCGATCTCGGTACTTTCCGGCCAGAGCCTCGCAGACAAATCGATCACGGTCGTCGATGACCTGCAAAATGCGGCACCGAGTTTGCAGGTCGAGCCGGCGTTCGGCAGCGGCCAGCCGCAGTTTCGGATCCGCGGCGTGGGCTTTCTCGACTACACGTCGAATAATGCGTCCCCGGTCGGCGTGAGTCTCGACGACGTCCCATTCGCGTTTCCGATTCAGACGCAAGATCAGTTGTTCGATCTCGATCGCATCGAGGTGCTGCGGGGGCCCCAAGGCACGCTGTACGGTCGCAATACGACAGGCGGTGAAATCAATTTCATCACGAACAGGCCGACAGCCGACAGCCATGGCGGGATCACGGTCGAATATGGCTCGCATGGCGAACTCGATGCGCAAGGGTTTCTCTCGGGCACGATCGCCGACGGCTTGATCGGGCGCCTCTCGCTCGCAACCGAGCAGGGCGGGGCATGGCAGCATGACCGGGTGACCGGACAAAGCTTGGGCGACAAGGACAAGATCGCATTGCGCGGACAACTGGAGTGGAATCCCGCGGAGGCAATCGATTTTCGCTTCGACGTGCACCTGGCTTTGGACAAATCCGATGAAACAGGCCTGCAGTTGATCAAGGCGTACACGCCCTACAACACCGGCCTCGGCGGTCCGACGATACCCGCGGATACCTCGCCCTATGTGACCGGCTGGAGCCTCGCCCCGGCGTTTGCAAAATTCATCGGACTTTCGCCGGGCGCCAAGCCCGGCGTCGACAACAGCAACAACGGCGCCGATCTGACCGCCAATTTCGATCTGGGTACTGCCAAGCTCACGAGCATCACCGCCTATAACAAGCTCATCCGGCGCGAGTATGGCGATTGGGATGCGACCCAGTACTACGATTCCGACGAATTCCTCGCGAGCGACGTCGATGTGTTCTCCGAGGAGCTGCGCATCGCCTCGACGTCGAGCGGTCCGTTCGGCTGGGTCGGCGGTCTGTTCTACTCCGACCAGGATCTCAAGGAGGATTTCTATTCCGACTTCTCGGATGCAAACCTCGGCTTTCCGGCCGGCACGACGCCGCAAATCGCGCTCACGAAATATGAGCAAGTCGCGAATTCGGTCGGCGTCTTCGCGCAGGGAAATTATCGCTTCAATGAGTTCGTCGGCGGCACGCTGGGCTTGCGTGAAGATCACGAGACGCGGGAGCTGATCGACCTGAACACGGGATTCCTCGTGCCTTCCATTCCATCGTTCACGGGCGGTGCGCTGTCGGCCTCGACCACGTCCAACTTGCCGTCCGGCAAGATTGAGCTCGACTACAATCCGATCACCGATACGCTGATCTACGAAAGCATCAGCCGCGGCGTGAAATCAGGCGGGTTCACGGCGCACAACACGGTTACCGCTCCCGCAGTCGACCCCTTCGAACCGGAAAAGCTCACGGCATTCGAAGTCGGCGTGAAGTCCGATGTCACGCGCAAGCTGCGCGTGGACGCAGCAGTGTTTTATTATCGCTACAAGGATCAGCAGATCCTCGGCAAGGTGTTCGACGATCTCTCGCAATCCTATATCGGGCGATTCGTGAATGCGGATTCGAGAATCAGCGGCGGCGAGGTCGAACTCGAGTGGCGGCCGCTAGCTGGCCTGTCGATTTCTCAATATGCGGGTTTCGCGGAGGGCTATTACACGAGCACGCTGCTCGATAGCAGCGGCAACAATTACGACGGAAGCCCGGAAAGCTTCCCGAAGTGGAGTTATGGCGGCGACGCGGCGTATTCCTGGAACGCCGGCGATTACCGGGTCACGACGGAATCCAATTACAGCTTCCACGATACGTACAGCCAGTTCTATTTGCTCGGCAGTTCGGATTTCACGATACCGCAGTACTGGCTCGCCAACGCAAATCTGTCGCTCTCGCCGGCCAACGACAAATCGTGGACCTTGACGCTGTGGGGCCGCAACATTTTCAACAAATACTACGACGTCACGCGCAATTTCTTCCTGCCGGGCACCGAAGTCGGCCAAGTCGGCGAGCCCGCGACGTTCGGAATTCGGGTCAGCTACCGCTATTAGGATGCGCGCCATGTTCAAGAGTCTCGTCGTGATTGCGGTCGTCGTCGTGATTCTGATCGCGGCCGCATGGCTCAAGCTGCGCGGGCCCGACATCCCTTATGAGCAGGTCGAGGCCAAGTATCGCGACGACGCTTCACGTTTCATCGACCTGCCGGGCAATTTCCGCGTGCACTACCAGGAATATGGTGATCCCGCATCGCCGTTGCTGGTGCTGCTGCACGGCTTTGGCGATTCTTATACGAGCTGGGAGGGATGGTCCGCGCAACTGAAGGACCGCTTCCACGTGATCAGCCTGGACTTTCCCGGCCACGGGCTCACGCGCGCGCCCGTTGGCTATCAATTGACCGGGCCGGCGCTTGCCGACTTCGTCGATCTCTTTGCAGGCGCGTTGGCGTTACCGAAATTCGCGGTGGCCGGCAACTCGATGGGCGGTGGCGCGGCCTGGCAGCTCGCCGTGCGCCACCCCGAACGCATCAATGCCTTGATCCTCGTAGATGCCGCCGGGTGGCCGGCCGAAAAGCCACCCACCAAGATTCCGCTCGCATTCAGGATCCTGCAATACCGGGCCGGGCGCGCGCTGCTGCGCAATATCGACAACAGCCCGTTGATCGAAGAAGGCCTGAAGACCGACGTTTACGACAAGAGTTTGATTACGCCGCAATTCGTCGCGCGCTGGGCCGAGTTTCAGCGCGCACCCGGACATCGTGCGATCCTCATGGATATCAGCATCGGAGCACAAGCTTCGGCCGGCGCAGCGATATTGAGCCACATTCAAGTGCCGACGCTGGTTGTCAACGGCGAGAACGACGTGCTGGTCGAGCCGTCGAGCGCGCGAAAATTCGCGGCCGCAATTCCGGGCGCGCGGCTGATCCTCTACCCGCAGGTCGGACACCTGCCGCAAATCGAAATCCCGCAGCGCTCGGCGGAAGACCTCGCGGCGTTCTTGCTCACGCAGCTGCCGGCTTCACAGTCGCCGGCGGCCTCGAAACCCCCGGTGCCTGCGGTTCCGCCCGCTCCGGTATCATCGGCGCATGCAAAAAGATTATCTGGGTAATCCGATCAGCGCCGCCGTGGAGGCGACGCGGGCTGCGATCGACGATTTTATCGGGGGATTGCTCGCCTACGAGACGCGCGCCGAGCATGTGCTAGGTGCCGCGGATGCGGATCCGGCTTGCTGCATCGTGAACGTCTACGCGGGATTCCTCTGGATGTTGCTCGAGGCGCCGGAAGCGGCGCAGCATGCCGCCAAATACTTGAGCGCCGCCGAACGCGCGGCGGGCGGCGCGAGCCTGCGCGAACAATTGAACGTCGAGTTGCTGCGCGCCTGGGTCGCCGACGATATCGTGATGGCGTTGCGCGTGGCCGACAGCATATCCGACGAGTTTCCCCACGATCTCGCGGTCGTCAAGCTGCATCAATACCTCGAGTTCAATCGCGGCAACGCGCCGGAAATGCTGCGCATTGCGCTCAAGGTCATCGAACGCAATGCACACGTCGCGCACATGCACGGAATGGCCGCATTCGCCTACGAACAATGCCATTTGCTCGACGAGGCGCAGGCCGCTGCGCAGGCAGCGCTGCTGCTCCTGCCGAAGGAGCCCTGGGCGCAGCATGCGCTCGCCCATGTGCACTTGACCCGCGGCGCGATCGATGAGGGGGCAGAGTTACTCGAGGGGTTCGCGGCGACCTGGACCGAACTCAACTCGTTCATGCTCACGCATCTGTGGTGGCATTTGGCGGTCTTTTATTTGGCCCAGGGCCGCAATGCACGCGCACTCGACCTGTATGACCTCCATGTCTGGGGCGTCGTGAAGAGCTACTCTCAGGATCAAGTCGGCGCGGTCTCGCTGCTCACGCGGCTCGAGCTGGCCGGCGTCGATGTGGAGGGTCGCTGGCGCGAACTCGGGGATCATCTGAAGCAGCGCTCGGTCGACCTGGTCCAGCCCTTTCTAACGCTGCAGTACCTGTACGGCCTGGCGCGTGCGGGCCGCCCGGAAGCCGAGCGCCTGCTCGATGCCGTGCGTCAGCGCGCGAATGATGCACCCGCCCACGCGCGCACAGTCTGGCAGGAGGTTGCGCTGCCGGCCTGCGAAGGCCTTTACGCGCACGCACACGGCGATTACGAGACCACCTGGCGCGCGCTGGGCGCGGCGCTGCCGCGGCTCGTCGAGACCGGCGGCAGCCATGCGCAGCGCGGCCTCTTCGGGCAAATCCTGCTCGATGCGGCGCTGAGGAGCGGGCGCCTAGTCGCCGCCCAGCAAGCGCTCGAACTTCAGCGCTCGACGTATCGCGACGACGTGCCGGCCAACGCGGCGCTGGCCGAGGTCTACGGTCAGCTGCGCTTGCCGGGGCTTAGCGCCGAGGCGCGCGCCCGCGCCGACGCCGCCCGCGCTCGGCACGCGCTCGGCACAGACTAGGTTCGATAAGGAGAACGCGTGCGCGAACGACAATTGCAGTCATTGTTCGAATCGATCGATGCGCGCGAGCAGGATCTCGTCGCATTGACGCGCGATCTGATACGTTTTCCGACGGTCAATCCGCCCGGCGAGGAATATGCGGCCTGCGCCGAATTCATCGGGGGGCGGATGCAAGCGCGCGGCTTCGAGACGACCTATGTACGCGCCGCGGGCACGCCCGGCGACAGCGACCGCTATCCGCGCATCAACGTGATCGCGCGGCGCGAGAGCGGTAAAGCGGGCCCATGCGTACACTTCAACAGCCATATCGACGTGGTGCAAACGGGCGCCGGCTGGACCGTGGACCCATTCGCTGGTCTCGTGCGCGATCGCAAAGTATACGGGCGCGGGGCTTGCGACATGAAAGGCGGCCTCGCGGCGTCGATCGTCGCGCTCGAGGCGCTCATCGACAGCGGTATCGACTTGCCGGGTGCACTGGAGCTCTCCGGCACGGTCGACGAAGAGTCCGGCGGATACGGCGGAGTGCATTACCTCGCGGAGCGCGGCTGGTTCTCCAAACCGCGCGTCGACCACGTAATCATTCCGGAGCCGCTCAATGTCGATCGCGTGTGCATCGGCCATCGCGGCGTCTGGTGGGCGCAGATCGAAACCCATGGCCGTATTGCGCATGGTTCGATGCCGTTTCTCGGCGACTGCGCGGTGCGCCACATGAATGCGGTCATCGACCGCTTCGAGCGCGATCTGTATCCGCGCCTGGCCGCGGGACGAACGGAAATGCCGGTCGTTCCCGTGGACGCACGCCGCTCGACGCTCAATATCAATTCGATACACGGTGGTCAGGCCGAGCCGCAGGGCGGACTGCCTGCGCCCTGTGTCGCGGATTCTTGCCGCATGATCATCGACCGGCGACTGCTCGCCGAGGAGAGCATCGACGGCGTCAAGGCCCAGATGCGAGAACTGCTCGACCGGCTGGTCGCGGACCGCGCCGGCTTTCGCTATACCCTCCGCGATCTTTTCGAGGTGCAACCGACGATGTCGGATCGCAACGGACCGGTGGCGCAGGCAGCGGCTGCCGCGATCCGCAGAGTGCTCGGGCGGGACGCCGAATTCGTTTGCTCGCCGGGCACCTATGATCAGAAGCACATCGATCGCGTCGGTAAATTGAAGGACTGCATCGCTTATGGCCCCGGGATTCTCGATCTTGCACACCAGCCGGACGAGTACGTGGGCATCGACGACATGATCGCCGCGGCGAAAGTCATGGCGGCTGCGGCTTGGTCTTTGCTCGACAGCGGCGCATGAATCGCGGCGGCGGACGACTGGCGCTAAAGTTGCGCGCCGCGTCCGCCGGGTTCGCCGTATTCGCCGCGATCGTGACATTGCTCGCGCCAGGCGCCAACGCCGATGCGGCGATCCGGGATCGCGCCACCATCGGCATGCAGCTCGAACCGCCGATCCTCGATCCGACCGCGAATCCCGCCGCGGCAATATCCGAGATTCTTTACGGAAATGTCTACGAAGGCCTGGTCCAATTCGCGGTCGACGGATCGGCGGTGCCGCTGCTGGCCGAATCCTGGCAGATCTCACCGGACGGTCTCAGCTATGTGTTTCATTTGCACAGCGGCGTGAAATTCTCCGACGGCAGCGTATTCGATGCGACCGTCGCCAAGTTTTCACTCGACCGCGCACTCGCGGCGGATTCCACCAATCCGCAGAAGCCACGGCTCGCGGCGATCGGGACGATCGACGTGCTCGACCCGTTGCGCTTGCGCATCCGCCTGACGCGCCGCTCGGGCGGGCTGCTGCAGACGCTCGCTTGGGGTTCGTTCGTCATGGTGTCGCCGCGAACCGCCGCGGGCAATGCGCTGCATCCGATCGGCACGGGCCCCTTCGAATTTTCCGAATGGCATCGCGGCGACTCGCTCGAGTTGGTTCGAAATCCCGGCTATTGGGGCAGCGCGCCGCCGCTGCGCGCCGCGATCTTCAAGTTCATCGCCGATCCCACGGCGGCCTATGCAGCGCTGATGGCCGGTGACGTCGACGCGTTCGCGAACTACCCGGCGCCCGAGAGCTTTGACCAATTCCGCGCGGATTCGCGCTTCGCAGTGTTCGTGGGATCGACCGAAATGGAGACAGTGCTCGGTCTCAATGAGCGGCGCGCGCCGCTGAACAATCTATTGGTGCGTCGGGCGATCTCACACGCGATCGACCGGAACGCCATCATCGACGGCGCGATGTTCGGCTATGGCATCCCGATCGGCAGCCATTTCCCGCCCGGCAAGCCCGCTTATTTGGACCTGACGGGCCGCTATCCCCATGATGTCGCAGCCGCGAAGGCCCTGTTGGCCGAAGCCGGGTATCCGCATGGGTTCTCGCTCGTGCTCAAGCTGCCGCCGCCGGCCTACGCGCGGCGCAGTGGTGAAATCGTCGCCGCGCAACTGCTGGCTGTCGGAATCACGGTCAAGATCGAAAATCTCGAGTGGGCGCAATGGCTCGATCAAGTTTTTTCGAGAAAGGACTTCGACATGAGCATCGTCGGCCATGCGGAGCCGATGGATTACGATATCTATGCGCGCGACGATTACTACTTCGGCTACTCGAATCCCGAGTTCAAGGCGCTGATCGCAGCGCTCGACGATACCGTCGATGCAGCCGCGCGCGACGAGTTGTTGCGCGCGATTCAACGCAAGCTCGCCGAGGACGCGGTAAACGGCTTCTTGTTTCAGTATCCGCGGCTCGATGTATGGGATGCGCACCTGCACGGCCTCGGATTCGATAACGAGCTCGGTGTCGTCGATTTAAAGAGCGCCTACTTCGACGATGCCGCGGCGCCAAATATCGCGGCGCCGGGCTCGGGCGCCGCGATCGGCTCGGACGCCGGTACGACGTCGCTCGGGTTCGCGGCATTCGCGGCGGCGCTCGCGCTCGGCGCCGTCGCCGGTTTGGTCGCGGTCGCGCGCCGCTACGGCCCCGTCTATCTGTTGGGGCGACTTGCGGTGCTCGCCGTGACGCTGCTGTTTGCAACCGCGATCGTGTTCGTGGTCGTCGAGATCCTGCCCGGTGACCCGGCGCGATTCATGATGGGCCTGCATGCCGACCCGGCGGCTCTCGAGGCGCTGCGGCATCAGCTGGGCCTCGATGAGGCGCCGCTGCAGCGCTATTTCGCGTGGCTTGCCGGCCTGACCCACGCCGATTTCGGCACGAGCTATACCTACCGGGTCCCGGTGCGCGAACTTCTTGCGGAGCGTTTGCAAATCTCGCTGCCGCTCGATGTGTACGCGTTGACGCTGACTACGCTGATCGCCTTCCCGGTCGGACTATTTGCGGCCGCACGGCGAGGGAGGACCGGGGATTTCGTGCTCACCGGGCTCACACAAGTCGGTTTGGCCGTGCCGAATTTTTGGCTGGGCTTGCTGTTGGTGCTCGTGTTCGCGATCGATCTGCGCTGGGTGTCGGCAGGCGGATTTCCGGGCTGGCACGGCGGATTCTGGCGCGCAATCGAGCACTTGAGCTTACCGGCCTTGGCGCTCGCGGTGCCGCAAGCGGCCATTTTGGCGCGGGTGTTGCGCGGTGCGCTCGTCGCGACGCTGCATGAGGACTATATCCGCACCGCGCGCGCCAAGGGTGTGGGCGAATGGCGATTGCTCTGGCGCCACGCGCTGCCGAACGCGATGGTGCCGGTGCTCACGATACTCGGATTGCAATTCTCGTTCCTGCTCGCAGGCGGCGTGATCATTGAAAACGTCTTCTTTCTACCGGGACTCGGCCGGCTCGCGTTTCAAGCGATCATTCAGCGCGACCTCATCGTCGTGCAGAGCGTCGTCATCGTGCTGGTCTTTGCGGTCGTGGTTGTGTCGTTTCTCATCGAGATTGCCTATTTGCTCTGCGATCCGCGGCTGGCCGCAAGGGAATCCCGGTGAGCGGCTCCGGCGCGCACCGCATTGGCTTGATCGCGGGCGCCGGCATCACGGCGGCGTTCATCGCGATGGCGATCATCGCCTCGTTCTGGACACCGTACGACCCTGCGGCGCTCGATATCCCCGCCAAGCTGCTCGCGCCGAGCCTGCAGCATTGGTTCGGCACGGATCAGCTCGGGCGCGACGTGCTGTCCATGGTCATGGCGGGCGCCAGGGGCTCGGTTGCGGTCGCGTTCTTCTCCACCGGGATTGGGCTCGCGCTCGGTGTGCCCCTGGGCTTGATTGCGGCCGCGCACGCCGGCTGGGTCGACGAGTTCATCATGCGCGGAAACGATTTATTGTTTGCGTTCCCGTCGCTGCTGCTCGCGATCATGCTGAGCGCGGTACTCGGCCCCGGCGCAGTCAATGCCTGCATTGCGATCGGCGTGTTCAACATTCCGGTATTTGCGCGCGTCGCACGTGGCGCCGCGCTGCGCGTTTGGACGCAGGATTTCAGTCTCGCGGCCCGAGTTGCGGGCAAAGGACCGTTACGCATCTCGGTCGAACATGTGCTGCCGAATCTCGTGGGCGCGCTCGCGATCCAGGCGACCATCCAGTTTTCGCTGGGCGTCGTCGCCGAAGCCGGTCTCTCCTACCTTGGAATCGGCATTCAGCCGCCGACGCCGAGCTGGGGTCGAATGTTGAGCGACGCCCAGACGCTCACGGCGCTCGCGCCGTCGCTCGCGCTGTTTCCGGGATTCGCGGTCGCGCTGTTCGTGCTGGGACTCAATTTGTTGGGCGGCGGACTGCGTCCGCGGCGAGAGCGATGAACGCCGGTCCGGCGCCGCTGCTGCAGGTCGATGCGCTCGAAGTGTCGATCGAGTCGGTGAAGCTCTTGGACGGCGTATCTCTCGAGCTGCAGCCGGGCGATATCTTGGGACTCGTCGGTGCGTCGGGTTCCGGCAAGTCGATGACCGCGCTCGCGATCATGCAGTTGCTGCCGCGTCATGCGCAGGTGCGCGGCAACATTCGATTGCGCGGCGAGGCGCTTGACGCCAAGAGCGAAGCCGAGCTGTGCCGGATCCGAGGTCGCGACATCGGCATCGTATTTCAGGAGCCGATGACCGCATTGAATCCGCTGATGCGCATCGGCGAGCAAGTGGCTGAAACGGTGCGCCTGCATCGCGGCACCTCGGCATCCGAATCCATGCGGGTGGCGCGTGCGGCGCTCGCACGTGTCGGTCTCGAGGCCGATGCAGAATCCTTGAGGCGCTATCCGCACGAACTGTCGGGCGGCGGCCGACAGCGCGTGGCGATCGCGATGGCCGTCGTGCTCGAGCCTGCGGTGTTGATCGCCGATGAGCCGACGACGGCATTGGATGTGTCGACGCAAGCGCAGGTGCTCGCGCTGCTCCAGGATCTCGTGCGCACGACCGGCATGGCGCTGATCATGGTGACTCACGACATGGCGGTGATCGGCGCGACCACGACGCGCGTTGCGGTCATGCACGAGGGCAGGATCGTCGAGCGCGGAGCCACCGCGCAAATCCTGCATCGGCCGCAGCACGCCTACGCCAAAGCACTGTTGGCAGCGGCCTATCTGCAGCCCAAGTGGCATGCGCCGCCTCGCGCGCAGGCCCCACCCGCGGCGCCTGCGATCTTGGAGGCGGTTCGGATCGTGCGCGAGTACCCGCGCCGCCGGCGATCCCTTTGGTCCGCGCCGCCGCCGCTACGCGCGGTCGACGGGGTGTCGCTGTCGATCCGGACGGGCGAGACCGTTGGATTGATCGGAGAAACCGGTTCCGGCAAATCGAGTCTGCTGCGCGTGATCCTAGCGCTCGATCGACCGCAGTCCGGAGAGATTCGGCTGCTGGGCGATGGCTTCACGACTGCGCGCGGCGCCAGCTTGCGCAGGCTGCGCCGGTCGATTCAGGTGGTGTTTCAAGACCCTTATTCGAGCTTCGATCCGCAATGGACCGTCGAGCGAGTTGTCGCGGAGCCTTTTCATTTGTTTGACGTCGAGCCGGGCGACGCCGACCGGCGGCGCAAGGTCGCGCTGGCGCTCGAACGCGTCGGCCTATCGGCCGCCGACGCGCGGCGTTATCCGCACGAGTTCTCGGGCGGCCAGCGCCAGCGCATCGCGATCGCGCGCGCGCTGATCACCGAACCCGCGGTCATCGCGTTCGATGAGGCGGTTTCCGCGCTCGACTTGCTGGTGCGCGCGCAGATCCTCGCATTGCTCACCGAATTGAATGCGAGCTTGGGCTTGAGCATTTTGTTCGTCTCGCATGACCTTGCCGTGGTCCGCTCGATCGCAGACCGCGTCTATGTGATGTATCGGGGCCGTATCGTCGAAGAGGGCCCCGCGCAAGGGGTATTCGGATCGCCGCGCGACGCCTATACCGCAGCGTTGATCGCGGCTGCGCCGGGTTTGGCGTAGTACACGGCGCGCGCGACCGCGCGCGCGACACAGTCGGCGGCCGCGGAACCGATGCGCGCGACCTGCGCGGCGCGCGCCTCGCCGTCGCCGATGATGACGCGGCCGGAGGCCAGCGCGAACAGTGTGTCGCCGTCGAACGGTGTGTGCGCCGGACGCACGGCGCGCGCGATGCCGTCGTGCGCCATCATCGCGATGCGCTTGCACTCGACGGTCGAGAGTGCGGCGCTGCAGGCGACCACGCCGAGCGTCGTGTTGGCGCCGGCTTGCAAACGCCCGAGTTCGCGCAGGCGCGATTGTTCGGGTGCGGGTTCGGATACATCCATGCCGGCCCGCGGTGGACCCTGCGAGCCGAACTCGCCGTCCAATTCGAAGGCCCAAGCCCAGTAGCTGACCCCGTCGGGCATGAGCACGGACCCGACCGGGTTGACCGCGACCAGCGCGCCGACGACGAGTCCATCGCCGAGATCGATCGAGACCGAGCCAACGCCGCCTTTGATCAAGCCCGCCATCGCTCCGGTGCCGGCGCCGACCGATCCCAGCATGAATTGCGGCGCGGCCGCGGCCAGGGACTCGAGGCCCAAATCCCGATAGGGTGGCGCCAAGCCCCAGGCTTTGTCGCCGCCGTTGCCGAGATCGTGGAGCACGGCCGCGGGCACGATCGGGATCGGCGGCGCGCCGCGGCGCAGTTGAATGCCGACGCCGCGTGCCGATAGCGCGGCCGCTACGCCGTCGGCGGCTGCAAGTCCGAAAACCGAACCGCCCGCGAGAACGATTGCGTGCACGCGACCGACGAGGTTCTCCGGCGCGAGCGCTTCGGTCTCGCGCAGGCCGGGACCGCCGCCGCGCACGTCGACCCCGGCCGACCAAAGGCCATCGAGTGCAAGTGTCGTGACCCCGGTGCCCACGCGCGAGTCGGACGCGTGGCCCACCGCGATACCCGGAACATCGGTGATCAGATTGAGCGGGCCCGGGCGCAGCATGGCATCAGACTGAGGCGACGTGCGGGCTCAGTGGGTCTGCGCCGCGATCACGGCCAATCCGCGCAGCACGAGATCCGGCACGATCTCTCCGCGTGCGCGCATCGTGCCGGTGATCATGCCCGCATCGCCGCCAGTGATGAACAGGGCCGGCTTGACACCCGTGCTCTGTTCGATGATTTCAGCGGCACGATCCGCCATCCCCGCGAGCGCGAACACCGCGCCGCGCGAGACCGCACCGATCGTGTTGTTGGCCAGTATTCCCGCCATCGACGGCGTGCTCTGCTCGACCGCGAGCGCGATATCGCTGGTGCGCTTCAGCAGTGCCTCGCGCATCATGTGGATACCCGGGACGATGAGCCCGCCGAGGTGTTGGCCGTGGGCATCGACGCTGTCGACTTTGACCGCGGTGCCCGCGTCGACGACGCACAGAGCGGAGCGCGCCATGGTCCAGGCGCCGATGACGGCCAACCAGCGGTCGGCTCCGAGCAAGCTCGCGTCCAGATACCCGTTCGTGAGCTCATGGAACTGCCGGGTCGCGGTCACGAACTCGATCTTGACGCCGTAGACTTTTTTCGTGAGCCGCGCCAAATTTTTTGCCATCGCTTCGCCGGCGACGTTCGATACCAAAACCCGATGCGGTTTCTGGTTCGCGTCGAACAAGGCCGCGGTCCATAGATCCGGCTTGACGTCGCGATGCACGACCGCCTGTTGATCGGACAATCCAGCCGTCGTCAGCCATGCCCATTTGAGGCGTGTATTGCCGACGTCAATAACCAAAATCATGCGTTGTCACTGCCTAAGATCGCGCCGCGTGCTTAACGGTAGCCGATAAGGATAACATCGACCGGACCGCGCCGCGGAAAATGCCGGTAAACTGCGCGCGGGCGCCGGCCCGGCCATCGGCGTCGATTCGGAGAGTACATGAAACCCAAGCTGTCTCTGACGGAAGGATCCATTCCGCGCACGCTGCTGTTTTTTTCGCTGCCGATCTTGTTCGGCAACGTGTTGCAGTCCCTGAACGGCTCGGTCAATGCGATCTGGGTCGGAAAATACCTGGGCGAGGCGGCATTCGCGGCAGCCGGAAATGCGAACATGGTGATGTTCCTGCTGTTCGGGTCGATCTTCGGCTTCTCGATGGCGGCCACGGTGCTCGTGGGGCAATGCATGGGCGCGAAGAACATCGCGGAAGCCAAACGCGTGGTCGGCACGGCCGCGACATTTTTCCTCGTGCTGTCGATCGCGCTGAGCGTCCTTGGGTTCGTGTTCGTGCATCAATTGCTCGGGTGGCTGCACACGCCGCCCGATGCCTTGGCCCCCGCAATCGCCTATATGCGCATCATTTTTCTCGCGCTGCCGTTCATGAGCGGGATTTTCTTCTTGATGGCGGTGTTACGTGGTGCGGGCGACTCGAAGACGCCGTTCATCTATCTCGTCGTTTCGGTGTTTCTCGATATCCTGCTGAATCCCTTGCTGATTTTTGGTTGGGGGCCGGTTCCGCGACTCGGAATCGCAGGGTCGGCAATTGCGACGCTGACCGCGCAAGCAATCAGTTTCGTCGCGCTCGTCGTGCATCTGTATCGCACCAAGAACGCCTTGTGCATTCATCGCGACGAGTGGAGTCTGTTCCGGGTCGATCGGACTCTGCTGCGCCTACTGGTCTCGAAGGGCATTCCAATGGGACTGCAAATGTTCGTGGTTTCGACCAGCATGCTCGCGCTGACCGCGCTCGTGAATCGATTCGGATCGCAGGAGACTGCCGCATTCAACGCCGCGATGCAGCTTTGGAATTACATTCAAATGCCGGCAATGTCGATTGCTGCGGCGGTCTCGTCGATGGCCGCACAAAACGTCGGCGCCGAACGCTGGGATCGCGTGGCAAAGGTCGCGCTGACCGGAATTGCGTTCAATTTCTTGATCGGCGGCAGCCTGATCGCCGTCAACTATCTGCTGAACCGGCAGGCGCTCGGCCTGTTTTTGCGCGCAGACAGCGAAGCCATTCGGATTGCGGTGCATTTGAATGCGCTGATCGTCTGGTCGTTCTTGTTCTTTGGGGTGACCCTGGTGCTGTTTGGGGTCGTTCGGGCGACGGGCGCGGTCATCGCGCCGCTGCTGATCTTGGTCACTTCCTTGTGGTTCGTACGTGTGCCGTTCGCCTATCTGTTGGTCGACAAATGGTCGGCAGATGCGATTTGGGCTAGTTTTCCGCTGTCTTCGCTGCTCTCGATGCTCATGGCGATCAGCTATTACCGCTTCGGCGGCTGGCGCGAAGTTCGTTTGGGTATCGCCAAGATCGGCGTGGCCCCGGCGGCGCGCGCCTAGAACGCATGGCATCGATACCCCTGCAGCCGCCGGCCCGGCCGCTCGTCGTGCGTTTCGGTGCGTTCGGCGACATGGTGCTGTTGACCGCGTTGATTCGCGATCTGCACGCGCAGTTTCTCTGCCCCGTCGACGTCCTGACATCGGGACCCTGGAGCCGGCCGCTGCTCGAGGGGCAGCCGGGCGTCGGCGAGATTCTCAGTTTGCGCAGCCGCAAGACTCCCTACTGGCTCGCGCCCGATCAGTGGCGCGCGGTGGGCCGATTGCGTGCCCGCGGACCGGGGCCGACCTGGCTCTGCGACGACGATGACGTAGCACGCGCCTTGTTGAGTCGTGCCGGAATTAATCCCGCCTGGATTGTCGATGTCCGCGACCATCATCGATTGCCCGAGGAACATGCGACGGAGCAATGGCGGCGACTCGCGCGGACCCTGCCCGCCGCATGGGGCGCATCCCCGCTACCCGGCGTGCCCAGCGAGTTGCGCGGATGCGAGTTGCAGGTCAGCGCCGCTCAGCAAGCGGATCTCGACGCATGGCTGCGGGCGAGAGGCTTGGCGGGCGAGCCCCTGCTGCTCGTGCAAATCGGCAACAAAAGAACGATGCGGCGCGGTACCAAACGGTTCGCGGTCAATCACAAGTTCTGGCCCAACGAGCGTTGGGCCGAGGTCATTCGCCAAATGCACCGGGATCGGCCGCGGCATCGGATCGTATTGCTGGGTACGGGTCCCGAATATGCGCTGAACGAGGCGCTCGCGGCGCTCGCCGGCATCGACGGAATCCACAATGCCGCGGACGACTTGCCCATCCCGCGCCTGGTCGCGCTGCTCGCGCGCGCCGACAGCTTGATCACGGTCGATTCGGGTCCCGCGCATGCGGCGGCGGCCGTGGGCTGTCCGCAAGTCGTGCTGTTCGGCAAGGCGCTGCCGTCGCTGTACCGGCCCTGGGGCACCGCGGGCAGCGATGCGATCGTATTGACCGGCGAACTTGCCGGACGAGCATCGATGATGGGACTAGAACCACCCGCGGTAATCCGCGCCTGGGAGAGCTTACGCCCACGCCGTTCCAAATCTTGATTCCTACCCGAGCGCCTTCAACATATCCGAAGTGACGAGCACGACACCGCCCTCCGTGACGTAGAAACGCTTCTTGTCGAGTTCGACATCGAAGCCGATCTGCAGCCCGTCGGGAATGCTGCAATTCTCGTCGACGATGCAGCGCCGGATGCCGCAGCGGCGCCCGACACTGACGCCCGGCAATAGCACCGAACTTTCGATTCGGCTGCCCTCTTCGATCCTCGCGTCGGTCGAGAGCAGGGATTGCGTCACGAACGCGCCCGAAATGATGCAGCCGCCGGTGACCATCGAGTTGATCGCCATGCCGCGCCTGCCGTCTTCATCGAGCACGAACTTTGCGGGCGGCTGCTGCGCTTGGTAGGTCCAGATCGGCCACTGGTGATCGTAGATGTTGAGCTCGGGATTCAGCGCGACGAGTTCCATGTTGGCTTCGTAGAACGCATCCAGGTTTCCGACGTCGCGCCAATAGGCCTGAGCGCGTGTCTCAACATCATGGAAAGGGTAGGCGAATACACGCAAACCGGCGATCGACGGCGGAATGATGTTCTTGCCGAAATCATGGCTGCTGTTCACGTTGGCGGCATCTTCGGTGAGCAGCATTTCGAGCCGCTCGAGCGCAATCACATAGATGCCCATCGATGCACGCGCGAGATTTTCCTGACCGACGATCGGATCCGGCTTCGAGGGCTTTTCGGCGAATTTCAACACCCGGTTCGTTTCATCGGTGGTCATGATCCCGAACTCGTGCGCACGCTCGATGGGCACGTCGACGACCCCGACCGTGATGTCCGCTTCGCTCTGTTCGTGGTAGGCGATCATCGGGCCATAGTCCATCTTGTAAATATGGTCGCCGGCGAGGATCAAGACGTGCGCCGGGTTGTGGGAGCGGATGAAATCCAGATTCTGGAACACCGAATCGGCCGTGCCACGATACCAGTGCTCGCCGATCTGCTGCTGCGCAGGAATCAGCTCGACGAATTCTCCCATCTCCCCGCGCAAATAGCTCCAACCGCGTTGGATATGCTGGATCAGCGATTGGGCCTTGTATTGCGTCAGAACCGCGATTTGCCGGATGCCCGAATTGACGCAATTCGACAATACAAAATCGATGATGCGAAATTTGCCGCCGAACGGCGTTGCCGGCTTGCAGCGGTGCTGAGTCAGCGCTTTGAGACGCTCGCCCCGGCCGCCGGCCATGACGACTGCCAGGGTTCCGCTAGTCAGGCGGCTCACGTAACGACCGGTATTGCTCCGAGCCGCGTGTCGCATACTCATTGTGCTGCCACCGTTCTAATTGGAATGCGAAATTGAACTTGGGTCCCCACGAAAGACTGCCACACTCGCTCCAAGAGCGCATCAGGAATTCGGAAAGCGCGCATAGCCCGTCGGGAAGCCCGTACAAGGCGTCTCGGGTGGGGCGCGCGATGTTTCGCGCAGCGGACTGCAAGGCCGCCTAGCCGCGGCCATCGTCGGCTGGGTTTGCTAGACTGCTGCGGATGAGTCGGCTCAAGCTATGCATGTTGTCGTCGGAAATGATGCCGTATGCGAAGACCGGCGGACTCGCCGATGTCGCGGGAGCGCTGTTCGCCGAACTCGCCTCCTTGAAAATCGAGGTGCGCGCGTTCATGCCGCTCTACGCATCGGTGCGCGGCGGCAGCTGGGACTTCACGCCGGTTGCGGGTCTTCAGGCGATCCCGATGACGCTCGGCATCCATCATTATGCGTATTCCGTGCACACGGCGCGCTACCCTGGGAGCGAGTTGCCGGTCTATTTCATCGATTGCCCCGCGCTTTTCAACCGTCCCACGCTCTACACGAGCGATCCGGACGAGCATCGTCGCTTCTTGTTGTTCACGCGTGCGGCCATCGAATCCTGTCAGCGCATGCAGTTCACACCGGATGTGTTCCATTGCAACGACTGGCATACGGCGCTGTTGCCGCTGTACTTGCGGACGGTTTACGCGAGTGATGCGGGCTTGGCGCGGTCTCGGTCGGTGTTGACGATTCACAATATCGGCTATCAAGGAATCATGTCGAGCAGCGCCGCGCCGGACTTGGGGTTGGGGGATGGGGAAGCCCTGCTGGACCGCGACGACTTGCGCTACTCGATCATCAACCCCTTGAAAACCGGAATAAAATTTGCCGATGCGGTAACCACTGTGAGTCCCACGTATGCGCGCGAGATCTGCGAAGGTCCGCTCGGCATGGGCATGGAGGCGGCGTTGCGCGCGCGCCCCGACGGTGTCATCGGCATTTTGAACGGTGTGGACTATGCGGAATGGGATCCGCGCCATGACCCGCACATCGAACGGCATTTCAACGCGCATAATCTTGCCGGAAAACTCGCCAACAAACAGCACCTACTCACGCGGGGCGCGCTGCAGCTCGCCGACACGGTGCCGCTGATGTCGATCGTCAGCCGTTTGACCGATCAAAAGGGCTTCGAGCTGTTGTTCGACGTGCTGCCGGCGCTGCTGGCGCGCCGTGATTGTGGTCTGACCGTGCTCGGCAGCGGTGATGCCCGATATGTCGCGTTTTTCAAAGGGCTGGCCGCCAAATTCCCGGACCGGGTCGCGTTTCACTCGGGCTACGACGAGCCGTTGGCGCATTTGATCGAGGCCGGCAGCGATATTTTTCTGATGCCGTCACGCTATGAACCCTGTGGCTTGAATCAGATGTACAGCTTGCGATACGGCACGATCCCGATCGTTCACAAAACCGGTGGTCTCGCGGATTCCGTGCAGCACTTCGATCGGGCGACGGGGCGCGGCACCGGTTGCGTTTTCAACGATTTCGACGCCGCGGCTGCGCGTTGGGCGCTCGATACGACGCTCGACTGGTATGCGGAGCCGGAGCTATGGCGCCGGCTGATGCACAATGCGATGGCGCAGGATTTCTCCTGGGGCAAGCAGGTCGGCCGATACTTGGAGCTGTTCGAGCAGATTGCCGCCTAGCGCGCAATCAACGGCGCTCGCTCGAGCATTCACGCAACGCCGCGAGCGGCGATGAATTCCGCGAGGAACTGTGCGGTATGGCTGCGTTGCGTCGCGCGCAATATCGTTTGCGGTGCGCCCTGGACGACGAGGCGGCCGCCGCCATCGCCGCCTTCCGGACCCAAATCGACGATCCAATCCGCCTCGGCCATGACATCCAAATTGTGTTCGATCACGACGACCGTGTTGCCGGCATCGACGAGTCGATGCAGAACCTGCAGCAATTTTTCGACGTCGGCCATGTGCAAACCCACCGTGGGCTCATCCAGGACATAGAGCGTGTGGGCGCCCTCGCGGCGCGCCGCATCGAGGCCGGGCGCGTCGGTGCGTACCTTCGCGAGTTCGGTCACGAGTTTGATGCGCTGGCTCTCGCCGCCCGACAAGGTTGGACTTGCCTGACCCAAGCTCAAGTAGCCGAGACCGACGTCGGCGAGCAGCGTCAAGGCGTGATGGACGCCGCGCTGCGCGGAAAAGAACGCGGCGGCCTCTTCGACGCTCATCGCGAGCACGGCGCCGATGCTCTTTCCCTTGAACAGGATGCTCAGGGTCTCCGTGTTGAAACGCTGGCCGCCGCATACGTCGCAAGGTATCTGCACATCGGGCAGAAAATTCATTTCGATGCGCTGCATGCCCTGGCCCTCGCAGGCCTCGCAGCGCCCGCCCGCGGAATTGAACGAGAAGCGGCTCGCGGTGTAGCCGCGGATGCGCGCTTCGGTTGATTCCGCGAAGAGCCGGCGAATCGCATCCCAAAATCCGATGTAGGTCGCCGGGCAGGAGCGCGGTGTCTTGCCGATCGGCGTTTGGTCGACCTCGAGAACGCGCGTCACCCGCTGCCAGCCGAGAATCTGCGCGCAGCCCGCGGGAGCGGCCGCCGATTTGCGCCCGCGCTGCGCGACCAAGCGCTTGAGATTTTCGAGCAGCACGTCGCGGGCGAGCGAGGACTTGCCGGAGCCGGAGACGCCGGTGACCACACTGAGGCGGCCGAGCGGGATGCGGACGTCGATGTTGCGCAGGTTGTTCAAGGATGCGCCGACGATCTCGATCGACGCGCTCGTGGCGTCGACCGGACGCCGGCGCGCGTGCGAATGCGTGAGCGGCGCCGCGAGGCAACGCCCGGTAGCCGAATTGGCCAGCCGGGCGAGTTCGGCGGCCGTGCCCTGCGCGACCACGGCGCCGCCAAATTTTCCGGCGCCGGGACCGAGATCGATCACGTGATCGGCCCGGCGAATCGTATCCTCGTCGTGTTCGACAACGACCAGCGTATTGCCTTTCGCCCGAAGTCGATCGAGGGTATCGAGCAGCGCGCGATTGTCGCGCGGATGCAAGCCGATCGTGGGTTCGTCGAGCACGTAGCAGACCCCTTGCAGATTGGAGCCCAGTTGAGCCGCGAGCCGGATGCGCTGCGCCTCGCCGCCCGAAAGCGTTGGCGCGGCGCGATCGAGCTGCAAATAGCCCAAGCCGACGTCGCCGAGGAACGCCGCTCTCGATTGAAGTTCCGCGAGCAGATCCTGCGCGATCTCGCGTTCGCGCCCCTGCAGTTTGAATTTGCCGAGCGCCGCCGCAAAGTCGCGTACCGGCAGGCGGGTGATCGCGGAAATCGACTGGCCGCGAAACAGCACCTGGCGCGCGACCGGATTGAGCCTCTCGCCGGCGCAATCCTCGCAAACCTGTGACCCGGTCTCGCCGTCCGCAGTCCACGCGGATTCCTCACCGCTCTGTTCGGCGTCGAAGTCCGGCAGTTCCAGGCCCGTGCCATAGCAGCTCTTGCACCAGCCGTGCTTGGAGTTGAACGAAAATAAGCGGGGGTCGAGCTCCGGGAAGCCGGTACCGCAGCCTGGGCAGGCGCGTTTCGTCGAGTAGCTGCGCAAGGCCGGGCTCATTTCGCCCGCTTTGCCGGCGCTTGCTTGCGCTTCGATCGCGACCTGCACGAAACCCTTTCCTAGGCTCAAGGCTACGGAAAGCGCGGCACGCAATTCGCGCTCCGCGCCGGCGCTCACCGTCAATGCCGCGACGGGTACTTCGATATTGTGGAGAGTGAAACGGTCGAGGCGCGGCCATTTCGCGGTCGGGCGCAGCACGCCGTCGACGCGCAACTGCGCGTAACCCTTGCCCCGCGCCCACTTCGCGAGCGCCGTATAGAGGCCTTTGCGCGCCACGATCAGCGGTGCGAGCAAGCGGATCTGCTGGCCGCGGTGCTCCTTGAGCAAACGCGCTGCGATCGCATCCTCGGTCTGCGGCTCGATCGGCAGCTTGCAGTCGGGACAGTACTGGGTACCGAGCTTCACGTAGAGCAATCGCAGGAAATGGTAAATTTCCGTGAGCGTCGCGACCGTGCTCTTGCGCCCGCCGCGGCTGGTGCGCTGCTCGATCGCCACGGTCGGCGGAATGCCGATGATCGCTTCGACATCGGGCCGCGAGGCCGGCTGTACGAACTGCCGCGCATAGGCGTTCAAGGACTCGAGATAGCGGCGCTGCCCTTCGGCGAACAGGATGTCGAACGCCAGACTGCTCTTGCCGCTGCCGGAAATTCCGGTGATCACCGTGAATTGATTGCGGGTCAGGCGCACATCGATATTCTTGAGGTTGTGTTCACGCGCGCCGTGAATTTCGATCGCGTCGGACCTTGGGGGCCGCGGACTCAAGATGCCGTGATCCTGTACGCTCGAGCCGAAGACGCAAGGATGCTCGGCCTCGAGCAGCGCATGCCCCGTATGCGAAGCGGCCACTCGCATCACCTGCTGCGGTGTACCGACGCAAACGACGCGGCCGCCCGCATCACCGCCTTCCGGACCCAGATCGATGATCCAGTCGGCCGCGCGGATCACATCGAGATTGTGTTCGACGACCAGCAGCGAGTGACCCGCATCGACGAGCCGCCTGAAGGCGCGCAGTAGCTTTGCGATGTCGTCGAAATGCAGTCCGGTGGTCGGCTCGTCGAACAAGAACAAGGTTCCGCGCGCGGCAGCGGGTGCCGAGCCGGCGCGCAGCTTCCCGAGGCTGCCGGGCGCCGCGTGACTCGACAAGTGCGCTGCGAGCTTGAGTCGTTGGGCTTCGCCGCCCGAGAGCGTCGGCACCGGCTGTCCGAGGCGCAGGTACTCGAGGCCGACGTCCGCCAAGGGCTGCAAGCGGCTCTGGACCTCGGGGCTCGCTGAGAACAACTGCAGCGCTTCCGAGACGGTCAGATCGAGCACGTCGGCGATGCTCTTGGGCGATGAGCCGTCGAGGTTCAGTTTGCATTCGAGTACCTCGGCACGGAATCGACGACCGTCGCAGTCCGGGCAGCGCAGGTAGACGTCGGAGAGGAACTGCATCTCGACGTGTTCAAAGCCATTTCCGCCGCAGGTCGGGCAGCGGCCGTTGCCGGCGTTGAAGCTGAAAGTGCCGGCTGTGTATTTGCGCGCGCGGGATTCGGGCAGCTTGGCGAACAACTGGCGGATCGCATCGAAGGCGCCGACGTAGCTCGCCGGATTCGAGCGCGTCGTGCGGCCGATCTGGCTCTGGTCGACCATGACGACCGATTCGATCGCCTCGCTGCCGATCAGCCGGCGGTGCCGACCGGGATTCTCGGTCGGCTTTCCTTGAGCGCGCAGCAGCGCTGCATAGAGCACATCGTGTACGAGCGTCGACTTGCCGGATCCGCTGACGCCGCTCACGCAAACGAGGCGCTGCAGCGGAATCTCGACCTCGATATCGCGAAGATTGTGCTCTGTGACGCCTTCGAGGCGCAGCGCGCCCGCACGGGTCGCCGGAGTCGCGCGGGTCTGGGCATCGACGCGCTTTCGATGGAACAGATAATCGGCGGTCAGCGAGCGCCGCGCCAGCGCCAATTCGCGCACCGGGCCGTAAAAGACGACCTCGCCGCCGCGTTCTCCGGGCCCGGGGCCGATGTCGAGGAGGCGATCGGCGGCCTGCATGACCTTCGGATCGTGTTCGACGACGACCAACGTATTGCCCGCATCACGCAAGTTGCGCATGACGCCGACGATGCGGTCGACGTCGCGCGCGTGCAGACCGATCGATGGTTCATCCAATACAAACAGCGTATTGACGAGCGACGTGCCGAGCGCGGTCGTGAGATTGATGCGCTGTACCTCGCCGCCGGAGAGCGTCCGCGATTGCCGATCGAGGCACAGGTAGCCGAGGCCGACGTCGCACAAATATCGCAGGCGCGTGCGGATTTCGCGCAGCAATACCGCGGTGGCTTCATCCAGCGGCGGCGGCAATTCGAGCTCGTCGAACCAGCGCCGGCAGGCATCGAGCGGCATGAGCATCAATTCGCGGATATTGAGGCTGCCGGGATCCCCGAGACGCGGTGCGCCCGCGCGCGGGGCGCCTACGCGCCACAGCAAGGAATCGGGCTTGAGCCGCGCCCCGCGGCAAGCGGCGCATTCCGTGTAGGAGCGGTAGCGCGATAGCAGCACCCGAATGTGCATCTTGTAGGCTTTGGTCTCGAGCCAGGCGAAGAATCGGCGCACGCCGTACCAAACGTTTTTCTTCCACTCGCCTTCGCCCTCGATTACCCAGGCGCGCTGCTCGGCGCTGAGCTGATTCCACGGTATGTCGAGCGGAATGCCGCGCTTGCGTGCGTAACGCACGAGGTCTGCCTGGCATTCCTTGTTGGACTCGGTTTGCCACGGCTTGATCGCGCCCCCGGCCAAACTAAGGCAGCCGTCCGGGATCACGAGATCGAAGTCGACGCCGATGTTGCGTCCGAACCCGCGGCAGGTTTCGCAGGCGCCGATCGGTGAATTGAAGCTGAAGTTGCTCGGGCTCGGATCCTTGTAGGCGATCTCGCAGTCCGGGCAATGCAGGCCGGTCGAGAATCGCCACGCGGGCGTCCCATCCGGCTCGGGATAAACGTCGATGCGCCCTTCGCCGAGGCGCAGGCACGCCTCGATCGCTTCGCTGATGCGCGCTGCTTCGGCACTGCTCCAGCGCAAGCGGTCCTGCACGACTTGCAGCACATCGCCGCGCGTTTCATGGATGCGGCCATAACCCTGCCGCTCCAGCAGGGCCGTGATTTCCGCCGTGCTGAAGTTCTTCGGAATGCGGACCGGGAAGGTCAGCACGAGCCGGGGGTCGCCGTGCTCGTGCGATCGCGCCGCAAGCTGCGCGGCGATGCTGACGCTCGTATCGCGGCGCACCGGCTTTCCACAACCGCGGCAGTGCAGCATCGCAGCCCGCGCGAACAGCAGTTTCAAATGATCGTTGAGTTCGGTCATCGTGCCGACCGTCGAGCGCGACGTGCGCACCGGATTGTTCTGATCGATCGCGATGGCGGGCGGTATGCCCTCGATGCGATCGACGGCCGGCTTGTCCATGCGATCGAGGAACTGGCGCGCGTACGGCGAGAAAGTCTCGACGTAGCGCCGCTGACCTTCCGCGTAGAGTGTATCGAAAACCAGCGAGGATTTTCCCGAGCCGCTGACGCCGGTCACGACGATCAATTCGTTGAGCGGCAGATCGAGGTCGAGATTCTTGAGGTTGTTCTGGCGTGCGCCCTGGATGCGGATCGCATCCGAGCGGGGCGGATCTAAGGGCGGCATGTGGCCGCTAGTTTACCGCGACTTAGCGTCGCAGAGCGGCCCCTTCAGCGTCCCGCGAACTGCTCCATCATGAGGCCGGTGCCGCCGCGCGTGACGTGCGCGACGATCGCCGTGCGGCGGTGAATCTTCGTCACGAGACCCAAGTTGATCGCGAACGCGAGCTGAACTTGTTGGCCCTTGCGCAGCCCGAGATTTTCCGTTTCCACGAACACGCCATTCGCACTCAGGTTCTTGGCCTTGCAAATACGGCTCTTTCGACCGGACATCACGACGTACACGGTGGTACGTGCGCGATGGCGAGTGTGCAAACGACGCTCCATCAGTTTCCCTTCGGCAGACGGTTGGGGGGCAGAGCCATTATGCACATTGGCCCCGACTTTGGCGAAGGGTGCCGGCGAAACGCCGGGCTTATGTCCAATCAGGCGATGTCTTTGCGCCGAATCGACAATTGAACGGGAGCTTCGATGCCCACCTTGACACGGCGGCCGGTGCCGCCCAATAGCGTAATCAGGATCGGTCCCTTGGCGAACAGCTGCTCCAAGGTCATCGAGACGTCCGTGCCTTCGGCCGGCTGGATCAGAATCGATTCGTCAGCGCGTCGGCTGAGTACCAACATAGGTCACGCCCGCGCGAGCGCGCGCAGCGCTCTGGCAAAGGTCTTTCCCTGGGGTCCATAAGTCACGGCGGCTCCGCCGCGCACGACATCGAGTAGCTGGCGCACCTGCACGCGGCGTACATTGATGATGTAGCCGTTGACCTCATTGGCTTCGCGGCAGCCGGTCATCAATTCCATGAGCGCCCGCCAACGCTGCGCTGCGGCATCCGAAAGCTGCGATAGGGCTGCGCCACCGAGGCTGCGCCGTTCGCCCTCGAGGTTCTCGAACGTGCCCAGCAAGGCGATCTTCTGAGCGGCCTGTTCGGCCAGTGCGGTCGGCGAATTGCCGGTCAGGGCCTCGCGCTCCGCTGCGAGCGTCGCCGCCAGCTGCTGGGCGACTTCGATCTCGCGATCCAGTACGACCTCTAAGCGGCGGCGGGCTTCGTTCGTCATGGGACTACTTCAATTCGCTGTCGTACTGCAGGAGTTTGTCGGCGACACTGCCGGCATTGACGCTGTACGATCCGTTTTGAACGGCCTGCTTGATCGTTGCGACCTTGTTCGCGTCGACAACCGGCGCATTAGCAACCGCAGCGCCGAGCTTCTGCAAGGTGCGCGCGGAGCCCGTCAACGTCACCTGATCCGCTGCGGGGGCGGCTTGAGCTGCCGCGGGCGGCGTGCTCGGTTGAGATTTTTCGGCAACTGCGCCGCTGCTGCCCGAGCCCTGGACGGGGCTGAGCGCTTCAGACGAGTTGTAACCACTAATTTTGTTCGTCACCTAAGTCTCCTGGAGCAAACGGTCTGCCCATACGGGGGGTTATCGTCAGGGTTTGGATGAACTTTAACTTCGACTTGCACTATTGACATTCCGTTTCCTGTTATCGACTGTGACGCAGTTCACTGAAGGGCTATTGGAAAACAATTTCAACTATTTGCTCCGACCGGGCGATCCCTTCGACGATTTTCCCAGATGAAAGATTTTCAACCCTGACGCGTTGGTTCACGAGCCCATCCATGAGCGCACGGCCGGACATTCGCACGCTCATGCCATCGACGCTCGCGATCAAAGTGACCGTTTGGCCGCGCTGGACGGCCTTTGCGCCCAATAATTGCTGGTTCGTCAACACGGCGCCGCCTGAAATTGCGCGCCCCGCCGTCAATCCGATCGCAATCGCCGGATCGTCGAGGTAGCCCGGCGGCAAATCGCTGACGTCGTGCTGCTCGGTACCGAGGTCTTTGCCGGCGAGAACGGTGCCCGCAACGATCGCATGGGCGGCGACCACGACTTGCGAGGTGCCGACGATGCGCACCGGAACATAGATGTGCCATGGGCCGGGGCCATCGCAACGTAGCTCGATGACGACTCTGCCGGCGATGCGCAGACCCGGCGCGACCGCGGATTTCACGGCGTTTCCGCAGCGTGCGAGCTGCAGACGAGATTGCAGAGGTCCTACCTGGAGGCGCTGCCTATCGGTCAATGCCGGCAATGCCTGCAGTGCGGCGGATCGCGCGAGGCCCTCGAGCTGCGTAACGTCCTGGAACTCGTTGCTCGGCAACGCGGTGGCGCCGAGCCTCGTTGCTGCAAGACAAGCGGTAAGCAATAGATGACGAAATATTGGCGCTCGCTGCGACATAGTCTCTACCAAGCAAGCTGCGTGCCAGCCGCATCCGGGGCCGCGCGGCGCATGCGGCCCCGTTGCACCGCCGCATGGTGATAGGCACCCAGCTATCGTGCCGCCGGCGGCCGGGTCGCGGCAATTCCTTGCCGCTCAGCCGCAGGCAGCGCCCAACCGGCGGCGTAATCGACGTCAGCGGGTCCCCAAAGTGTGATTCGGTCGCCGTTATCGGCGCCGCGGGCGACTTGGCACAGCTCTTGCTTAGTCTGTCCCTCGAGGAGTAATCGCAACGATGTTCGACAATATTTTCGACATTCATGAAAGCGCGCTGCTGTTGCACGGCCAGCGTCTCAGTGTTTTGGCCAATAACATGGCCAACGCGGATACGCCGGGCTACAAGGCTCGCGACATCGACTTCAGCGAAGCGCTTGCGGGCGCCGATCAGCAGACCGGACTCGCGGTGACCGTTACCGAGCCGGGCCACATCGCCACCGCTGCCGGCGAATTCGCGCCCGATGCGCTGAAGTATCGGAACCCTTATCAGTCCTCGCTGGACGGCAACACCGTCGAAATGCCGGTGGAGCAGGCCGCGTTCTCCGAAAACAACGTGCGCTTTCAGGCGAGTCTCACGTTCATCAACAACCAGATCTCAGAAATGCAGTACGTCCTGTCCGGCCAGTAGGAGCGCAATCATGTCCTTATTCAGTGTATTCAACATCGCCGGCAGCGCGCTCAACGCGCAGACGATCCGACTCAACACGACCGCGAGCAATCTTGCGAACGCCGAGAGCGTCGACGGCGATCCCACCAAAGTCTA
>Ga0187847_10000751_pt1 | contig 33269 bp, 22 predicted proteins | sample June2016WEW_4_10_FD_132458 | JGI IMG/M metagenome (GOLD analysis project Ga0187847, IMG submission 132458) | Peatland microbial communities from SPRUCE experiment site at the Marcell Experimental Forest, Minnesota, USA - June2016WEW_4_10 | ecosystem: Environmental > Terrestrial > Soil >...
AACCATCGTGCGTGCATTCACTCTTGCCGCAGGAAACGGAGATCAGGCATGACCGCAATCGGTGATCCACTCATTCGCGTCGACGGCCACGCCAAAGTTACAGGCGCCGCAAAATATGCAGCCGAGTTTGACATCCCGAACATTGCGCATGCGGTAATGGTCACCAGCACCATTCCCAATGGCCGTATCACCAGCATGATTACTGTGAAGGCTCAGAGCGCACCCGGAGTGGTCATCGTCTTGACTCCCGCGAATGCTCCCAAGCTTCCACAGGGCGGCAAGGCCGGAGTCAATCCCCCTGCCGGCCGCGTTCTTTCTCTGTTGCAGGACAACACGGTTCTTTACAACAATCAGCCCATCGCCGTTGTGGTGGCCGAGACTCTAGACCAGGCCCTCTACGCTGCCTCGCTCATCGACGTGAAATACCAGGAGGATACCCCAAAGCTCGATTTCGAAGCAGGCATGCCGGCCGCGCACCCCGGCAGCCATGGCAAGGATCCTGCCGACGTCTCCGAAGGCCAGCTCAACCAGGCGCTGGCGGCAGCAGAAGTCAAGCTCGACGAGATCTACACCACGCCCATTCAGAACCACAATCCGATGGAGCCGCACGCCACCATCGCTCAATGGGATGGCGACAAGCTAACCCTTCACGATGCGACTCAGTATATCTCCGGCGTGAAGCAGACCGTGGCCAAGGCGCTTGGCATCCCTCAAGAAGACGTGCACACCATCTGCCCCTTCACAGGCGGAGGATTCGGCTGCAAAGGCTCGACGTGGTCGCATGTCGTTCTCGCGGCCATGGCTGCCAAAGTCGCGCAGCGACCAGTGAAGCTGGCCCTCGAGCGCCCGCAGATGTTCGGTCCCGTCGGTGCGCGTCCCCGCACCCATCAGCGCATTGTGCTGGCCGCCAAACGCGATGGCACGCTCACCGCCATCGCGCATCACGTGCACAGTCATACATCTGTCTTCGAGGACTTCACCGAACCTTCGTCCGTGCAGACTCGAATGCTGTACGAGAGCCCGTCCATCTCCACATCGCAGCGCCTGGTGTCGCTCAACCTGGGTACGCCCACTTTCCAGCGCGCGCCCGGTGAATCCACGGGCACATTTGCCCTTGAGATCGCGATGGACGAACTTGCTTGCAAGCTGAACATCGATCCCATCGAGCTACGCTTGAAGAACTACGCCGAGAAAGATCCGACGTCCAAAAAGCCCTTCTCAAGCAAGCACCTTCGTGAGTGCTATCAGCAAGGAGTGGAACATTTCGGCTGGTCAAAACGCAATCCTGCGCCGCGCTCCATAAAGCGCAATGGTGAGCTCATCGGCCTGGGCGTGGCGACTGCAACCTATCCAGCCAATCGCTCCACCGCGAATGCGCGAGTGCAGTTCGAACCCTCGGGCCGAGTCGCCGTTGCCTCCGGTTCGCAGGAGCTAGGCACCGGCATGTATACCATCATGGCCCAGGTCGCGGCCGCCACGCTCAAGCTGCCTGTCGACATCGTCGATGCCAGGCTCGGCGACTCCACCCTTCCCAAAGCTCCTGTCTCCGGCGGTTCGCAATCCGCGGCCAGCGTAACACCGGCGGTTCAGGCTGCCGCAAAAGAAGCGCAGCTCACTCTGCTCACCGCGGCCTCAAACGATGCGCGGGGCCCTTTTGCCGGAACGCAACCCGATCAGCTGGTTTTCGAAAACGGCATGATCCGCAAGAAAGGCAGCTCCGGCACAGGAGAACACTTCAAGGACTTTCTTGCGCGCAACGGCAACAACCCCATCGGCGCCAACGCATCTGCTGAAAAGGACCAGGACGCCGAGCAGTATTCAACGCACTCATGGGGCGCGGTCTTTGCTGAGGTTGGCGTCGATGAGCTGACCGGCATGGTCCACGTCCATCGAATTGTAGGTGTCTACGATGTCGGTACGCTGCTTAACCAGCGCACCGGCAAGAGCCAGCTTATCGGCGGCATCGTATGGGGCATAGGCCTGGCGCTCCATGAGGAGACACACTTTGATACCCGGCATGGCCGTCCGATCAACAACAATCTTGCCGAGTATCACGTGCCGGTGAACGCGGACATAGGCGAGATAGAGGTTTATTCTCTCGATATCCCTGATACAAAATTCAATCCACTCGGCGCGCGCGGAATTGGAGAAATCGGCATCACTGGGACTGGGGCAGCCATCGCCAATGCAATCTATCACGCTACTGGCAAACGCCTGCGCAACGCACCCATCACGCCTGAGATGCTTATCGGCTAGAGAAGAATTGGAGTGGTCTGGGTTCTCGGTCTCTGCCTGTGAATCGAACTTCGTGTCCAATCAGAATGACCGATTGCCCGCCGGATTCATGCATTAAGGTCTCAAATTCGACGAAGTTCCGGGGACCCCACACCCAGCCATAGGGCGCGGATCGCATACCATCAGAGAATCAGGGGTGCAGCAATCGATGAATTTCGATCTCGAACGGGGGCCTGCCGGCCAAGCCTACAAACTGCTGGTGGGCCTGGTGGCGCCACGGCCCATTGCACTGATTACCAGCATGGATGAAGAGGGCCGGCTGAATGCCGCTCCCTTCAGCGCCTACAACTACCTTTGCACCGACCCACCCATCATCGGCGTGGGCGTAACCAACCGGCCGGCCCAGCCATTTGTTCCCAAGGACACAGCTCGCAACATTCGGCGAACCGGCGAATTTGTGGTCAACATCGTTACAGAGGACATCGCTGAAAAGATGAACATCTGCGCAACCGATTTCCCGTCGGAGATGAGCGAGGTGGAGTTGGCCGGGTTCAGCACCACGCCGTCGCAGGAAGTGAAGCCGCCACGGTTGGCCGAGGCACATGCTGCGCTCGAGTGCCGCGAGTATACAACCATGGAGATCGGCCACTCCCGGATCATTTTGGGACGAGTTGTCGCCATTTACGTTGAGGACCGGTACGTGGACCCAGCGGGGCCCTACATCAAAGCCGACGAGTTGCATGCGATTGGCCGCATGAACGGGTTGGGAAACTATGTGCGCACGCGCGACGCGTTCATAACCATTCCACGCATCTCGTATGAGGAGTGGGAGAGCGGGAAGCGATCAACGATTGAGCCTGCAAGGTAAGGTAACTGCTCCGCATGCCAGAAATGCTATGGCTTGGCAGCGACACGGACAGCAACACTCCAACTACATTGCGGCGACGAAATCCGGAAGAACTTCCCCAGCGCTCTGCTGCAGGAGTTGTGTCATGCGGGCCGCCATTCCGGTATACATGGATGCAGCGCGGTACGCATTCACGTTGATCGCGGCGTTGACGTGGCTGAAAACATACCGTACGAGGGCCGTCAACACGCAGATGCGAATTTGTATGGCGTCGTTGCGCAGGATCTCAAGCAGCTCATGGTCCACGGTGTCGCAGTTGCGGGCAGCGTAGTCTGCCATCTCAACCATGACGCCGGCGTTTTGGAACATTGCCCAAAGGCCATAGGCGCCGCGAATGCGGCTCCAGGTTTCACTTGGCGTTGCGTCGAGCCCCTCTCTCCAGAGAAAGTGCTGGGTCAGCTCGCGTGCGCTCCAGTCGGAGCGCAACCGGGCCACAAGCGAGTCCCAGGTCTGCGCCTTCCTGCGCCGCGCGGCGGCTCTCCAGCAAACAAAGCACACCACCACAGCCGCGAAAACTGCACTCTCTAACAGGGGGAGGATCATCGCTTTCTCCTTGCACGAACATGCGGACGGCGTTCAATTCTTCGGCTTGGCCCGGATAGGTTTTCCCGAGCCAAGCCGCCATGGAGAGTACCCACGTAATCCGTATGTTGGTAACCTAAAGTAACTCCTTTGCCTGGTCAATGGTACTTTTGGGTCAAATCAGGGCGCATCCAGCACCCATAACACCCATTGCTTTCAAGGTCTCACACGCTCGACCACCTCGCGGGGCAGAGCACCGCCAAATCTGGTACCCGGACATTTCACGGGTGGAAACTGCGTTTCCCCGCTGTTTCCAATAGCTTGCAACTATGCTCAACCTGTTTCATTTTCGGGTCTGCCCAGTGGTGCGCTTGGGCGTGTATGATTCGTGCGCCGCGTCCCCTGCGCCTGCAACTGCGCGGTATTTCCCTCCTGGAGGACACTTTAATGGCGACAGCTACGGCAGTGCATCCGGGCAAGCTCAGCGACCGCGTGAGCTTTCGTCCGCGTTATGGCAACTACATTGGCGGCAAGTGGGTTGAGCCCGCATCCGGCCAATATTTTGAGAATGTAACCCCGGTTACAGGAAAGACCTTCTGCGAGATTCCGCGTTCCGGTGCAAAAGACATCGAACTGGCGCTGGACGCGGCGCATGCGGCGCGCGCGAGTTGGGGCCACACCAGTCCCACGCATCGCGCTAACCTTATGATCCAGATTGCCCAGCGGATGGAAGACAATCTCGATCTGCTCGCGTTGGCTGAAACCTGGGACAACGGAAAGCCGATTCGCGAAACGACCGCGGCGGACATTCCGCTGGCCATCGATCACTGGCGCTACTTTGCGGGATGCCTACGCGCCCAGGAAGGCACAATCTCGGAGATCGACCAGGACACCGTCGCGTATCACTTCCATGAACCGCTCGGAGTGGTTGGGCAGATCATTCCCTGGAACTTCCCCATTCTTATGGCCACCTGGAAGCTGGCGCCCGCCATCGCAGCAGGGAACTGCGTAGTTCTAAAACCGGCCGAGCAGACCCCGGCCAGCATCCTCGTCTGGGCGGAGCTGGTCGCCGACCTGCTGCCTCCCGGCGTCCTTAATATTGTCAACGGATTTGGTCTGGAGGCAGGTAAGCCCCTGGCTTCCAGCTCGCGCGTGGCTAAGATAGCTTTCACCGGCGAAACCACGACCGGTCGCCTCATCATGCAATACGCCAGCCAGAACCTGATTCCCGTTACGCTGGAACTGGGCGGCAAGTCCCCCAACATTTTCTTCGCGGATGTCCTCCAGGAAGACGACGACTTCTTTGACAAGGCCATTGAAGGCTTCGTCATGTTCGCGCTCAACCAGGGCGAAGTCTGTACGTGTCCCAGCCGGGCTCTGATTCAGGAAAGCATTTACGACCGCTTTATGGAACGCGCCCTCAAGCGGGTGGCGGCCATCAAGCAGGCCAATCCGCTGGAAAGCGACACGATGATCGGCGCGCAGGCCTCCAGTGAGCAGCTGGAAAAAATCCTGAGCTACATCGACATCGGCCATAAGGAAGGGGCCGAGTTGCTGACCGGCGGCAGCCGCGCGCACTTGGGAGGCGAGCTGGAAGGCGGCTTCTACGTGCAGCCCACAGTCTTCCGCGGGCATAACCGCATGCGGATTTTCCAGGAGGAAATCTTTGGACCCGTGGTCTCAGTGACCACCTTTAAGACCGAGGATGAAGCGCTGGAGATCGCCAACGATACGCTGTACGGTCTTGGAGCCGGCCTGTGGACTCGCGATGTAAATCGCTGCCACCGTCTGGGACGCGGCATCCAGGCCGGGCGCGTGTGGATCAACTGCTACCATGCCTATCCAGCCCACGCGGCTTTTGGTGGCTACAAGCAATCCGGCATTGGCCGCGAGACGCACAGCATGATGCTCGACCACTATCAGCAAACCAAAAACCTGCTGGTAAGCTACAGCCCCAGGAAGCTCGGCTTCTTTTAGCCACAGGGAACAGGGAATAGACAGACCATCCAGGCCGATGCCCCAGGTCCAAAAACTTAGACTTGGGGCAACCGGCTTGGGCGATTGGTTCAGACGCTGCGGTCGGCTTCGGCATCTCAACCTGATGAGGTGACAAGCATGGCCGATGCAACCAAGCGAGTGAACATTGAACGGGATCCCGCTCCTGAAGAAGAAACCAAAGAGGGTGTGGTGAACGATTCATTGGGAACCGTTGACCCAGCCGACGCCACCGGACTGGATGAAAATAGGCCGGTTGACGAAAAGAGCGGCATGAAAAGCTCTGAAGACAGCTAGAACGGGGACGCGATGGCCGAACAACTCCCACAGCAAGTTATGGCAACCGATCTCGCCATTCACCTGATTCGTGTTCTGCGCCAGAAGCATGGGCCGCTTATGTTTCACCAATCAGGTGGCTGCTGCGATGGCAGCTCCCCTATGTGTTATCCCCGCGGCGAGTTCATGACCGGCGACTCCGACGTGCAGTTGGGCGAAGTGGATGGCGAGCCTTTCTATATGAGCAAGAGCCAGTTTGAGTATTGGAAACACACCCAACTTACGCTTGACGTCGTGCCAGGCCGAGGCGGCATGTTCTCGCTGGACAATGGCGAGGGCGTGCGCTTCCTCATCCGCTCGCGCATCTTCGATGACGAAGAAATCCGCAATCTGCGCGAAGCTGGACGCATCTAATTACAGCAGTTACTTCTACCCCACCCCTTTGGAGCGTCATGAAAGAGGTTGTGATTGTTTCCGCAGCCCGCACTGCGGTCGGCAAATTCCAGGGATCGCTCCAGTCGTTTTCCGGTCCGCAGTTGGGTGCGCTTGTCGTTCGCGAGGCGGTGCGCCGTGCCGGTCTCGAAGGCTTTCAGGCAGGCGAGAAGAATCTTGCAGCGGATGCTCCAGCCTACCCACAATTCATTGATGAGTGCATCATGGGCTGCGTCCTCCAGGCTGGACTCGGGCAGAATCCGGCCCGCCAGGCTGCCATATACGCAGGGCTTTCGCCGCAGGCCGGCGCATTCACCATTAACCAGGTTTGCGGATCGGGCCTGAAGTCCGTAGCGCTGGCAGCGCAGGCTATCCAGACCGGAAACGCCGAAGTCGTCGTGGCCGGCGGCATGGAGTCCATGACCAACGCACCGTATCTGCTGCCGCAGGCGCGCGCAGGATATCGCATGGGCAACGGAGCGCTTGTGGATGCGATGATTCAAGACGGCCTTTGGGAGGCGTACAAGGGCTTTCACATGGGGGTAGGGGCGGAGATGATTGCCGCGAAATACGGCATTACACGCGAGGAACAGGATGAGTTCGCGGTCGAGTCGCACCGGCGCGCAGCGGCGGCCTCTGCGCAGGGTCTTTTTCGCAGTGAGATTTTGCCCGTAGAGATTCCGCCAGCGAAGAAGGGTGCGGCTCCACGCATCTTCGACGCCGACGAATCCATCCGCCCCGAAACTACAACAGAAGTCCTGTCAGGCCTCAAGCCCGCGTTTCAAAAACATGGGTCGGTTACCGCAGGCAATTCTCCCGGCGTGAGCGATGGCGCGGCGGCGCTGGTTGTCACCAGCGAAGAGCGTGCGCAGGCGCTCGGTCTCAAGCCGCTCGCCGTGATTCGCGCCCAGTCCACCAGCGGCGTCGAGCCGGAGTGGTTCGGTCTTGCTCCCATTGCGGCCGTACGCAAGGTTGCGGCTCGCGCCGGATGGTCCCTCGACGATGTGGACCTGTTCGAGCTGAACGAGGCGTTCAGCGTCCAGGCGCTCGCCGTGAACCGGGACCTCGGCCTCGATCCTGCCAAGGTAAATATTCACGGCGGTTCAGTGGCCATTGGACACCCCATTGGCGCCAGTGGAGCGCGGGTATTGGTCACGCTTCTTTACGCATTGCAGGAGCGCGGCAAGTCGAAGGGGGTCGCGGCACTTTGCCTCGGCGGCGGCAACGCAGTGGCCCTGGCTGTGGAACGTCTCTGAACAGAGATCCGCTCGCCTCCCTGGTCATATTCGACTGTCCGAAATCGAACACTACCCCTCCGGAAGCGGTCACTGTAGCCGGCATTTTGGTAAGTCGATCTCCAGCCAAGTGATTTATTTTCAGCACCCCACAGCTAAATTCCTTTTGGCAAGGCAAGTGCTATATCCAGGATGTCATGGATATAGCCCGCCCGGATTTAAAGAAGAAGAAAACTCGGCAACTCGTCATTTACGCTGCCGTCGGAGTGGTTGTGTTAGCGGCTCTCGCAGTCGGCGTTTCCCGGCTCAAGCCCGCCGCACCCACGGTAGATCGCTCGACCATCTGGCCAGACACGGTCAAGCGTGGAGACTTGACCATCCAGGTGCGTGGGTCGACCGGCAGCCTGGTGCCGCGGGAAGACTCGATCGAGCTGATTCCCGCACAGACTGATGCCACCGTAGTGCGCATCATCGCCTTGCCCGGAGCCACTGTCACGCCGGACACAGTCGTGATGGACATGAGCGATCCGCAACTTGAGCAAGAGCTGCTCAGCGCGCAATCGGCCCTCAAGGGTGCGGAGGCCGACTACAAGAGCCTCCAGGCCACGCTCGAAAGCACCCTGATGGATAAGAAAATCGCCGCGGCGCAGGTCAACGCCTCCTATGCTACGGACCTGCGCCAGGCGCAAACGGATGAGCAGCTCTACAAGCTGGGTGTGGTTTCCGGCGTGGTCGCAGGCGCGTCGAAGAATGCCGCTGACCAGTTGACCGCGCAGAAAAAGCTCTCCGAAGAACAACTCGATGTAAACGCGAAGGCAATCGAAGTCCAGCTGGCATCCGCGCAGACCAAAGTCGAGCAGGCGAAGGCCCAGCTCGATCTCTATCAGAAGCAAGCGGACGCCCTTCACGTGAGGGCCGGAATCTCCGGCGTCCTGGCGCAGCTGCCAGTCCCATTGCAGGTGGGCCAGCACGTCACGGCGGGAACCTCGGTCGCCAAGGTGATTCAGAAAGACAAGCTGAAGGCCGCCCTGCAGATTGCCGAGACTCAGGCGCGTGACATCCAGCTCGGCCAGCCCGCTTCCATCGACACCCATAACGGAATTATTCCCGGCCACGTTTCCAGAATTGATCCATCCGTATTGAACGGAACGGTCACCGTTGACGTAGCTCTTGATGGGCCCTTACCGCCGGGGGCACGACCTGACCTCAGCGTGGATGGAACCATCAACCTGGCAATGTTGAAGGATGTTCTGCAAGTAGGCCGGCCGGCTCTGGGCAATGAAAACACCACCCTGAGCCTGTTCAAGGAAGACCCCGACGGCAAAGGCGCTGTGCGTGTACCAGTGAAAGTAGGCCGCGCCTCGGTCAACAGCATTCAGGTGCTGGAAGGATTGAAGGAGGGCGATGTTGTGATCCTCTCCGACATGTCGCATGAAGATGGCGTGGACCGCATCCGGCTCGAATAGGACAGCGGTCAGAGACAATGGCCTCTTCCAACTGGAAGCTGACGACTAAGAACTCTTAACTCTGAACTAAGAACTGACTACAACTACGAAGGGGGACAGGATGGCGAACGACAAGCTGATTGAAATTGAGGACCTCACCAAGGTCTTCTACACCGACGAAGTGGAGACGCATGCGCTCTCCGGCATTCACCTCACCATCGAGCGTGGCGAATACGTGGCCATGTCGGGCCCGTCGGGCTGCGGCAAATCCACGCTGCTCTCCATTCTGGGCCTGCTGGATACTCCGACAGGCGGCAAGTACCTGCTGAACAACAAGCCGGTGGAGAGCCTCAGCTTCGGCGACCGCTCGCGCATCCGCAACCAGGAAATCGGCTTCATCTTCCAGAGCTTCAACCTCATCGGTGATCTCACGGTTGAAGAGAACGTTGAACTGCCCCTCACTTATCGCGCCGGCATGCCGTCCGCCGAGCGCAAGGGCCGCGTGAAGGAAGCCCTGGAACGCGTGAACATGGCGCACCGTATGAAGCATTATCCCGCCCAGCTCTCCGGCGGTCAGCAGCAGCGTGTGGCTGTGGCCCGCGCGCTCGCTGGTTCACCCTCCGTCCTGCTGGCTGACGAGCCTACCGGCAACCTGGACTCGAAGAACGGCGAAGCCGTGATGCATCTCCTTGCCGATCTCCATCGCGAAGGCTCAACCATCTGCATGGTGACCCACGATCCCCGCTTTGCCAAGCACGCCCAGCGCGAAGTGCACTTGTTTGATGGGAAGGTGGTCTCGGAAGACGAGCTCAAAAAGCTCACCGAAGAAGTGGAGGCGTAGCCATGCCGTTCCGCAACTTGCTTCAGGACATGCGCTATGCGCTGCGGCAGTTGCGGCGCGCTCCCGGCTTCGCGTTTACCGTCGTACTCACCCTTGCCCTCAGTGTGGGCGTGGCCACTGCTGTCTTCTGCGTCATCGAGGCAGTCATTCTGCGCCCACTTCCTTTTGCGAATCCCGACAAGATTGTCTTTGTATCGGCTACCGCGCGTGCCGGATACAATCAACCCTCTTCATGGGCGAGCTATCAGGACGAGGTCGCGCATTTGCGCACGTTCTCGGCCCTTGCAGGCTTCAGCGACTATAGAAAGATCACACTCGACGCACCCTCCACAGGCCCAACGTCTATCGATAGCGTCCGCTCAACGGACAATTTCTTCCAGGTCTTCGGCGTCAATCCGCTGCTGGGTCGCACCTTCCTGCCCGGCGAACAGCAGGAAGGCAAGAACGAAATTGTTGTCCTCAGTTATGAGGCTTGGCAGAAGTTCTTCAATGGCGACCGTTCCGTGCTTGGCAAATCGGTTCGGCTCGATGGCCGCGCATTTACTGTCATCGGTGTCATGCCTGTCGGGTTCCGCTATCCACTCAATCAGCACAGTGCGGTGTACATTCCACGCCTGCTTGACCAGAGCTGGATGAACAACCGGGGCGCGCATTGGCTGCGCACCGTAGGCCGCCTCAAAGATGGTGTAACAATCGACCAGGCGCAAGCCGACCTCACGCACGTTTTCAACGACATCGGCAAGGCTTACCCTGACACGGATGGTGGACGGGTGGTGCATGCAGTGCCGCTGGCCGAGAGCGTCACCGGCAAAACAAAGGGTCCACTCTGGACCCTGCTGGGCGCGGTGCTCGCTGTCCTTGCCATCGGATGCGTAAATATTGCGGGTCTATTGCTTGCGCGCGGAGTCAAGCGCGAACGCGAGATGGGCGTGCGTGTGGCCATCGGCGCGGGCCGTCGGCGCTTGCTCGGGCAGATGCTTACTGAAGGTGTGCTCCTCGCCGCCCTGGGGGCGGCGGGCGGCGTGTTGGTGGCTTCGTCCCTGCTCGAACTCATGCGCACATTTCTGATGAAGGCCCTTGCGCGCGGCGCCGATATTCAAATGAACTGGACGGTGCTGGCTGCGTCCATAGCTGTTGCCGTAGTTGCGAGCCTAGCCGCTGCGCTCTATCCTGCGCTACGCCTTTCCTGCGTAGATCCCAATCGTTCGCTCAAAGCAGGCGGCGCAGCAGGCACACAACGCGCCCAGACTCGCCTTCGCTCGGGTTTCGTCATCGGGCAAGTCGCACTCACGCTTGTCCTCCTGGTTGTCTCCGGCTTGCTCATGCGCGTTGTCACACGTTTCCTCAACACCCCGCTGGGTTTCGATCCAGCGCACATTCTTTCAGTCAAAATCGGACTTTCTCCCGCGCGATACCAGGGCCGCAACATGGTTCTGGAGTTCTATCGTCCCCTCGAAGAGCGCATCAGCCACTTGCCCGGAGTTCAGGCAGCGGGCTTCATCAGCCTGCTGCCCATTGAAAGCTGGGGCAACAACAGCGATGTGCATATCGCCGGCCAGCCTCCTTACCCGAAAAACCAGGAAATGCTGGCGGAAACCCGATTCATCAGCCCCGGCTATCTCGACACAATGGGAATCGCACTGCATCGAGGACGCAGGCTCGCTCCAAGCCTCGACCCATTCGACAATAAGGCCGGCACCGTCCTGGTCAACGATGCATTCGTCAGCAAGTTCATTCCAGCTGGCCTCGATCCCACAACGCAGCGCAGCGACGACAGCGCGAAAGAAGAAGAGTGGACGCGCATTGTCGGAGTGACCGGCAATATCCGCCAAGACATCTACGAGCCGCCCCTGGCAGAGCGTGACTGGCTCATCGATGAGATCATGCCCAAAGACCAGCCAGACATCCTGGCGAACATGGTCCTCGTGGTGCGCACTTCGGGCGACCCCAGGCAAGTGATTCCCGCCGCGCGTTCCATCGTTCACGAACTCGATCCCACGGTCCCGTTCGACGAGCCCCGCACCATGTCTGAAGTTGTCGCGGAGACGTTGGCGTTCGAGCGGATGGAGAGCTGGCTCTTTGGAGTTTTTGCATCGCTGGCATTGGCTCTGGCGCTGGTGGGTCTGTACGGGCTCGTTAGTCATGAAGTCGAGCAGGCAAGGCGCGACATCGGAGTCCGCATGGCCCTCGGCGCCACGCGCAATCGCATTCTCGGTATGGTGCTCTCGCGGGTGACATGGATGCTTGCTGCGGGTGCTGGGGCAGGACTTGTGCTTACCGTCGCCGCGCGCAAGCTTATCGACATCGTCATCTACGTCGAGCCGCAAAAGGAGGCTGGTGGGTTCCTCATCGTGGCAATGGCGCTGATCGCTGCAGGCATGTTTGCTGCGCTGATTCCGGCCCTTCGCGCAGCTTCCATTGAACCCATGCAGGCGCTGAGAAGCGAGTAGTTCCAGCGCGCAATGACGGCTTTCTCGTCACCAGCGCCGACGCACCAGGAGAACGAACGCGATGAACCAACTGCTTCAGGACATTCGCTACACGCTGCGCCAGTTACGCAAAGCGCCTGGCTTCACGCTCACGGTAATCATCACTCTGGCCCTCGGCATCGGCGCCAACACCGCGATCTTCACTCTTGTGCACGGCATCCTGATGAGCTCTTTGCCCGTGGCCAACCCGGCGCAACTCTACCGTGTCGGCCACACAAACGATTGCTGCGTCGAGGGAGGCTTTCCGGACAGTGACACCGGAGACTTCTCCATTTTCTCCTACGATCTCTACCAATACCTGCGCAGCAATACACCGGAGTTCGAGCAGTTGGCCGCGGTGCAGTCATGGCAGGGCCAATGGGCAGTACGCCACGGGCAGGAGGCGGCCAAATCCCTGCACGGCGAATTTGTCTCAGGAAACTACTTTTCCACGCTGGGCCTCGGAGCGTTCGCCGGTCGCGTCTTCGCCGATGCCGACGACACACCCAACGCCCCGCCCTCGACCGTGCTGAGTTACCAGTCGTGGCAGGGCGACTTCGCTGGCGACCCGTCCATTGTGGGTTCCACCATCTACATTCAGGCGCGCCCCTTTACAGTTGTCGGCATTGCTCCGCGCGGTTTCTATGGCGACCGCATTACCGACACGCCGCCTGATTTCTATATGCCGCTCAACACTGAACCCTATGTTCATGGGGACAGCGCCATACTTCATCATCCCGATTCCCACTGGCTCTATCCCCTGGGCAGAGTCCGGGCAGGGACCAACATCGGCGGATTACAAACAAGAATTTCTACAACGCTGCGGCAGTGGCTCTCGACCCGCTCAGCGTATACCGCCAATGGCGGATCGGCGATTATTCCCAAGATGCACATCGTTCTTTCTCCGGGAGGCGGGGGAATCCAGACCCTGCAACAGCAGACCAGTAAGGGCCTGACGATGCTCATGATTCTCTCCTCGGTTGTGCTGCTCATCGCCTGCGCCAACATTGCCAACCTCATGCTTGCCCGCAGTACCGGACGACGCTCGGAGATCGCGGTCCGCATGGCACTCGGCGCAGGCCGCCGCCGCGTCACGCGCCAACTTCTCACCGAGAGCATTCTTCTCGGCGTTATGGGCGGCCTCGCCGGGCTTGGCGTCGCCTATGCTGGCTCGCAGGCCATTCTTGCCCTTGCCTTTCCGGACGCGCGCAACATGCCCGTCAGCTCCAGTCCGTCTCTGCCCGTCCTTGGCTTTGCATTCGTGGTCTCGCTTCTGACCGGCATCCTGTTCGGAGCGGGCCCCGCTTGGTTATCGTCCCGCGCGCAACCGGCCGAAGTGCTGCGCGGCGCCAACCGCTCCACCCGCGACCGTTCTTCAATTCCGCAAAAGGCTCTTGTCGTTTTTCAAGCCGCGCTCTCGCTGGTTCTGCTCGCCGGCGCCATCCTGATGACCAAATCACTGGTCAATCTCGTACACCAGGACTTGGGGCTAGTCTCCACCAATCGCTATGTGCTGCACCTTGATCCGGCCGGAGCAGGCTATACGATCGATCGCCTGCCCGCGCTCTACCGCCAAATCGAGGACCGCTTCTCCGCAATCCCCGGCGTTACCCATGTAGGCATGGCGCTCTACAGCCCGCTCGAAGGGGGCGGATGGGGTGAGTGCGTCATCCAGCAGGGCCATGGGGCTCCACACCAGGGCGAAAAATGCGGCTCAAGATGGGACCGTGTTAGCACACAGTTCCTTGACTCCATCGGCGTACCCATTGTTCGTGGCCGCGGATTCTCCGCGCAGGACACTGCAACCTCTCCTCAGGTGGTCGTAGTCAATGAGACCTTTGTGAAGCACTTCTTCCCCAAAATCGTTGGTGTCTTCCGTGACTTCAAATTCGAAGACCCTCATGCTGAAGTCCGGCCCGTTTATCTGCGCCCCCTCAGTCAGTTCTACACAGGCTATAAAGAGGCGGACATGCGCGGCACTGAGACACAGTCCATGTTCATCAGCTCGATTGTGCTTTCATTCAACGTGCAGCAGCCGAATGCGAGCGCGTTGATCCGGCAGGCGCTTGCCGCAGTCGATCCAAACCTGACCGTCGTCGACCTGCGCACCTTCGACTCGCAGATCGCCGGCAACATGATCCAGGAAAAGATCATCGCGCAGCTCACAAGCCTTTTCGGCATCCTGTCGCTCATTCTTGCATCGGTGGGACTTTACGGCGTGATGTCCTATTTTGTGGCTCGCCGCACCAGCGAAATCGGCATTCGCATGGCGCTGGGCGCAACCCGATCGAGCGTGGTCAGTATGGTCATGCGCGGCGTGCTCTGGCAGGTTGTCATCGGCCTCGTTCTGGGCATTCCCGCTTCGTTGTATGCCGGCTACCTGATGAAGAGCCTGCTATACGGCGTGGGCAGTTACGACCCATGGGCGATGGTAGGCGCGCCCTTCATGATTGTCCTGTGCGCCACAGCGGCCGGATTCATCCCGGCACGCCGCGCGGCTTCCATTGAACCCATGCGAGCGTTGCGCACCGAATAGTTATTTCCCTGGAGAAGAGACGACACATGAATACGCTGCTGCAGAACATCCGTTACGCGCTTCGCCAATTGCGTAAGTCTCCCGCCTTCACGCTTACGGTAATCGTTACGCTCGCACTCGGAATCGGCGCCAACGCTGCTGTCTTCACTCTCTTCGATCAGGTACTGCTGCGCATGTTGCCCGTCGAGAAACCAAAGGAGTTGGTGCGCTTCGTTTGGAATGGCGGGTTCAGCGGCTCCATGAGTAGCTTTGGCGGAGATTCGGCCGACCACCACAATTATTTCTCCTATCCCATGTACAAAGACCTCCGCGACCAGAACCAGGTCTTTGCGGGTTTGATTGCCGCGGACAAGACGCAGGTGGGCGTTTCGTGGCACAACTCGGCGGAGAGCAAAGACGGGGAAGTAGTTTCGGGAAATTATTTTCAAGTGCTCGGATTGAAGCCGGCCTTGGGTCGGTTGCTGACGCCGCAGGACGATACGGCCAAGAACGCCAACCCCCTGGTGGTTCTTAGCTACAACTACTGGAAGACGCGCTTCGCTGCTTCGCACGACGTCATCGGCCAGACTGTCCTCATCAACGGCCATCCCTTCACGATTCTTGGTGTTGCTCCTGACAATTTTGATTCCGCGATCGGCGGATACAAGCCGGGTGTGTTTGTCCCCATGAGCATGGTTGAAGTGGCGATGCCGTGGATGGCGCCGCGCGACGACTTGAACAACCATCAATCGGCGTGGCTCACCATGGTGGGGCGGCTCAAGCCGGGCGTTTCCATCACCCAGGCGGAGGCCAGCATGGGACCGCTCTGGCATACCCTGCGCACCAATGAATTCGCCCTCTACAAGTCGCATTCAGAGAGGTTCAGGCGGAGCTTTATAGACAACTCGCACCTCAAGGTCGTTGACGATTCCAACGGGTTCAATCCGGGCCGCATCGACTTGCAGAAGCCGCTTATCATTCTCATGAGCATGGCCGGCCTGCTCGTGGCGATGTGCGCCATCAATGTCGCAACGCTGCTGCTGCTTCGGGCCGCTGGACGGGTGCGCGAAATCTCCATGCGCTATGCACTGGGTGCAAAACGTGGCCAGATTGTGTCGCAGTTGTTGGTGGAGGGCGGGCTTCTTGGAATCGCCGGAGCGGCCGCTGGGATTGCGCTTGCCCCGGTTGTTGCTACCACGCTGGTCCGTATCATGACCAGCTCCGACCCCGGTACTGAACCCTACTCTACATCCATCGATGCGCGCGTTCTGTTTTTCACTTTAGGCATATCGCTTCTGGTCAGCCTGATGTTCAGCATCGCCCCGGTTCTGCATTTCCTCAGCCCCAATCTTGCCGGTGCGTTGCGTCAGAACTCAGGAACCGCATCAAAAGGCTCACAGCGATTCCGCAAGCTTGCCGTTGGTATACAGATCGTCCTCAGTGTGATTCTTCTAGGTGGAGCAGGCCTCTTTGTGCGCACCTTCGACAATCTTCGACATGAGCGGGTCGGCTTTGAAACCGCGAACGTCGCAACCTTTGAACTCGATCCCACCGGCTCCGGTTACGGCGAAAATCGTACAGCGCAAATCGTCATCAACTCGCTGGACGCACTCCGCGCCATCCCCGGCGTCTTATCTGTTGCTGCAACCACCGACCCCGAGCTTGCAGGAGACGACACCACTTCGAACTTTTCCGTACAGGGCTATAAGGCCTCGGAAGAGGAAAACATGAACTTCGAGCAGCCCAGGATCACCCCCGGCTACTTCGCCACGCTGCGCCAGCCGCTACTTGTCGGCAGGGAATTTACGCCGGCTGATGTGATGGGCCAGCCAAATGTTGCCGTGGTGAACCTGACGTTTGCCAAGCGATTCTTTGGCACGCCGCAAAACGCAATCGGCCACACCATTGGGGCCGGCGGCGGCGACGATGTCAAGTTTGACACCACCATCGTCGGCGTCGTTGGCGACATCAAGCACTCCGATCTGCGTACACCCCTTGGTGGTGCCGTCTATGAGCCCTATCTCCAGGAGAAACATCCGACCGGAGTAGTTGTCTATCTGCACACTTCGCAGGCGCCGGAGACGGTTGAGCAGGCCATTCGCCAGGCCATCCATCAGCAGGATGCCACGCTGGTGGTGGACGGCCTGCGCACCATGGATGAGCAGGTGAGCCGCAGTGCATCGGACGAAAGCGCACTCGCCTTTCTCGCTGTTGGATTTTCCATACTGGCCATGGTGCTGGCAGCCGTCGGGTTCTACGGTGTCCTGGCCTACTCCACCGAGCAGCGCACGCGCGAAATAGGTGTGCGCCTCGCATTGGGCTCGCAGCGCCGGGCCGTGGTCGTCCTCGTTGTTCGCGAGATGGGAATAATCGCGGGCGCCGCCACGATCATCGCGCTCCCATCTGTCGTGGCCTTGGCTCGCCTGTTCAAGAGCCAGCTTTTCGGCGTTACCACGTTCGATCCTGTCACGCTGGCCGGATCCGTAATCCTGACTGCTGTGATGGTCGCGCTCGCTGCAGCGTTACCCGCGCACCGTGCGGCAACAGTTGAGCCCATGCGAGCATTGAGAACCGAGTAGGCGTAAAGGAGATTCGCGATGCAGTCGACCCTTCAAAATCTTCGCTATGCTCTGCGCCAGTTGCTCAAGTCGCCGGGCTTTACCCTCACCGCTGTCCTTACGCTGGCGCTTGGCATCGGCGCCAACACCGCCATTTTCACAGTTGTCTATGCCACGCTGCTTGCGCCCATGCCTTACCCTCAGCCGGACCAGCTCGTCATGGTCTGGTCGAAGATTCAGGGCAGTCGAAACGGCATCGCAGCACAGGACTTCGTGGATTGGAAGACACGCAACACAGCCTTTCAGGATATCAACGCGTTCACCGGGGGCGCATTCAATCTGGCCACCAAGGAGCAGCCGGAATTCCTTCAGGGCCAGTTCACCACCCCCGGAATGTATCGGATGATGGGTAACAAGTTCCTGTATGGCCGCGATTTCCTGCCCGAAGAAGGAACCCTCGGCAAGGAGCATGAAGTCATCCTGATCAACAAGCTCTGGAGGCGTCTCGGCTCCGATCCCAACATCGTTGGCAAGACGATTCAACTCGACGGCACCGCCTACACGGTTGTCGGTGTCCTCGCGGCGGGCCAGCCCGACCGGCTCGACCAATGGCTTATTGTGCCCCTCGCATTCAAGCCCGAGCAACTCAATCACGACTTCCACTGGCTGCTTGCCATGGGTCGCCTTAAGCCCGGCGTCACCATTCAGCAGGCACAGGCCAACATGGACGCTGTAACGGCGGGCATCGCCAGTCAATTTCCCAAGAGCAACAAGGGTTGGGGCGCATCGGTTGAGCCGCTGCACAACGACTTCCTGCCCAAGGAAGAGATCAAGATCCTGTGGATCTTGCTCGGCGCCGTGGGCTTTGTGCTGCTGATCGCCTGCGTCAACGTCGCCAACCTTCTTCTCGCCAGGGGAGCCACGCGGCAACGGGAAGTAGCTGTCCGCACCGCGCTCGGCGCATCGCGCAAAATTATCTTCACCCAGTTCGTCACTGAAAATCTGCTGCTCGCTCTGATCGGAGGCCTGTGCGGAATCGGCGTCGGCCTGCTCTCGATCAAAGGCCTTCAAGTCCTAATGCCCGAGGGCACCCTACCCTCCGAGGCGGATCTCACGCTCAACCTTCCCATCCTCCTGTTCTCGCTCGCCGCTTCCACGTTCTCCGGCCTGCTATTCGGCTGCGCCCCGGCCTGGTACGCGACCAGGGTCGACCCTGCCGACGCGCTAAAAGAAGGTGGACGCAGTGGCACCGGTGCGGGACGACAGCGCCTGCGCCGTCTGCTGGTCATCGGCGAATTCGCACTTTCGCTTGCGCTGCTTACCGGCGCTGGGCTCGCTATTCACAGCTTCTGGAATCTCACCAACGTGGATCTCGGAACCAGCACCACGAACATTCAAACCTTCTCGCTTCCTGTGCCCGACGCGCGCCCCAAAGACCCGGCGCGGATCAACGCTTACTATCAACAGATGATTTCCAGCATCAAGGCTGTTCCCGGCGTAATGGACGCAGCGGTCTCGGTGGGCCTGCCTCTTGAGGGGTCGGGCTTCGGCATGCCGTTTACCATTGCAGGACAGCCAGAGTTCGCCGATCCCTCGCAGCGCCCAAGCGCAGGCTTTGACATGGTCACGGCAGACTACTTCAAGACGTACGGCATTCCGGTCCTTCGCGGCCGCGCCTTCACTGAGCAGGATACCGCCGCGAATGTCCACGTCGTCATGGTCAACAAGAAATTCGCCGATAAATTCTTTCCCGGCAAAAACCCCCTTGAGCAACGCATCAATGTTGAGGAGCTCATTCCCGGGGTCACCAAGCTCGGTCCCTATGTCACCTGGCAAATCGTTGGCGTATTTAATAATGTCCGCGCCGGCGATTTCCGCGACAACCGGGCCGAGATCGTAATTCCGTTCGCGCAGATTCCGTGGCCCAGCGCCAACATCGGCGTGCACACCGCAGGCGATCCAGCGACTGTGTTTAAAAGCATCGCCGCCGCCGTCCATTCTGTTGACCCGCAAATCGCTCTTGCCGAGCCCAACACACTGGAAGAGGTGAAGCACCGCAACCTGGGCGGCGACCGATTCATCATGACGCTGTTGGGCTGCTTTGGCGGTCTTGCCTTGCTGCTGGCCGCAGTCGGTATTTACGGAGTGATGTCCTTCACGGTCGCCCAACGGGAACATGAGATCGGCCTGCGCATGGCCCTTGGAGCCAGCCGCGGCAACATCCTCAAGTTGGTACTCAAAGAAGCGCTGGTGCTGGCCGGTATCGGCCTCGGCTTGGGGCTTATTGGCGCATTCTTCGTCGGCCGGGCCATGCAGAGCGCACTGTTCGGCGTGGGTTCGCTCGACTATGCCGCCATTTCAGGCGTCTCCCTCGTCCTGCTCAGTGCCTCCATGATTGCAAGCTGGCTGCCGGCACGCCGAGCCGCGTCCGTTCAACCCATGCATGCTTTGAGGGCAGATTGAACGAGACGGACTGATTTTGGAATGAGTATGCAATTGCGAGAAAGGAGCTTTCCAATGCAATCGGTTCTACAGGATTTACGCTATGCGTTGAGAAGGTTGCGTATGTCGCCGGGATTCACATTCACCGCGGTGACCGTGCTGGCGTTGGGCATCGGAGCTAACATCGCCGTCTTTACCATTCTTAACGGTATATTCTTCCGTCCGTTGCCCTATGCGCATTCCGATCGCATTGTGACGGTCGAGCTGGTCAGCCCCATGCCCTACTTCAGCATGACCTATGCGAACATGCTGCAACTGCGCGATGCTGGCGGGCGCGGTTTCCAAATGGGAGCTGTACTGGGCGGCTCAAGGGCCAGCATCGTCGGCCCTGGCGGACGCTTGCAGGTGAAACGCTCCGAAGTCGATGAGAATCTCCTGCCGATGCTGGGTGTCCAGCCCATTCTGGGCCGTGTGTTCCGTGCTGAAGAAACCGAACCCGGCCGCAACCACGTTCTACTTTTGGGCGAAGACGTGTGGCGCAAGCTCTACTTGAGCGATCCGCAGATCGTGGGCAAAACGTTGACCATTCGTGGCGATGCCTACACGATTCTCGGTGTCATGCCGCGCACCTTTGCGTTTCCATTCGACGATGGTCCGCTACAAATCTGGTCCCCAGCCGAGATTCCTTCCGCTGCTCGCTCGGCGATGAGCGGCGCTGCGGCAAAATTCCCCTATAGCGTTGTTTATGCGCGCCTGCCTCATGGCATGACGCAGGCCCAGCTGGCCGACGCTTTGAACCGCGCGCAATCATTAATTGCCAACGAGGTTCCCAAGGACGATCAACAGTGGCCTACTCGAGTGAAGGTCAACGGCTACCAGGACTCGCTGAACGCCGAGGCGCGCAAGCCTCTCTTTCTGCTTGCCGGAGTGGTCTTTGGAATCTGGGCACTCGCCTGCCTCAACGTCACCAGTCTCATGCTGGCCCGCGCTGTCTCGCGCATGCGCGAGCAGGCAGTTCGCTCCGCATTAGGTGCCAGCCGCATGCGCTTGCTGCAACAGTCTGTTGTTGAAAGCCTGCTCTTGAGCAGCATTGGTGCGTTGACCGGAATGCTTCTCGGCCAATCCATCATCAAGTTACTGTGGCATCAGATCAACCGCAACCTGCCTCTCACTGCTGCCATTCATGTGGACTGGCGTGTGATGGTTGCATTAGCCGGGCTCACCATCCTCACCGCCTGCATCACTGGGATCATTCCGGCGCTGCGCGCTACACGGCGCAATGTGCAGGAGTCACTGACTGGAGTTAACAGTACCGCCTCAGCAGGCCAGAATCGGACGAGGGAGATTCTGGTTGTTGCGCAGCTTGCGCTCACGCTTGTTTTCCTCGTGGGAGCAGGACTGTTTCTGCGCACCATCCATGCACTGCGCCAGGTGCCGCTCGGCTTTTCGCAGCAGAATGTGCTCACGGGCGGAATCATTCTCAATGGCTCATCAAGCGAAGAGCCGAAAGACCCGCTTCAGCAGACCAATGTTGTCAGGACCAAGTACCTTCCGCTGCTGGAGCGCCTGCGCGCCATTCCCGGCGTGAGTGTGGCTGCACTCAGTTCAGTGCTTCCCCTGCGGGCTGAGTTTGCGGTCACCATCATCACCAATCTCGATCACAAAGATGTTGCATTCTCGAAGCTGCCGCGAGCCGATGGCCGACTGGCCTCGGCGGGCCTCGTCGATGCAATGGGAATCCCCATGCGCCGCGGGCGCTTCTTTACCGAAGACGACACTGCCAGCGCTCCCCCTGTCGTGGTTGTCAATCAGGCGTTTGCCGATAAGTATCTGTCCGGTCAAGATGCTGTTGGGCACATTCTGTCGATGGGCAAGAAAGGTCGATTCAATGAAATGCGGATCGTAGGCGTCATCGGGGATGTCAAGCAGTCTAAGGTCACGGAGGCCACCAAGCCAGAGATTTATTTCTGCCTGGCGCAGGTCGAACCGGGAACGCCGCTCTACGGCATCGCGACTGCCTTCATTCAAGTGGCGATTCGTGGCGCGGTTCCCGCCGATTCCTTGCGCGCTCAGTTCGACAAGGTGTTGCATGAGGTAGCTCCCGACGCCACAACTACCGATGTGAAAACCATCCACGAAGCAGTTGAAGATTCCTTTGGCAGCCAGAAGCTTATCAGCCATCTTCTGGAAGCCTTCGGTGGCCTCGCGTTGATGATCGCGTCTGTGGGTCTGTATGGGTTGCTATCCTTCACTGTGGCCCAGCGTACGCGCGAAATCGGATTGCGTATTGCACTCGGCGCTCCGCAGGCAAACATTCTGTCGCTCGTCCTTCGGCGCGCATTGTTGCTGTCTGTCATTGGATTGGCTACCGGCAGTGTGCTGGCTTGGTTTGCCGTGCGAGTCACCAGCGGCTATATCTATGGAGTCGACGCCCACGACGCATTCACGTTTACGGCGGTCGTTGCAATCCTTGGCTCTGCCTCTTTCCTGGCCGCATGGCTGCCGGCGCGCCGCGCCGCCGCTGTCGACCCCACAATCGCTTTGAGATCGGAGTAACACCATGATCGAACTGAAAAACGTAGAACGCAGTTACAAAACCGGCCACACCGAAACCTGGGTGCTGCGCCGTGTTGGACTCACCATTAAAGAGGGCGAGTTCGTCACCGTCATGGGGCCATCCGGGGCCGGGAAGTCCTCGCTCCTGAATGTCCTTGCTCTCCTCGATGATGGCTGGCTCGGCGAATACTGGTTCGACGAAACCCCCGCCCACAAGCTGAATCGGAAGCAACGCGCCGACCTTGCTCGCCAGCGCATTGGCATGGTCTTTCAGAGTTATCACTTACTTGACGACCTTACCGTTGCCGAAAACATCGACTTACCCTTGAGTTACAAGAACCTGCCTGCCAAAGAGAGGCAGGCCATGGTTGCCGATATCCTCGATCGTTTTCAGATTGTTGCCAAGAAAGATCTCTTTCCTTCGCAGCTTTCCGGCGGCCAGCAGCAACTTGTCGGCATTGCACGCGCCGTGGTTCACGCCCCCGCGCTGCTGCTTGCCGACGAGCCCACCGGCAACCTGCACTCAACGCAGGCCCGCGAAATCATGGAGCTCTTCTGCCAGCTCAACAGCCAGGGCACAACCATTGTGCAGGTAACACATTCTGAAGAAAACGCGCGCTACGGCAAGCGCATCCTAGAGTTGCGCGATGGCTGGCTCACACGCGATGAGGCCCTTGAGCCCAGGGTAACGGAGGTCGGCGCAAAGTGAACCAGGTTAAGTCCATTTCGGCTGGCGGAATAAAGTCCGCAGCTGTCATTCTCCTTTTGCAGGCGAACCTTGCGTTGGCCACACTGCCGGCTGCCGCTCAGCAGTCTCAATCCCCGGCGCCGTCCTCGCAGACCGTGCCCGAGGCTCCTGCACCCACCACGACCGGTGCAACAACACCGCCTCCTTCGCTGGCGCAACAAGCCCAGCAGGTCAAGCAGGAGGCGTTTGCTCCACCCACATCGTTTCACGTGGAAATGCCTCGCTCGCGCAATCCGCTTGCTCCGTATATCCCCAGCACCGCACCTGAGCTGAACATGAATAACTCGCCGCGCCTCGAGAACTTGATCCGCGACGGAAAGATCTATCTCTCATTGCACGATGCAATCGCAGTGGCCATCGAAAACAACCTCGACCTGGCCTACTTCCGCTATAACTTCCCCATCGCTCAAACCGATATCCTGCGCACCAAATCGGGCGCGTCGGCCAACGGCGTCAACACCGCGATCGTTCAGTCGACGCAGGGTGGTTTTGCTTCAAGTGGTGGCGGAGGTGGGGGCGGCGGAGCCGGATTCTCCGCCGGCAATGGCGGCATCGTTACATCCACTCTCGGCGCCGGTACACAGGTTTCGTCCTTCGATCCCTACCTCACCTTCATGGGCTACGTTGATCACACCGTCATTCAGGAACCCAACGAGTTCCTGACCGGTGTGCCGGTTCTGAAGACCAACACCATCGAGGTCGTGTCGAGCTACTCCCAGTCGTTCCCAATCGGCACGGGCATCCAGGTTAACTATCTTGGCCAGCGTGTCGCCAACAACAGCCCTGAGTACGCCATCAATCCCACCCTCTACTCAAATTTTCAGGTGCTGATCCAACAGCCCATTCTGGCCGGCTTCGGTATCGCCACCAACGAGCGCTTTATCCGCATCGCCAAGCGCAACTCTCAGATTACCGACCTTGCTTTCAAAGCTCAGGTCATCGCTACCGTGACCCAGGTGGAGAATATCTACTGGGATCTTGTGAATGCCTACGAGGCCGAGCAAATCAGCGAGCGCTCGCTCGGTTTCGCCAACAAGAACCTATCCGACGATCAGAAGCAGCTTGAGCTCCAGGCCATCCCCGCGATGCAGGTGATGACCGATCAGTCTGCCGTGGCAACCGCCGAAGGCACCCTCACTGTGGCACGTGCGAGCCTCCGATTGAACGAGCTGCTGATGAAGAACGCGCTCACCAAGGTCGACGATCCAACCATCGATGAGATGCCGGTGATCCCGCTTGACCTGCACGGTGAGCCCGACCCGAATGCCGACAAGGCCATCGACGCTCTCATCGACACGGCCGAGAAGAAGCGGCCCGAGGTTGCCATTTACAAGATGCAGGCTGAAGTGCAGAAGCAGTCTCTTAAGGACATCAACAGCGAGCTTCTGCCGACTCTCAACATGTATGGCCTCTACGCCGGCGCCGGCACTGCTGGTCCCAAGAACTCCGATTGCGACCTCGGCGCGCAGGAATGCTCCACCAATCTGCCCACGGGGTTTCCCAGCATGCTTGAGAACACCTTCAACTACTCGTCCCCGGAATACCGGGTCGGGGTGACGCTTTCCATCAACCTGCGCAACCGCCAGGCCAAGGCCGATCAGTTCCGCGCCGTGTTGCAGTACCGCCAGAGTCAGATCTCCTCTGAGCAGCAGCAGAAAACGATCCTCTTCGACGTACGCAACTCGAAGTTTGCTCTGGAGCAGGCTCAGGCACAGGTTGATTCCGCTCAGAAGGCACGCGATCTTGCCCAGAAGTTCTTCGACATCACGAAACAGGAGCAAACGCTTGGCGCGAAATCCGGACTCGATACCCTGAACGCGGAAAGCGCGCTCGCCCTGGCCGATGAGGCTTTGGACACTGCGCAGACCAACTACGAGAAGAAAAAAGTCGATATCGATCGCGCCACCGGTGAAACGCTGGAACGCACAGGGGTATCCATCGACGACGCAAAAGCGGGGGTGGTCGCGCGTGTGCCATAAAATCGCACTAGACCCAATAGGAGCCCCGAGCGCCGCTGTCTCAGAAATGAACGCAGAACTGAACAAGAACCCGAGCGCAGGACAATCCTCAACATGACCGACTCTCGCAAGCATGAGAATATTCGCGTTCTGGTCGCCGACGATCAACCCTCGATCCTTGAGGCTGTCGAACTTCTTCTCGCTCCGCAGGGAATTGCAGTGGACTGCGTCCGTTCTCCCCGCCTGCTTCTCGAAGCGCTGGGGCAAAACGACTACGACGTCCTGCTCATCGACCTCAACTACACCCGCGACACCACATCCGGCCAGGAAGGTCTGGATTTGCTGGCGCGCATCCAGGAGTTCGATTCGCGCCTGCCCGTCATCGTCATGACCGCGTGGGGCAACATCGATCTCGCCGTCGAATCGATCAAGCGCGGCGCCCGCGACTTTGTGCAAAAGCCATGGGAGAACGAGCGGCTCCTCTCACTCATCAGGGTTCATGCCGAGCTGCATTCCGCCCTGCGACGCGCTCGCCATCTTGAGCTGGAAAACCGCCTCCTGCGCGCCGAAGGCATGCCGGAGTTTATTGCCGGCGCGCCATCCATGCAGCCAGTCCTCGAACTCATTGCGCAGGTTGGGCCGTCCGATGCCAACGTGCTCATCACCGGCGAGCACGGCACCGGCAAGGAGATCGTCGCCAAGCTGCTGCATGCGGCCTCACCTCGCTCGCGGATGGCGATGGTCGCCGTCAACGCCGGAGGATTGCCCGAAGGCACATTCGAAAGCGAAATCTTCGGCCACGTCAAAGGCGCATTCACTGACGCGCGCACGGATCGCATCGGCCGGTTCGAACTGGCCAACGGCGGCACGCTCTTCCTCGACGAAATTGCCAACGTACCAATCCGCCAGCAAGCCAAGCTGCTCCGTGTTCTGGAGACCGGCGAACTGGAGCGCGTTGGCTCGTCGCAAACCCGCCGCGTCGATGTGCGCATCCTCTCCGCCACCAACGCCCTGTTGCAGGAGGAGGCCAAGGCAGGCAACTTCCGCGAAGATCTCCTCTTCCGCATCAACACTGTCGAGATTCATCTTCCAGCGCTTCGCGAGCGCAGGGAAGATATTCCGCTGCTCGCCGCGCACTTCCTTGGCCGGAACCGTACCCGCTATCGCAAACAGGTCAGCAGTTTCTCTCCTGCGGCGATGCGCCACATGCTCCAGTACCCCTGGCCCGGCAATGTGCGCGAACTCGAGCACACCGTGGAACGCGCAGTGCTCCTGTGCCGCGGTGAGGAAGTAGAGCCCGGCAACCTCATCATTGCAGGCACGCGCTCTTCTCCCGAGTCTTTTGAAAACATGAGCATCGATGAGGTCGAAGCCCTGCTCATCCGTAAGGTCATGCGCCGCTGCGACGGCAACATATCCCAGGCCGCTGAATCGCTTGGGCTCAGCCGTGCCGCACTCTATCGCCGCATCGAAAAATATGGACTCTAAGAAGCTCGTCCGCAGGCGACGACGTTCGGCCGTCCGCCGGGCGTGGCTTTACTGCCTGTTCCTGGCGCTGCCGGCGCTCATCTTCGCGGCCATTTTTCTTTACGAGCGTGACTTCACGCTGGCCCCGTCCATGCTGATCCTCGGCTGTCTTTCGATCTACCTCGCGCTGGTTGCCGCCGCTCTCATTGAGGGCATGGTCCGCCCGCTGCAGACACTCTCCAACGTCGTCTCGTCGCTGCGGGAGGGGGACTACTCGTTTCGCGCTCGCGGAGCCGCATCCCGCGACGCGATCGGCGAACTGGCTGCCGAGGTGAACGCGCTCGCTGATTTGCTGCAGAAGCAACGGGTGCGGTCGCTGGAAGCAACGGCCCTGCTGGGTCGCATTCTCGAAGTCATGCACGCTCCCCTGTTTGCCTTCGACCGCGAGAACTTGCTCCAGTTGGTGAACAACGCCGGACTCCGGCTGCTCGGGCTGCCCTATGCTCGCTGCTTCGGCCGCACCGCGCGCGAACTCAACCTGGAAGACCTCTTGCAATCACCGGATCAATCCGTTCATTCCTTCGGGTCACAGTCCACCCGCTGGTTGCTGCGCAAAGCCGTCTTCCGGCAAGACGGCGCACCCCACACGCTTCTTCTGCTGGCGGACGTGAGCCTGCCCCTGCAGGAAGAAGAACAGGCCGCCTGGAAGCGCCTGATCCGCGTCCTCGGCCATGAGTTATCGAATTCCCTGGCTCCCATCAAGTCCATTGCAGGAAGCCTCCTGGCGCGCGTCGGCCAGATCGGCAAATCCGAGACCGAAGACGATTCGGCTATGCGGGATTTTCGTCGTGGACTAGGAGTGATTGAGAGCCGTGCCGATTCTCTTCATCGCTTCGTGCAATCGTACCGTCTTCTCGCCCAATTGCCACCCCCGCACCTCAAGCCCGTCCCCATCCAACCTCTGCTTGAGCGGGTCGCCCATCTTGAGCAGCGCCTCCCCGTCGAACTTGAATCTGGCCCCCCAGTGACCCTGCTTGCCGATTCCGACCAGTTGGAGCAGATGTTCATCAACCTGCTCGCCAACGCTGTCGATGCCTCGCTTGCAAATGGATCGCACCCCGTTCGTGCCACCTGGCAGCGCGTCGACTCCAGCCTCGTCGTCATCATTGAAGACCGAGGCATGGGCATCGCCAACACGGAGAACCTCTTCGTCCCCTTCTACACAACCAAGCCCGCCGGAAGCGGTGTGGGGCTGGCGCTCGCGCAGCAAATCGCGCGCGCACACGGCGGAGAAATCCGCCTGCTCAATCGAGAAGACGGCGAGGGTGCCCGTGCCACGGTCCGCCTGCCGCTCATGCAGAATTAACATAATTAGGGAATTGCAACAAAAGGCCCGGCGTAACCTGTCCTACTTTTACTTTATTGCTAAACCGCCCATATCCCTGGCTTCAATCTCGGTCGCCATCACGCAGTTCCTACCGTTCTTCTTGGCCTTGTAAAGGGCTGCGTCGGCGGCCTGAATCATGGCCTCGTGGTCGGCAGGAAAGCCGGACGCCACGCCGAAGCTTGCCGTCACTTGCAGGGCGAGCTCCCCATCCATGATGCGTGCCGCTTGCACAGCCATTCGGAGCTGCTCTGCCCGAAGCCGCGCGCCCACGAAACTCGAACCAGGCAAAATTACCATCAATTCCTCACCACCGTAACGGCCTACCCAATCGTAGTTGCGCACTGCTCGCAGGAAAATCGTGCTGATCTCCTTGAGCACCAGGTCTCCGGCAGGGTGGCCGAACGTGTCATTCACGGTCTTGAAGTGATCAAGATCCACCAGGATCACGGTCAGCGGCGTTCGATCGCGTTGCGACCGATCCACTTCCTGCCGCAGCCGCTCCATGATGATGCGGTGGTTCCACAGGCCTGTGAGCTCGTCGCGCTCCGCATACTGGCGCATCTTCTCCTGGGTGCGCATCAGTTCGGCTTTCTCGTGCTCCAGGTCCTCGGTACGCTTCTTTACGGCCACCTCCAGTTGCTGCTTCTGGTGCAGCAGGCGTTGGATGCGTCTCCGCCAGACCAGTACCACGCACACGCCGGCAACCAGCGCCAGGGCCAGTCGCAGGATCGCACTTTGCCACCAGCGCGGAGTAATGCTAAAAGCAATTGCGGAGACCGGGCTGACGAGTTCGCCGGAGTCATCTACAGTTGTCACTTCAAAGCGGTAAGAGCCGGGATCGAGACGCGCATAGCGTACCGTTCGCTGCCCCGTGTCCACCCACTCCGATTCAAGTCCCTCCAGCCTGTAGCGGAAGTGTATGTGACGGGTTTCGCGGAAGCTCAGTGAAGCAATTGAAATGGTGAGTGGCTCCGCGTTCCACTCAACATTGTCTCCCTGGGCAATGATCTTATCGCCGAATGCTGCCAACGAGATGACCGGAGCCTGCCGTATTCCGGTGAAGGAGTCCTGTGGATTCAAGGAATGAGCCAACCCCCCTGAAGTGCCAATCCACAGGCTGCCATCCGGATCTTCGGAAAGGGCGAAGGCATCCAGGTCATTCCAAATCAGGCCATCATCCTGGGTAAAGCTGCGCCAGTGGTGACCGTTGTATACCGTCAGGCCGGCGTCCTGGCCCACCCAAACCCATCCGCGGTGGTCCACCAGCAATGAAACCACCTGGTCCGACACGAGGTGCGCTCGCTGTATGTGCTCGGATTCCACGATTCGATTGCCTACGACCCGCAGCCGCATCAATCCTGCAAATGCACCCGTTGCCCACAGGTTTCCCTCGTGGTCGGCTGCCACATGAAACGGATTGACGCCGGAGAGTCCGGCGTCGATGCGGTGCCAGCCGCTCCCATCAAGCCGAAACAGGCCTTCATCTGAAGCGGCCCACAGGCGTTTTTCGTTGTCCAGGCTCAGGTCGGAAAAGCGCCTCCTTGGGTCGGCCATCGCCATGTCGTCCACCAGTCGCGGTGTCCGATCTCTCCCAATGGCATCCACCACGTATAGGCCCGCCCCGGTCGCCACCCAGATGTGGTCGCCTTCGCTCAGTATCCGGTAGACCTCCGGCACCTTCCATTGAGCGCCCACAAGCGTTTTCGGGTCGATCCTCGCCAGGCTCCCAACCGCGCTACCCATCCAGATTGCGCCATCCGCGCTCTCCGCCAGAGAGACCGCGCGTGCCGTCTGGATGCCTGCCCCGTGCCATGCCGTGGCAGTCTGTTCTCCAGCGGGAATCGAATCGAGACCAGACTCAGTGCCCACCCATAGCCGCCCAGTCCGGTCGCGGAGCGCGGCCCAGACAATGTCGTCACTCAGGCCGTCCGCTACAGTGAACCCCTCCCAACAGTCCTGGCCCACCCAGCGCTTCAATCCATGGCCTACCTCGCCCATCCAGATCGAGCCCTCCCGGTCCACGAACAGGGCGGAAATGTCATTGCGGGTCAGGCCATTGGCTGCGGTTACCATGCGCCAGCGGCCATTCTCCCAGAGTCCTAAAGACGGGCCCTGAGAGCCCACGATTCGTCCCCTGGCATCTTCCACCAGCGCGGCATATGGAACGTAGGTCGTGGTTCCAGGCAGGTCATGCAGTTCAAATCGGTCCTCTGCGGAGATGAGTTCACCCACATGGGCCGCGCCCCGCATCCACAGGTGGCCGTTCCGCGCAAGCAATAGGTGATACCAAGGACCGTCGGGAAGATGGAGTGTCGAGCCAACGTGCGTAGTCTTTCCGCCCTCCAGCCGGCAAAGATCCAGGTCGCAGCCGTACCAAAGCACTCCTCCGTGGCCGGTGTGTCCCGATCCCTGGGCAGGTTCGGGCTCATACTGCAGGCTCCAAATCGCCTTGCCCTCCAGGTGCATTGCCTCCGCCGCCCAGCGTTCCGGTTCCACATGGCGCAATAAAAAGGCGCCGCTCCGGTCTGCGGTGATCACCTCATCCCCGGATACGGCCGTGAAGACTGTCCCGATCCTGTGTGAGAACTGATTGAATGGTGCAGGCGGGTGCACAGCGGCGAATTTGTCGTTCGGCAGGTGAAAATAGATGCTGCTCGTTGTGCCCACCCACAGCGTTCCGTCCAGCCCCAAAAACAAGCTCTGGATCGCGTGCTCGGCAAGTCCATCGTTCGAGCCATACTGTTGAAAACGGCTTCCGTCATACCGGTACAGTCCGTTTTCGGTTCCAACCCAGAGATAGCCGGATCGGTCCTGCGCGATGCAATTTACGTTCAGGTTGCCCAGGCCATCGTTGGCTTTGCTGAAAATGTATTGTTGCGAGACGCACCGCGGCACCACCAGACCAAGCACGGCAAAGCCGCACATCAAGGTCCTGAGGACGTCCCGTAGCTTCCGAGCCCCAGCGTGCACAGCGTGTCCTTCAAATCAGTGTGACTCAACTATATACCCGGCTGGCGTGGATGAAATACGTCTTGCGTGCCATACAAATCGAAAGGCATCCCGGCGCGGTTTGCGCCCTAATCGCAGAGAAGTGCGGCCTCGGGAAGGTCCTGCGACGCATGTTCAAACTCCGCGTCCCCGTCCACTTTCATCCCGGAATTCCGATCGTCTCCGGTCTGCCCGGCGAAGAACTCTTCCACCTGCCCCAGCACTTCAGTTCCGGTCCGTGCTTGGTAAATAGCCGCACGCAGCTTTGCTCCGCCGGGCACACCGTGAGTGAACCAGGTTGCAAACTGCTTCATTTTGCCGGCCGTCTCGCCCATCCGTTCGCTCCGCGGCAACTCCTTTGTTGCCTCCTGTTCGGTAAGTAGCATCTGGAAATAGGCGCGAATCATGCGATGGCGGTCTTCCACGGTCGGCCGCTCGTAACTGCCCGTCGCCGTGTACTGCGCAATCTGGCGAAAGATCCACGGGTTTGCCGGAGCCGCCCGTCCAATCATCACCGCGTCGCAGCCCGTCAGCGCCACCATCGCCGCAGCATCCTCCGGCGTGCGAATATCCCCATTGCCGATAACCGGAATGCTCACCGCCTGCTTGACCGCCGCAATCCACTCCCACTGCGCCTGCCCGCTGTAGCCCTGCTCCCGCGTCCGAGCATGCAGCGCAACAGCATTCAGCCCCTCGGCCTCAGCCATCCGCGCCAACTCGACGCACACAATCTGTTTCTCGTTCCAGCCCATGCGGAACTTCACGGTGAAGGGAATCGTCACCGCCTTGCGCACGGCGCGAAAGATCTCCCCGATCTTCGGCAGATCGCGTAACAGGCCCGATCCGCCGTTGCACCCAACCACGCGCTTCGCCGGGCAGCCAAGGTTCAGATCGACACTATCGAAGCCCGTCTCCTCCACAATGCGCGCGGCCTCGGCCAGCGTCTCCGCATTAGAGCCAAAAAGCTGTGCGCCGATAGGATGCTCATCGTCATAGAAGGTGAGATAACGGCGGCGTTTCGACTCCCGCATCCGCGCCAGCCCATCCGCCGAGGTGAACTCCGTCATCAGCAGCCCGCACCCCGACTGCGCGTTTGTGACGGTCGATTCAATCGCTGCCCCCGGATCAACGACATCGGACGACTGATCACTGCCGGGACCCCCAGCGACAGGTCCACCGTCGATGGGGTGGCTGACCCCTGATCCCTGATCCCTCGTAAACAAACTCGCATGCCGTATAAACCGCCGAAACACCGTATCCGTGACCCCAGCCATCGGAGCCAAAACCGTGGCCGGCGTCACCAGGACCGACCCCAGCCACATCTCCGCCGGTACCCGCGTTCCCGCAGGCATCTGGTGCTCCTTGGGGTTGTCCCAATCCTTCTTCACGGTAAAGCCCTTGCCAGCCATGGATTATGTTCTCGCGATCAACTCGGTAACTCAGCTACCTCATACACGAACGGCTTGCCGCGGGATTCCGGATCCCAGCCTGCCGCCATTGCCTCCCGAATGTGGTTAGCAACCTTGGGCGCGGATATGGGCAGTCGCAAAGTCTGCACAGGCCCATCCTCCCCGTCCGACTGCTTCCGCACCGCCGGATACTCAAGATACAACTCGCGCCGCACCGGCCCCACCACCCGAACATGAATCGCCATCCCAGTCGGATTCTGGTCCGCGCTCCAATTCTGTTCGCGATGCAGCTCCCACGTCATCGGAAAGCCATCAATCGTCACCGCGGATTGAATCGAGCGCTTAGTATTTCGCGTGCCCATCTTGTGACCTGCATTCCAAACTGTGAACTCAGAACTGCTCCAACGCAACGAGGCCCCCGCCGCGGCGGAGGCCCCAATGTGCTTTCCGGCTAATCGGCGCCCGCTATTTTACCGGTTGCACCGCGTCTGCCTTCGCGTACTTCCGGCGGAACCGCTCCACGCGGCCTGCTGTGTCAACCAACCGCTGCTTGCCCGTGAAGAACGGGTGGCAAGACGAGCAGATTTCCACGTGAATGTCGCCCTTATGGGTCGAACGAGTCTCAAAGTTGTTTCCGCACGCGCACATGACCCGCACCGCGGCATAGTTCGGATGAATCTTTTCCTTGGGCATCTACGAAACCTTTCCTGCAATCATTCTATTGTAAGGGGATTTGGATGCTTTAGCAATCCGCGCCCTCCTCCGCAACTCCAAGTCGCTTCAGCTTGCCGGTTTAGCCGTAGCGGGCGCAGCGCCAGGCGACGCCGGCGTTGTTGTCGTGGGCGGTTTCTTCTTCGGTTTCCGTGCTGGAGCAAGCACAGGGCA
>Ga0187847_10000754_pt1 | contig 33068 bp, 24 predicted proteins | sample June2016WEW_4_10_FD_132458 | JGI IMG/M metagenome (GOLD analysis project Ga0187847, IMG submission 132458) | Peatland microbial communities from SPRUCE experiment site at the Marcell Experimental Forest, Minnesota, USA - June2016WEW_4_10 | ecosystem: Environmental > Terrestrial > Soil >...
GGATTTGCCACTCACTACGGGCTCTTCGGTTTGTGTCCGAGTGCCCTGTACATTGGTGGGCTTCTCATTTGCTGCGGAAGACGCCTTACTGACTGATTTATGGTTGCCTTGTCCCTGCGACGGATCAACGTAAAACGCGTTTGTCTCAGCGATTTGCGGTGTCGGCGCGCTGCTGTCAGGTATGCCATTCGAATGAGAGATGAAAACCTGTGAGCTTGCCGGGTACCAGGATTTGCCACTCACTACGGGCTCTTCGGTTTGTGTCCGAGTGCCCTGTACATTGGTGGGCTTCTCATTTGCTGCGGAAGACGCCTCACTGACAGATTTAAGGTTGCCTTGTCCCTGCGACGGATCAACGTAAAACGCGTTTGTCTCAGCAATTTGCGGTGTCGGCGCAATTTGCGGTATCGGCGCAATTTGCGGTATCGGCGCGGTACGGTCAGCTATGCCATTCGAATGAGAGATGAAAACCTGTGAGCTTGCCGGGTACCCGGATTTGCCACTCACTACGGGCTCTTCGGTTTGCGTCCGAGTGCCCTGTACATTCGCGGGCTTCTCATTTGCTGCAGAAGACTCCTCACTGGCGGATTGAAAGTTTCCTTTTCCCTGCGACGGATCACCGTACAATACGCTTATCCCAGTAATTCGCGGTATCGGCGCGCTGCTGTCAGGTATGCCATTCGAATGAGAGATGAAAACCTGTGAGCTTGCCGCATACCCGGATCTGCCACTCACGACGGGCTCTTCGGGTTGTGTCCGAGTGCCCGAGACGATGAAGCTCGCGCCCCGCATCGTTAGACGAGGCGAGCCGGAAATAGGCGTTTCAACAGTACTGGCAAACCAGGCTATGGGGGCCGCAAGCTGCGGAGTTGAGGTGATAGCCAGCACCGCTGTCGAACCCGTCGGAGTCTGAAGCTTCGTGTCATTCAACGCTGCCAGCCAACCGGATCCGGTTGCCACCGAAGATGACTGATCCTTGGAGGGATTGCTCTGGTCCTGATTGTCAGACGTGTCATGCAAGACAGCTTCGTCACGACTATGAGGGGATGCAGATGCGATTGTGCTTGAAGTTCCGTTGCTTTGAACAGAGGCCACTTGTACTTCTGCCTGCTCCGCCGCTCCTCTACTCGAAGAGCCCTGGTCGGCATGTTCCTTCGGCGCAGATCCGTTGATCGGCTGAACGGGAGGCCGATTCACAAATGCCGCATTGAGCAGCACCACGAAGCTGTCACCGGCCGACAGGCTCGACGCCGAGAGCTGCGGTGCCAGGATAGTGCTCGTCGCTGCTGATGGAATACGCACGCCAATGATTATGCACGTGGCGCGCCAGTAAAAACTCAGTCTGAGAGATTTGCAAGTTTGTATAAGATGCTTACTATCAATAGCTTGTGAATCTTTCTCCTATGCCTTGATGCACGCATGTAGGCAAATCGGCAAGAGTTGCCGTACCTACCCGGCAATGTCTGCCTAGTTCCACAGTTGATCAAGCAGAATAGTTGATTGCATCATGCCACGGAGAGGCGCGAGTTCAGAGCTGCCCGTTCACGCCCGCAAGGAATTAGCTATTATTTGTTTCTTTGACTGCGCGTGCTGCAAAGATATCGTCGAGTTGCTTCTGCTCATTCTTGTTTTGTTCCTGATCGTGAGCGGTACGCTGCTCATTGAGCATTTCGACAACGGTCTCGAGGTCGCGATGGGCTACGTGGTAGACCTTCATCTTGCGTTCGCGCTCGAGTTGCAAGGATTGAAGCTGCTTGAGAAGTTGTTTCTTACCTTCAGCGATTGTCTTGACTCTATGTTCGAATGACTGCAGTTCCCCGGCTGGGATCAGCTGCTGCATCGCGTGCTCTCGCGCTTTGTGTGTGTTCGCAATATCTCTATCGAAGCTTTCGATCTGGCGAGTGATCCGGCCGATCTCGAGTTGAGTCGTGTGAAGGTCCTGCTCCGCACGCTTCTTCGTGTTTTCTCGAACCACCAGCACGGCCGCGAGTGAGAACCGAAAGGCCATATTTAACCTGGCAGAGCCATGAGCTGCTGAACAACCTGCTCATACTTGTAGAGTTCATCCGGCTTCTGCTGCAGAAATTTGTTGATCGCAGGCAGGTTTCTGATCGCACTATCCAGAACCGGATCGGTATTGGGTTGATAGGCGCCAATGCGGATAAGATCTTCAGATCGCGCATAGGATGCCAATGCCAACCTCAGAGCGTTGGCCTTCGCAAGCTGTTCCTTTGAAACCATGCTGGACATCAAACGGCTAAGGCTCTCAATGATTGAAATGGGAGGATAATGGCTGCGCATGGCAAGATTCCGATCCAGAATCACGTGTCCATCAAGAAGCGACCGAACCGTATCTACAACAGGGTCTAGCTGATCGTCGCCTTCCATGAGTACCGTATAGAAGGCTGTGATGCTTCCCTGCGAAAAGTTGCCTGCGCGCTCCACCAGTCGTGCCAGCATGTTCAGAACAGAAGGCGTGTAGCCTTTTGCCGTGGGAGGTTCGCCCGCAGCCAGACCAATCTCTCTCTGCGCCATGGCAAAGCGCGTGAGGGAATCGGTGATGAGGAGAACGTTCTTGCCCAGGCTGGCGAAATATTCGGAGACCGCAGTGGCAGCCAGTGCGGCCCGGATGCGGAGGAGAGGCGATTGATCCGATGTGGAGACGATCACTACGGAGCGCTGGAGACCTTCCCTGCCAAGTACCTCGAGAAACTCACCAACTTCGCGTCCCCGCTCCCCCACTAGCGCCAGCACCGTCATGTCAGCGGCTGTTCCGCGCGCCATCATCCCGATCAGTGTGCTCTTTCCCACACCGCTTCCGCCAAGAATGCCGATGCGTTGCCCTCTGCCGCATGTCAGGAAACCATCGATCGCTTTGATGCCGCATCCGAGCGGTTCGCGAATCGCAACTCGTTCGAGCGGCAATGGCGCGGAACCGTCAATGGTCACTGCATGCGTGGCGCGATAGTCTCCCTTTCCATCCAGAGGGTTGCCTGCGGGGTCGATAACCCGGCCCAGCAAACCAGCGCCCACGCGGATGGAAGGACGTGCGCCCCAGGCTACAATTTGATCACCCAACCTGATGCCCTGTGGTTGATCGGCAGTCATCGACAAAATAGTCGTGCCTCGAAACCCAACGATCTCCGCCGCATAGCTCTTGTCGCCGGCGCCCATGATCTCGCACGATTCGCCGACAAATCCAAATGGCCCTTCCGACTCAATCAGGTTGCCCACAACCTGGTTGACCCGTCCCTTCCAGCGCAGCGTGGAGCCAGCCTGAAGGGCATGGAGATAGGGGGCCAGCAGAGAACTCTTCATCGCGCGCCCGGCCTCAAAGCGAGCAGATCGAAGAATCCATGTTCTACTTCCTTCAGTTGAGTATCCAACCCAAAGTTAGTCGTGCCCAGCTCAGTCTCCAGCAGGCAGTCATGTTCACTTAGCTCAGCGTTCTCCACAACTTCAACTCGCGCGAGGCTCGGTTGGCTTGCGAAGTAAGCCTTCCACTGTGCCAGTCGCTTGGGGCCCACGCGAACCGTCACCCTCGATCCTTCGCGCATTTTTTCCACCGACATTCTCACCAGCGTCGCCACAAGCATCGGATCCACTTGCGACTCTCGATGCAGAATCTTTGCCGCAATCGCCAGTGCTAGTTGGACAATCTCAGCTTCGACGCGCGCGAAGTACTCAGTTCGTTGCGCATCAAACCCTGAGATCGCGGCTCCGATTGTTGCACGAGCGGTCTGCAACTTAATTTCGTATTCCTGCCGCAGTTTCTGTTCTGTTTGTACAATCGCGTCGGCCCGCTCGTGCTTGATCCGCTTTGCTAACTCCGATTCGGAGATCTCAACTTCCGTTTCGCCTGCGCCTTCTTCGCTGTCAATTGGCGCAAAGCTGGCCCCATTCCCCATATCCCGATACTCCAGAGCCCTGATTGGGATTGGATGAATGCTCTCGAATTCCACGCTAGAATATGTACTCATCATCTCCCTCACTCTTCAATGCAAGTTTGCCTTCCGACTCGAGCTTGCGTGCAATCGCAACAATTTCCGTTTGTGCTTTGACTACATCTTTGTTTCGAACTGGCCCCATGACTTCGGAGTCTTCCTTCATCATTTCGACTGCCCGCGAAGACATGGTCCTATAGAAATGGCTTCGCAATTCTTCACTTGCCCCTTTGAGTGCGACCATCAAGGTTTTCTTGTCGATCGCGCTCATCAAATCGCGCAGCTCCTGTTCAGGGACTTCAAGAAGATCATCGAATGTGAACATGAGATCGCGGATACTGATAGCGAGCTTCGGCTCATCCCGCTCAATGTTGTCGAGTATTTCCCGAGCTGCGAGGGGATCGAGCCGATTCATGAGCTCCGCAGCATCTCTGAAGCCGGAGTCGTTGCGTTTGATTTGGCTGCCCACCGACCGTAACCGGCGATTCAGGACCGAAGAGACCTTCGCCGCGACCTCCGGAGAGAACTGGCCCAGGTTCGCGAGGCGCCTCACACAATCCGCGCGCACTTCCGGCTCCAGCTTCATCAGCAATGCTGACGCCTGCTTTGCGTCGAGATGACCGAGGATCAAAGCCTTGGTCTGCGAGTGCTCACCAATCAGAAACCTTGCCAGCTTATTCGGATCGGCCTTGCTCAACGAATCAACCCGCAGAAGGTTCATTTCATTCGCTTGTGTCAATCGTTCAACCATGGTGCGTGCGCCGCTCTCTCCAAAGGCCTTGTTCAAAAGGCGGGTGGCCACGTCCTGGCCGCCCACCGCGAGAAAGTCCTGCGCCACTAACATCTGTTGAAATTCTTCAAGAACCTCGAGAGTGATTTCAAATGGAACTGCAGGCAAAGATGCGACTTCATCCGTGATCCGCTGCAGGTCCTGGTCCGGGAGATTGCGGAGAATCATCGCCGCCGAATCGTCTCCAAGCAACGAAATCAGGATTGCCGCCTTGCGCGTGCCGCTCATTTGCATGTGTTCGGTCGCGCTCATGAAGCCTCCTCTCGCAACCATGCCTGGATCGCGCGTGCGGAGTTAACCGGTTTCTGCTTCGTGCTATCAATCGCCTGTTGTTTGAGGTGGGTTGCGCGTACATTTCCGTCAGCAGATTCCGCCTTGCCCCCAGTCAGCTGTTCCACTGCCGGTCCGTGCGCCAGTGCAGCCTGCGCGCCTGCGGGCAAACCAGGCTTCATCACTTGTTTCTGAACGGGACGAAGCACGAAGATGTAAGCCAGAAGGAACAAGACGAGAAGAGAAATCGGGCGGAATATCGACGAATAGTCCGACAAAGTTTTCCCTGACTTTTCAATCCAGGTCGGAGCGGCCAGATCCGCATCGGCGGCATTTACGTCGAAGGACATATTCTCGACGCTGATGCTGTCACCGCGTTTGGCATCGTATCCGATGACGGCTTCAGCAATTTGCTGAATCTTGTTCAATTCTTCCGGCGACCGCTTCCGCCTTGTGTAGGAGACTTTGCTTCCCTGGACGGTTTTCACCACAGCATCGTCCACCAGGATGGCCGCGGTCACTCGCTGGATCCGGCCGGCTGGCATCATGGTATGTACGATGGTCTTGTTCACCCCATACTGAGCACTCTCGGTGATCGATGACTGGGTTGTTTCAGGCACGGGGGCTGGGGTCTTCGCCTTGCCTGTAGGTATGTTGCTGGTGGTTCCTGGAACGCCTGATGGAACTGCTGCTCCGCCGCCTCCGTGGTCTTCCGACTTCTGATCACTGAGCAGCACACTGACCGTAGGATCGTACTTTTCCTGGCTCTCATCCGTTGTCCCCTCGTCATGATCAACGTTGACACTGGCACGGATCTTATCCAGACCAACCACCGGCTCCAGCGTGGCGATTAGCTGCTGCGCGAGAGTCGCTTCAGGGCCGTCGTTCCCGGACTGCCCGTCGCGGCCCAATCCCAGCGATCTGGCTGAATCGGCATCGACAATGGAGACATCTTCGGGCTTTAACTGATCCACCGCTCCGGATACGAGACGGGAGATGGCGAGTACCGCATCCTTTGAAAGACCGTTGCGACGGAGCTTGAGAATGACCGATGCTTTGGCGGTATGCTGGCGATCGAGAAAGACGGAATCAGTGGGCATCACCAGGTGAACCCGCGCGCTTTCAACGTCGTTCAACGTTGCGATGGTCCGCTCCAGTTCGCCTTCCATAGCACGCTGATATGTGACCTTCTGATCGAATTCGGTCTGTCCCCACGACATTTTGTCGAACAGCTCAAATCCCGTTCGTCCGCTTTGCGAAGGGCCAAGGGATGCAGTAGCCATATGCGCCGCGGCAAGCTTTTCCGCAGGAACGCTGACTGACGTGCCGTCCGTGCTGACCTGATGGGCAATGCCCTGCGAATCCAGTTGCTCGGTCAGTTTCTGCACGCCCGCCGGGTCCAGACCCGTTTGGAGAGGTTTATAGTCGGGAGAGCCAATGAATTTGACAAACAACCCCAGCACGATGAGCGTGCCGGCAGCGCCTGCAAGAAGGTATCGCTTCTGGAGCGGCGTACGGGTCGTCCAGAATCCCTTCCCCTGTTCGAGAGCGTCGTTTAGTCCAGCCATGGTGTCCCAATCCTAGAACTGCATTTTCTCGATATCCTGATACGCGTTGACGATTTTGTTGCGCACCTGCATCATCAACTGGAATGAAACATCCGCTTTCTCAACTGCGATCATGACTCCGGTCATATCGCCGCTACCGCCTTGCAACAGGTTGCTCACCTGCGCTCCAGCACTGTTGTTCATTTGATCCACGCTCTGAACGGCATTCTTGAGTACTGCGCCGAAGTTGAGGCCTTCGCTGTTGTCGGCTGCGTCCAGGCCCGTAGGTTGCGGCAGATACGAATTGGGAATTCCACCAAGAGTGACATTGCTCATTGCGCTACTCCGTACTAAGAAGTTTTGAGGATCCCGATCGATTCCTGAACCATCTGTTTTTCCGCGCTTATGGCGGATGCATTGAGCTGGTACGACCGGACTGAACCCATCAGGTCAGCCATCTCCTTCACCGGGTTGATCGCCGGATATGCTACGAAGCCCTTATCATCCGCATCCGGGTTGCCGGGCTCATAGTGCATGACCGGGGGAGTTGGGTCATCGATAACTTCCGTAAGCCGTACGGAGCCAGCAGGTGTTTCAGAAAACCGTCCAAGTCCATTCATTACGTTATGAAAGATTGACCCAGACGCCGCGCCGAAGATGACTTCCTTGCGCACAAAGGGGCCGCCAGAGTCTGTGTGCGTTGTTTCGGCGTTTGCCATGTTTGCCGAGATGACTTCCGCACGCTGCCGTTCAGCGGAGAGCCCAGATGCGCTGATGTTCATCATGTCGAAGATGCCCATTGCTAAGCTCCTTCCTTAATAGCGATCAAAAGGTGGCTGAATTGGTTCTTGACCAATTGAATGCCGAGCTGAAACTGAAGTTGCGTTTGTGACAGCAGCAGGCTTTCGCGATCGATGTTCACATTGTTCCCGTCTGGGCGTTCCGGAAGTCCATTGAGTTCCATGGAAGCCGGTTCCAGGTTCGGACTCGTATCGCCGCTCATGACGTGCCGCAACGCAGATTGGAAATCGATGTCTTTGGTGTGATACCCGGGCGTATCCGCGTTAGCCATGTTCGAGACGATCATCTGCTGGCGATCGGTGACAACCTTCAGATAGCCTTGCAACGCATCGAGGTTCGGTGCTGAAGTAGACATGTTATGCATACCTCCTGGGCGGGAGACCATACTCCCGTATTTTGTTGCGTAACGTGCGCAGGCTGATGCCAAGCATCTCTGCCGCATGGGTCCGGTTTCCATCAGTGAGCGCCAAAGTGCTTTCCAAATGCAGTCGTTCAACCTGCCGGATCGGAGTTCCTGCCGTCGGAGCCTGCGACTGAGGCTGCCCATAACTCGATGCCAGTGATTTTGAACTGCCGTGAAACTCCAATTCGAAACAACTAGCGTCCAGGTCGACCGTCCCGCTGAGCGTGAGAACCCTGCGCATGAAATTGGCAAGTTCTCTCACATTCCCCGGCCACGTATGAGACATGAGACGCTCCAGAAAATCCGGACGAAGGTGCGGCGTTGCCAGGTGCATCTGGGCGGCGCACTTCTCCGCAAAATGCTTCGCAAGAATTGGAATGTCTTCCCGGCGGTCTCGCAAAGACGGCAACGACAGCGGAATTACGTTGAGGCGGTAATAGAGATCGCTGCGGAACTGTCCGCGCTGAACCATTGCGGCAAGCGAAACGTTAGTGGTGGCAATTACGCGAATGTCTACCTGCACAGAACGCGACTCGCCAAGCCTTTCAAACTCCCTCTCCTGCAGGGCTCTCAGAAGCTTAGGTTGCAGGTGGAGCGGCATCTCGCCAATCTCGTCCAGCAAGATCGTGCCCCCATCCGCAAGTTCGAATTTGCCGGGCTTGGATGCCACTGCACCTGTGAATGCTCCCCGGCAATGTCCAAATAATTCACTTTCAAGCAAAGACTCCGGAACGGCGGCGCAATTCACTGCGATGAAGGGCTTACGGCTTCGATCGCTTGCATCGTGGATGAACCTTGCCAGCAGTTCCTTGCCAGTCCCGCTTTCTGCCTCGATCAGAACGTCAGCGCCGGTACTTGCCGCTGCGCGAGCGCGTTGTATGGCGCCAAGCAGGGCAGGCGAGCGGCCAACGATTGCGCCGTTAGGAGCGGGGTCGGCCATTACCATGACCTTTGCCCGATGCATGACCTTCGCGGCAATTGTCTGCAATTGGTCAAATGAGACGGGCTTGGTCAGGTAGTCCAGCGCGCCATCGCGCATCGCTGTCACTGCGTCGGGAACCGAACCGTATGCAGTCAGCAGGATGACGGCTGCTCCAGGCGATAGCTGAGATGCCGAGCGCATCACCTCCATGCCTGTTCCATCGGGCATGCGGACATCGCTGACGATCAGATCGAAATCGCTGACTTCGAGAATGCGGTTTGCCTCCCGCACGCACGATGCCGTTTCGACTTGCCAGCCGTGACGAAGGAAGTTCGCGCGTAGCGCAGTACGAATTCCTGGCTCGTCATCTACCACCAATACCCTGGATGCCGAATCGATTGTCATAGGGTTGGAAACTCCAGTCGAAACGTGGTGCCTTGGTTTACCTGGCTGGAAACACGTATCTCTCCGCCATGTGAAATCATGAGACGCTTGCAAACAGCCAGGCCAAGACCCGGTGTGTCGCCGCTTCCGCTGAACCCGGCCTCGAAGATCCGGTCAAGAATTTGCGGTTCCATGCCGCAACCGGTGTCAGTGACCTCTACCAGTCCGCTCCTGTTTCCATTGCGCGATGTTTCTTGCGTCGAGACTTCGATCTCCCCGCCGGCGGGCGTGTGTCGAATTGCATTGCAGGCTAGGTTCAAGATGATCTGACGAAGCAGATTCTCATTCCCCATAACCATGAGCTTGTCTTCTCCGCTATGAAAGGAAAGATGGACGCCCGCCTGGTCTGCAATCGGCCTGACAAATTCCACACCGCTTCGCATGGCGTCCACCAAATCAACTGGCCCCAGATGCAAATTGCCGCCGCAGTGAATGTTAAGGACGTTATTCACCGTTCCAGAGAGTTGGCGAATTCCTGCACGCAGCGGAGATACCCACGGCGCATCGTCGCCACGATCCTCCGCAATGAGGCCGGCAAATAATTCCATGCACGCTAACGGATTTCTAATCTCGTGAGCCAGTATGGTTGAAACCTCTGCCAGCGCCATGGCGTTTCGCGCGGCCTCACGATCCCGCTCCGTATTCTTGCTTGCGGTTATATCCCGCAGAATCCAAATGCTCTTGAGCCGCGGCGTCTGGTCTTCCAATTCCTGGCCGGCAGGTTCACACGATAGCCTGCGATTCCCGATTGCCACCCAGCGCTTGCCGCCCGCATACGAGATGCAGGCCTCGCTGTCGATTTCCAAGTCAGAACCCGCCACAAGCGACGCGAAGTCCACCTGGCTTACGGCAGATAGCTCCCGCAAACTGCCAACCCGAACATTGCCAAGGTCGAGCAACCTGCGTCCTTCGGGGTTGATGGTAACAATGGTTTCGTCCGAGTCCAGCACCAGAACGCCGCAAGGCATCGAGTCAATGATTTGCTGAAGAGCTGCCCGTATTCTGTCGTTGTCCGCCAGGCTCCGCGTAAGTGCAGTGTTGCGTTCTGCCAGTTCAACGCCTAGATGGGCTACCTCTTGCTGCAAATCGCGGTACGAAGCCTCGAGTTGCGATGATGCGGCAATAAACTCCGAAAAGGCATCGGCCAGAAGCACAGAGTTGTGCAGGGAACCGTTGACGGCGGTGTTTATTGGAACCACATGAGAATAGGGCAACATTTGCCTATCTCAGTTGCACGAGGGATGCCAAACTGGGAATATCTTGCCCAGAACGGCACAGATGCCTAAAGAAAAATGTGTTCGGGCTTGATTTCACGCCCAGTTCCCACAAGGATTGTCGCCCGCTCGATTGTGTTTCTTAACTCGCGGACATTTCCAGGCCACGTGTACTGCTTCAGAATCTGCAGCGCTTCCTGGCTGAGCGAAACTCCGGGATGGAATTTGGCCGTGAATGCGACGGCCAGGTCTTCCAGGTCGTCCATCCTCTCGCGCAAGGGCGGCAGGTGGATCGGGAACACGGCGAGCCGATAATATAGGTCCTCACGAAACTGCATATCCGCAATTCTCTTCTTAAGGTCGGCATTGGTGGCCGCCACCACACGCACGTCTACCTTGAGATTGTCGTTGCCGCCCAACCGTTGTACTTCTCCCTGTTCCAGGAACCGAAGCATTTTGCTTTGCAGCGACACCGGCATATCCCCAATTTCGTCCAGGAACAGCGTTCCCCCGTGCGCAGAATGAATGCGGCCTATGCGCGATTGAACCGCCCCTGTAAACGAACCCTTGGCATAGCCGAATAGTTCTGCCTCAAGCAGCGATTCCGGAATTGCCGAGCAGTTCACCACCACGAATGGCTGTCTTCTGCGCGGGCTGATCAGATGGATCTCCTGCGCCACCAGGTCTTTGCCGGTGCCACTTTCACCAGTCACCAACACGGTCGTATCTCGAGTTGCGACCATCCGGGTCAGGGAATAGACGTGCTGCATCGCTTCCGATTCCCCAATCATGCCGCGAAGATTGGCCCTGCCTTCCGATCGCAGACGCGAACTCTGAACGTCGATTTCAGGAATAATATTGGCGGGCACCGTTCCCCCGCGGTTAATTAGATCAACGAGTTGCGTCGAGAGCGGCGTGGGCGAAGCTGCTCCGATCAGCAATTGGCCGGTGTGTGAATTCAACGCCAGTATCTGGGTATTCGGAAAGCGCAACTTCACGATTCCGTGGAATTCATTTGGCTCAAGATCCGGCAACATCGGATCAAGCAACAGCACCCCGTCTTCCCCGTCGTGATTCTCAAGCAGTTCCAGCGCGTTTGCGCCGCTGCCTGACTGAATGACGTTCCATCGCGGCGCGCCCAGCTTCTCATGCAGCGCCTGGCGAATCTTGGGATTGGGACTTACCACAAAAACGTCGATCGGAATCCGATCTTCATATCGTACAGATTGGATTACTGGAACTCCCATGGATATCTCACCGCCGCTTTCCTAGGTCAAATGAAAATTCAATTAGAGCCTGAAGCTCCACCCCGAACGAGCGGTGGATCGATCAGAAGTTGATGAGTACCGTGTGCTGTCCCGGTGCTCACGAATTCGATAGGCTGATATCCTGTGCTGGTCTCAACAGACCAATACCAATCAATGCATTTCTCGGAAACCGTTTACTCACACAAGACAATGATCCAAGTCCCAAACAAATTGCGTTGGGAAAGTTGAGCTTACCCTCGCGAATTGCGAACAAAACCTCTCGTGCGAATCACGGCTCAATCCGTGCTCCGTTCACTCTCCGCCTTTTCTTGCCGACACTATGAGATCAGCAGCTAAGCCGCTGGTGCCCCGCTTGTCATTTCCCCCGCCCCACAGCCGGCACTCAGTTCGTATCCGATCCCACGAACTGTACGTGTCAGCTTGTGTTCCCCTGGGCCATCTACCTTGTCTCTGACGTACTTCATGTAGACATCAACAATGTTGGTGGAAGGGTCAAAAGGCGCCTTCCAAACCTCTTCAAAAAGACTTGTCCGCGAGACCGGGCGGCCGACGTTGCGCATCAGGCAGTCCAGGATTGCAAACTCACGCGGCGTTAAATCGATTCTTCGGCCGTTCCGCTCCACGCGGTGTTCCTCCCGATGCAGAGTCAAATCCGCCACCTGGGAGATATTCGAGACCATGCCGGAATGCCGGCGTAAAAGTGCCTGGATGCGAGCCATCAACTCGAGAATGGAAAACGGCTTCGCAAGGAAGTCATCTGCCCCGCAATGGAATGCCTGCACCTTATCTTCGACCCGGCTTCGAGCCGACAATACGATCATTGCCAACCGTGGCTTGTCGGGTTTCGCCTGCTTCATCAGGCTGAAGCCGTCCAACTTGGGAAGGTTCAGATCGAGTATCAGCAGATCGTACCGCCGGTTGTCTTGAAGTGCCTTTAATGCGGTCTCACCGTCGTGCGCCAAATCCACTGAGTGGGATTCGGCCTGGAGTTCCCTGCTGAGAAAAGACGCCAGCGAGGGATCCTCATCCGCTATAAGTATGGTTCGTCCAGTCGGGTAACTCATCTCCCCTGACTTGGCTCCATTGATTGATGTGCAGTGCTTCACTGAGGTGATTTTCTCCCTCTTTTGTACCTTCACTGGTGATTAAAGTCACATTACTTTAATCAAATATGGATCGTCAACTACCTGAAAGTGTCAGTAAATGAGACTTTAATAACTTTGTATGAGACATTTGTTGCATATCTGCACAATCGCAAAATGTGCGAAGTTACTCAGGAAAGGTGCTATGTTACTCAGGTAATCGTCAGAGGGTTATTCTGGAGTACCAGTCCTCTTTAACTTGACTCACTCAGATGGAAATCGTTTTGCAAATGCTTTAGAATTGCTGCTATAGGCGAAGGACTGTGGGGCTTGCCAATGCACAGATTCGAATACCGAGATCCTCGGTTTTCCTGCGATCTCCTCGTTCAGCTCAACTTCAATGACTCGATGCTGACCGCACGATGCACGGAAATCAGCAACAAAGGAATGAAAGTCGAGATCGGACAGCCACAACGGGTGAATTCATTCGGGAAGGTATCTATGAGCCGCGACGGTCAGACGATTGAATTCCAGGCGCGATTCGCTTACGTTGAGGATACCGAGGCCGGGCTCGATTTAATCTGTACCTCCGACACTGATCGAAAGACGATGGTAGACCTTGTCGAATCCGTCGCCGCGGCCCGAGGCGGCAGAGTCAGGTCTTTCTGAATTCGTTCTAGGCGCGCTTCAGGTTCCCAGCGGATCTGCTACTTTGGCGCCGCCGCAACTCCGGATTTCAGTTCAGCGCTGGTGGGAGCCATTTCGCCCCCATGTTCAGATGCGTATTGGACAATCAACGAAATCCTGCGGTTGGAAGGGTCTTCCGGCTTGTCAGGTAAACGGAGTCGCTGGTCCGCGAAGCCGCGCACTTGCGATATCTGTTCCGCTCCAATTCCCATTTCCTGCATCAGGCGTCTGGCTGAGTTCGCTCGATCGGAAGAAAGATCCCAATTGTCGTATGTCTTCACCGTCGAATAAGGCTTGGAATCGGTGTGGCCTTCGATTGAGATCCTGTTGGGAAGCTTGCTCAATTCCGTAGAAAGAACTTGGAGCAGTTCCATGAGCGCCGGGGTTGGCTTCGGGCTTCCCAGTTCAAAAAAGGTTCCTTTTGCTGACTCCATCAGCTCGATTCTCAGGCCTTCGTCTGTGATTGTGATTTCGATCTGACCCTTTAGTTTGTTATTCGGATCGAGCTTATGAATTGATTTTTCCAACTGTTCTTTGAGCTTCAGCAGGTCTTCCTTCTTCATCGCCACGTAGACTCCGCCGCCATTCTTGTTACTCCCCACCATCTTGGAGTTACCCCGTGGGTCCTTGAAGTAGCCGCCCACCGCCTCTTGAACTTCCTTGCTTGCGTTCATCATCCAAAGCACAATGAACAACGCCATCATCGCAGTCACAAAATCAGCATAGGCAACCTTCCATGCTCCGCCGTGGTGGCCGCCATGACCAGACCTTTTCTTGACGATGATGATTTCCGCAGTCTCGGCCACTCTATCAACCCTTTCCATTCGCTTGTGCTGCTACGAGCTCAGGCGATTCGTCCCTCTGTCGGCAGGCTTTCTCTACCTCCTGAAAACTTGGACGAACATGTTCAGGAATAGCCCGGCGCGCCATCTCCACTGCCAGAATGGGAGACATCCCCTTGATGAAGGCGAGCATGACAACGCGCAGCACATGGTAGTACGCGTGTTCGTCATCCACCAGCTTGGTCAAGTTCGCCGCCAGTGGACCAACCATCCCGTAGCAAAGCAGAATACCCAAAAAAGTTCCCACCAATGCGGACGCCACCTTGTGGCCAATCTCTTCGGGAGGTCCACCGAGCGAACTCATAGTGACCACCACTCCCAAAACAGCGGCAACAATGCCCAGGCCTGGCAACGCATCGGCTACCGTCGTCAACGCTGCGGCTGGACTCGTTGCTCCGGCGTGATGAACATCCATATCCAACTCCATCATCTGGTCCACGTCAAAAGGAGAGGCTCCGCCGGTTATTGCCATCCGCATCGTGTCGCAAACAAAGTCTCGAACATGGTGGTTCTTCAGAAAAGCTGGATACTTTGTGAAAAGGGGGCTCTTGGCCGGCTCCTCAACATCGGTCTCGATTCCATTAAGGCCTTCTTTCCTGGCCTTGTTGAACAAAGCAAACATCATCTTCAGCGTATCAAGATAGCGGCTCTTGGAATACTTGGAGCCGCCCAGAATTCCTCCCAACCCGTGGGCAATCTTCTTCAGCACGTACATGGGGTTTGCCGCGAGCATTGTCCCAATCGCCGCTCCGCCAATGATGATGAATTCCGACGGCTGCATAAGGACAGCTATAGGGCCTTTTTCCATAAGGAAGCCAGCCAGCACCGCGCCGAATACAATCACGATTCCGATGATTGAGAACATGTGCCTCGTTTCCCGGGAAAACATATGCCGGAAAGTCGAACTGATCCGGTGACTGTACTCGCACCCAGACTCGAGTCAGATGGTTGGATCGTCGCTTTTCTATCGGCATACGTACAGATAATTTCTAGCCCTGAAGTGTGGCCCGTGAGTCCAATCCAAACACGGCTGAAGAGACCCGGCACGGCTATGGCGTCTTCATCGAATGGCTATTGGACAACGGCCTGCGGGAACGTCTCTGCGACAACCACAAGATCGACACGCCGGTTCATCTGGCGGCCATCGGGAGTTCCGTTGTCGGCGATGGGCCTATACTGCCCGTACCCTGCTACAGAGACCTTCGCGGGGTCAAGCCGGGACTCATTGATCAGTAGCAACAGCACCGTCATTGCACGCGCAGTGGACAACTCCCAGTTCGAGCGAAACTCGGGGGTATGGATCGGCTGGTCATCGGAATGTCCTTCAACCCGCAATTCCAATCCATGCTGCGAGAGAACCTTCGCAATTCGCTCAATCTTGTCCGCTGCACCCGGCAGCAATACGGCCTCTCCGCTGTTGAAGAATCCGAGATCCTTCAAGCTGATCACGAATCCCTCAGGGGTAACGCGCATAATCACCTCGTGGTTGCGGATCTCTTTCCCGATTGACGCCTCGAGTTGCCGCTGCAGTTCTGCAATATCCACTCCTGTTGCTTCCGACTGATTGTCCTGCGGCTTCCGGGCAGAGGGGTCGATCGGGACCGGGGGAGGCTCAATGGGTATGGGCCCCTCGACCCCGTTCAACTTAAGGTCGCGATACGCCACTCCACTGGTGCTTTTCCCGCCGGAGAATGCACCTAGCTCCTGGAACCCGACGTGGATGGCTTGCGAGAGTTTCTTGATCTGCTGGTTGTCTCTGTAGGAACACGCGAACAGAACTACGAAGAACGCAAAGAGCACGGTGATGAAATCGGAGTAGGAAACCAGCCAGCGGTCGTGGTTCTCGGGTTCCGCAGTGTGTTGGCGTCTCCTTCTCATTGGACCGTGACCTTGGCCGGGGCACGCCGGTCGGGAGTAGCCAGAAAGCTGTTCAGCTGCAACTGTAGGGCCCTTGGATTGACACCCTCAATAATTGAAAGAACGGCCTCAAGCGTCATCTCCTGAATCACCTGTCTTTCGCGCAAACGGATCCTCAGCTTCCCGGCCCAGGGCAGGAACAGAAGATTGGCCGACGCAACCCCATAGATCGTGGCCACGAATGCAACAGCGATTCCTTTGCCAACCTCGTTAATATCCTGCAGATGTTGCATCACTTGGATCAAACCAAGCACCGCGCCAAGGATGCCAATGGTCGGTGCAAATCCACCAGCCGCGTCGAACACCTTCGAAATGCGCTCTTCCTTTTCGCTCTCGTACTCGAGTTGCAATTCCATCATTTTGCGCAGATCGCTCGCGCTCACGCCGTCAACGGCCAGCATGAGACTGTCTCTAAGAAATGGATCCTTAATCTTTGCCAGCTCATCGTCCAACGACAGGAGCCCTTCGCGGCGAGCCTTGTACGCGTATTGCAACAGGTTCTGCACCAGGGAGTCCGGCTCTGGCGCCGCATTGAAAAACACATGCTTGAGTTCCCTCAGCGCCTGAAACACTATTTTCAGCGGAAATTGAACCATCACAGCGCCGAGCGTCCCCCCAAACACAATCAGTGCAGCCGTCGGCTGCAGAACCTGCACCAGCTTACCCCCCTCCAGCACCAGGCCGAGCCCAATCCCAGCCAGGGCCAGGATTATGCCGCCAATTGTGCTTTTGTCCAGGCTCATCACCACCAAGTCCTTTCATTGGCCCCAGCGCATAAAACCGGGATCTTAGCGCAAGTTTGCCGGGAAACTTCGGCCAGCGCTGCCTCCCGGTCCACGGAACCCTCTGGACTGCTCCTGAGATCAATCCGCTCGAAATGAGACGCCGGGTTCAGAGATCGGAATAACGACTATCGGCAGTTGCATTTCCGCATTCCAGCCCAGATCCGGATTTCATAAAGGGTGAGGGCCTGGGAAAGGAGAGTGCCGAAGCTCCATCGCCGAGTACCGCATGGTGAGAATCTGCGGAAAATCTTGGAATTCCAGTCGCAAGCTGCCGATATGTGGTCATGCTTTCTGAAAGGTTCGTCGAAGAACCTCAAACCAGGGGTACCCGGGATTCCGAAGTTCTCCCGGAACCCCCTGGCAGTGATGAGGCGCTTGAGCTGAGTGTTGCTGAACGTCCACGGCCATTTCGTGAACGCAGGCGTGCGCGCTCTGTTGAAGATTCCCGGCATGAAGCCCTGAATTCCGTCGATCAACTCCTCGTTCACCACGAGAAAGCCATCGAACATCTCAAGAAGGAAGAGTCGAAGTATCGAAGCCTGTTTGAGGAAGCACCGGTTGGAATGTTTCAGATGAGTTTCAGCGGCCGCTTGCTCAGCGTGAACCGCATGATGGCTCGCATCTACGGCTACGATTCCCCAGAGCATTTCCTCGCCGAGACAGTAGACACACGACAGCAGTTTCTCGTCGAACCCAGCAAGCTGAAGGAGTGGAAGAATTCGGGTGGGGTGAGCGACCTGGCCCGCATCGAGGCTGAAATCCACTGCCGGGACGGCGCCAGTAAATGGGTCTGGCTGAATATGCGCGCCGCGCGTGATGAAAGCGGAAATGCCGTGCATATTGAAGGTACGGTGGAGGACATCACAGATCGCAGAGAAGCCACTGAGCATCTCCGATTCCTGGCCTACTACGACCCCTTGACTGGGTTGCCCAACCCCACCCTTTTTCAAACTCAACTCGCCGACGCCATTGAAGCGGCGCGTTCAACCAACGAAACCGTTTCTCTGCTGGTCCTCGAGCTTGCCCGATTCAAGATCATGAACGATTCCTTCGGACACACGTTCGGCGATCGACTGCTTCAAGAGACTGCGGAGCGGATCAAGATGACCGTTGGCAGCGATTGTACGGTCGCGCGAATCGGCGGCGGCGAGTTTGCAATTGCGCTCAGTCATCAGGGAAATGCCTCCAGCGCTATGGTTACGGCTCGTGAGATCGTTAAAACGCTCGCTGATGAGTTTTGCATCATGGGTCATTCTTTGAACGTCTCATTCAATCTTGGCATCAGCATTTTCCCCGATCATGGGGCCGATGGGAACGCTCTGCTACAGAATGCGGACGTCGCCCTCTACTCCGCAAAAGAGGATGGGCCGAACAGGATACGTGTCTTCACAGAAGAGATGAATGTCGAGATCATGGAGCAATTGACGCTGGCAAACGGTTTGCAAATGGCCTTGGCCCGGAGCGAACTGTTTCTCGTTTACCAGCCCCAGGTCAATAGTCAAACCGGGAAAATAACGGGCCTGGAAGCGCTTCTCCGTTGGCAGCATCCGCTGCTGGGGCTTGTGCCCCCGGCGAAGTTCATTGGTCTTGCAGAGCGCAGCGGCTTGATCATTCCAATTGGCGAGTGGGTTTTAAGAACCGCATGCACACAGGCCAAAGAGTGGCAGGACGCCGGGCTTGCCGCAGTCACTGTCGCGGTAAATGTCTCTGCAATTCAGTTTCGCCAGCAGGGCTTTCCCGACATTATCCGCGGCATTCTTGAGGAAACCGGTCTTGATCCAAAGTACCTGGAACTCGAACTGACTGAGAGCCTCTTGTTGACCAATGCGGATGTCATGTTCTCGATTCTTCAGGAACTGAGAGACATGGAAGTCAAGCTGGCAATTGATGATTTTGGAACCGGCTATTCGAGCCTCAGCTATCTAAGACAGTTTCAAGTCAACAGGCTGAAGATTGACCGCTCCTTTGTCCGGGATGTCGCCATCAATCCGGATGACGCCGCCATTGCCACAGCGATTATCAACATGGCGAGAGCATTGAATCTCGAAGTCCTGGCCGAAGGTGTTGAAACTGAGGAACAGCTTGGCTTCTTCCGCGCACAGAATTGTTACCAAATCCAGGGTTTTTACTTCAGCAAGCCTGTAGCCGTAAACCAGGTCCCCGGGCACTTGAGGTCCCTCACTATGCAGCCCGCTTCAAGCTCGTACCGTTCCCCAGCCCGTTATGATGCATGAGCCAGATGAGCAACACCGACGCTGAAGCCACCGCGGGAGCGTTGTCGTTCGGAGAGTTTGGAAGCGTAATAACAAGCCTCTTTCGACCTTCCTCGAAGTCCGACTCCCAATGGCGCTCTCGTGAAAAATATCAGAAGCTCAAAATCGGTATCCAGGCTTAAGTTCGCAGCGATAGACCGTAGTAGCCCGCTTATCCGCGGTGTTGGTACTCGCCGTGCAGGTGGCCCAACTTAAATAGAGTTCCGGTCCAAGAGGAAATACCATCGGCGCCCCATCAACATCGGCCTCAATACTTACTCCTTCCTGGGTTGGAGGAAGCGTAAAGTTGAGCGCCGGCCCAAAGATCACAGGATACGACTCGCGCACCTGGGAACTGATTGCCGTACGAAACACCTCGGCCTCCACAAGGAAGGTGGCCGTATCCGACCAATCAAGGGCGGAGACGGTAATGTTCCGTCCGCCATTCGCATAGCCGCCTGAATCGATTCGCGTGAATGGGCACGGTCCGGCGATACACGAGGCTCGCACATTGCGGAATTCATTGTCCGGACCCGCATCCAGCGACAAACTGCCGGTGGAAGCCTTCCACGCTCCATTCGGAGAGCACGGCCCCTCTCCGTTGCACGCCACGTTCCCTTTGTTCACCACCTGAAAGGTCCTCACCGCGCTGGCAATGTTTTCTTCTGTCTGGGTGTTCACGGTATATCGTATGCGGATATTCGAGACGACTGATTCTTTCCCCCCGGGCGCAATGCTGGGCTGTTGAGGAATGGGAGTCATAGCCGCGATGTAAAGTTCTCTTCCGGCTGACCCGAGACTGGCATGGAATTCGAGGTCGAGAGGCTTGTAATCCACATGCTGAAAATTGAGGTTCACGGTACGCGCGGGCCCCACAATGCGGGGAAGCGCCAGCTTGAAATATCCAGAGGCATCGGATTCAGCGGTAGCGCTATGTTCCCCGTCTGACGCGGTCACCAGCGCATCGGAGATCGGCAACTGCTTTCGTACATCGGTGTCGCTGCGGATCACCGCACCTTGAATGGTCATGGAGCCGGGCCCCCAGTGGTGCAGGCGCAGCACCAGAACGCCGGCCGTTGCAGCAACAGCGGTTCCGGCGATGACCCAGAGCAGGATCCTTCTGTGCTTCACCCTCATCTCACCGCCGCACATGATGGTTTGACGCATGCTGAGTCCGATTTGCTGCCCGTGTCCCGTTGCTGTCCGTGGCCAACTCATCGATTTTCTGCATCCAATCACTGGCAGACATCGCCGGCACCGAGCCAAAGAAGCATTTGTGTTCCACAATCCACACGGAGAAATTGAGTCGAAAGAATGAAGTCTCAGCCAAAAGACAGCGCGGATCTTCCAGGAACAAGCTCAAGTTCTCGCCGGAGATTGCTCCGTCAAATGGCCGGGCTCTCCCTGGGGCTTCCGCTATCTCAATCCGTTTTACCCCTTCTAGCCGAATCTGCCCCGCAGGCCAAGAGGATGCACCCGCATGAACAACCGGCCGCCCCTCCTGTTCTCACCTCCCTTTCACCAGAGGACGAGCAATTCCTGAACGACCTCGAACATGGCTGCTTCCTTTTCTTCTGGGAGCAAACAAATCCGCCAACCGGATTGACCAAGGATCGCTGCAACGTTCGCGTCAAAGACACCAGCACCGCCGCCAGCATCGCGGCTACTGGCTTTGGCCTGACCGCCATCTGCATCGGAGAAAAACGCGGATTCGTGAGTTATGAAGACGCACGCTTGCGCGTTATCCAGTGCCTCTCTTTCCTGTGGCACAAGCTGCCCACCCATCGCGGATTCTTCTTTCACTTCGCCAACATCAATACCGGAGAAAGAATGTGGGATTCGGAGGTGTCGTCTGTTGATACCGCGATCCTCCTCTGCGGCATCCTCACCTGCCGCCAGCATTTTCACGACGAAACAATTTCCCAACTCGCCCACGCCATATTCGATCGCGTGGAGTGGACCTGGCTCTCGGAAGATACAACTCTCCTATCGCATGGCTGGACGCCGGAGCTGGGATTCATTCCTTCACGATGGGATCTCTACAGCGAACTGATGATGATGTATCTTCTGGGTCTCGGTTCTGCGTCCCATCCCCTCAGCAGCGACGCGTGGTTCGCATGGAAACGTACCACCTTTGAATATGACGGCCTGCGTTACATCGGTTCGTTTGCGCCTCTGTTCGTGCACCAGTATTCCCAGGCCTGGTTTGACTTTCGCCGTAAGCGCGATCGCTATGCGGACTACTTTCAGAACTCAGCCATCGCCACCGATGTGCATCGCCGCTTTTGCATCGAATTGAACGTGCAATTCCCCGATTACAGCAATGCGCTTTGGGGAATCACTGCTTCTGATTCTCAACGCGGCTACGTAGCCTGGGGAGGGCCACCAGCTACTGGGCCGATCGATGGAACCGTTGTTCCCGCCGCGGCAGGCGGTTCGCTCCCATTCCTTCCTGAAGCGACGATGCGCGTCCTTAGAACCATCCACGACCACTACCCAGGCGCATGGTGCCGTTACGGTTTTGTCGATGCGTTCAATCCGTTGACTGGCTGGTACGACACCGACGTCATTGGCATCGACACCGGCATAACCATGCTGATGGCTGAGAACGCGCGCACAGGATTCGTGTGGGAAACCTTCATGAAAAATCCTGAAGCCCAGCGTGGGATGGAGATTGCAGGTTTCAAACCCTATGATCCTTCCACTGGAAAGCCGACCGGATAACCGCAATTTCAACAAGCGCTGCGGCTATCCCGCAAATCCGCTCGCCGTCTCTGTTGAGCGTTAACCCAAGTCCTGGTTGGGATTTCCAGGTCTTCTCGAAGCAGCCGCAAACAACGGCCCGCCGCAAGGCCGCATCGAATAGAAGAACTGTCAAGCGAGGCGCCGCCTTCAGAAGAACGTAAAAACGCGCTTGGTTAAGGATTCCTTTTCTGTGCGCATGCGCATACATCGTACCCCAGCGTTACCTGGCTATCCATAAACGGAGCATCCTGGATCATGACTGACCAGAAGCCGGCCAGCAGTTCCGGCCCAAGCCAATCCGGCACCCAGCACAATCCCGGCAACGCCTGGGCTGACCGCATTCGCGCCCTCAAAAATGTCCCTCCCGTTCTCCATTTCGTTTGGGAGTCCGGGCCCTCGGTCGTCTTCTGGAATATCGCCATCCGCATCACGGTCGCGTTCCTGCCGGTCGGCATCGGCATCATCGGACGCTTCATTATTGACGGAGTCAATCGGCTCCGTCTGCATCAATCTTTGCCTCCGCACTTCTGGTGGCTCGTAGGCGCGGAAATGACACTCGCCGTGCTCGCAGGAGTTCTTTCGCGCGCAGTGGACTACTTCGATAACCTCCTTGCCGACCGCTACACGCATCATGTCAGCGTGGAAGTCATGCGCAAGGCTGCGTCTCTCGACGTCACGGTCTATGAGGATCCGGTCTTCTATGATCGTCTCGAACGCGCCCGCGTGCAGGCCACTGACCGGCTGGCAATGATTCAGCAGATGGGCCGCCTCATTCAACAAACCGTCACAGCCATCGCCTTTTCGGCCGTTCTCATCCGCTACTCTCCATCACTGCTTCTTTTGCTTGTGGCTGGCATTCTTCCCGCATTTCTTGGCGAGAGTCACTTCGCTTTTCTTACTTACGCCAAGAACTTCCGGCAAACGCCCGCGCGCCGCCAGATGGACTACCTGCGCCAGGTAGGCGGAAGTAAGGAAGCAGCAAAGGAACTCAAGCTCTTCAACCTAAGTGGGTATCTCACGGACCGCTTCACGGCGCTCTCGCAAGGGATTTACGAAGAAAACGTTGCCCTCAACAAACGGCGTCTCTTCTGGGGGGGCCTGTTAGCGATTACTGGTCAGCTTGGATACTACGGCGCTTATGCCTACAGTATTTATGAAACCATTCAGGGACGCTACAGCATCGGCGATCTGACTCTGATTACAACCGCCATCATGCAGGCTATGGCGAATATCCAGCAAGCTTTTTCAACCGCATCGGGAGTGGCCGATCAGGCCCTGTTCCTCACCGACCTAATCGCGTTTTTTGAGATGAAGCCGACGGTTGCATCCAGGGCCGACGGTCGTCCCGCACCCAGTCCAATTACGCGCGGCTTTGAGTTTCGCAATGTTTCCTTCGTCTATCCCGGCACCGATCGGCGGGTCCTCAGCAACTTCACTTTCACCCTCCGTCCTGGGGAGCGGGTGGCTCTTATCGGTGAGAACGGTCAGGGGAAGACCACAGTCGTCAAGCTCATCACGCGCCTCTACGATCCAACTGAAGGCCAGATTCTGCTTGATGGCATCGACCTGCGGGAATACGACTTGGCCGACCTGCATGCGGAAATCGGAGTCATCTTTCAAGACTTCATGCGTTACGAAATGACCGCACGCGAGAACATCGCCGTCGGCAGGATTGAAGTCCCTCACACACCGATGGAAATTGAACATGCTGCCTACAAGAGCCTCGCTTCGGGAGTAATCGCCCGCCTGCATGGAGGATACGAGCAGATGCTCGGCCGCCGCTTTGAAACCGGCGTCGACCTGTCGGGCGGTGAATGGCAGAAGCTCGCTCTCGCCCGCGCTTATCTTCGCGATGCACAGCTGCTCATTCTCGATGAACCCACGGCTGCACTCGATGCCCGCAGCGAGCTTCAGGTGTTTGAGCGATTCGCCGAATTGACTCAAGGCAAAATGGCTCTGCTCATCTCCCATCGATTCTCCACTGTCCGCATGGCCGATCGCATAGTCGTGCTCGAAGGTGGCCGGTTGGTGGAAGAGGGCAGTCATCAACAACTAATCACCCTGGGCGGCCGCTATGCCGCCATGTTTGAAATGCAAGCCGCAAGTTACCGGTGAGGTCCGATGATCGATACTCCAACCATCAAAGAGACTGGACAGCCGCTCTCCGGAGCGCTGCTCGAGTGCGTCCGCGTCGCGGCATCGTGGGATGTGGTCTACCGGCCTGCAGAACAAGGCACATTCCCCGATCGCGTCCGCACTGCCCATCGCTCCCTTAAGGCGCTTCAGCGCGATCTGGCCTTGTTGAGCCCTTCACCCGGCCCCGCCGAGAACTCAAACTCCGCCCTCCTCGAGCTTCGAACAAATGCTCGATTGCTTCGAGCCGCTGTTCGGGCTGTATCCGACCGGCCTAAGGTGATTGCCCGCCTTCCGCGCGTCATTCTCCCGGCACAAAAAGACGAGCCCCGCGCCGCGGCAATCGCCACCGCATATCTTCGCGCCGTCAATGGAGACTTCTCGGCGTCCGCATTCAAACATCTCATTCACGCCTTGCAGGCGCACGATCCTCTCACCCTGAATGAGTTGTGGAATCTCCCCTCCTTCCTCAAGTTCATTCTTCTTGAGTCGCTGCTCAACGATGCTCGCATCCTGATGAGTTTGCCTGGCTCCGCTCCGGGTCCTTCGGTTGCGGTTCATCTCAAGAGTCTTCGCACAATCACTCACACTGACTGGGCACATCTCATCGAGCCGCTCATCTTATTCGATGCCACGCTCCGCCAGGACCCGGCGCAGGCCTACGGGGCAATGGACTTTGACAGTCGCGAGCACTATCGGAAACGCTTGGCCTTCATCGCGGCTCATTCCGACTGCACGGAATCCCAGGTGGCACAAGCCGTTCTTGAACTAGCCCGCGAAGGCTTGGTGAAGCCGAAAGACGACAGGCGCATGCAGCTCCGCAGTGTTCATGTTGGCTACTACCTTATCGACAAGGGATTTCCACGGCTTGTCGCCCGCATTGGATTTAATCCTCCGCCGATCGAACGGATACGCGCGTTAATCCGCGCCCAGGCTGACAATTTCTATATCACGGGTATCCAGCTCATCACCATCCTGTTCATCGCCGGTCTGATTCTTCTCCCGTTGCCTCGTTTAAGCCTTCTCGAGTGCCTGATCGCTTCCCTCGCGCTTCTTACGCCTGTCATGCAATGCGCGGTCGATCTGGTTAACAGTTGTGTCACCGCGCTGTTCAACCCAGACCCCCTGCCCAAACTGGATTTCAGCAAAGGCATCCCCGTCGATTGCACCACCTTGGTCGCCGTTCCCACTCTGTTGATCAATGAAGCGCAGGTCCGGTCACTTATCGATGATCTCGAAGTCCGCTTTCTCGCCAATCGAGACCCTCATCTGCACTTTGCACTGCTCACCGATCTTCCCGACTCGGTGACTAAGCCACACACCAACGACGCTCACCAGCTCGTTGAACTTGCCGTTCAAGGCATTGACGAGCTCAATGCAAAATACGGTTCGAAGAGAAACGGCAGCTTCATCTTTCTCCACCGCCATCGCATATTCAGTGCACGCCAGGGTGTTTGGATGGGTTGGGAGCGCAAACGCGGCAAGCTCCTCGATCTCAATAAGCTTCTGATGGATGAGTACGATGCTTTTCCGATCAAGGCGGGCCGCGTTGACGCGCTTAGCGCAGTACGCTACGTGCTTACACTCGACTCCGACACGCAGCTTCCTCGCGGCTCCGCGGCGCGGTTGGTCGGCGCCATCGCGCACCCGCTGCATCAGGCGGTCATTCACCCCAGGTTGCGCATTGTCACTGAGGGTTATGGAATCCTGCAGCCGCGTATCGGCGTCAGCGTTCGCTCTGCCTCCCGCTCACGGCTAGCTGCAATCTACTCCGGCCAAAGTGGCTTTGACATCTACACGCGCGCTATCTCCGATGCCTACCAGGACCTCTACGGCGAGGGAATCTTTACCGGCAAGGGCATTTATGAAGTGGCAAGCTTTCATGCCGTCCTCAACCATCGCTTTCCACGCAATGCCCTGCTCAGCCACGACCTGATCGAGGGCGCCTATGCACGTGCCGGCCTCGCCAGCGACATCGAACTCATCGACGATTACCCGTCGCACCTGAGCGCCTACAATCGCCGCAAGCATCGCTGGGTCCGCGGCGATTGGCAGATCGCCCAGTGGATGTTCTCCAGGGTTCCCGGTGAGTCAGGCCGATGGACCACCAGCCCCATTTCCTCTGTTGCCCGCTGGAAGATCTTCGACAATCTAAGGCGCTCGCTCGTCGAACCGCTCACCTTCATCCTTTTTGTCGCGGGCTGGCTTGGCCTTCCCGGCGGTCCACTTTACTGGACCATTATTCCACTCGTCCTGCTCTTCTTTCCCACCATCGTGCAATGTGCATTCGGCCTGGGTCGCGCGTTCGCCGGAGGTCAAAAAGGTAGCGCCGGCGAGGCACTTTCAGGATTTTGGCAGGCCGCTCTCATCGCCCTGCTGAACCTCGTCTTTCTTCCTCATCAGGCGCTGCTTTGTCTTGACGCAATCATCCGCGCGCTGGTGCGGCGCTTCATCACAGGCGAGCGTTTGCTCGAGTGGGAAACCGCGGCCCAGGCCGAGCTTCAATCCACGGGCCGCACAGCGATAGACCGCTATCTGGCCCTCACGCCCCTCGTCTCTATTGGAGTGGCAGTCCTCGTTTATCTCGTCAATCCGCACCACCGTCATTCACTTGTTGTGGCTGCGCCCATCCTGCTGCTGTGGGCGGCTGCCCCAATCGTTACGGTCTGGCTCAATGCTCCTCCGCGTGAACAGGACAAGTGTCTCAATTCTGGCGAAGAAGCTTTCCTGCTCGACCATGCCCTGCGCATCTGGCGTTATTTCTACCAATTTGGCGGAGAGCGTCACAATTACCTCATCCCTGACAACGTCGAAGAAGACGGCCTCTTTGAAGCTGATCGTGTGTCCCCCACCAACCTTGGCCTCCTGCTGAATGCCCGCCAGGCGGCCTGCGAGTTCGGCTTCCTGACGGTGCCAGAATTTGCCGCTCTCACCCATCGCACCTTGGCGACCACTGCGCGGCTCGAAAAGTTCCGCGGCCATTTGTTCAACTGGTACAACACGCAGACGCTCGAACCGCTTAGCGATGCGCCCTTCGTTTCTTCAGTCGACAGCGGTAATCTTGTCGCTTCGCTTTATACGCTTCGTTCCGGAGCTCTCGCCCTTCTGCGCCAGCCTCTGCTCGCTCCACAACTCTTCTCCGGATTTCGCGCCCATTGGCGAATGATGCGTTCGCGCAACGGCCTTCCCGCCACGCTCGCACATCTGTCTCTTACTGCCGCAGGTGCGTCCACAACACAATGGATTGAATGGCTCTCCTCCACTCAGGCCGCATTCGCTGCAGCTTCTGGACCGCCAACCACGCAGCATCATGACGCCTGGTGGCTCACCGAAACGCAACAGCGCGCCAGCGCAATCCTCGCAATTCTTCAGGACTATAAGCCATGGTTGCTTCCTGAATATGCGCCCCTCTGCGAACTTCTCGATCTCGAAGTCCCGCAGAATGCTGATACGTTCACAATCGAGCAAGCAATCGCATTCTCTGAACATCTTGAAGGATGCCTGCTCCGCGCATGGCCTACACTTCTAGGGAACGCGCCACTCCTCCCGCTTGGCGAACGCCTCCGTGCAGCCCTGTCTGCCGCTGCACGGAACCTGCGATCCCTTTCCGCTGACCTTCGCGCCATTGCGCAGCAGGCTGAGCGTCTCGTCGAGGAAATGGAGTTCGCCTTTCTCGCCGACCCTGGCCGTCAAATTCTCTCCATCGGGTATGACGTGCGCGCGCGGAAACTCCATGAGGCCTGTTACGACATGATTGCCTCTGAAGCGTGCATCGCCACATTTCTAGCCATCGCCCGCGGCGAGATCCCCCAGCAGAGTTGGTTCATGCTAGGACGCGAACACACGCGTGCCTTCGGCCGATTTCTTTTGCTCTCGTGGACCGGCACCATGTTCGAGTACCTCATGCCCGCTCTATGGATGCGCAGTTATCCTGACACCCTCATTTCGCGGACCCTCGCAGCATGTGTCCATGTGCAACGCTCGTTTGCGCACACCCTCAACATTCCCTGGGGCATCTCGGAATCAGGTGCATCGCGCAAAGATCATCTTGGCCATTACCACTACCAGGCCTACGGCGTTCCGCACGTCGCACTTTGGATCGAAGCCTCGGCAGGTCCCGTCGTATCGCCGTATTCCTCGTTCCTCGCGCTTGGAATCGACCCATTGGCCGCCCTCCGCAACCTCCAGCGCATGGCCTCCGCGGGCTGGATCGGCGCATATGGCTTCTATGAGGCCGTAGATTATTCAGGTCCATCCCGGAAACCCGTTCTGGTCCGCGAATGGATGGCACACCATCAGGGTATGGCGCTTCTCTCCATCCTCAATCTGCTGCACGATAACGCAGTACAGCGCTGGTTCCATGCCAATCCGGAAGTCAAGGCGACTGAACTTCTCCTTCACGAGTTGCCCGTCAGCAAATCGGTTCTCAAGGCGAGGCTGAACGAGTAATGCGGATCCGTGCTCTCGACATCATGGATGAACTTCAATCAGCGCCAGCGTGTTGGGCGTCAGACTCAATTTCAGCCTGCCTGCTTCGAGCCTTCTCTCCTCAGGCTCGGGCAGCGCCGTTTCGCGGTTTAGTTCATCCACCTGTTTCTGCGTGGGATCGAGCGGCTCGCCCATGGCCGCATACTCTTTCAGCACATTTCCGTGGTCGGCATCGACTTTTTGTATCGTCACTCGTGCGTCCGAGGGAAGCTGATGAAAGTCAAAATCAATAACTTGATTGCTCCCATGCTGGCCTGGATCCACCAGGTTCCATGCGGCGATGGCCAACCCGCCGTTTCCAGCCTTAGTCACAATCACATTCTTTGACGTATTCGCAATCCGCTCGTCGCCTAACTGATGCAACAATTCATATGCGTAGTAACTCGGCTTGTTAATGCCGCCCTTGGCGCGCAATCCAAACATGCCCACGAACGGCTTTGCAATCGGCCCACCTTCTTCAAACACATCGGAAAACGTCCAGAACGAAATCATGTTCGCCAACCCATCGCATTGGCGAACAGTGTTTGCGAGTGCAGGCCCAACGAAGGTCGTGTCGCGCGAGCCCATCATGCCCTGCACATTCCATTCGGACAGAATGAGCGGAAGGTCCGGCTTGCTTGACGATTTGATTTCGTCATGCACCTTACCAACTGCCCGGCAAACGCGCTCGTCCATTGGGATGTCATCATTGGTGCCAAACAGATCCTCCACCGTATCGTCCGCATAACCATGCGTCGAGACAAAGTCGACAGGTACTCGATTGTCCGTCGTGAATTTGATGAACTCCGGAATCCATGCAGTCGCCGCGGTTGCCGGCCCGCCAACGCGCAGCCGCGTGCTCACGCTCTTCACATCGCGTGCAGTGTGCGCATACAAATCGAAGTACGACCTCTGCCGCGGAATCCCATTCCAGAAATCAATATTCGGTTCGTTCCATACCTCGAAGTACCACGTGGACACCTCGTCGATGCCGTAGCGATCAACAAGATGTTGCACAAAGTGCTTCACCAGGTCATCCCAACGCTCCATGCTCTTCGGCGGCGAAACGTTCTGCTTGTACCAAAACGGATGCAGCGCATCTGGATTGAACGCCAACTTCTTCGGCATGAAACTAACCTCGACAAACGGCTTCACGCCATTCTTCAACAACCCATCGTAGACCTGGTCCACATAAGAGAAGTTATAGACGGGGTTACCATGTTCGTCCTCGTTATAGACTCCGAGCTCATCGTGAAAAATCGCGTGAAACCGCACATAGCGAAAGTCCGCAACCTGCTTCACCGCACGCAAGTCGTCGCGATAGCTTTCACGCAACGAAAGAATCGCTCGCCCCGATCCGAACATCTGCTCCCAATAATGCGGAAACGGCGTCGTCTTCGCCTGTGCGTCGATCACAATCGTCTCCTGTGCGAGCAAACTCCCAGCCGAAATCAGTAGAACTGGAAAAAGTGCAATGAGCGGCAATGACCGAGATCGATGCACGAGGATTCCTCCTATACGACAGGGACTGATAACATGTGCATGTCTTGAAGGATTCCATGCGGGCAGCAAACCAGCCGGTTGCTGCCCGCACAGAGCGGTGGCGTTCCAATCAGCAAAACGACATCGAACCACTGATGTCCTAGAAGCTGAATCGGCCCTGCAACTGCACCGTTCTGCTTCCTAACGCGGTGCGCGCTACGCCAAAATCGGAATTCACTGACTGCACTGAGCCGTTGGGATTCACCGAGCCTAGCGTGTTGTCAATGCTTGAGGTGTTCAGGTTGAGTTTGTTGAAGAGGTTATACGTGTCCACTCGAACTTCAAACCTTGCGTTCTCTCCGAGTAGCCGCGTGTTCGGAAACCCAAACCCCTTGCTCAAGGACGCATCAAGATCGTTATAGTGCGCGCCATTCAAGCTGTTCCGTTCAATTCCCGGCGTAGGAGGTGGTGCGGTCGCAGGGAACGCCGGCCCAACCACAAACGTTGGCGGAGTAAAGTAAGTCGTTCCATCCCCGCCGTAGTTAGGATTGGTTGTTTGCATGAACGTGCTATTGCCCGTCCTGGTGCCCGCTCCGCCAACAATGCCTGCAGGCCGAAGCTGTCCATAACCACTGCCGTTGTAGTACAACGCAGACCCACTCGCGTTCGCGTTGTAGACCGGGTTCCATGGGAATCCTGTGTGCCAGTTATAGATTCCGCTCAGCGACCATCCACCCACTGCCTTCTCAGCCCATCCATGCTCTCCGTGAAAAATCACCGGCTGCCACATTCCAAACATCTTGAAGGAATTCCCCACGTTATAATCCGATCGCCCATAAGCCGCATGAGAGTTGAATGGGTAAGGGTCTTCCGAATACGGCCCTGAGTTTTCATCCATCGCCTTCGCCCACGTGTATTGCGCCTCGAGGTTAAAGTGGTTGGCAAAATTGTGTTTCAACGTGGCAATCATCGCGTTGTAATTGCCGGTTCCCGTGTTCGCGTAGTAGTCGATAAAGTTGACGCCCGGATTCAGTGCCTGTCCGTTGCCGGCCGCAATCGCGTTGTAATTCGACTGCACCAGCAGGTGACGCGAGTTGCTTCCCTGGTACCCGAGCGTCGCCACAACGCTGTGTGGAAACTGGTATTCCGTATCCAGAGAGTAGTGGTAGTTAGCAATCGTCTTCGGGTTTGATGGAAACCCGGTGAGAGACGTAACGCCGCTTGCGGGCAAATTATTAGGCCCAAATGTTGTGATCGTTGCAGGATTCGGCGCATATCCAAACAGCGAATTGATATTGGTTGCCGTTTCGTACAGGATGCCGGGGATGTTAGTCGTCGGCGTCGAGCAGCAGAAGTCCTTATTTACTACATTGGGTGGATTCCCGAATCCGTTTGCCAGGATTGCGATTTCATCCTGGTTGTAGTTGATGCCATATCCGCCGCGCACTACCAGCCTGTTCATCGATTCCAGCGGCTGCCACGCAAAACCAATTTGCGGACCAAAGTTCGTCTTCTGCGGTGTATACAGCGCTCCTCCCACCCGCACGCTCAAACTGCCTAGAGGATCGGCGCCCGACGCAAATTGCAAAGTGTCAAGGTCGTTCTGCTTTGAGTCGAAGGCGCCAAAGTAAGACCAACGGATCCCGATGTTCAACGTCAGGTTGGGACGGATCTTGTAATCGTCTTGAATGAACACGCCCCAAAGGTTCACACGGTTGTCTTCCCGGTTGGCGGATGGAACTCCCGTAGACGAATTGAACTGCCCGCTTTCGCTATCAGGGGCGTCATTCGAGAAATCCCAAAGGTTTTCGAAGCTGAATGAAGGACGGGCAGCATACACCGGGTTATTCAAATAGTACAAGCGAGTCAGCCCACCGCCTGCCTTGAAGTTGTGCCGTCCAAAAACCTTCGTCAGCAGGTCGCTGTACTCAAACGTCCATTGATTCAAATTGCTGGGTCCGGGCGCGCCAAAGTACTGAGGCGCTGCTGTCCCAATGCTGCCCAGGTTGTCCGCGGGCAGTCCAAAGGGTTCTTGTGGGTTGCTGGTAATTTCATTCCACCGGTACCCCGCCGCGTTCGCTCGTGCCTCATTCAGCAATGTTGGAGAAAAGATGTGGTTCCAGATTCCCGAGAAAGCATCGCTGATTTGTGAGTGATGCCACAGATTCGCCGAGCGGATAGGACCGTTGTAGTCGGTCGTCGTCGTCGGAACCCAGTAGATCGCAAAACTCGCATGATCGTTCTGTGTTGCCTGCGCGTCCAGTCGGCCATTGTATTGCTGTTGAGTTATCGTCGTTGGGTTCACAGTGTTATAAAAACCAATGTCCGGAACGCCATCAAGTCCGCCACCGACTCCCGGCGAATTCGAGGAACTCCACGTGGGATCCTGTGCGCCTAACTTAGCATTCTTCAGCGGCGATCCCACATCCAACCCGCCCGTCACGGCGGCGCAATTCTTCCCTTGCGTCAAGCCAATCGATGCGCAGGTCTCCGGGACCAGGCTACTTGCCGCTGCGCCTTCGCCCTTGTAAGACAGGTACTTGGAAGCAATGCTGCTCGGCTCCGCGCCCGAGCTATCGAATTGCGGAGTTTCGTACCATCCTTGTGCTGTGCTGCTGTTCGACTCTGGGCTTTGCTCAAAATTGAAGAACGCAAAAATCCTGTTCTTCCAAATTGGTCCGCCCAGGCTGCCGCCATCATTGTTGGTCCGGGTATCGTCCTTGTTCAGCCCTCGGGATGCCGGTGTTCCCGAATGTTCGGAGCCCACACCGTTCCATCGTTGATACGCATCCAGTCCCGGTCGCGAAGCCTTGAAGAACAGGCTCCCATGAAGCGAATTGGTGCCGGCCTTTGTGGTCACCTGCATCTGGCCGCCGCTGAACCGGCCCACCGACGCATCATAGCTGTTGGAGACAATCTTCATATCGCCGATGGAGTCTTCGCTCGGCGTGATCACGGATGTTCCGCCCCAAACCGCGCTCACCGTGCTGATTCCATCAATGGTGATCCCGTTAGTCTCATACTGCCCGCCGCGGGTCTGGACCTGGGGTCCATTCTCCGTCGAGAAAATACC
>Ga0187847_10000755_pt1 | contig 33036 bp, 25 predicted proteins | sample June2016WEW_4_10_FD_132458 | JGI IMG/M metagenome (GOLD analysis project Ga0187847, IMG submission 132458) | Peatland microbial communities from SPRUCE experiment site at the Marcell Experimental Forest, Minnesota, USA - June2016WEW_4_10 | ecosystem: Environmental > Terrestrial > Soil >...
CCGCGTACTGTTTCGGGATGGAGCGAAGCCGAGATCATGCCCGCGGCACCGCAACCGCCGCAACCACATCGTTCAGCACCCGATCGGCATCAAAGCCCTCCAGCTCCGCCTCAGGCTTGAGCAGGATGCGATGGCGCAGCACCGGCAAAACGGCGCGTTTCACGTCGTCGGGAATCACGTAGTCGCGGTCCTCGAATGCAGCGAATGCCTGGGCCACGCGCAACAGGCAGATGGCCGCACGCGGGCTAGCGCCCAACGCCAGCATCGGCCACTCGCGCGTGCGCCGCACCAGTTCCAGAATGTAGCCATATAAATCTGCTGCCACGCGAATGGCGCGAATCTCGTCCCGCGCTGCTTGCAGCAGCGCAGCCGCGAGTGGCCGAATCTTCGCATCGTCGAGCAGGCTCACGCTCGTGCCGTGGTGCCTCTCCAGCATCTGCCGCTCTTCTTCCGCGCCGGGATAACCCACCTTGATCTTGAGCAGAAAACGGTCGAGTTGCGCCTCCGGAAGCGGATAGGTGCCTTCAAAATCGATCGGATTCTGCGTCGCGAACACCGTGAACCATTGCGGCAGTTGGCGCCCCACGCCGTCGCTCGTTACCTGGCGCTCTTCCATGCACTCCAGCAGTGCCGCCTGGGTGCGCGGCGGCATGCGGTTGATCTCGTCCACCAGCAGCAGATCGGTGAACACCGGGCCGGCATGAAATGTAAAAGCATCCGTGCCCGCTTTAAAAATCGTGGTACCCAGAATATCGGCGGGCATCAGGTCGGGCGTTCCCTGCACGCGCTGGAAGCTGAGTCCCAGCAGCCGGCTCACCGATTTCACGATCAGTGTCTTGGCAATTCCCGGCACGCCTTCGAGCAGCGCGTGTCCTTGCGTGAGCACGGCCACCAGCACTTCGCCAATCACCTCGCCTTGTCCGGCAATCACACGTCCCAGCTCCGCGCGCGCGTGCACCAGCAGCTCCTGCGTTGCCTTGAGGGTTGTGCCTTCAGTCTGCGTGCTCTGTTCCAACGAATTTTCTTCGTTCATTCCGATCTCCTTGCTTTCAAACTCGATTCAGCAATATCAATGGGTGGGATAGCCTCAAGCCCACCTCGCGCTACCAACCCAGCACAATTCTGGGTGCCCCACATCTCGATTTTGAGATGTGGGAATGCACAAACCTCAATTCAGCTCTTTCAACCAAGCATGAACCTGGGTGCCCAAGGTTCATGCCGTCAAATTCATCCCAGCCGTCTCCCTGCTCTGGCCGCGGCCTCCAACGCCTCGCCGTGGCGGCTCAATGCCTGCACCAGCGCCAGCGCCTTTTTGGGAGGCAATGTTTCGTCCCCAATCACTTCCTGACACTCCGCCAGATCCTTCTCCAGCGCCTCGTCGCCCTTCGGAAAACGCCGGCGCACAGCGGCGCTAAGCTCGTCGGCGCTCATCGCAGTCCCTTTCAGCCCGCACAGGTCGGTCATGCGCCGCCTAAAGCGCTCGTAGGCAAGCTCCACTGAAGTTGAAGAAGCGCGCGCTTCGGCGTAGAGCGAGCCCAGCGCCTCAAGAAACTCCACCGGCGTAGCGCGCACCGGCGCTGGCAGATCGCGCACCGGCCCCCGCCGCCGGCTGAAGCTGAAAATCACCAGCAGGCCAATTCCCAGCAGGCCAAACCGCAGCAGATTCAGTGCCGCCCCGCCGGCATAATACCAGTTCGAATAGATTTCGCCGTGCAACGACTCGTCCCAATAAAAACGATGGTTTTGAGGTGCTCCCAGCGAATTCAAAAACAGGTTCAGGTTTTCTGCGCGCTGAATGGAGCCGTTTTCGAGCGGCGTCGAACTGGCCCACCAGATCACCTGTCCTTTGCCGCTCGTGTATTCCACTACGGCCGGGGCTCCGGAGCAGTTGAACTCGATGCGGTCAAGCGGCCGATTCAGTCCCCACGATGCTTCCGGAGCCATCCATACTTCGCCGGAGCTGGCCAGGGGATCGAGCCCCTGCGGGGTGAGTTTGCACGCTGCCTGAAATTGCGTTGACGGCTGCACATTGCCGCCGGGAGCTAGTATGCCGCCCCACTGGCCGGTCAAAAGCACGCGCCCGCCGCGGGCAACAATATCTTCCGCCGCTCTAAAATCCTCGGGCGAAGTGGGATGGGGCTCGGCGAAGATCACGACTGTTTGTGCGTCGGTCTTCTCCGCCAACTCGCTCAACGGATGCTCCCACCGCTCCACGTTGTAGCCGTTGGACTGGAGCATTTCAAAGGCAGCGCGTGCACCGTGCCTGCCCGTGAGATAGGTACTGGGCACGGGATTGTCGTCGCGGCTTTCATCGCGCGCAAAAAGTGCGGTGACCACCGCCAGCACGACAACAGCGCAGAGGCAGCCGATGAGCAGTTTGCGGTCCTTTGGGTCGAGCGAGGCGAAGAGTATCGGTCCGCCTCGAATTTTAGTTTCGCTCTTTGTCCGGCGGCGCGCTGCAATCCGGCGGCGAATCAGGCTGTCGACTACCATCGCCAGAAACGCTGCGGCCCAGATGCTGTCGGAAAGTAGCTCGCGGTTTAAGGCCGTCACTACCGCCAGCACAACGACGACGCAGGACCAGCCGATGAGCAGCTTGCGGTCTTTGGCTTCGAGCGAGGCGAAGAGTATCGGTCCGCTTCGAATATTTGTTTCGCCTTTTGTCTCGCGACGGGCTGCAATCTGGCGGCGAATATGGCGGATGACAACCACTGCCAGAATGACTGCGCCTAAGATTCCTCGAAAGAGGTCCTTGGCGTCAAGCGAGGTGAAGAGCTTCATTTCGCTTCGACCCCCAGCTCCGCGGCCAGATGCACCGCAGCGTCGAATTCGGCAGCTGCGGCCTCGCGCCCGCCGTACCATGTGCGCTCGAAACTCCGCGTCAGCGCCGTCAACGTAGGCTTACGCGGATCGGTTCCGCGCAGCAGTCCAAGATACTCGCGCGGCGTGCGCGCGCGGTCGGCCGGCCATGTGCGCCCCGATTCGAGCCGCGAGATGGACGCCCAATAGACTGAGTGAATGGCCTCGCGCCATGCGCCCGCAGCCGCCGAATTCTGCGCGTCCTTGAGCCACAACTGCCACTCGCGCGCCGAAGGCGCTCCCGGCACGGTCTCGATCTCCGGAACCAGGCGCACGTGCGCGTTGCGTTCCAGGCGCACCACGAGCCAGACCAATATAGTCAAGGCGCCGGCAATCAGTAATAGCTCCAGCATCGTGCCGATCCATGGGGCGCGCGCCCCAATCCCCGCGAGGCGTGCCATGATTGCGTTGAGCACGTTTGCGAGCCATTCCAGGAAGCGATCCCGGAGGCCCTCCTGGACCGTAACCTTGGTCACGTCCCGGTACTCCCGCTGGGCCAGAATCGCGTTCAGCGATTTTCGCTGGTCGGCGTACGCGGGATTTGCCGTGAACGGATTGTCCGCCTGCTGCTCATCCATCTGCAGGCGCTGATGAGCTTCGTTGAGCAGAGCACTCGCGCCCGGCGGCTTGTTTTTTGCGCTCGAATGCGCTCCCAGCACGACGGCAGGTACGCCGCTCTCTTTCTTCCCCGCGTGGCTCAGGACCGAGCGCAGCCAGTCGTAGCGCACCTCGCGCGCCTGCGAGCCAGCCGGACCTTGCACGCGGTCGTCGGGACCAACGCGATCGGGATCGCATACATTCTCGCTGGAAGGCGGAGGGGCCTTGAGCTGGAGCTGCGCCGCGCAGTCGGCAACCACACCGTCCAGCTCTTCAAGATGTTGGCGGTACTGGGCGAAGTCCACATCGCGAAAGCCGGAGCTGGAGGGAATCTCCTGAGCGCGCGCAGGCGCCATGGCGGCGAGCACGAGTAAAGCTGCCGCAGCCAGTCCCGCCGGCGCTCCACGATTCCACTTTTGCGATACGGACCGCAACGAACTCATCGATCTCCCACAGTATCAGCTCCCAAGGTATCAGGCGGCGTAACCGTCGGAAAAACTCCCGTGCCCCCACCCGCACTATCGCCCGGCGGCGCAGTGGAGGGTGGCTGCGCGAGTCCCGCCTGCTGCATCATCCACTCGATATCGTAGCCCTCCTTCCGGATGCGCTGGTCGTAGTAGAAAAGAACGAGCGCGATCCAGGGCACGGGCGCGAGGATGATCTGGGTACCGATGATCCCGGCGACGTACACAATCGCGGCTACGATCACGGCGATCACCGCGCCCGTTGAGCCGCGACCGATGAACGCAGCCGCCACAGCGATCACCGCAGCCAGAAAATAGGTGATCATCAGCACTACGAACGACAGCGCCAAAATTAGCAAATAGAGCACAAAGATGCGGCCGCGCGTTCCCTTGCTCAAGCTCCATGAACGTTTGAGCGACTGCCACGCCGTCTTTTTCTCCACCACGCACACCGCCATGCCCACCGCAAAGCTCAAAACCAGCCAGGCAATCACCCCGATCGTCACTGCTCCCACAACAAACACCAGAAACCCAAGCGCAAATCCGGTGCCTAAACCCGCGCCCGAGCGGGAGATGAGGTAAATCAGCGGTCCGATGACAACACCGGCGGCGCACATCGGAACGAGACACGCCATGATCACCTGCAGCAGAAAGTACCAGAGATAGGTCCAAAATCGCGGCCACACGCTTTTGAGCGCGGCGCGAATCGTGGTCTTTTCGCCGCGATGCACGCTGACCGTGGCCTGCGTGATGCCGGCAATGGAGAACGAGTAAGCCCCGAGGTAGAGCGGCAGAAAAATGATGTAGGCAAGAACGAACGCTATTCCACGGACCATCGTCACCGGATCGGCCCTGCCTCCGGCAATTCCTGGAATCGCGAAAATCGCCACCGCTGGTATACCAAGAAGGAACGCCACCACCAATGGCAGAGCAGCGATTCCCACAAACCGCCAGAAGTTATTCCGGTAAATCTGAAACGTGCGGTCAAGAATCTCGCCGAGAGCCGAGGGACGCAATATCTCGTTCATGGTTGTACCCGCTTGCTCAAATTTGTTGTGGTGCAGGCAGTCTCGCCTGCCCGGTTAATCGACGGTGGTCCCGGCGAGCTCGCCGCCGGCCTGCTCGGGCAGAAGTCCCGCAGCCTGCATCATCCATTCGATGTCGTAGCCCTCTTTGCGAATCCGCTGGTCGTAGTAGAACAGCGTAAGCCCGATCGAATATAGAGGGCCGATCAACGTGGCCGCGACAAATACGCCGAATTGCTGAAAAATCATCCATCCGATCGGGATCGGCTGCCCCAGATGCTTTATTGCCAGCCACAACAAGGGAAATCCGAAGAGAATTGCCAGAATGAAGCGCACTAGGAACACCAGCAGCCAAAGCACAAAGATGCGTAGCCGCGAGTCCTCGCTTAAAGTAATACCGCGCTTAATTGCATATCCTGCCGGCGATCCCTCCACCACGCAAGCCGGCATGGCCAGCGAATAGCGCAGCCACATGAAGACTCCGTAAACAAATGCCGGGACGAGCAGCACCAGCACCAGCAGGATGCCAATCAACGCTCCGGCCACTGCCCCTGGGCCGTAGGTCGTGGGATGGGGTGTTGCTTGCGGCGCGAACATGTCCCCGCCGAAGCCGGCAGCGAAGATGATCCCAAACAGCAGTACATAGACAACAAACAGCGGCCACCATGCGAAGAACATAGTCACTGTCATCAGCCACAGGTAACGGCCCACCTTCGCAAAGATGCTGCTGACGGCCGCGTAAATCGTGGCGGGCTTTCCCAGATAGACCCAGGCTACTGCCCGGCTGGAGGCGGCAATCGAAAGTCCGGCCATAAGCGAGATGAACAGATAATCTACGCCCGCCGACGCGAAATAGGCCCACTGCAGATGCGGCTCGATATGCGGATATCCCATCAGGTGAATCGCGCCCAAATGGAGCAGCTGCACCGCCAGCATCACGGCGGCAAACACCGCCGAGATTCCCGTGAAGAGCAGAAAGCGCGAACGGTAAAGGTCGGCCGTGCGGTCCAGAATTTCGCCCAGGTTCAAAGGCCGTAACTGGTTGTCCATAGCACCTCTTGTAAGACCTTAATCAGAAATGCGGCGCGGGCTGCCGGTTGGCCGAGGCCTGCGCTGGAAGATAGATTTCCGTGCCGATTCGGCGCAAAGAATCGAGTCCGTGAACGCGTCAGCAAAACCAGGGTAGTGGCATCTCCAAAGCACTGTCATTACGTCGACGCGAACCCAGGGAGCGGCGGCCTTGGCCGATCCAAAACAGATACACCTACCCTGGTTTTGCCGTTGCAGGGATCGTAGCACAAGGTACTGGGAGGGAAACCTTCTTTCTCATCCATCCGCGGGGAAAATGCGATTCTCAGGACCTGTGCAGCAGCTTGCCATCTTGAAAGGGCACGGCTTCAGCCGCAGATGACTTCCGTTTACGCGGATGGCTAATCGACGCAGGATTCGGATTATGAAGATACCCAGATGCCGACCAATACCTTTGTCCAATTGCAACTTGATTGATTACGCTGCACCATCATTGTCTGTGGGCGTGTGTTCGGCTTCGTTGTGCCCGTTCCTCGCTGTCGCTCACAAGCTGCAGAGCCCCAAGCAAAGAAATCGGCGAATCCCATCCCCTTGAAGTTCGCTTCCGAGCCAGACCTTGTTGCACCCACGCGATTGAGCTGAACGCAAAGGAGGAAAGAACATGGCAAACGCGACGTATGAAGTCCAAGCAAACGAGGTCCCCAGCGGGGCGAGCGCCACGACAGTCGACATGAAGTTCGAAATCGTCGTTATCCCCGTCTCCGATGTCGATCGCGCGAAAGAGTTTTACGCGAGCCTCGGGTGGCGGCTCGACGCCGACTACGACAACGGTAAGGATTTTCGCATAATTCAGTTCACGCCGCCTGGCTCCGGGTGCTCTGTCATCTTCGGCAAGAACGTCACCGGCGCGGCTCCCGGCTCCGCTCAGGGCCTGTATCTGATCGTCACTGACATCGAGGCTGCGCGTAACAATCTGCTTCGTCGCGGCGTTAAGGTCAGCGAGATGTTCCACGGCGCTGGCGACGTGTACGCCGGCTCGGACGAGCCCTACCTGTTTGGGCGAATCAGGGTCAGCGGTCCTGATCCCGCGCATAGCAGCTATCGATCCTTCGCCTCGTTCAACGATCCGGATGGAAACGGCTGGCTGTTCCAGGAAATCACGGCGCGCCTGCCCGGTCGCATTGACTCGACGGCGACGACCTTCGCATCGGCGAACGATCTGGCGAGCGCATTTCGGCGTGCGGAGGCCGCCCACGGCGATCACGAGAAGCGCTTGGGGCAGCGCGACGCGAATTGGCCAGACTGGTACGCCGCTTATATAGTGGCTGAGCAGTCCGGCAAAGAGCTGCCGCAATAAACAACTACGCCGCGGCATCGCTCCCGGCGCGATCGTCGCCCATCTCGATCGCGGATTCCTGATCGCGGATTCCCACTAGCGCATTCCTGGAGGAATCATGAGCACCGCAACCACCACCGTTCCGGTCCGTCGCGAACCGGAACTCCTCGGGCAAACTGTCGTTGTCATCGGCGGCAGCGCCGGCATTGGCCTCGAAACGGCTCGGCGAGCACGCGCTGAGGGGGCCAATCTGATCCTCACCGGCCGGAATTCCGAGCGCCTTCAGCTCGCCGCCGCCGAGCTCGAAGCACTAAGCACAGCGGCGTTCGACGCCAACGATCCTGCTTCACTCGAGCGCTTCTTCCGTGACCTGCCGGCCACCGTCGACCACGTGATGGTGACAGCCGGCCAGCCGCACTATGGGCGCCTTCTCGACATGGACTTCGAGCAGGCTCGCAGCGCCCTCGACACCCACCTCTTGCAGATGCTCCAGGTCGCCCGCAACGCCGTCCACAAGGTCAGGCCGAGTGGCACGCTGCTGTTTATGGGCGGCGTCGGCGGCCGTCGCACCCGCGTCGGACTGGGAATTGTATCGACAGTCACCGCTGCGCTCCCCGCCCTCACCGCCAGTCTCGCACTCGAACTCGCGCCCATCCGAGTCAACCTCATCGCCGCCGGCTTCGTCGACACACCGTTGTCGGCATCGCTTCTCGGCGATGAGCTCGACAACCGCCGCAATCAGCTTCGCGCTACGCTTCCCATCCGGCGCGTTGTCACACCGGCCGACGTCGCCGCACTCGCCGTACACATCATGTCCAACACGGCCCTCACCGGCGCGACCTACGACGTCGACGGCGGGCAACAGCTCGTCGCCGGTTAGCTCGAGAGCGCATCATAATCGTCATTGGCGTTCGTGCGCCGGCGGGCAATGCGTTGCTGCGCTGGCCAAAGGCTGCCTCAGAAGTTTCTTAGAGGAGGTACCTCGTGTCGCGGCATTTCGATGCAATCGTCATCGGGACCGGCCAGGCAGGCCCATCCCTGGCTGCGCGGTTAGCGGGCGCCGGTAGGTCCGTCGCCATTATTGAGCGCCACAAGTTTGGTGGCACATGTGTGAATACGGGATGTATACCCACAAAGACGCTCATTGCCAGCGCAAATGCGGCCCATCTCGCTCGCCGAGGCGCGGAATTGGGATTTCAAGTCAATGGCGATGTGTGCCTCGATATGAAGCGTGTCAAGGCGCGCAAGGATGAAATTTCCGGAAGGTCGAACAAGGGCGTGGAGGAATGGTTACGAGGACTCAAAAATTGTACGGTCATCCAAGGCCATGCCCGCTTTGATTCGCCCCACTCTGTCGTGGTCAACGATGAACTCCTCGAATCCGACAAAATATTCATCAATGTTGGTGGGCGCGCCACTATTCCTGCGTTTCCCGGGATTCACGATGTGCCATTTTTCACCAACTCCTCAATGGTCGATGTGGATTTTCTACCCGAACATCTCGTCATTGTCGGCGGAAGTTACATCGGGTTGGAATTCGGTCAGATGTATCGCCGCTTCGGGAGCCAGGTCACGATTGTAGAGATGGGACCGCGCCTGATTGGACGTGAAGATGAAGATGTTTCCGATGAAGTGCGAAAGATCGTGGAGCTTGAGGGGATCGAGATTCGATTGAATGCGAAATGTATATCGCTGGCGAAGCGGGAAAGTGGTATCGCAGTCCGCATGGAATGTACTGAGGGTTCGCCGGAAGTCGTAGGCACTCACGTCCTTCTTGCGGTAGGACGTACTCCCAATACCGATGACCTCGGCCTCGAACACGCCGGAGTTCTGATGGACGAACACGGCTACATTGTCATTGACGATCAATTGCAAACCAGCGTACCCGGCATCTGGGCGCTGGGTGATTGCAACGGCTACGGCGGCTTTACGCACACTGCATACAACGACTATGAGATCGTCGCCGATAATCTGCTCAATGCAGACCATCGCCGCGTGTCAGATCGAATCCATACATACGCCTTGTATACAGATCCGCCGCTAGGCCGATGCGGCATGACGGACACCGAAATACGAAAGTCTGGGCGCGCTGCTCTCGCTGTGAAATATCCCATGAGCAAGGTGGGCCGGGCCATTGAGAAGGGTGAGACCCAAGGTTTCATCAAAATCTCTGTCGATGCGGAAACAAAACAAATTCTGGGAGCCGCGATTCTAGGAACCGGGGGCGATGAAGTCGTTCAGGTCTTGCTGGACGTCATGTACGCCAAGGCGCCGTATACGGTAGTCAAGCGCGCCATGCATATCCATCCGACCGTTGCGGAGTTTCTCCCCACCGTCTTATCCAAGCTGGAACCCTTTGCGTAGGCAGTTATCCGCTGCCACTTCCTCTCTCAGTTCGGTGTAGGTGGGTCGATGTGATCGATGATCACGACCTGGAGCGGCTCTTTCTTCGCGATGAATTTGAAGCCGGCTTGTTGCGCGGCCTGCACGAGGGCGTTTCCGATATCCTCGTCGCCAACCGGTGGTTGGTTGGGGCTTGGCGCCGGGATGGCGATGCGGAGGGTGATGTTGTAGGTGCCGGTCAGTCCGGTCTCGTCGACAAGCTGGCGGGCCTGGAAGGTGTTCATGATGAAGCCGAGCATCTGCGGGATGGTCGCGCCGGAGATGTGAACGACAATGTCGTCGCCATCGCGCCGGCCGTACATGCTGACATTGTCGCTGAACTTGGGATCGCTCGGCGCGGGGCGGGGGGCTTTGGGATCGAGTGTGAGGGCGAGGACCGGATAATCCTGTTGGCTGGTGTGCGCCTGGAGGTGGAAGCGCTCGACGAGCAGCTTGCGGACCATGACGCGGCTCTGCGTTTCGCTGGGCCTGCCGGGAGTGTCGGGTTCCGCAACGATGTCGAATTTCTTGTCGTCGAGCCAGAGTGGACCGCCGATGACCTGCCGGCCGCGTATGTTCCAGGCGACCTTGATGAGTTCTTTGGCGGAGGTGCCAGTGGCGTTGAACCTGTGGGCGCGCAGATCGAAGACGGGATGCTGCTCGTCGGCAGTGGCGGGCTTGATGGTAGCAACTTCGTAGGAGGGATCGGCGTCGGCGGCCATGGACGGAAGCGCGGAGCCTTCGCGTTTCCAGAGGGTGTCTGCCGTGGCCAACTGCAGAGTAAGCGGGAGAGACCGGTCACCTTGCATCCAGGTTCCGGTTATGAATTGGCCGTCGGCACTTAGCTTGCCGCGAAAACTGAAACCGGCGTCACTCTGCGCAAAGGTGACATCCTGGGCTGAGAAGGTCACGGAAGTAAGCGGAATGGAGCTGCCGAAGTCGATGTACGTGATGCCGCCGCGGAACCCACCGTCGGCGCTCTTCTCGATGGTGAAGACGAGGCGGGGATTGCGGTTGACCGATGCGCCCTGCTGGGTGGGGATGGACAGCGTCCCCTGCCACGTGCCGGCGATGGATTGAGCTTGGAGCGGGGTGAAAGCGGCGGCTAGGACAAAAACTGCAGCGAGCATGGCTCGTTTCATAGGACCCCCGAATACTAATACGTTACGCTGCTGCCAAATGGACGCACCAGAGAGAATTTTGTTCAATTTTTCAGCGCGGATTTGATAAGCGAGTAAGATGCCCCTATTGGAGGTTCTCATGCGGAAGAATGATTTCAAGGTCATTGCATTCGTCCTTCTTGCGCAGCTTTGCCTGGCCGGCGCAACACGCCAGGCACTGGGGCAGGCAGAGAAGGCTGCGTATGCCGCCATGGCTCCCGTGGATGCGTATCTGATCGCCGACCAAAATTCGGAGATCGCGTTGGCCCGCAGCGCTGCACCTGCATCGATCGCAAGTGCAGCCGAGGTGATGGTGCTTAGCAGAAGCGGATTCACAACCGCAGTGAAAGGCACCAATGGCTTTCTCTGTCTGGTGGAGCGATCGTGGGGCGCAGCTACCGACGAGCCGGAGTTCTGGAACCCCAAGGTTCGCGCCCCCATTTGCTTTAATCCGGTGGCCGCAAGAAGCTTTGTGCCGATCTTCTTGATGAAGACAAAACTGGTGCTCGAAGGAAAATCGAAAACGGAAATCCTCGCGGCGACCGCTTCGGCGCTGGATAAGAAGGAACTGCCCGCACTGGAGCCGGGAGCGATGTGCTACATGATGTCGAAGCAGCAGTACCTGAACGACCGCGGCATGAGCTGGCACCCGCACGTGATGTTTTTTGTCTCAGGCGACGCGGCAAAGAGCTGGGGAGCCGACAAAGATGATTCGCCGATTATAGCCGCGAATGACCCTGAAGAGCGGGTGACAATCTTCATGATCTGGGTTGGTAACTGGTCCGACGGGTCGCCTGCTCCGCCTATGGAGCACTGACACCGCATCGCCACTGATCTAGTTGGGATGACAGGAGCCAACCTATCAGCGGCGCATTTTCTCAGGGGAGCGGCCATAATTGCTGCAATCTTCGGCCGCTCCCCTGTCACACTCATACCGTTTGAAAATACGGTTCATTCTCTTGTCTCACGGATTACTTGGTGTATCCGGCGCGCCGGCTGGGGCCGCGAACGACAGGCCTAAAAAGTTCTTGACGTCGAGCGTGCTGTTGCCCAGCACTTCGCTGTACGCCTGTCCCGGCGACACGGTAAAGAAGTTATTGTCCCCCGTGATCTCGCGATGGAAAAACTGCAATGGCTTAGGTGCCTTAGTGCCGCCACTTATCGTCTGCACTAAGGACAGTGCATAGATCAGCGGATTCACGTTACCCAACCGGCCGCCACTCAACTCCACGGCAAGCGCCAAGACCCCAGCCATCTCCGGCGACGAGGAACTGGTACCGATAAGCAGGTCAGCCTGGCCGCCGATCCAAACGATGGCGGCGCTGCGCGGTAGAGCGAGGCAATTCTGCGCAGTCAGGTCCGCATCGGAGGGGCAGCCGCCCATCATCAATGAAACGTCGGGCACTGAACGATCCCGGTTGCTCCCCGTATCGACGAGGTCCTGGTAGAAGGGCTTCGAGAAGATCTGGCTGAATCCGCCACCCGAGCCCCACGTGTTGTCGTTCACAGTAACCGTAGTCGTGGCGCTGATCTGGAACTGCGCAGGCAGCCTGGGATCGAAGTTTGCGTTTTCCGTCTCATAAGTGGCATCATTCACACCCGGCGTCGCAGTGGTAGAAAGGTTGGTCCCACCCACTGCAGTTACATCCGGGTCGTCCGCGGGATTCTCCACGCCGGGAACAAACGAAGTGCCGTTGGTCGGATTGTTGGAGAAAGCTGCAGACACGCAAGCCAACGCGCCATTGTCTCCCGAACTGGCCAAAAATGTAATGCCCTGTGCATTGCCCTGCTGGAAGAGCGCGTGGAATGTCTTCAGAACGCTCGTGAAGTCGACCCCGCCGTTATAGGCCGCGGTAAAGTCCAACTCGCATTCGCCGAATGAGGAACTAACAACATCCACCGCATTGTCCTCATCGACAGCCGTATAGGCGTCCGCGATGGCCGCGTCACTCAGCTCGGGCATGTCGTAGATTGTCTCCTCGGCGCCGGGAGCCGTGCCTAATGACATCTGCGTGTCGAGAGAAGCTTCCGCCGCATCGTCGGTGGTGGGATCGAATGCGCCGCTTCCGCCGTCCACGGCACGAATCGTCACCGTCGGTACCGGTAAGTTGGAGTTAGCCGAATAGGCTTGAATCAGCAAGTCTCCCCCTCCAAGATTTAGCGTCGAGTTGAAGGTATTATCCAGATCGGCAGGGCTGATCACAGACGAAATGACGATGCCGATATGCGTGCCCACACCGGCGATCTGCGCCGGACGGCGTGAGCGGAAGGGCACAATCTCAGTCTGAAATGACGGCAGCTGATAAGCCTCGTTGAGATCGTTCGGATAGAAGAAGCTATTGCTGCTGCTGAGCCGGAAGAGCGGATTGTTGGACAGGGGCCAAGCCGTCTTTGCAGAGTGCACGTGCGCCACCAGATTCGTCGTGAACTCAGGAATCACAGCGCCCACTTGAGTCAGTGCATCGGGCATTGTCAGGTGGCCCTCGGCGGCTGCAAATTTCACAAGGCCTTTTTCGGTTCGCACCATCATCAGGTGCGTTGCAAACATCTGTTCCACGGCTCGTACAGGACCCTCGACTTCCAGGCTCTGGGTTCTTTCGCTCACCACCGTAAGTCCGGCGGCCTCTAACTCTGCTCTCACTTTGGCCACATCGGAACTGCTGGGTCCGAACTGCGCCTTGAACTCGGCCGGTGTGAGCCATTGATGATAATTTGCGGACGTTGCATCGGTCTGGTCGCGCAGCAACTGTTCCAGCGCGTCCTGATTTGTCAGTGGCAAGTAAACGTTGAAATGTGTAATCGCGCCTTGATCTGCCGGCCCCAGTGTCTCGACATGGTTTGCGGTCGCCGCACGGCTCGGCAGGGAAAGGCTCAGGGTCGTCAGCGCACAGAGCGCGACGACAGCTGCAAGAGAATAGTTTCTCATTTGCGTCCTCTCAGTTTTTGGTCGATTAGTCCGGGGAAAATGCGGAACACTAACTATAAGGTCGAGCCTGCTACCTGTCGCTTTAGGGCCGATAGTATCATTTTTTTCGGCCCGAGATTGTAATCAGATTGTCTCGCCATAAAGAACCGGCATGAGCCGGAGCAGAACCTTAACATCAATTGTCCTGCTTTCAGCGGGCGCTGCGTTTGCCACTTGAGCACCATGCACTTCGGCGCTGGATACTGCTAAGTCCATCTGGCCCCAGAAACTTCTGGCTGGCAACGGCGAACGTGTCTTTCAGTCTTTGCAATTCACGCCAGCGCAGCCGCTACGCGGGCAGTTCTGTTGATGCGGCTTAGTTCACATCGTCCACGAAAGCGCATAAGGCACGTGAACTATGGAGACTCTTGACCACAGAAAAAATCTTTGCCAAACTGCTAACTAATCCTTTAGTTGCTTCGTCTATAGCAGTGCGAGGGCGAGCTTGATAGAGGGAGATTGACGGCAATTTTCCAGCAAAATCAATAACTTAACCATGCCACCAAGAAAATCGAACACGCTGACCGAGGCCGAGCTCAGGCTCATGAAGATCCTATGGCGGCGCGGCGAATCGGCCGTCACGGACCTGGTTGCGGCGCTGCCCCAGGACGAGCCGCTGGCCTATAACTCAGTGCTGACCACGATCCGCATCCTCGAGCAGAAGGGTTACGTCTCGCATCGCCAGGAGGGCCGCGCCTTTGTCTACCGGCCGCGCGTTGCCGAGGACGAGGCCAGCCGCTCCGAGGTGCGCAACGTGCTCAGCCGCTTCTTCGGCAACTCGCGCGAGCAGCTGGTGTTATCACTTTTGGGCGACGAAGAAATCACGATGGAAGAGTTGAAGCGGATGAAAGAGGCTATCCACAGCGCGGGGCAAGACTCGGGTCGGGGCTCGGTGCAAATCTCGAGCCGGGGCGGCGCTAACGTGGAGAAGGGAAGCGGGAAATAAACGATGCAGAGTATCTTCACGATCAATGCGGTGCACGCCGCGCTGGCAAGCGCCGCCGGTTGGTTTACTGCCTTTGCACATGGAGCAGCGCCCGTAGCCGTTGCGGCTTTGTGGCAAGGCGCGGCCGTCGCTCTTGCTCTCGGACTGTGCCTTCGTTTCACGCCGCGCATCAATATAGCCGCGGCGCAACGCTTCTCCTTGTGGGCCGCAGCCTTCGCGGCGGTTGCGGTTTTGCCGTTCCTGCCACCGATTCTACCTTCGCTGGCGGGCGGCATGGCGTTGCAATCTGCGGGCAACGCCTCCTTCGGTGCATCAACGCCCACTCCCTGGTTCCAACTTCCCCACATCCAACTTGACGGCCGTTGGGCCCTCGCAATTGCCGCACTGTGGCTGCTTGCTTCTCTGCTGCGCGCGACCAGTCTCGCCGCGCATTCGCTCGCCCTGCGCCGCCTGTGGAACTCGGCTCAGCCTGTCGCTGCCGACGTAAATATTTGCGCTTTAATCGCCGCGGCTTCCCCAGAGCGTCGGCCAATCGAGCTTTGCACTACGAGCCAGCTCGACCGCCCCAGCGTCATAGGCTTCTTCGCGCCACGCATTCTCATCCCCGACTGGCTCTTTTCGCGGCTTACCCCCGCCGAGCTCGAACAGGTGGTTCTGCATGAGGCCGAACACCTGCGCCGCCGCGACGACTGGACCAATCTCCTGCAGAAGCTGGCCCTGGTGCTGTTCCCGCTGAACCCCGCGCTGGTCTGGATCGAAAGCCGCCTCTGCCGCGAGCGCGAGATGGCCTGCGACGAAGGTGTGGTGCGCCGCACGCAAGCGCCGCGCGCCTACGCGGCCTGCCTCACGAGCCTCGCCGAACGCCGGCTAGAGCTTCGACTTGAGCGGCGTCGCGCCCACGCGCTTTCACTCGGCGCATTCAGTCGCCGCCCTGAGTTGGCACGTCGCGTCCTGAGCCTTCTTGCCCGGAAGCAGACGCTTCATCCCATAGCGGCGCGCGCATTAGTCGGTGTTGCCGCCTGTGGACTGCTGGTTGCCTCGTTCGAACTCGCGCATTGCCCGCAAATGGTATCGTTCGTGCCCGAGGCAGCGTCGCAAAATCAGGTAGCACAGACTCGCCCAGCGCTCGTCGAAGGCGATGGAGATCGAGTATTCGCAGAGCCAATCGTAGCGCGCGGCAATTCAATGTTCCGCCCGGTCGAAACCAAGGCAATCTTGCCTTCGTACCAAAGTGCTGCGCCCTTCGCTCCAGCTTCTTCGCTCCGGGCACTTGTGCCAAAGGCAAAATCTGAAGACACATCCGAGCGCCAAGTCGCATTCACCGATTTCGCCGCGCCGCGTGAGATCCTGCTAAAGGCCGAAATGCCGATTGCCGATTCCGCTTCCGCCAGACAAATTGCGAACAGACAATTTTCAAATCCTGGCTCCGAAGATCAAGCCACGAGTTCACGCTTGATCGGACAAGTCGCGGAAGCCGGCTTCACCGGTCCGGCCGAAGTCGTCGTCCTCACAGCGTGGCAACAAGTCACATATTCGCCACGCAATGCCGGAATCGTTACCGACTACGACACCCGCGCGCCCGAGCAACAACAATCTGCCGATGCCGCAAACCAAACGAACAAGCGTCCAGCACTGCAAATCACCGTTACGCGGCTGATCTTCCTGGTCGCGCCGCGGCCCAACGCCATCACCTCCAACGCCCCTGCTCCCGGCTCCAAACCGCCGCGCTCAACAGGTTCCGATTCCGGCCAAGCCCCCGCTCCGTTGCCCGCGAGCGGATGGCTGGTCTTACAGCTTTAAGACAGGCAACTCTAACAGGCAACTTTAACCAGAAAGATTCAACCCAAAACGGAGATCAAAATGTTCATGTCAACTAATTCATTAGTAGCAAAAATCAAGAAGCTGGCGGTGCCCGCAGGCATATTGGCCACGCTTCTCTTTGTTCTTGCATTCGTCCTCGACCACAACAAGGCCATGGCTGCCGCAGCCGGCCCTCTCGACGACTCGAGCGTCTCGGCCCTAACCGCGCTCGACAACGCAGTAGAAGCCGTCGCCGCGCGTGTCACGCCCGCCGTAGTCAACGTCGCAGTCACCTCGCGTGTCTCGCCCGATGACCAAGGCGATGGCGACGGTGGGGGCCATGGCTCCGGCCAAGGCTTCGGCGGCATCAATCCGCAGGACCTCCCTCCCGGCTTCCGGCAATTTTTCTTCGGTCCTGGTGGCCAGATGATGAAGCCGCAGCCCCAAATTGAGCACGGCGTGGGCAGCGGTGTAATCATCTCGCCCGACGGATACATCGTGACCAACGACCACGTGGTCGATGGCGCAACCGAAATGCGCGTCACGCTCAACGACCGCCGCGTCTTCACGGCGAAGGTGGTTGGCGTCGACAAGCTCAACGACATCGCCGTCATCAAAATCGATGCGCACAACCTGCCCAGCATTCCCTGGGGCGACTCGGCCAAGCTGCATCCCGGCCAAACGGTGCTGGCCTTCGGCAGTCCCTTCGGCTACTTCCAGTTCTCGGTCACGCGCGGGATCATCAGCGCCCTCAACCGCCCCAATCCCTACACCGACGACGCGCGCAAGCCTGGCGACTTTATCCAGACCGACGCAGCCATTAATCCCGGCAACTCCGGCGGGCCGCTGGTGGACGCGCACGGCGAGCTGATCGGTATCGATACCTTCATCATCTCGAACAGCGGCTCGTTCGCGGGCGCGGGATTTGCTATCCCTTCGGAGATCGCGAAGGCCTCAGTGGAACAGCTCATCAAGACCGGCACCGTGCATCATGGTTATCTCGGCATTGCCATGAACGACGTGACGCCCGAGAACGCACAGTTCTTCAACCTGCCTGACGCCACCGGCGCCGTCATCAGCCAAGTATCACCCGACTCGCCCGCCAGCCGCGCCGGACTGAAGACCGGCGACGTGCTCCGCGATCTCAACGGCAAGAAGATTGAAGACGGCCGCGCCCTGCAGGTTGCAGTCAGCGAAACCGCGCCGGGAGCGGCGATCGATCTAGGCATCTTGCGCGACGGCAAGCCCCAGACGATTCACGTCACGGTGGGCGAGTTCCACAACCAGAAGACTGAAGAAGCCAGCAATGGCGGCGCAGGCGAGCAGCGCGGCCGGCTGGGAGTGGCTGTCGCCAATCTGTCGCCCGACGTGCGCCAGCAGTTCAACATTCCGGAACAGGTACAGGGAGCAGCGGTCCAGCAGGTGCGCCCTGGCAGCCCAGCCGACGATGCGGGCCTCGCTCCCGGCAACGTGATTCTCGAAGTCAATCGCCACGCGGTTACAGATGCCGACAACTTCGTCAGCCAGGTCCACGCAGCGCCGCAAGGCAAGGACATTCTGCTGCTGGTCTGGGCCAACGGCGGCGCAAGCTACCGAGTGGTGCATCCGGAGCAGAGTGGGGAGAGCGGAATGTAAGCAGCGAGTTCGTGCGCGTTGGCGCGCGCATTCGCGAGTTAGCAAATCGGCAACCGGGTTTCTGACCACTCTTGATCTAGTACCAATGAGAATGCGCCGGGTCCCGATTTTGGGACCCGGGATAGCACGAACTCCACAGGTGCGAACTCGCGCGGTCGGGGACGTAGCGGTGGCAGGTGGCCCGGTCATCACAATGAGCCATAAATGGCTGTGCCCCGTTCATCGCAGTTTTATCGCGATGAGCGGGCGGCTTTGAGCACAAACTCCACTGGTGCGAGTCAAGGGGGTCAGCGACCCGGGCAAGACGCGCGGCTAACTCAGAGTCGGAGGAGGATAAGTTGGGCGCCGCGCACTTTTCGAACGCAACTCTTTCACCGTCATAGGCAAACAGACCGACCCCAATTCCAAAAGACAATCTGTTTCGATATAAGTAAAACTCTTTCCACACGCGGCCAGCCAGAAACCGTAAACCGCACCCCGCTCTCATAAAATAAGCCTCCTAAAAACAGTAGTTTACGTCCATTATTCGGGGTGGCACGCTGAAGCCGGATCGAGTCGATTTACACGCCGCCCAAAATATCCCATTTGAAACAAGTTTTCACTTGACAAGCATCATTTTGGCGGCGTAAACGTGTTGGCCGTGCCCCGAGACCCGTTGGCACCATTGCGTAAAAGATCGTGTTCATCCCCCGGTGACCATCGCTGGATCAAAAAATCTACGGGCTTGCAGTTCAATCCCCCAACCGAGCCCAAGCAAGAAACTTCTCACTCAGCAAGGGAGCATCTCATGATGAAGAAAACCCTGATTTGTTTTGCTAGTGCCGCATTCGCGGTGGCGTGCTTGTCCGCGCGCGCCTGGGCCGATCCCGCCGAATTCGTTGGATTCGTGAGCTACGACGTAACTGGAACCAACGTCGCGGAATTCGATATCGATAATTTCACCGGACCGCTCGGCCTCCCAATAACCAGTGATCTAAACATGACCGATCTCAGCCTCACCGTGGATTTCACGGGTGGCGTATCGATAACGTATGGACAGTCGTATTTCACGCTGGCCAGCGATGGGCTCTCCTGGAACGGCGATCAGCTTTCCACCTTGTCCGGTCCGCCTACTGGATTGGCAAATGCCATCAGCGCAACGTTGAACGGTGACTTTGTCGAGAACACGATGCAGCTCAATGGCACCGACTGGGTGGGTGTTGGAGATACCTTCAGCGCCACGATCACCGATCCCGGCGGCCCTCTACAAGACGGCGATTTCGCGGAGATCGACGCGACCGTCACGCCGGAGCCTTCGACGTGGCTTCTGCTCGCCACCGGCATTCTGGGAATTTTGTTTTTCGCTGGAGCCGGCAGGATCAAGCGCCGGCAGGTCGCCAAAGCGCTGCCTCTGGTCTGCTTGTTGCTGCTGTTGCCGGCCGCGTCGCGTGCGCAATCCAACATTACGCTCTCGGCGTCCACCATACCCAGCACCGGCGCCAGCGGCGGCAGTGTGAGCATCACGGGTTCCGGATTTCCCTCTGGAACCATCACCCCTGGCGACGTCAGTATCGGCGTCGCGTCGACTTGCGGAAGTTCGGAAACCTCCGCCACGGCCACACTCGTCACCGCAATCGGACCGCTCTATAAAATCCAATTCACCGTGCCGGGCTTGAACGCAGGCATATACTATGTCTCCGTCAGCGGCTCGACCTCGACCGCGAATACTTTCGCCAGCACCAATTGCTCTAAGCTGGTGGTTGCCACCGGCGTCTCCTCGACGCTGACCATCGACACTTCAAGAGGAACGACCGATTGGATCATCAATAACGGCGTCATGACCATCGACTTCAACGCCACCGGGGGAGGGAAAATCTGGAGCATTGTGCCTATTGGCACCAACGATCAGATCGTCGACTTCGACCCCGGAACCTCCTTTGATCCCAACGACGGAACCGGCCACACCTCGGGCACTCTTCCTGCGGCCTGGACAGGTCCCACCGGCACCGGCCTCGACAAGAATGGCAACATCGTCACCTATCCCAGAGGCGGCGAACCCAAGGGCTTCTACATGGGCCTGTCGGGCTTCACGACAGCCGGCACCGAGACCAGCGGATACACGCTCACCCCCGATTACCTCGATTTCTGGGGCGCTTATCCCGCATACGCCAGCGCCCCCGGCACGATAGTGAACGCCACCGAGTACGAAGAGCATTTCGTGGTCACGCCCAACGACCCTGGCATTCACTTCTACTTCACGCTGTATCATCCCGCGCAGGTGCCCGTCGGTGTTGGCGGCGCCACCATGACCAACAACATTGCCGGCACTATCGGCGGCCAGGTGCAGTGGGTCTTCCGCTCCAATGCCGTAAATCTCTCCACTTTCTATCAGAGGCTCGCGGACCTGAGCATGGTCAACGGCGTCAGCACCCCCATGCCGTCGAGCGACGATTGTTTCTCCTCCGACGATAGCCGCAATGACCAGGACCTTACAGGGTTTGACACCATCGATCTCCATCCCGAGGTCGGTGTAAGCAATTTCTTCAACCCTGCCGGCACTCCGGGCAGCGAGATTCCCCTGGGTTTCCACCGCCATTTCTGTGTGAAGTACGACTTCTCCAGTTACGAGTACATTCACCCTGGCCAAGGTCTCTTTGGCAGTAAATATGGCCTCTTCGTGGCCCTATCGGCTGGCCACGATACCATGATCGACGGTCCGTCGAAAGAGAATCTGAACCTGACCACCAACAACATCGTCACCACCGAGCCCAACTCGAACCACTACAGGACCGGTGGCGTCGGCACCACGTCCATCGCCGCAGGCACCACCTTCGGCCCACGCATCTATGGGCCGTTCTACGTGCGCCTCAGTCAAATCGGCATGCCAACCATTTCCACCATCGACGGCGGCACCATCCAGAACCAGGACGATATGTTTGACGACGCCGTTGCCGCAGCCGCCAGCTTCATGAACTTCTATGACAACGAGCCGGTGTTGATCTCGAAGGGCTACGTTCCATCGACGCAGCGCGGCTCGGTCGCCGTCAGCGTTAGTGGCGTCTCGGGTGCTCCCAGAACCGCATGGGCCGTCCTCGCGCAAAATGCGGTCAACCACGAAAACAGCACCATGAGCTACCAGTACACCATCGACATCAGCGCAAATGGAACCGGGACCTTCACCAATGTGGTTCCCGGAACCTATCGCCTTTCGGTGTTCAATTTCGGCCAGTGGGGCGAGTATCGCCAGGACAATGTCGTCGTCACGGCCGGAACCACGACCCCGGTAGGACCGATCGCCTTCCAGCCCGAAAACTTCGGCGCGGTGGTGGGCACCATTGGAACCCCCGACCGCTCCTCGCACGAATTCCTGCACGGCGCCTACACGCAGAATTACTCCGACGGCCCGTTGGGTTACGACGATCGCGAGTACCCCGGCGCGTGGAACTACTGGAACGATTTCGCCTCGACCCAAGGCGCCGTCATCTACAACCTCACCGACGGTCCGGGCTACACCGCGACCTACAACCCCCTGGCATGGAACTACGCGCACTGGTATGTCTTCAATCCCGGACTCTACGGCGGCGACTGCTTTGCAAGTCAGGACATCACGACTTCGCAGAATGTGATTGGCTACGAGGACACGGGATGTGTCAGCCTCGGCGATAACATCGGCATTCCCGCGTATGTCAGCGGTCTGCCCGGGGCCAGCGGAACCAACGGCGTGACCACGAAGGTTCCTGCGTGGCAGATTCACTTCACACTGGCGTCGAACCCGGCTTCGGGCTACGTCGTGCTGAGCAACGCGCTGGCCTCATCGCAAACTGCGGTGAGCGTATCGTTGAATGGCTCGACGGCCATCAGCTACGCGCCTGGATCGAGCCACTACAGCGATGCGATCGAGCGCTCGGGCCTCAGCGGTTACACCGAGTGGATCGCATTCCAATGGCCTGTCTCCGCGCTGAATGCAGCAGGCACAGACAACGTCATCACCATCACTGCCGCTGGCTCCGGCACAACCTTCGAGGAAAATTCCGACGACGCGCTTCGGTTGGAATTATCTCCCAACGGCGCCAATCCAACTGTAACCGGCTGGAACGACTATTCCTTCGTGACCAGCGGAACCACCATCGCGGCCAAAGAGACCGTGCCCAACCCGTAATCGATCACCTCCCAAGAATGCAAAAGGCGGTTCCGATCATCTGATCGGAACCGCCTTTTTGTTTCTGCGCTGACCACCGAGGTTGACCACCGAAGGAAGATGGTTAGGATCTCGCGAGGGAAAATTACTTCCTCTCAACTAGGCAAACCTTCTGCACAAATTTCCGTCGCTAAATGCTAAATGGTTGAAAACAAACGCAATTACTTTGGAGCGAAGATTGCTTTCAATCTTGTGTATTAGAGATTCAAGCTCCGTGTCTCCACGTGGTTGGCGCGACGGAATCAGGCCCCGGCCAGCGACTTTATTTGAACGCGGGAAGAGACACAGATCATTGAACGGGCAGCATGTGGGAGTGGCAATTCGCCGGTTCGAGGCAATTCTCACAGTAACTTTCAATTTTCAAACTCACCGAGTCCACGAATAAGGCTGATCTCCCCCTTGCTGTTTCGCAGCCGCAAAGGCGGAGCTGTACGAGGCTGTCTGAACTTAGGAGAATGAAAATGAAGAAGGTTCTATTTGCAGTTGCCGCAATGGCAACCACCGTTGCGCTTACCCCGGCTGCTTTCGCCAATTCGTTGACCTTCAATCACGACAGCCCCTCGATAACACTTGACTCGGATAACCCGGCCGACCAAGGCACAATCACCCTAACTGACTTCGCCCAAATTCTGAACACCAACAACAACAAGAGCCTCACCATTGATGGCTTCGTGTTCTTTCTTGGGGGCAACTCAGTAAGTGGCGCAGCCGGCGACACGCCGGGCGAATTTCTTTTCGCGGAAAACGGCTGGACCTATGCCATCGGTGAGGGCGATCTGCCGAGCGCACCGGGCAATCCGTGGGCGAAGAACTCCGTCCCCGCGATTGGCGGTCCCGTGGCAAGCCAGGACAGCAGCAAGAAGAATTACCTCTCTTCTGTAGACGTCATCAACGATGCAAGCTCCGGCTATTGCTACGCAGGCGAAGTGCTCGCACCAGGCGCCGATTGCGAGATCGAGTTGCAGATCACAGCCAACTACGACGCGAGCGGTGCGGCAAGCGATACGTTTGTTTACGGCTTCGCCGACGGCCAGCTCTCGGGAAAAGGCGCAGGTGCTGCGAGCGACTCGCAATTCCAGGGCATGGAGGAGAACATCCACATCGACGTCGCTCCCGAGCCTCGCTCGCTGGTTCTGCTCGGAACGGGCTTCGGCCTGATCGGTCTGGTGGTCTTTTGGCGCCACCGCCGCGCGGCTGCCCGTGCGACGATTTCCTAATTCTGCAGACTTGCTTCACATAGTTGCCAGTTCTCTCCAGCCAACCGGCCTTCGCACATCGCGAAGGCCGGTTGGCTTTTGGAGCGGAGAACGCGCTTACGATCTATCGCGGCGGTTGCGAAACCATTTGGCAACCCCGAGCGTCAGCAGCAATCCGCCGAAGGGCAGGCACATCAAGGCCACGATCAGCGCGAACCAGCCCGCATTGGTGCTGGCGCCGTTGCGCGAGTAGCCGCCGAGCACTGTGATCAGCAGCAGTACGCACACGAGGCCTGTTGCGACCATCGAGCCACCCCACTGCAAAAGCTGGCGGGTGCCGTCGTCGGGTGGAGTGGTCGTTGCGCTTTTCGGTGGGATCGAGGGCATGAGCGTCTGTTCAATGCTAATTGAACGACGGGGTTCTTACGCCCGCTACGCGGACTAACCCTGCGCCAGCCGCAGCATCACATAAGTAATCACGCCCGTCACGGAAACGTAGAGCCACAGCGGAAACGTCCAGCGCGCTATCTTGCGGTGCTGCGGAATGCGCCCCGAGAGAGAAAAGAAAAACGTAATGAGGATCAGAGGCAGTGCTACCACCGCGAGGACAATGTGGCTCGCCAGCAACCAGAGATAAAACGTGCGCAACGCCGCGTGAATCGGGTAACGCACATCGCCGTGCAACGCGTGGTGCAGAATGTAGCTCACGAGAAACAAACTGGAAAAGATGAAAGCTGTAATCATCGCGGCGCGATGCCGTCGGATTTGCCGCGCGCGGATGAAAGTATAGCCGATCGTGAGCGCAATAGCGGCCAAGCCGTTGAGGATGGCGTTGAGCGCGGGGAGAAAGGCGAATTGTGCGCTCGAAGCCGCGGCAGGATGAATATAGATAAGCCAGAAAAGAAACGTCGTAGCCGCAGCGCTGATCAAAAGAATGGCGGCAATGGCCGGAGCCGTGCCGGAGCCTGGAGCGGAGGTGGGTGCGGTAATGGTCATTTGGTTAACTTAATTATCGGCTCCCTTAGCCTGGGGTTTTCTCTGATCCTTGATTGACGAATCTCCTTGATCGATTCGATGATTCGCTTTCCTGCATCTCGCCCTGCCCAACGAAATGCCATTCGGGATGATTCGACACGAGAATGTTCAGCTGCCGTCACAACGACGCGTATTGCGCCAATGGGGCCGGTTTCAGCAAGCATCAGCACATCAAGCAGTCCAAAGACAGCCCAATCCAGATAGTCTCCCTTTCGGAACTCTTCGTCTTCGGGCAAATCGTCAACGACCTCGAAAGACGCCGCTGGTTCAATTCTCAATGTAATCTTGGCAAATGCTAAATGCCCGCCAAAATGTCTTTCGCATACGCCTGTCGCGCTGACGGGAAACTCCAAAGACGAGGGATGCAACTTAGGCAATCCTTCAAGCCAAAGTGCTATGTAGTCTTTCATCGCAATCTGCCCTCATCATTATTATCAAATGACAAGTTCGGCTCTCGTCGTTACGATCTCGCCCTCGCGCAAAGCATAAGCGTAGTAAACAGTAGCGGCAGATAAAGCACGCTCACCTTCAGCAGATCGCGGGCCAGCATGCGGCTTTCGTCTTCAGTCTTTGCGTGGAGTATGCGCGCGAAGCGAACCGTGTACGCAAGATAAACCAGTCCCAACGCGGTTGCCGGAATGGCGTAGACCGCGCCCGTAACGCCGAGCCACCACGGCGCCAGGCTCACGGGAATCATCAGCACCGCATAGAAGATGGCTTCGACAACAGTGGACCATCCGTCGGGCTGCACCACGGGTAGCATGCGAATGCCGGCGCGAGCGTAGTCGTCGCGATAGAGCCATGCAATCGACATGAAGTGCGGAAACTGCCAGACGAACAAAATTGCGAACAGCGCCACCCCAGGCCACTCGATGCGACCGCGTGCTGCGGTCCAGCCCAGGAGCGGACCCATCGCGCCAGGAAACGCGCCGACGAATGTGGCGAGCGATGTAACGCGCTTGAGCGGCGTATAGATGGCGACGTAAGTGAAGGCCGTGAGCATCGCCAGTGCAACGGTAATCGGGTTGGTATAGAGCGCGAGCCAAAGCCCGCCGAATGCAATGGCGCCGAGACCGGCGATGATTCCCACGGCCAGCGGAAAGCGGCCCGAGGCCAGCGGCCGGTTGGCGGTACGCTTCATGCGCGCGTCGGTCGAGCGCTCGAGGCACTGGTTGAGTGCGCCCGCGCCGGCCGAAACCGCGCCGATGCCAAGCAGCACGTCAAGCAGGCCCCGCTGCAGCGTGGAGATGCCCGACTGCATCGAGCCAAGATAAAACCCGCCCCATCCCGTGACCAGCACCAGTCCCACCACTTTGATCTTGAAGAGCTCGCGCAGGTCGTGGATGAGCAGCGCCGTCGTGCCGGGCGTCGGCGCGTGCAGGGCGTGCGCGTGCAGCGGTTCTTCACCACGCGGTGCGGTGAGAGGAGCCGGAACTGTGGCCTGGGAGACAGGGGTCATGGGGACAAAAGAAGATTACGCAATGGCGCGAAACGCCGCTTATTCAACTTTGATGATAACAACCTGGGATGGTTTCCGACGGAAGCGTCGATTTGAGATATATTGACGCGGTTAATATAGGACCATCCAGGAGGAGATGTCGTGGGAGGTACATCCATTGGCGGTGCGGGCTACAGTCTGTTTGGCTGCCGGCGAATGAGCCGGGATGGTTCTTACATCGCGACCGAGTTCTTTTGCATTTTGTACGTGCCCCTGGCTCCAATCAAAACGCTGCGCGTTACTCCGGCCCCGGGGCAGTCTCGACTGCCGTTTGTGCCAAAGAAGTTCGTGCAAGCGATCAGGCAGCCGCTTGATTTGTCCCAAGTCATCTCGGTTTATCTGACAGCGATCGCAATCATTGCATATGGCCTGTCTTTCTTTGAGTTCGCGGCGCCATATCTCAAGGGACATTCGAACCTGATGGACAATGGATGGCTGGAGATGCTCGCTTTTCTGGCCTGGATGTGGCTGCCCTGGTTTTTCATGCAATCGGTAAGAAAGCGTGCGATGGAACGTGCATCCGAGGACATTCGTAAGTTAAATAGTCCAAAGCCAATCGGCGAATAGGGGATTTGTTTTTCCCGTCCCCGGGAATTGCGCCACCCACCCTTCGGCACATCGTCCCGCATCAAACTTTGGTAAGGGGCAACCCTGACTATCCAATCGCAGAGAAAAGCCTTCGTCCCATGTAAAATGGTGTCTACCGGATGATGCATTCCCCTCTAGCGGCTGCCCAACAGGCAACCCGCACCCCGCGGGAGAGCGAGTCGCGGACATCCGTAACCCACGAAAGACCAGATCCGCTCGGCGAAAAGCAAACTCCGCTCATACAGGTCGAAGCCCTGCGCAAGTCCTATCGCACGGCGCGCGGCGAACTGGTTCTTTTCGACGGTCTGAATCTCTCGGTCGAGGCCGGCGAGATGGTGGCGATTGTGGGCCAGTCGGGTGCCGGAAAAAGCACACTTTTGCACATTCTGGGTGCGCTTGATACCCCTTCTGCGGGAACGGTATACTGCGCCTCAACCAATGTGGCCTCGCTTTCCCCGCGGCAGGCGGCAGCCTTTCGCAACCGCGAGATCGGCTACGTTTGGCAGTTCCATTACTTGCTGCCGGAGTTTACGGCCCTGGAGAACGCGGCCCTGCCGCTTCTGGCGCGCGGCATGCGCCAGTCTGAAGCCCTCGAAATTGCAGGGAACTGGCTGAAAGAGGTGGACTTGGACGATCGTCGAACCCACAGGCCGGGCGAGCTCTCAGGCGGCGAGCAGCAGAGAGTGGCGCTAGCCCGCGCATTGGTTACCAGCCCGCGGCTGCTCCTGGCCGACGAGCCCACAGGCGACCTGGACGGCACAACCGCCGGCCGCGTCTTCGAACTGATCGAGCGCTTGCATTTGAGCCACGGGCTTACTTCCATCTTGGTAACCCACAATATGGAGCTGGCCCAACGATGTACACGGACTCTTCGTCTCGCCAACGGTAGGCTGACGGCGCTCACAGACGCAGTGCGGCCATCAACGTAACCTGTAACTTCTTTGCGGTATTGCATCATTTTCCGCATTTTTTGAGTCTTATAAGTTAGGGCCCCAAAAAAGGTCATTTCCCCAGGTGGGTCTGCAGAGGTCGGGATGGAAGTCAGCCGGAGCAAACAAACCGGCGACGGCAAGGGTAAAAATTGACCCAGAACCATCCAAAATAGCCGTTCGGAGGGAGGGTAATCTCTTCTAAGAGTCCTCCGGAGGCGAAGCAACAGGAAGGGCGCACGCAGCAGGGTCGAAGCCGAAGAACCAGATTCCCAGCGACAAGTGGCTCAATGAGCCGACACCGATGGGGTTTTCGAACACCGGACGACTATTGCGGCGGGTAGCTCGGATTAAGGGAGCACACTATGTTCGAACGGTATACGGAGAAGGCGCGGCGCGTCATCTTCTTCGCGCGGTACGAGGCCAGCCAATTCGGCTCGCCTTATATCGAAACCGAGCACCTGCTGCTGGGGCTGCTACGTGAAGACAAAGCGTTAACCAACCGCTTCCTGCGTTCGCACGCCTCGGTGGAGTCGATCCGGAAGCAAATTGAAGCCCACACTACGATCCGCGAAAAGGTGTCGACCAGTGTGGATCTGCCGCTTTCGAACGAGTGCAAGCGGGTCCTCGCCTATGCCGCGGAAGAGGCAGAACGGCTGGGCCACAAACATATCGGGACCGAACATCTGCTCCTGGGCCTGTTGCGGGAAGAGAAGTGCTTCGCGTCGGAGATTCTGCAGGAGCGCGGATTGAAGCTGGCGCAGATTCGCGACGAGCTGGCGCGCGTGACGCAGGAAAAAGCCCCGCCGCAGCAGCGGCAGCGCGAGTCGAGTCTGCTTGCGGAGTTCAGCCGCGATCTCACCCAAGCTGCAATGGACGGGCAACTCGATCCGCTGGTCGGCCGCGAAGGCGAGCTCGAGCGCGCCATTCAGATTCTCTGCCGCCGCACCAAGAACAATCCTGTTCTCATTGGCGAGCCTGGCGTTGGCAAAACCGCCATCGTCGAGGGACTCGCTCAGCGCATCGCCGACGGCGAGGTGCCCAGCTTTCTCGCGGACAAGCGCGTGCTCGGGCTCGATCTTTCGCTCATCGTGGCTGGAACCAAGTACCGCGGCCAGTTTGAAGAGCGCCTCAAGACCATCATGAAAGAGCTGATGGAAAATCAAAACTCCATCATCTTTATCGACGAGCTGCACACCCTCGTGGGCGCGGGATCGGCCGAGGGGTCGCTCGATGCAGCGAACATCCTCAAGCCGGCGCTCTCTCGCGGCGAAATCCAGTGCATCGGCGCCACCACGCCGGGAGAGTACCGCAAGTCCATCGAGAAGGACCGCTCCCTCGAGCGGCGCTTCCAGGCCGTCAAAGTTCCGCCGCCCAACGAGGCCGATGCCATCAAGATCATCATGGGCATCAAGGACCGCTATGAGAAGTTCCACGCGGTCAGCTACACCGATGCCGCTGTCGAGTTCGCCGTGGCGCACTCCAACCGCTACATCCCCGACCGCTTCCTGCCCGACAAGGCCATCGATTTGATTGATGAAGCTGGCGCGCGCGTCAAGCTGCGCCAAACCTCGCTGCCCGAGGAGATCACCGAGGTGCAGAAGCGCATCAAGTTCATCGTGCACCGCATGGACTCAGCCATTGCCAACCACGAGTTCGAGAAAGCGCGCTTCTATTCGGACGAGGAACGCAAGGAGCGCGAAAATCTGCGCGCCCTGCGCGACAAGTACCACCTCGACGACTCTGCGGCAGGAATCGTCGGCCGCGAGGATATTGAGGATGTCGTGAGCCGCTGGACCGGCGTGCCTGTAACCAGCATCAAGGAAGAAGAAACTCAGAAGCTGCTGCGCGTGGAAGAGGAGCTGCACAAGCGCGTCATCTCGCAGGAGAAGGCGATTTCGGCGCTCGCGCGGGCCATCCGCCGCAGCCGTGCGGGCCTCAAGTCGCCGCATCGGCCCATCGGTTCGTTCCTCTTCCTCGGCCCCACCGGTGTGGGCAAAACAGAAATGGCGCGCACCCTGGCTAACTTCCTCTTCGGCTCCGACAAGGCGCTCATCCGCTTCGATATGTCGGAGTTCATGGAGAAGCACTCGGTCTCGAAGCTCATCGGCTCGCCTCCGGGCTACGTGGGCTACGAGGAGGGCGGCCAGCTCACCGAGCGAGTCAAACGCTCTCCCTACTCGGTCGTCCTGTTCGACGAAATCGAAAAGGCGCATCCGGATGTCTTCAACATCCTGCTGCAGGTGTTTGAAGACGGCCAGTTGACCGATGGTCTGGGCAACACGGTCGACTTCAAGAACACCATCCTCATCATGACCTCGAACATCGGCGCGCGGCATCTGCAGAAGAAGCAGGGCCTCGGCTTCCAAAGCGAGCGCGAAGACATCGTGAGCGACAAGGTCGAGGAACTGGTGAGGAACGAGGTCAAGAAAACCTTCAACCCCGAATTCCTCAACCGCCTTGACGAAGTGATCCTGTTCCAGTCGCTCTCCGATCCCGATCTCATCCAGATCGTCGAGCTCCTGGTGCAGCAGTTGAACGTCAATCTGGCGCAGAAGTCGATCACCATCTCGGTGACCGAGGACGCCAAGAAGTGGATTCTGGATAAGACACTCACCGACCGCAGTTACGGCGCGCGTCCCTTGCGCCGCGCACTGCAACGCTACGTCGAAGATCCGCTCTCTGAAGCGCTCATCGCCGGCCAGATCCAGGAGCGCCCCGCGTTCCTTGAGGTCTACCTCAATATCAACCAGCTCTTCTATCGCCCCGTAAGCGCCGACGAAAACGCCACCGAAGAAAAAGCAGCCGGCGTCCTGCTCTTCAGCAACTAACCGAACCAAACAAACCAAAGCCGTGTTCGCGCCAAGCGAACACGGCCTTTTTTATTCCAGGACGGATATCGCCGAAGCGTGGCAGAGGCTCACCGGCACTGCTCGTTCGCTGGCCTACAGATTGCCTTGCACCGACTCAACCGCTGCAGCGCTCTCGAAATGCGGCACAGCCGCCGCCACAGGCGCAAACGGCTGCAGCAACTGCCCCATCAGTCCCGGATCGACCGGGCCGTCAATTCCGTACTCCTTCGGCCATTGCTTCTTCGGCATGTACCAGCTTCCAAAAATCAGATCCACGAAGGGCAGCATCGAAGCGTAATTCCTGTCCACATGATCGCGCCGCGTGTGATGCCAGTGATGAAATGCCGGCGTTGTGACAAGGAAACTCAGCCAGCCGAACCGCCAGTTGATGTTGGCGTGGATAAAATAGCCCCACATGATTCCCAGCAACATGACGATCAGCGGCACCGGGTCCACCTGATGCCCCGCCAGCGGACGCGCCAGTCCCAGCGCGTACATGGGCACGAATCCGCAGAAATGCGAGAAGACAATATCCAGCGGATGTGCGTGCGAGTTCACCAGCCAGTCCATCTCTTCGGCGTTGTGGTGGATCGAGTGGAAGCGCCACAGGAATGGAATCTCGTGCTCCCAGCGGTGTCCCCAATAGTAGCCAACCTCGCCCGCTGCCAGAGCCGCCATAGCGCGCGCCCATAGCGGCAGATGTCCGGCCGCGGCAAGCACAGCATGCGGGACCAGTGCATGCATCGTCCACGCCAGCGCGGCCATGGGAACTACCAGCAGAGCCTTCGGCAGTAGGCTGTTGACGATGTAGTAGCCAATGTCCCGTGCCAAGCCCGCGCGGAATATCTTCTGCTTCTTTTCCGCAAACATCCGCTCCAGCGGAATGAAGATCACGGCAAGAATGAAAAACCAAATGCTCAGCCGCAGAACATCCAGAAGAAACTGTCGCGCGGGTTGCGGAAGGCTTTCCAAAATTTCCATGTTGCTCAGTTGCCCGTCAGGCGTCAAAAGAAATAAATCGGGGAACGCCGATCGCCAAGCGCTCCCCGTTCACCTTTACTGTCTTCCTCTGGCGTCCTATCTCTGAAGTTCGCAGCCAAACTACTCTGTCATCCTGAGCGAGTTTTGGCGCAATTTTCGCGCCAAAACGAGTCGAAGGACCTGCATTTGCGGCTTCAACTTAGGGCACCAACTTCTGGGGCGCCACCCTATCGTTACCGCTTCGCTCGCAGCCAGCGCCGCGACTTCACCAGGCCCGCCCCAGCCATCAACCCCGTGAGCAACAGGGCAAAACTCTCCGGTTCAGGAGTCGCCGTCAAGGAGACGTCGTCCAGCAGCGTGAAGGGAGGCACCTGCGGCGAGCCTACTGCCAGGAATGAGAGGACCTCGCTGCTGCTGGTCGCCGTGAATTCCATCGACGCCGGCATCCATCCCGAGAAGGTCTGACTCGGAAGGTGATACACCTGGGTCTTATCGGTCTGGCCGCCCAGGCTCACTTGGAGCTGTTGCGTCGTGGGACCTGTAAACCCCGTCTGCTGCGAGGCCGCCCAGTAAAAGGTCAGATCGTAACTGTCGCCGGCCGTCAGGCCGTTAATGGTTTGCTGAAGCGGGCCGGTCTGATAGTCCGCATCGAGGCCGACGAAATCAGCGCCGGCGGGAGGCGTTGCTACGTTGATCAGCGACAACCCTCCATATTGGCCGTTTACGACCCCGGTTGGCTTCGAGGACGAGAACAAAAAATTGTACTGCGGGTAGGGGTTGCTCCAGTCAGTTGCGCTAATTCCGTTGTAGCCCAATTGGCCGAGACCAGTGTTTTCGGAAAAGTCGCCATTCTGAACCAGCTCCGTGGCGTGTGCGGCTGCACCCGTCACCACAAGCGTTGTGATTGCCAGGCCGGCCAGCACTGCTTTGAAACGCGCGACGTGTTGACCCGCAAATCTCCGGGAAATTTCGTACATGCTGCTCTCCTTCGTTTTACTCGTTCACAAAAAACGTTTCAGTCGAGGGGGAGCCACGACACTTCAATTGTTTTTGGATTGATCTAGTCCAAATTAACATGTGTCACAGAGCCCGGCAAGCCATTTCGCCCGGGCCTCTTACCACTATTGGTGTAGAAGCCAGAAGGGCGGGGAAGTTAGAACTGGTTGCACGGGCCCGGTTTTGAAAGGCCACGGCTTTAAGGGTTGCGGAAAACCCTTCAAGAACAGCAAGAAGTGTCAGGGCACGACTTCAGTAAGTGTTCCAACTTTCCCTCTTAACAGGATCAGCGAGTGCTAATCTGAACTCGCTCCTTGAGCACTTCACGTCGAGCGTCCCCCCAATCTCCTTCCAGGAAGAGGATTATGACAATAGCGACGACTGCAAAAGCGCGCCTCATCATCACCTGGTTTCTCAGAGTCCTTTTGGGCTTAGCCTTTCTGGTAATCGGAATCGAAAAGCTTACCGGAACCATGGGAACGATTCCATTCTTCGATGCCATCGGCTGGGGACAATGGTTCCGCTACGCTTCCGGAGCCCTGGATACGGCCGGAGCATTGCTCATCTTCGTGCCACGCTCGACCTC